>Ga0075521_10000718_pt1 | contig 10169 bp, 10 predicted proteins | sample NGEPerD_FD_74785 | JGI IMG/M metagenome (GOLD analysis project Ga0075521, IMG submission 74785) | Arctic peat soil microbial communities from the Barrow Environmental Observatory site, Barrow, Alaska, USA - NGEE PermafrostAB12-D | ecosystem: Environmental > Terrestrial > Soil > Wetlands > Peat ...
GTGCACGCCGCCACGTCGCGCACCTCCGCCACGCCCGCCGCCAGCAGCCGCTCGTGGGCGATCGCGCGCAGGTCGATGCGTCCACCGGCGCCGTGAACACCGCCGAACGCGGCGTGGACCTCCTGTCCGACCTCGTAGCAGCAGGCGCCCGCGCAGGGCCCGAGGACGGCCACCGTCGCTCCCGCGCCGCCCAGCTCGCGCAGCGCGCGCACGCTCTCCTCCAGCACGCCCGCCGCCAGGCCCCGCCAGCCGGCGTGCACCATCGCCACGGCGCTCTCGCAGCCGAGCGCCACCGGCAGGCAGTCGGCGCTCAGAACCATCGCGCCCACGCCCGCCAGCCCCGTGGCCTGCCCGTCGGCCTCTCCGCCCTGCCCCGTCGGCGGCATGTCCGCGATCCGCCGCACAGCCGTCCCGTGGACCTGGTAGCTGCGGGCCAGCCTGCGCACGCCCGCGAGCGTCCGCAGCCGCTCGCGCGCGAGGGCGCCGTGCTCGGCACCCGCTCCGCCCACGCTCGACAGGTTGCCGTGCGCGCGTGCCGTGAACAGCGCGCGGGCGCCGCCCACCAGCCGCAGCGGCTCGCCGATGCTGATGCGCGCGTCGTCCGCAAGGCGCAACGGCTCTCCGGCGCTCATAGGACAACCTCCAGCGCAGCTTCCAGCTCCGCCTGGCGCCCGTCCGCCAGCTCGCCGTCCAGCTTGCGCGCCAGCGCCGCCGCGAGCCTGCGTCCGATCTCCGGGCCCTGGGGGATCCCCTCCGCGATCAGGTCCTCGCCGGTGATCATCAGGCTGACGTTGCGCAGGTCCGCCAGCCACTCGCGGGCTGCATGCGCCGCTTCGCCCAGCCCTACGCCCTGCAGCCCCCCCCACGCGCCCGCCAGGGCGATGCCCTCAAGCGACTCGAAGGACGCCGCTTCGTGTATCTCCGATGGGGCTTCCGCGCGGGCAAGCGCTTCGGCTGTGGCGTCCGCGCAGATCGCTGCGCGCAACACAAGCTCGCAATCGGCTGCCGGGAACTGCAAATGCTCCAGCAGCGCGCCAGCCGCGTCCTCGGCCCCACCCTGCAGTCCGTGAAGCATCGGCTGCAGCAGCGCAGCGAGCACCAGCAGGTCTGGGCGCGGGCGCTTTTCCTCCCCCCTCTCCGCGGCCGGCAGCAGCTTGAGCCCCGCCCGGGCCAGGTGCTCGTGGCAGCGAAGACGCGGGTGCAACGCGGAGAGCAGGCCGAGGTCGTCCATCGCGGCCAAAGCCGCGACGGCGTCGGTTTCGCCCAGCGCGAGGCGCAGCTCGGCGCCGATGCGCGCACCAGAGATGGTTTGCAGCGCGCCCGCGGCGACCGCCGCGGCGGCCAGCTCGGCGGTGCCCGGCTCGACATCGAAGCCGAGCCGGGCCCGGTAGCGCGCCAGGCGCAGCAGGCGCGTGGGGTCCTCGATGAAGCTGCGCTCGTGCAGTACGCGCAGGCGCCGCGCGTGGAGATCAGGCAGGGCCTGCGCGTTGACGGGCATGGGCGTTCCACGTTCAGGACCGCTGAGCGGCACGGCGATGGCGTTGACGGTGAAGTCCCTGCGGCGGAGATCCTCCTCGATCGTGCCCTCGCGCACCTCGGGCAGAGCGCCCGGCGCGGGGTAGCTCTCGGCGCGGCGCGTCGCCACGTCGATCTGCCCACCGCTCCAGCGCACGAGCGCAGTGCGGAAGCGCTCGTGGAAGGTCAACTCGAGGCGTTCGTCGGGGCTCTGTCCCGCGAGGACGCCGAGGCGGGAGGCGAGCTCGCGGGCAAGCTCCGCCGCCCCGCGGGCCACCACCACGTCGAGCTCTCGGGGCCGGCGCCCGAGCAGGAGGTCGCGGACGGCGCCACCGACCAGCGCGACGTCATCCCGCCCGGAGGCGAGCTCGAGCAGCTCGCGCCCCCCCGGATGGTCGCCCACCGCCCGCAGCAGCTCGGGGCGCCCCGCCGCGGCGAGCGTCGCGGCCCGCACGGGCTCCGCGCTCCCCGTCTCGGGGCTCATGCGAGGACGCGCACCGGGATTCCCGCCGCGGCCAGGTGCGCCTTGGCCTCGGCCACGCTGTAGCGCCCGTAGTGGAAGATCGACGCGCACAGCACCGCGTCAGCGCCCGCCCTCAGCGCCTGCGCCAGGTGCTCCGGCTGGCCGGCGCCGCCGGAGGCGATCACGGGGACGCTGACAGCCTCGCTGACAGCTGTGGTCAGCGGCAGGTCATAGCCGTCGCTGGTGCCGTCGCGGTCCATGCTCGTCAGCAGGATCTCGCCCGCTCCACGCTCCACGCCCTCGCGCGCCCACGCCACCACGTCGCGGCCCGTGGACGTGCGTCCGCCCGCCACGAACGCGTCCCAGCGCGGCGGTGCATCCGGCTCCCCGGGCGCCGTCTGGGCCTGGGGCTGGGCCTTGGCGTCGATGGCGAGCACCACGCACTGGGCGCCGAACACGCCCGCCAGCTCCTCCAGCAGCTCCGGGCGCGCCAGCACGGCGGAGTTGACCGACACCTTGTCCGCGCCCGCGTCCAGCACCGCCTGCGCGTCCGCGACCGAGCGGATGCCGCCGCCGATGGTGAACGGCACGAACACCTCATCCGCGGTGCTGCGCGCCAGCCTGGCGATCGTGTCGCGCTTCTCGTGCGTGGCCGTGATGTCCAGGAACACCAGCTCGTCCGCGCCCTCGCGGTCGTAGTGCGCCGCCAGCTCCACCGGGTCGCCCGCGTCGCGGATGTCTACGAATTCCACGCCCTTCACCACGCGGCCGCCGTCCACGTCCAGGCAGGGGATCACGCGCTTGAAGTGCACCCGCCCACCGTAGCGAGCGCCGCGCGGGCCGCGGCGACCGTGAAGCGCCCCTCATACAGGGCCTTGCCGACGATCACGCCCGTGAGGCTTCCCCTGCGCAGGCCGGCCAGGCCCTCCAGGTCGGCGAGCTGGCCGATGCCGCCGGAGTAGACCACGCTTCCCCTGACCGCGTCCGCCACGCGCGCGACTTCCTCCAGGTCGGGGCCTTCCAGCATGCCGTCGCGGTCCACGTTGGTGTAGACGAGCTGCTCCACGCCGCTCTCGTGCAGGCGCTCGAGCACCGCGTCCGTGCTCGGCTCCGTCGTCTCCGTCCAGCCGGCCGTCGCCACCCGCCCGCCGCGCACGTCCACCGACACCAGCACCCGGTCAGGCCCGTGGGCGTCCAGCGCGCGGAGCAGCAGCTCCGGGTCCGTGAACGCGGCCGTGCCCAGGATCACCCGCGCGGCGCCCGCCGACAGCGCATCGTCCACGGCCTGTGAGGAGCGCAGGCCGCCCCCGTACTGCACCGGCACCCCCAGCTCGCCGACGATCGCGCGCAGGTGCTCGATGTTCACCGGCTCGCCCCGCTTGGCGCCGTCGAGGTCGACCACGTGCAGCTCGCGCGCGCCTGCCGCCACCCAGCCGCGCGCCGCCGAGACGGGATCCTCGTCGTAGAGCGTCTTGGCGTCGAAGTCGCCCTTGACCAGCCGCACGGCGCTGCCGCCCAGGATGTCGATCGCCGGGTAGAGCCTCACCCGGCGACCGATCGCAGATCGACCGGCGCCCCCGCCGCGATGCAGATGCGGGCGAAGCTCGCCAGCAGGCGCAGCCCCGCCGCGGAGGACTTCTCCGGATGGAACTGCACGCCGTAGAAGGACCCGCGCTGCACCGCCGTGACGAACCGTGCGCCGTAATCCGCCGTACCGAGGATGTCCCCGGAGGTTGCGGGGACGGGCGCGAAGGAGTGCACGTGGTAGAAGGCGCAGCTGCTCGGCAGCGACTCGAGCAGCGGCGAGTCCGGCCGGCTGAAGCGGACCTCGTTCCAGCCGATGTGTGGCAGCTTCAGCCCGCCCGCCTCCAGCGCGCGGACCTCGCCCGGCACGATCCCCAGGCCGGCAGCGCCGCCGCGCTCGGTCGAGGAGTCAAACGCCAGCTGCAGGCCCAGACAGATCCCCAGCACCGGAGTGCCCGCCGCCACGCGCTCGCGCAGCAGCTCGTCCAGGCCCAGCGCGCGCAGGCTCTCCATCGCGCGCGGGAACGCGCCCACGCCGGGCACCACCAGGCCGGCCGCCGCGCGCAGCTCGCCGTGGTCGCTGCTGATGCTCGCGTGCACGCCCACGTGCTCGAGCGCCTTCTCCACCGAGCGGCGGTTGCCCATGCCGTAGTCCACCACGGCTATGTCCAGCTGCTCGTCGATCAGCGGGCTCATCCCGTCAGCGTCCCCTTGGTGCTCGGCACACCGGACTCGCTCGGGTCGATCGCCACGGCCGCGCGCAGCGCGCGCGCGAACGCCTTGAACGCCGCCTCGATCATGTGGTGCGCGTTGCTGCCCGTCTCCACCCGCAGGTGCAGCGTCAGCTTGGCGCTGTTGGCCAGCGCGCGGAAGAACTCCTCCGTCAGCTCGTGCTCGAAGCCGCCCGTGGCGCCCGCCGGCAGCTCCGCCTCGAACAGCGTGAACGGCCGCCCGGAGATGTCGATCGCGCAGCTGGCGCGCGCCTCGTCCATCGGCACGACAGCAGCGCCGTAGCGGACGATGCCAACCCGCTCGCCCAGCGCCGCGTCCAGTGCCTGGCCGAGCACGATCGCGGTGTCCTCCGCCGTGTGGTGCGCGCCCGTCTCCAGGTCGCCGCTCACCTTCACGTCCAGGTCCATGCGCCCGTGGCGCGCGAGCAGGTCCAGCATGTGGTCCAGGAAGCCCACGCCCGTCTCGCGCGCGCCCGCCCCGCTGCCTTCCAGCGCCAGCGTCAGGCGCACGTCGGTCTCGCCGGTCCTGCGCTCGATCGTGGCTGTGCGGCTCATGGCTGCAGATTCTCCCCTACTCGCGCCTCCATCGATTCCGCGTGCACCTCAAAGCCCTCCGCGCGGGCGATCGGAGCGCCCGCCGCCGCCAGCTTGCCCGCGGCCTCGCCGATCCGGACCTCAGCCATGCGGCGGCGGAAGTGGCGCGGCGAGAGCGATGAGGCGAAGCGCGCGGCGGCGCCGGTGGGCAGCACGTGGTTGGAGCCCGCCACGTAGTCGCCGAAGGCCGTGGCGCTCTCCACGCCCACGAACAGGCAGCCCGCCGCGCGCACCGCCGGCGCCAGCGCCTCCATGTCCGCGCCGATCAGCTGCAGGTGCTCCGCCGCGAACGCGTTGGCGAACGTGAGCGCCTCGCGCGCGGTGGCGACGGCCACGATCGCAAACTGCGCCTCGCCGACGGTCGGGCGCTCGAGCACCAGCGTTTGCAGGCTGGCGGCCAGCGCGTCGCACACCGCCGGGTCGGGCGAGACCGCCGCGACCAGGCTGCCGTCGCCGTGCTCGCCCTGGGCCAGCATGTCAAGCGCAGCCAACCGCAGCTCGCGCTCGTCCGCGTCTGCGCCCAGCGCCACCAGCAGGTCGCTGGGGCCGGCGAAGCCGTCGATGCCCACCGTCGCGGACAGCTGGTGCTTGGCCTCCTGCACGTACAGGTTGCCCGGTCCGACGATCACGTCCACCGGGTCCACCGTGGCGGTGCCGTGGGCGAGCGCCGCGATCGCGTGCGCGCCGCCCATGCGATAGACGCGCTCCACGCCGCACAGCCTGCACGTGCCCAGGATCGCCGGGTCGATCTGCCCGTCGGTGCCCGGCGGCGAGCAGACGGCCACGTCCACCACGCCCGCCGAGCGCGCAGTCACGACGCCCATCACCACCGTGCTCGCATAGGCCGCGCGTGCGCCCGGCACGTACACAGCCGCCGCGGCCACGGGGACCTCGCGCAGCAGCACCCGGTGACCCTGCGGCAGCTCGACGCGCTGCTCGTGGCCCACGCCCGCCTCGGCCACGAGCGCGACGTTGGCGATCGCCACCTGCAGGCCCGCCACCAGCTCCAGCGGGAGCATCCTGATGGCCTTGTCCAGCTCCTGCGCGGGGACGCACAGCGGCCGGGGCTCGGCGCCGCGCGTGTCAAGCTCCCGCGTGAAGCGCATCAGCGCCTCATCCCCCCCCGTGCGCACCGCCTCCACGATCTCTGCGACCTCGCGCGCCACCGACGCGCCGCCGGCCACCAGCGAGCGCACGTGAGCGGCCGCGTCGGCGGGCCCGCCCAGGCGCTCGAGGTCGTGGAGATCGAGGCGCTGCAGGCGCACGTCAGGCCCCGTCGGGCGCCGGCAGGCCGCGCAGGCGCGCCAGCAGATCGTCCATCTCCGCGGCCTTCAGCTTGTGCGCCACCGGGTTGGCGATCAGCCTGGCGGTGCAGACCACGATCTCCTCGCGCACGATCAGGTTGTTCTCGCGCAGCGTCGTGCCCGTGGCCGTCAGATCCACGATCGCCTCCACCATGCCCGTCAGCGGCGCCAGCTCCACCGACCCCTTGACCTCGACGATCTCCGCCTGGCGGCCGGTCTCCTCCAGGTGGCGCGCGGCGATCCGCGGGTACTTGGTCGCCACCCGCATCACGCCCAGGCGCCTGAGCGCCTCCACCGCGGGGTCCGGACCGGCCTTGCTGGCCAGCACCATCGTGCAGCGCCCGTAGCCCAGGTCCAGCAGCTCGTACACGTCGCGGCCCCCCGCCGCGCCGCGCTGGGCCGCGTGCTCCAGCAGCACGTCCTTGCCCGTCACGCCCAGGTCCGCGGCACCCGCCTCCACGTACGTGGGCACGTCCGACGGGCGCATGGTGATCACGCCAACGTCCTCGAACAGCAGCTTGCGGTCGTTGGAGCGCAGCTCCCGGGTGTCCAGGCCCAGGCCCGCCAGCAGATCCAGCGTGCCGCCGAACAGCGCCCCCCGGGGCACCGCGATCGTCAGGCCGTTGATCGGGCTCACGAGCGCGCCTCGCTGCCGTCGGGGCGCACGATCAGCGCGCCGGTGCCGCGCTCCTCGCCCGCCAGGGCGATGTGCAGGCGGTCCACGCCCAGCGCGAAGCCGACGGCGGGCAGGCTGCGCCCGAAGCGCCCGAGCAGCTCGTCATAGCGCCCGCCGCCGCCGATGGGGGCGCCGAGCGCGGGGTCATAGACGTCGAACACGGCGCCGGTGTAGTAGCCGATGTTGCGGATCAGGCCGAGGTCGAAGATGATCCGCTCGGCGACCGCGGGCTCGAGCAGCTCGTGGACGTTGCGAAGGCCCGTGACGGCCTCGTCGGCCAGGTCGGGGGTGTCGCCCAGGATCTCCGGGCCGCCGCGACGCTGGGGGACCCCCAGCAGCAGCTCCGCCGCCTCGCCCGAGACACCCGATTCGGCCAGCGCCTGATCGAGGCCGACGAAGTCCCGGAGCACGAGCGCTTCCAGCAGCCGCGTGCGCGCGGCCTCGGGCACCCGCAGGCTGGACATCAGCGCGGGGAACAGCGAGGCGTCGCCCAGGCCGATGCGGTAGTCCTTCAGGCCGGTTGCGTCCAGCGAGTGGCAGAGCAGGGTCAGCGCCTCCGCCGTCCCCTGCGGCGCGGGCGAGCCGACCAGCTCGATCCCTGCCTGCAGCAGCTCGCGCGGCTGCCCGCGCTGGGGGCGCACGCCGCGGTAGCAGTGGACGAAGTAGCAGAAGCGCAGGGGCGGCTCGCTGGATGCATAGCGGGTGGCGATCACGCGCGCGATCGGCACGGTCATGTCCGAGCGCAGCACCAGCACGGCGCCGGACTCGTCGAAGACGCGGTAGGCGGGCCGGGCTTCGGCCATGTCCGCGCGCGCGAGCACCGACTCGTACTCCAGCGCGGGCGTGTAGACCTCGCCGTAGCCGTGGCGCTCGAAGACGCCCCGCAGGGTGTCGGTGATGGCGCGCACCTCGCGCGTCTCGTCTGGCAGCACGTCGCGCGTGCCGCTGGGAATCGGGTGGATCATGAGGACCCGCGCAGGTTACGCGTGAACGGGCTCTATGGCCACGCGCTCGATGCGTGCGCCGAGATCGCGCAGGCGCTCGTCGATGCGCTCGTAGCCACGGTCGATCTGGCGGATGTTGCCGATCTCGCTGCGACCCTCCGCGCACAGGGCCGCGAGCAGCATGGCCATGCCGGCGCGGATGTCGGGCGACTCCACGCGCTCGCCACGCAGACGCCGCGGGCCCGTGACGATCGCCCGATGCGGGTCGCACATGACGATGTCCGCGCCCATCAGGATCAGCTTGTCGGTGAAGATCAGGCGGTTCTCGAACATCCACTCGTGCACCAGGATCGAGCCCTCCGCCTGGGTCGCCAGGGCGACGGCGATCGAGGTCAGATCGGCGGGAAAGGCCGGCCACGGGCCGTCCTGGATCTTGCTCTTGTATTCGCCCACGTCCGCCTGCGCGACCAGCCTCTGCCCGCCGGGCACGATCACGTCGTTGCCGTCCAGCTCGGAGTGCAGGCCGACGCGCTCGAGCACCAGTCGGATCATGCGCAGGTCCCCGGGCACCGTGTCCTTGATGCGCAGCTCGCCGCCCGTGACCCCCGCGAGCGCCATGAAGCTGCCGATCTCGATGTGGTCGGGGGCGAGGCGGTGCTCGCAGCCGTGCAGCCGCTCGGCGCCGTTGACGGAGATCACGTTGGAGCCGATTCCGTGGATGTCCGCGCCCATCTTCACCAGCATCCGCGCCAGGTCCTGGACGTGCGGCTCGCAGGCCGCGTTGCCGATCACGGTCGTGCCCGGCGTCAGCGCTGCGGCCATCAACGCGTTCTCGGTGGCCATCACGGACGGCTCGTCCATGAACACGTCCGTCGGGCGCAGGCCGTTGGGCGCGCTGAGCACGATCTCGCGTCCGCACTCGGCCACAGCGCCCATCGCGCGGAAGGCGTCCAGATGCGGGTCCAGACGTCGCCGGCCGATCACGTCGCCGCCGGGCGGCGGCATCACAGCGCGGTGGAAGCGGGCCAGCAGCGGGCCGGCCAGCAGGAAGGACGCGCGAATCAGCTCCGCCAGATCGCGCTCGATCTCGACCTCGTGCACCGCCGCTGCGCACAGCGCCAGTTCGTTGGGCCCGCGCCAGCTGACGTCCACGCCGATCGCGCGCAGTATCTCCAGCATCGCCTCCACGTCGCGGATGCGGGGCACGTTGCGCACGAGAACCTCGTCCTCGGTGAGGACGCACGACGCGAGGATCGGAAGCGCCGCGTTCTTGTTCCCGGCCGGAACCATCGTGCCGGACAGCGGTACGCCGCCTTCGATGACGAACTTCTCCATGAGCGGGGGGCGCCGCCTTCGACCCAGTATGGGCCCGCCGGTCTGACGCCTGGCAAGCGTAACAGCCATCTCTCCAGTCAAGTTCGAGCCCGCGGGCCATCGCCCTCCCCGGGGGGCGCCGCGGGCTTGCAGGCCCGAACGGATGGCGCCTGCGTGCAACTCCCATTGCAGGCTCCGCGCGCCAGAATCGGCTCTGCGGCGCGGTTTCCCGACATGGATGGGTATGCGCACACGTGTTCGCTTCGGTTCCGTCCGGACCCGCTCGTAGCTTACGAACACATGTTCTCTTCACGAACATCAACCGTGGGAGGGCGCGCGCTCGGTGCGCTTGGCCTGATCCGCTCGTTCCTGCTGCTCGAGGACGACTGCGAGGTCGACTGGGAGGTCGGCCAGGACGAGCGCTTTGAGGTGGATCATCCGCACCGAGCGGCGCTGCGCGGGCGAGCCGCCACCGAGCGGCTCGCCCGCCGCCGGCCCGGCCAGCCCGCGCCGTCGCCGCATGTATGCCTCTCCCCTGTCAGCGGGCGCTCCGGGCACTCGCCCGGGCGTCCGCGCGCGCGCCGCCTCGACTCGGGAGACGGCGTCCTCGATCGGGGCCCGGCAGAGAGCGATCTGCGCGTCAGCCCCGACCGCTGAGCGCCCTCGGGCGCTAGATTCTGCGCACGCTGACCGCGGCACAACACGCAGGCGTCGGGAGGAGCGAATGGATCAGCGAGTGAGCGTTGTGACATTGGGGGTGGCGGATCTCGGCCGCGCCCGGCGCTTCTATGAGGCGATCGGTTGGCACAGCGACACCTCGCCGGAGCTCGACGTGGTGTTCTTCCAGGCCGGCGGGATGGCTCTGGCGCTGTGGGACCGCGAGAAGCTCGCCGAGGACAGCGGACTGGCGCTCGGGAGCGGGTTCGGCGGCGTGGCGCTCGCTTACAACGTCGGCAGCCCGGCGGAGGTGGACGCCGTCGTCGCCGAAGCCGCCACGGCCGGTGCCACGGTCACGCGCGATCCGGGCGAGACGTTCTGGGGCGGCTACTCCGGCGTGTTCGTGGATCCCGACGGGCATCCCTGGGAGGTCGCCCACAACCCGCA
>Ga0075521_10000721_pt1 | contig 10159 bp, 9 predicted proteins | sample NGEPerD_FD_74785 | JGI IMG/M metagenome (GOLD analysis project Ga0075521, IMG submission 74785) | Arctic peat soil microbial communities from the Barrow Environmental Observatory site, Barrow, Alaska, USA - NGEE PermafrostAB12-D | ecosystem: Environmental > Terrestrial > Soil > Wetlands > Peat ...
CGAGCGCGCCGTTCGCCCACGGGGAGTGGCTGCTCTCGCACAACGGTCGGGTGGACCGCTCCGTCCTGCCGCCTACGGCCTGGCAGGCTGCGGAGTCGGTCTGCGACAGCGCGGTACTCGCGACCCACCTCCTCAGCGCCCCCGCCGCCCTGGCGGAACGGATCGCCGCCGTGGGATTCGCCGACCCGGCCGCCCGGCTCAACGTGCTGCTCGCCGACGGCACTCAGCTACTCGCGACGACCTGGGGGGACACGTTGGCCGTGCTGGTCACCGCCGACGGCGTCGCGGTGGCCAGCGAACCCTACGACGACGACCCCCGCTGGCGCGACGTCCCGGACCGCAGTCTGCTGACCGTCACCGCCAGCGGCGTCGCTGTTCATGACCTCCCCGACCCACGCGGCGAGACCGTCGCCGAGATGGAGAATCGATGATTGTCACGGCCCCGCGTATCCGGGTCGAACGCCACCTCGGTCCGGCCCAGCTGACCCGCGCGCTGCACGATGACGTGACGGCCGGGCTCACCGCCTCGCCGAAGACGTTGCCGCCGAAGTGGTTCTACGACGAGCGCGGCAGCCAGCTCTTCGAGGAGATCACCCGGCTGCCCGAGTACTACCCCACTCGAACCGAACGCGCCATGCTCCTCGACGTCGCGCCCGCGGTCGCACTGCGGACTGGGGCAGACACCCTGGTGGAGATCGGGTCGGGTACGTCGGAGAAGACCCGGCTGCTGCTGGCCGCGCTGTCCGCCGAGGGCACACTGCGGCGCTTCGTCCCGTTCGATGTCGACGAGGCGACGCTGCTCGCCGCCGGGCAGGCCGTGGCCGCCGAGCACCCCGGCATCGAGGTCACCGCGGTCGTCGGGGACTTCGAACACCACGTGCCGCTGCTCCCCCGGACCGGGCGCCGGCTGCTCGTCTTTCTCGGGTCGACGATCGGCAACCTGGAGCCGCCGGCGCGAGCGGCGTTCCTGCGCGCGGTCGCCGGGTCGCTCGCCACGGGCGATGCGTTCCTGCTCGGCACGGACCTGGTCAAGGACGTCGGCCGGCTCCAGGCAGCGTACGACGACGCCGCCGGGGTGACCGCGGCGTTCAACCGCAACGTCCTGGAAGTGATCAACCGCTCGCTGGACGCCGACTTCGAGGCCCAGGCGTTCGACCACGTGGCCTACTGGGACGCGCAACGAGAGTGGATCGAGATGCGACTGCGCTCGACCCGCGCGCAGACTGTGGAGTTGCGCGAGCTGGGCCTCGAGGTCGCCTTCGCCGCCGGGGAGGACCTGCGGACCGAGGTGTCGGCGAAGTTCCGGGCTGAGCGCCTCGCCGTCGAGCTGGCCGACGCGGGGCTCCGCCTCCTGCAGTGGTGGACCGATCCGGCCGGTGATTTCGGGCTGTCCCTGTCCACCCCGGCCTGAGGCCAGGTCCACGAGGCGAGCGCTCAGGGGCGGCGATCTGTCCGGAACCGCCGCCGGCTGCGCATGGGGGCCTCGGCACCAGTGAGCCGCGCGTAGTCGAGGTCAATCTCGTGCAGCAGCTGGCGGTACACGCCGCCGCCGATCTCACCGGCGGCGCGCAGCCGGGCGAGCTCCTCGGCTTCGGCCTCGAGCAGTCGTCGCCGGAGCCGACGGTAGGCAAGCCGGGTCTCACCGTCGCCCAGCGGAGGCGGGTGGACATCCTGCATGGCCTCCTGCATCGCATCGAGTTGCTGCTGCAACTCCTGCCGTACACGTTCGACGACGCCGCCCGGTTGTCCCTCGTGCGCTGCCTGCGGCAGGGCGCTCAGCGCCGCGGACGCGGTGGCGTAGCGGGCCTGGCGGAGCTGATCATGGCGCCCGCGGGGCTCGGCGGTCAGGCCGACGCGGCGCACGAGTGGTTCCAGGGTCGTGCCCTGCACGACGAGGGTGATGACCACCACGCCGGTGGTGACGACGAGGAGCAACTGCCGGTGCGGGAACGGCGCGCCGGCGTGCCCGACCAACGGCACCGACAGCGCGGCAGCAAGCGGGACCACGCCACGGGGACCCGCCCACGTGACCACGGCCGCGGCCGCCCAGGCGCCCGAGGCACGCGCCCGCCAACGCTTGTCACGGCGGCGTGCCCGCAACGAGGGCATGGCGGCGCCGATGAGCAGGCTGGCGGCGCGCACCGCGAGCAGCGTCAGCGTGACCAGCGCGACGAGCTGCCAGCCGGGAGCGCGGTCGGAATCGGGTAGGCCGCGGATGAACGCGGCGAGCTCCAGTCCGATCAGCGCGAACACGACGCTCTCCAGCACGAACACCACGACGTCATAGACCGACGTCGCCATGAGCCGTCCCGCGGCCTCGACGAGCCCGGGGCGCCGCTGCGCGATGACCAGGCCGGTGACGATGACGGCCGAGACGGTGCTGACGTGGGCGGCTTCCGCGCCGACCGCAGCCACGTAGGGCGTGACGAGCGCCAACGCGGTCTGCGCGGTGGGCTCGTGAGCCCTGCGCAGCAGCCAACCCGCCGCGACACCGACAGCGAGCCCGACCAACAGGCCGCCGCCGGCAAGCGCGACGAACAGCCACACCGCGTGCAGCGCGCCGAGCCCACCCGCCGTGACCGACAGGACGGCAACCTGGAAGAGCACCAGCGAGGTCGCGTCGTTGAAAAGGCTCTCGGCCTGCACGATGGTCCCGATCCGCTCCGGTAGGCGCAGTCGCCGGGACAGCGCGCTGACCGCGACCGGGTCGGTGCTGGCCAGGATAGCGCCGAGCACGAAGGCCGAGGCGAGTGACAGCGCCGGGTCGACAGCGTGCGCGACGAGCGCGACGGCGGTTGCCGTCGCCAGCACCAGCCCGACGGCCAACTGGGCAACCGGCCGCCAGACGCGGCGCAGCTCCGGCAGGGACAGTTGCTGGGCGGCGGCGAACAGCAGTGGCGGCAGGACGCCGAGGGTGACGAGCAGCGGCGAGATGGTCGGCGTCGGCACACCGGGCATGAACCCGACGCCGAGGCCGGCCAGCACGAGAAGGCTGGGAGCCGGGGTCCGCAACCTGTCGGCGAGCGCGGCAATCGCGATGGCCAGCACGACCAGGGCCAGCACCGCCGCAACAACGCTCATCGCACCCGCTAGCGGTCCGCCGGGTTGGGCAGCCCCGGGTCCCCATTGCCGACCGTCGGGCGCCGCCACGTTGCCACGAAGTACCCCACTCCGTACGGCGCCTCGTGCCAGAGCAGGTCCGCGCGCCAATCGCCGTCGGTGGCCGCACCTGCGAGCACCTGCAGAGGGGCCCGGCCGGCGGCGAGCAGGTCCCGGGCCAGCTCCGGATCCACGCGGAGCAGGGCCGTCCGATCGACGGCGGCGAGTGCCGCCGCGACGGCCTCGTCGAAACCCGCCGCCCGTCGATCCCAGTAGCCGGGGGCCTGCCGGCTGCGCCGAGCCGAACCGTCGGCGATGACGAGGAGTGCCACCCGCCCCGGCTCGCGGGCGTACTGGCAGCCCAGCGAAACGCAGTCCCCGGACGAGGACGATTCGGCGACGCTCAGGCCCCCGACCCGACCGTGCCAGCCCACCTCCGCGAGCAGCCAGGCGCCGAGGCTGAGCGAGAGTGGTAGGACCGCAACGCCGGTATCTGCCCGCTCGCCGGTCAGCCGGATGCGGTCCGCGGGTCCGTAGGGCGCGAGACTGCCGACGGCCTCCGCGCCGAAAGTAGCGGTCCTCGGCCCCGCGCCGACGACGGTGATCGAGTCCGGCCGGCTGGCGCGAACCTGGTCGAGGGCCCGACGGCAGCGCCTCCGCAACTCGGCAAGGACATCGGAGCGCTCCGTGGCCAACTCCGGCACGAGGAGCGGCGCACCCGGGCAGACGGCCGCGGCGATCAGCACTCCGGCGTCCCGATGGGTAGGCAGACTGATCCGTCGGTCATGCCAGTCCCCGTCGCGTCGCCCTCGGCACCTGCGTTCCGCGGATCATGCCCGCCATATCCACCACGTCGCGGGTGGCTCGGACGTCGTGGGTACGAAAGACCCGTGCACCCAGCCAAGCCGCGATCGCGGTCGCGGCGAGGGTACCGTCGCCGCGTTCGGCCACCGGGCGGTCGAGAGACTCGCCAACGAAGTCCTTGTTCGACATCGACACGAGCACCGGCCACCCGGTGTCGACGAGTTCGCTCAGCCGACGCGTCAGCTCCAGGGAGTGCCAGGTGTTCTTGCCGAAATCGTGCCCCGGGTCAATGACGATGCTGTCCGCGGACACGCCGGCGGTGACAGCGCGCTCGGCCAGCCGCACCGTAGCGGCGATCACATCGCCGACCACGTCGTCATGGCCGACGCGGTGCGGCCGGGTCCGTGGCTGCTGGCCGCCGGCATGGGTGCAGACCAAGCCGACGCCACGCCTGGCCGCGACCTCGGCTATGCCCGGGTCGACCCCGCCCCAGGAGTCGTTGATGACGTCGGCGCCGGCATCGACGCACTCCTCGGCCACCTGCGCCCGCCACGTGTCCACGCTGACGACCGCGGTCGGAAAGCGGGCCCGCACCGCATGCACCAGAGGGGCCGTACGTTCAACCTCCTCGGCCACCGACACCTCCTCGCCGGGTCCCGCCTTGACGCCACCGATGTCGACAACGTCCGCACCGGCACCGACCGCGCGCCCCACGGCGGACAGCGCCGCGTCGAAGTCGAAGGTGGCGCCCTGGTCGAAGAAGGAGTCCGGCGTACGGTTCACGATCGCCATGACGAGTGGGCGCCCCTCGGGAAAGCCCTGGCCGCCCCACCGCAGCGTGGCCGGTCCCGGGCGTTGGTTCCCGGCCGGGCTGGAATGATGGGGCTTATCGAGGAACACGATCGTCAGCGTAGAAGGCACACCGTCGAGGTGGCCGTTTCGGCTGTCCCCCCGCCGGTTGCCCGACGCGGCTCAGGCGTTGACGAGGCGCCGCACCCTGTCCTCGGCTTCTCGCCTGATCAGCACCGGCACGTAGGTCCGGATCCGGGCACCGTGCAGGGCCACCGCGACACCGGTGATCTCCTCGTGGATGGCGGCGGTCGACACGCGGCCGTCGTATTTCTCGATCAGTGCCCGCTCGATCAGGATGATCTGATCGTCTTCGGTCGATACGTGAGCCACGGAAACCTCCCTTCACCAGGGGGTCTCCCCCTTGGCAACGATGACCCCCCGCGGTGAACGTCGGGTGAACGGCGGTGCATACGGCTCGGTGAGATGCGTCACGGCAACGCGATTTCGCTCGCACGACGCGCCCGGCGAGGGCATCCCGGGTGCGCGGCGGAGACATCGATGCAGGCAGTTCGCCGTTGGGCGCAACAGTTGGTCGTCGTCGGCACCGATAGTCCGGACGTGACGGCATGGCGGTGGGAGGCCCGGCGGGTGCAGGTCGCGGCTTGCCTCGTCGCGCTGGCGCTGCTGGGGTACGCGGTGGTGCTGTTGGCCGATCCGTTCCCGCGGGCGGCGACTGTGGCCGTCGACGACGTGGGGCAGTTGCTGGCTGCCGCGTCGGCGGCGGTGTGCTGCGTAGTGGCCGCCCGCGGGGCGCCGGCCGGTCGGATCCGGCGGGCGTGGTTGCTGCTGGCCGCCGGCACCGGCGCGTGGGCGGCGGGGGAGGGGGTGTGGAGCTACTACGAGGTGCTGGCCGGGCGGGCAGCACCGTTCCCGTCGCTGGCCGACGTCGGTTTCCTCGCCTTCCCGGTGCTGGCCTCAGCCGCGCTGCTCGTCCTGCCCGCCGGCGGGGACCTGCCCGTCTCCCGCGCGCGGGACCTCCTCGACGGTCTGATCATCGCCGGTTCGCTGCTGGTGCTGACCTGGGCGACCAGCCTCGGCGCCGTACTCGATGCCGGCGGTCCGACCCGGTTGAGTGTCGCCCTCGGATTGGCCTACCCGCTCGGTGACGTGGTGGTCATCACCTTGGTGCTACTGGTCATCGGTCGGGCCACGGCCGACCGCCGCGGCGTGTTGGCCTTGGTCGCCGTCGGCCTCGTGGCCCTCGCCGGCGCGGACAGCGCCTTCGTCTACCTCACGTCGACGGCCTCCTACGCCAGCGGGACGGTGAGCGACCTGGGCTGGGTCGCCGGGTTCGCGCTCGTCGCCCTCGCCGGCGTGCTGGCCGCCACACCCGCCCCGCCGGCGTCGGCCGGCCAGGCGCGCGTGCCCTCGTGGCGGCGCCTCGGGCTGCCCTACCTACCGTTGCTGTTGGCCGCGACGGTGGTCGCCGGTCAGCTGCTCGCCGGCCGCGGGCCGCCACCCGGCCCGCAGATCATGCTCGGACTCGGGCTGATCGCGGTGGTCCTGGGCCGCCAGTTCCTCACTCTGGCCGACAACCGCCGGCTCCTCGTCGAGCTGCGCGCCGAACGGGAACACGCCCGCCACCTGGCGCTGCACGACCCGCTGACCGGGCTGCCCAACCGGGCCCTGTTCTACGACCGGGTCGCGCACGCCCTCTCGCTCCGCTCCCGGGACGCCACCGCAGCATCGGGCGCGGCCACCACGTCGGTGATGTTCTGCGACCTCGACGACTTCAAGACCGTCAACGACCGGCTCGGCCACGCCGCCGGCGACGCCCTGCTGGTGGCCGTTGCCGGCCGGCTGCGCGCCAGCCTGCGCCCGGCGGACACGGTCGCCCGACTTGGCGGGGACGAGTTCGCTGTCCTCATCGAACAGCCGGTCGAACCCCCGCCGCAGGTTGCCGCCCGCCTCGTCGACGCCATGACCGCCCCGCTCATCCTGGCCGGCACAGAGCTGGCGGTCAGCATCAGCATCAGCATCAGCATCGGACTCGCGACCGCCATCCCGGTGGCCGAGGAGGCGCTAGACGCCGACGCGCTGCTCCAGCGGGCGGACGCCGCTATGTACGCCGCGAAACGCCGGGGCAAAGCCACCTGGGTCATCCACGACCCCCGGCCACACGGAAACGACAACCGGATCACCCTCGCCCGCCACCAGAACCGGCTAACACCGCTCGGCCACGCCGCCCGGCCAGCACCACTTGGGCGCAGCCCAAATCAAACTGGCGCCGCAGCCGGTAGCCGTGGCCTCGCTCCGGACAGGTAACCGGCAAAGCTCGGTTACCTGTGTCTCTGGGACAAATGTCGCAGGGGATCGCGCAGACATCGAGGGTGGTCCCCCGAAACGCGAAAACCACAGCCGGGTAAGGTGGCGGAACGATCATCAACGGGACATGATAGATCGCGACGAATCCGTCCCACTGCGAGGAGTTGGCATATGGCTCCGGCTACCTACCCTGTTAGCTTTTCCGTTGACTACCCTGATCGGCCCCTCAACCGGCTGACCACGTTCTTCCGACTCTTCACCGCGATACCCATCGTCATCGTGCTCGCCACCGTGTCGGGCGGGGTCTGGCAGTCCTCGTCGGGAAAGGCCGGGAGCCAGGCAGTAGCTGCTGCCGGCGGCCTGCTGTTCGTCGGACCGCTGCTCCTGATCCTTTTTCGCGAGAAGTATCCGCGCTGGTGGTTCGACTGGAATCTCGAACTGCATCGGTTCAGCAACCGGGTGGGGGTCTATGTCGCCCTTATGGACGACCGATACCCGTCAACTGACGACCACCAGGCGGTCCACCTCGACTACGTCTACCCGGACGCTCCCCAGGAGCTCAACCGGTTCCTTCCGCTGGTGAAGTGGTTGCTGGCGATCCCGCACTACATCGTGCTGTTCTTCCTCGACATCGGCGTGGTCGTGGTGGTGATCGTGGCCTGGTTCGCGATCCTGTTCACCGGCCGGTTCCCGCCGGCGTTGTTCAGGTTCGTGGCGGATGTCATCGGATGGCACAACCGGGTCGTGGGGTACGCGCTCACGCTGATCACCGACCGCTACCCGCCCTTCCGGCTGTCATTGGAGGACCCGACGGCGTAGCGCAGGAAGAGGAAGCTGTCCTCCTCGCACGCCGAACGCAGGACCAGGTCCCGGCTCACCTCCGACGGCGCCCCCGCCACAATGCGTCTCGACGCCCCGCCCACAAGGTGTGGGGACAGGGTCAGGCAGAGCTCGTCGATCAGCCCTGCGGCGAGCAACGCCCCGTTGAGTGTCGCGCCACCCTCGGCCAGCACGTGGTGGTGGCCCCGGGCGGTGAGCTCGCCGACGGCCTGACGCAGGTCGACCGTGTCCTCGCCGGCCATGAGCACATCGGCGACCTCGCGGGCACGAGCACGTTCGCTCTCGGGCGCCGTGGCAACGGTGATGACAATCGGCCGGGCCCCCGGCCGGGTGAACAGCGGAGCCCCCCAGTCCAGGTGACACGAGCGACTCACGATGGCGAGGACCGTCTTCGACGGCCCGTAGCCCTCATCCCGCACCGTGCCCGCGCCGACCAATACGACGTCGGCGGCAGCGCGCAGTGCGTGAAAGACCTCGCGGTCCGCTGGCCCGCCGAGACCTCCGGACCGGCCGTCCACGCTCGCCGCGCCGTCAGCGCTGGAGATCATGTTGACTCGGACCGCTGGCGGGTCGGCATAGACCTCGGCCGGCTGCACCGGATCGAGGTAGGCGGGGAAGAGTTGGCGCACGGGTTCTTCCTACCCCCTGCGCGGTCATCGGGTAAGCAGTGCAGCGCGGCGGCCCGCTGGTCACTGGCTGACAGCGAATCAGACAAGTGTCCCGGCGTCACCGCTCACGGCGACGCCGGGACAATCCCTTCCTGCTGTGCTGGCTGGCTTCCCGCTCAGGCCAGGATCTTCGCCTTCTCGCGGGTGAACTCCTCAGCTGAGATGACTCCGCGATCCCGCAGGTCAGCGAGCTTCGCCAGCTGGTCTGCTGAGCCGGCCGGCGACGCTGATGCGGTCTCCTGGACATAGCTGCGGAATGCTGCGTCCTGGCGTTGCGCCTGCTCCGCAGCCCTTTCGTGCATGCTCCCGCCGCGGACGATGAGGTAGACCAGAACGCCTACCAGCGGGATGATCAGCACGAAGAGGAACCAGAGGGCCTTGCCCCAGCCGGACAGGTCATGGCTGCGGAAGATGTCGATGAACACCATGATCAGGATCCAGAACCAGATGGCCCACAGGAAGATCTCGAGGATCGTCCAGAACACGCCGAAAAGTGGATAGGAATAGGAACTGTCAGCGAGTGGTCCTACGAGCGCCACGGATGTCTCCTTTGTCGCAAAGCGATACAGTCATCCCCGCATGAACGCGGGTTTGACTCGAATGCCAATATTCTACGGGGCCAGTTCCCACTGCCGTCCCGTGGGTGAGGACAGCTGCCGCCCGGTAGTCGGTGGGCAACCGGCCGAGAGTCAGCGTCAGCGCGAGACGATACTGGCACGGCACGACTCCCGCTCGGCTGCCGGCGGACACCAGGACCGTCGGCAGCCGAAGGGGGGGACGACGACACCCCCGCCCGCACGCTCCCGCTGTGTAACGAGGTGCCAAACGTGCAGCGGATGAGCGCACTTGACGCGTCATTCCTGCTCTTCGAAGACGACTCCACCCTGCTGCACATGGGTTCCGTCGGGATCTTCGAGGGGCCGGCTCCCAGCCATGAGGAGTTCCACGGGCTGGTCCGCGGGATGCTGCCGCTGAGCCGGCGTCATCGGCAGAAGGTGCGGTCCGTCCCGTTCGACCTCGCCCGCCCGGTGTGGGTCGACGATCCGCACTTCAACCTGGACTTCCACCTTCGCCGCACCGCGCTGCCTGCGCCCGGCGACGACGACCAGCTGCGCCTGCTCGTCGGCCGGATCATGTCCCAGCAGCTGGACCGGACGAAGCCGCTGTGGGAGCTGTGGGTGGTCGAAGGGCTGGCCGAGGGCGCCTGGGCGCAGATCAACAAGATCCACCACAGCATGGTCGACGGCCTCGCGGGCATAGACATGACCACCCTGATCCTCGACCGCGAGCCGGACAGCTCCCGCCCGCCGGCCGAGGGTTGGCAGTCCAGGCCCGAGCCGTCGAGTCGGCGGCTGGTCGCCGACGCCGTCGGCAGCCATGTGGCGAGTTCCGCGGAGTCGCTGCGCTGGGCGGCCACCGCGCTGACCCACCCCCGGCAGGCCACGAGCCGGATCGGCGCGACCGCGAGAGGGGCGGCGTCGCTGGCCGGGCTCGGCCGCCCCGCCAGCGCCACGTCGTTGACCGGGCCGATCGGACCGCAACGGCGGTGGACCTGGTCACGGGCCTCGATCGGGGACGTGCAGACGGTGCGGCGGGCCTTCGGCGGCACGGTGAACGACGTCGTGCTGTCC
>Ga0075521_10000722_pt1 | contig 10152 bp, 8 predicted proteins | sample NGEPerD_FD_74785 | JGI IMG/M metagenome (GOLD analysis project Ga0075521, IMG submission 74785) | Arctic peat soil microbial communities from the Barrow Environmental Observatory site, Barrow, Alaska, USA - NGEE PermafrostAB12-D | ecosystem: Environmental > Terrestrial > Soil > Wetlands > Peat ...
ATGAGCAGAGGAGTTTTAGGCCAGTATAAAAATCAATTTGGAAATGTTTACCAGAAAGGTGCATTGATTGCCATGTGCATTGATATCAAATTGCTTCAATTGTCCAACGGAAAATATGGTTTTATGAACCTGATACAGGACCTCTCTGCCAGATATGGTAAACAGCTGGGTTTTAAGGACCCGGAATTATTTGGAGAGATCGGCAAGATCACGTATCCGGAAATAGAAGAATTTCTACAAACCTATGTCGCGGGCAACCAGCCTTTACCCCTGGAACAGGTATTTACCAGTGTTGGTATTGACTATTTACCACAGGTTGAAACGAAAGACAGTGCATTTACCATGGGCGGCATCGGCTTAAATTTTGACGATGAATCGAAAAGGCTGGTCATCTCAGATGTGAGCGGTATGAATGCATTTGGGAAGGCCATGGGCTATCATAAAAATGACGAACTCGTATCTGTAAACGGTTTGGATATGAATGAGTCGAACGCACAGAAATTTTTTAGAAATTTTCAGAATACTTCAAAATCAGGGGAAGCACTGGTTGTTGTCGTTAAGCGGAAAGATGAAAATGGAGTAGAAAAAACAGTCGAAATGAAAGGGACCATGACCAGAATTCCTGTTATAAAGTTCAATGTATTAAGGTTTTCGGCTTCGGCTACCGGGGATCAAATAAAACTGCGTAACTACTGGTTAAAGCCCAATGGGGTTCAGGTTAACTGATCAGGAAAATGCTATTACCATTCAATTCAAATTCAATATTAATAAAAGTCAGAATTTCCCGAGGACTTTTTCCATTTCTCTGCTGATTTCTTTGAGGTTCAGATTTCCAATACTGCCTTCATGACTGTGATTTAGCGGCTTTGACTGATCGAAAGAAAAGTCTCCGGCATTGATTTGCCGGCCAATTGACTTATATGCTTCACGGAAGGGTATGCCCTGGTTAACCAATTCATTCACTGCTTCTACGCTGAACAGGTATTTGTATTTTTCATCCCGCAGAATGTTCTTTTTTATCCGGATCTGTGAAAACATCAGTATGGCCATTTGGATACAGGATTTCAGTTCACCGAAGGCTGGAAATAAAATCTCCTTGGTGAGTTGCATGTCGCGATGGTAACCGGAGGGAAGATTATTCATGAGCAGGGTGAGTTCGTTGGGAATGGCCTGAATCCGGTTGCACCTGGCGCGGATGAGTTCAAATACATCCGGGTTCTTTTTATGCGGCATGATGCTGCTGCCGGTGGTGAGCTCATCCGGGAAAGAAATAAAGCCAAAGTTCTGGTTCATATACAAACAACAATCCATTGCAAGGCGGGAAAGGGTTGCTGCAAGGGCAGCCATGCCAAATGAAACCATTTTTTCAGTTTTTCCACGACTCATCTGGGCATATACGACATTAAAATGCAGGTTTTCAAATTCCAGCAGTTCAGTGGTCATTGTCCGGTTCAGGGGTAAGGAGGATCCGTAACCTGCGCCACTTCCCAGCGGATTTTTGTTGACGACCCGGAATGCGGCGGCGAGCATTTCAAGGTCGTCGATTAAACTTTCAGCGTAAGCTCCGAACCAGAGTCCAAAAGAAGAGGGCATGGCAATTTGCAGATGGGTATAACCGGGGAGCAGGTCGTTTTTATATTGATTGCCCAGGGAGACCAGCAAATCGAAAAGACTTTTTACTTCAGTTTTAAGCTGCAGAATCTCTGCGCGAAGAAATAGTTTTATGTCGACTGCAACCTGGTCGTTGCGACTGCGTCCGCTATGAATTTTTTTGCCGGCTTCTCCAATCCTGCGGGTTAAAATCAATTCAATCTGCGAATGCACATCCTCCACACCTTCCTCGATACGGAACCGGCCCTCTGCTATTTCCTTTTCAATATTTTCAAGTTCTTTTAATATCAATCGGGTATCTTCTGAAGAAAGCATCTGAACGGATTCCAGCATTTTGACATGAGCCACCGACCCCTGCACATCATATTTTGCCAGGATGATGTCAAATTCCTGATCACGCCCGACCGTGAATTTTTCAATCAGCGCATTGTTATCCGTCCCTATTTTATCCCAGAGTTTCATTTTTTACACTTAAAGCTCAAAGCTCAAGGCCTGAGGCTTTTTATAATTGTTAATTGTCAATTGTTAACGCTAATATTTTAATATTCACTCCCATACTCCCATACTTGTGAAAAGTGGTCAAATAAATTCATCAAGCAGCTTCACGTAAGTAATAATGCCTTCCTTAATTTCATCAATATAAATATACTCATCTGCCGTGTGACTTCTGGCTGAATCTCCGGGGCCCATTTTCAATGCAGGGAAAGGCATCAGGGCTTTGTCGGAAGTGGTGGGCGAACCGTAATACCCCTTGCCAAGGCGAATGCCGGATTTGACCAGCGGGTGATCCAATGGTATGGATGTCGATTTCATACGGGTGGTGCGCGGCTTGAAACTGCTTTTCAAATTGGCTTTCAAGGCATCAAGTATTTCTTCAAAGCTATACAATTCATTTACCCTCACGTCCATCACATACTTACATTGTGCCGGTACCACATTGTGTTGTTTATTTTCTGTATCGATAACAGTAACACTCAACCTGGTTTCCCCGAGCAGATCACTTTTTTTCTCAAACCGGTAATTACGTATCCAGTTGATATCGTCAACCGCTTTGTAGAGCGCATTCTCCCCTTCATTCCGGGCTGCGTGACCCGGCCTGCCCGATGCCGTACAATCTATTACCATCAGTCCTCTTTCAGCAACGGCCATTTCAAGTTTGGTGGGTTCACCCACGATGCCGAAGTCGATCTGACCCAAGTAGGGGAGAACCAGTTCGATCCCGTTCACACCACTGATCTCCTCTTCGGCACTGGCCGCAAACACAATATTATGCTTGGGATCATCCTGGTTGTAATAATACAGGAAGACGGCCGCCAGGCTCACGAGGCAGCCTCCGGCGTCATTGCTGCCCAATCCATACAGTTTCCCGTCCCTGACAGTCGGGGTAAACGGATCCATGCTATACGCCTTGTTGGGCCGCACGGTATCATGATGGGAATTCAGCAGGATACTTTTCTTAGAAGGATGATAGTTCTTATTCCTTGCGTAAATATTATTTCCGACGCGTGCAAATGGGATATCGTGCCTTGTAAAAAAAGCACTGAGCAAATCTGCTGTGTCGTTTTCCTCTTTGGAAAAAGAAGGTGTCGCGATAAGTTCCTTCAAAAGAACAATCGCATCTGACTGTAATGATTCAATGGATGGTTTATTCATAGCGGATGGTTGTACCGGTGGTTCCGGTAATGAGCTGATCCAATTCTTCACCTTTCCCGATGATCACCTGGTGCACACCCTGTCTGATAGCCGAAAAAGCATTATCCAGCTTGGGTATCATCCCGGCAAAAATCTTATTCGATTCTTTAAGTTTCCGGTAATATCCGGCCTGCAGCACCGGGATCACCGAATGTTCATTTTCAACGTCCAGAAGCACGCCTGATTTTTCAAAACCATAAACCAGGTTCACGGAATATGAAACAATCAAGGCTTTGGCAATTTCCTGCGCGATGGTGTCGGCATTCGTATTCAACAGCTGATTTTTTCCGTCGTGGGTAATGGAAGAAACTACAGGCGACAAACCATTTTCCAGCAACTGTTCGAACCAACCTGTATTTACCTGGTCAATATCACCTGCAAAGCCATAATCAATTCCTGTATTTTCTCTTCTGTGCGCAAGAATACAATTCCCGTCAGCACCGGAGATTCCGGTGGCATTGCAGTGCAGTGACTGCAATTCGGCAACAATATTTTTATTGATATAACCTGCATAGACCATGGTAACGATCTTTAATGTTTCAGCATCCGTAATCCGGCGACCTTCCACCATTTGCTGGGGAATACCCAGTTTCTCTGCAAGACGGGTAGCCAGTTTGCCACCACCGTGCACCAGGATTTTTTTGGATTTTATCGCAGCGAATTTTTTCAGAAATACTGACAGCAGTGCGTCATCATCTATAATATTTCCGCCGATCTTAATCACGTAAAGATTTTCCATAGTCAGGATTTAAGTATTTCGCTGAGTACAGACTGCGCAGCCCATACACGATTTCCGGCCTGCTGCGTGACCACACTATTAGGTCCGTCTAATACCTCGTCGCTGAGTTCAACATTGCGTCGAACCGGCAGGCAGTGCAGGACCTTGGCCTGCCTGGTCTGTGATAATTTTTCGGTGGTCAGCATCCATTCCGGATCATTGGTATACATTTTTCCATAATCCTGGTAAGTACTCCAGTTTTTAACATATACAAAATCAGCGTCCTTTAGAGCGCGTTCCTGGTCGTGAATGATCTGTGCGCCCCTGGTGAATTTAGAATCCAGTTCATAGTCTTCCGGATGGGTGATCACAAAATCAGCTGCACCCCATGCATTCACCCATTGTGAAAAACTATTGGCAACACATTGGGGCAGCGGTTTTACGTGCGGTGCCCACGTGAGCACGATTTTTGGCTTGATGATTTTCGGGTTGTCTTGCAAACATTCGGTAATCGTGATGATATCAGTCAGACTCTGCAGGGGATGCAGGGTAGCGCTCTCCAGGCTCACGACAGGGATCCCGGCGTATTTTACAAACTGGTTAATATATAATTCGCTGTAGTCGTCTTCCCTGTTTTTTAGTGAAGGGAAAGTGCGGATACAGAGGATATCGAAATATTTGCCCAGTACGGGTGCAGCATCTTTGATATGTTCAACCGTGTTGCCGCTCATGATCGCTTCTTCTTCGAACTCCAGTGCCCATCCCTCCTTGTCCACATTAAATACCAGGGGCTCAAGGCCCAGATTCAATGCGGCAACCTGGGTGCTGAAACGGGTGCGCAGGCTGGGGTTCAGAAACAAGAGCCCGATTTTCTTTCCCAATCCCAGTAACTTATCGGCATAAGGATTCTTCTTATACTGCAGGGCCTGCCTAATCAGTTGATCCATATTGGCGATGTCTGCGACGGAAATGAAATTTTTCATGCCGGGTTAACCAGTTTGGGGGATGAAATCATTTGTTGAATTTCTTCTTCCAGTGAATCCAGGAATTCTTCGGCCTCTTTTATTCTCAAAGCCATGGAAGGCAGAAGTCGTACGGTATTCGGTTTTGCCTCTCCGGTGAAAACCTGCTTGTTATTTAAGAGATTCTTACGCAGGTCCCTGAGTTCACCGTCTGCGTCGAATCCGATCATCAGCCCTTTACCGCGAACATTTTGCAGACCATTTGTTTTAACGAGGTGATTCATCAGGAATTCCCCTGTCAGCAAAGCATTTTGCATCAGCTTCTCTTCTTCGATCACTTCCAGAACCGCCAGGGCCGCAGCGCAGGCCAGGTGGTTTCCGCCAAATGTGGTTCCGAGCATACCGTGTTTGGGTTTCAAAAATGGCGCGATCAGTATACCTGCTACCGGAAATCCGTTGCCCATGCCTTTGGCCATGCTGTAAATATCCGCCTGTACGCCGGCATAATCATGTGAGAAAAACTTTCCTGTTCTACCGTATCCGCATTGCACGCTGTCTGCAATGAAGATCGTCTTGTGTTCAGTGCAAAGTGCCCTGATCTTTTGTAAAAAAGACGGTGTGGCCAGATTGATTCCGCCTACTCCCTGGATTCCTTCGATGATGACGGCTGCCACTTCAGCGCCGTGTTCCGAAAAATATGTGTCGAGTTCGGCTTCCCCGTTAAACGGAAGAAAGACCACATTGTCGGTTTGATTCACCGGAGCCAGGATTGCCGGATTGTCTGTTGCTGCAACTGCCAGGGAGGTTCTTCCGTGAAAGGATTTGCTGAATGCGACTATTTTTTTTCTGCCGGTATGGAAAGAGGCAAGCTTCAAAGCATTTTCATTGGCTTCTGCACCCGAATTACAAAGAAAAAGCTGGTAGTCATTCTTCCCTGAAACTTTTCCCAGTTTGTCTGCCAGCTCCTGCTGCAGCGGTATCCGGATTGAGTTGGAATAAAAAGCAACCTGATTCAGTTGGTGCGTGATCCTGGAAATAAAATGCGGATGGCTGTGGCCAATGGAGATAACGGCATGCCCGCCATACATGTCCAGGTATTGCTGGCCCGCATCGTCCCATAGGTAGGATCCCCTGGCACGGGTAATCGTTATATTATTTATCGGATAAACGTCGAAGAGTTTCATTTTATTAGCTTGATGCCTGAAGCATGACGCTTGAGGCGTATGAAATAATATTTTTGTTCTGGTTACTTAAATTCTTCCTCCTTTTTGCTTGACGCTTCAGGCCTCATGCTTCAAGCCTCAGAAAAAGTTCGCTTTAAATTTCAATCCCGTCGTTTCATCCAGGCCAAACATCAGGTTCATATTTTGGACTGCCTGTCCACTGGCTCCTTTCAGCAGATTATCAATTGCTGAATGCACCACCAGCAGGTCGTCCTGTTTCTCCAACTGGATCAGGCATCTGTTGGTATTGACCACCTGTTTTAAGAAAACCGGCGATTCAACGACCGTCGTGAAAGGATGGCCTGTGTAAAAATCAACATACCATTTAACCAATTCCTTAAGGTCTTGTTTGCATTTCAGTTGTGTGCTGACAAAAATGCCTCTTGTAAAATCGCCGCGCCAGGGAACAAAGTGCAGGTTGTTCCCTCCAAAGCCGGGTTGAAGCTGTTGTAATGACTGGTTTACTTCGGCCAGGTGCTGATGGGTAAGTGTTTTATACGCCTGGATATTATTTGCCCGCCAGGAAAAATGTGATGTGGCATTGAGACCCTGACCCGCACCGGTTGATCCGGTAATACCGGTAGTGTAAACTTCGGTTAACCCGCCCCGTTGGGCAATGGGGAGCAGGCCAAGCTGTATAGCGGTTGCAAAACATCCGGGATTTGCAAGATGATGCGCCTGCCTGATTTCCTCCCTGTTTAGTTCCGGCAATCCATATACAAACGGCTTATCAGAAGAATCGGTGTGATTATGGGATACCAGCCTGAAGTCCTGCGACAAGTCAATCACACGGATTGCCGGATTCAACGGATTGTCACTTAGATATTTTCTGGCCTCGCCGTGACCAACACAAAGAAACAGCAGGTCAATAGCTTCTGAAAGGGTATCGGTAAATAGCCCCTCGGTTTCTCCGGTCAGGTCCTGATGCACCGAACTCAGTGGCTGCCCCGCATTACTCTTGCTTTGCACGAAAACCAGTTCGGCATAGGGATGTTGCAGAAGAATGCGGATCAGCTCCCCACCGGTGTAACCGGCACCCCCTGTTATGCCTATCCTGATCTTTTTCATTTTGACTGTAGACTTTCCTCGTTGATTTTATGGAATATGGCAGTCTGGTTGCCAAATATTTTTGCGAACCCTTTTACATCCTCGCCCGACCAGCCGCTGTTCATTTCACCATAGGATCCAAACTTGCTGCTCATCAGGTCGTGTTTGCTTTCGATACCGGTTACTATAAACCGATAGGGTTCGAGGGTAACGAAAACCTTTCCTGAAACGGTGTTTTGGGAATCCTCCAGGAATTTTTCAATGTTGCGCATTGTCGGATCCAGCATTTGCCCCTCGTGCAGCCAGTTGCCGTACCAGCTGCTGAGCTGGTCTTTCCAATATAACTGCCATTTGGTAAGTGTATGTTTTTCCAAAAGGTGATGGGCTTTGATGATGATCAGGGGTGCCGCAGCTTCAAAACCCACCCGACCCTTGATCCCAATGATGGTATCCCCGACATGGATATCCCGCCCGATAGCAAAGGGCTGGGCAATGGACTGCAGGTACTGAATGGCGCGCACAGGTTGATCAAAATGCTGGTCGTTCACCGAATGCAATTCCCCTTTTTCAAAACCCAGCTCAATCTTTTTTGGATCTGTAGCAGTCAGGGGTGTTGGCCATGCGTCTTCGGGCAGATAGTCCTTTGAATTCAAAGTTTCCCTGCCACCTACGGAAGTTCCCCAAAGCCCTTTATTGATGCTATAGCTGGCTTTTTCGAAATTCATCTCCACACCGTTTTCCTTCAGGAACCGGATTTCCTGTTCGCGACTGAGTTTCAGATCGCGGATAGGGGTCAGGATGGTCGCATCAGGAACCATTCCGGTGAATACCATGTCGAAGCGTACCTGGTCGTTACCCGCACCGGTACTTCCATGGGCCACATAAGCTGCCCCGGTTTCCTGCACATATTTGGCCACAGCAATCGCCTGCACCATTCTTTCAGCACTCACGCTGAGGGGATACGTGGCATTCTTCAAAACATTTCCGTAAATCAGGTAGCGGATGCAGGAATGGTAATAGTCTTCCGTAACATCTACCGATTTAAAGGAGGCGACACCCAATGCCCTGGCTCTTTTTTCAATGGCTTCCAGTTCAGCCTGGTTAAACCCGCCCGTATTTACAGTGAGGGCGTGCACTTCCAGACCCTTAATTTTTTTAAGATAAATGGCGCAGTACGTGGTATCGAGACCACCGCTATAAGCTAGAACAACCTTATTATTTTCAGGATTCATCAGTCTATGAGTTATTTGGCCAGCTTTTCTTTTTTGAATTTTCCCGTCCGTGTCAGACCGAGTTCAGCGAGTATTGCGTCCACTTTCTCTTTGCGCAACAGGGTTTTCAGCAACCCCCACTGTTTAATTTTCATAAAGCGCTCATAGAGTTTGCTGTGTTGCACAAAATCCTGGGCCGTTTCATTGGGCTTCTGATCTTTCGGATCATATAACATGGCCGTACACATGCAGTTTTTTCTTTCTTTGCTCATCAGGATTTCGTAATTCACACAGCTCTTGCAGCCTGCCCAAAACGCTTCATCCTGCGTGAGCTCCGAATAAGTAACGGGTTCGTAACCCAGGTCTGAATTGATCTTCATTACGGCCAGTCCCGTGGTGAGCCCGAAGAGTTTTGCACCCGGGTATAATTTGCGGCTTAGGTCGAAAATCTTTTTCTTGATATTTTTTGCGAGTCCGCTTTTTCTGAAAGATGGTGCCACGATGAGGCCGGAATTGGCTACATATTCGCCATGGCTCCAGGTTTCTATATAACAGAAGCCGGCCCAGACGCCCTGCTCGCTGAAGGCGATCACTGCCTTTCCTTCCCGCATTTTTTCCCTGATATAATCAGGGCTTCTTTTGGCAATACCGGTTCCGCGGGCTTTTGCAGAGGATTCCATTTCATCACAGATGATCTGCGCAAAGTCCTGGTGGGTGGCATTTGCGATTTGTATCGAAAACCTTTGTTCTTGTTCCATTGAATGAATACGTGAGATAAATGAATGTCAATGACGGGGTGATTGAATGAACAGCCGGCTGGCTACGGGCATAGGTCCTGACGGAATACTATGGATAGGTAAAATCAACGTCGTACCCAAAAGGGAATGGGACGAACAGAAAAAATAACGCAGAGGGGCGCTACAAAAAACCCACGCTTATTGAAGGCGTGCAATACCATTCCGGTCAGGATTGATATGGGTGAGTTTTTTTTCATTTCATGAAAAAATGTAATGACGATAGTTGTTAACTGTACAAAGTAACAGCTTTTTCTGAAATTCTGAGTTATTTCTTAAAGGAATCAGACTGATACAGCCTGCAGGGCTGCTACCATCTCCATCAGAATGGAGGAATCTTTTTCAATTGCGTTCCCGACAACGATCAGATCGGCGCCAGCTTTGGCATTCAGGTACACTTTTTCAGGATCCTGAATGCCACCACCTACAAGCAGCGGGATTTCAATATGGGCAGATACCCTTTCAATCATTTCAATGGAAATGGGCCGTCGCGCGCCACTCCCGGCATCCATATAGATCAGTTTCATGCCCAGCATTTCTCCGGCCATGGCTGTACACAGGGCAATTTCATTTTTGTCTGCCGGAATGGGCAATGCATTGCTGATATAGGAAACGGTGGTCGGAGCCCCTCCGTCGATCACCATATATCCGGTTGAAATAATTTCCAAACCGCTTTTCCGCACCGACGGGGCCGAAATCACATGTTGCCCGATCAGCAATTCAGGGTTTCTTCCGGAGATCAGAGAAAGGTACAATAACCCGTCTGCGTATGGCGAAACCTGGGAGGGCGTGCCGGGAAAAAGGATAATGGGAATTTTACACAAGGATTTGATTTGTTTCACCACCTGGTCCAGGTGATCTGAAACTACGAGGCTGCCTCCGACAAAAAGATAG
>Ga0075521_10000725_pt1 | contig 10141 bp, 6 predicted proteins | sample NGEPerD_FD_74785 | JGI IMG/M metagenome (GOLD analysis project Ga0075521, IMG submission 74785) | Arctic peat soil microbial communities from the Barrow Environmental Observatory site, Barrow, Alaska, USA - NGEE PermafrostAB12-D | ecosystem: Environmental > Terrestrial > Soil > Wetlands > Peat ...
GACAATGCTGAGGAGCGGGATGGCTGACCGCCGCTGGAGTTCATCGAACACGAGGTGCGGAGTATTCGCAGCGATAAAGGCAAAGTCCGCGCCTGCGCGCACCAGTGTCTCAATGCCGCAGACAAGATAATCTGCCAGGTCATCCAGCCGCCCGGCGTCCAGCATGGCGATGCCCTTCTCGACGTCGAGGCTGTTGATGACGATCTGCGGATAGCTGCCACCCGGCTTTCGCGCACGATAGCGCGCCAAGATGGACCTGTAGTAATCGATGGTGGACTCAGGACCCAGCCCGCCGATCATGCCTGCGGTTTTCATACAGTTGTCAGTTGTCGGTTTTCAGTTGTCAGTTCCATCCACCCAGGCACGGGCCTCACGTATCCAATACCTTAAAAAATAGGCCTCCAGCCGTGCCCGCCCTATCGCTAAAAGAATGTGGAAGCGCAGGACAGTCAGCTTGAATGCCTCGACGCATTCCAACTGACAAGTGGTCACTGACAACTGCTTACATTCCCTTCTCCAGCGTCTCGGCCGCGCGATTCAGCGCGTCTGTCAAGACCTTCAATTGCTCAAGCGTCAACGCGGAGTCGCTGGCGTCGATCGCTTCATTGACTCCCGGAATCACCACCGCCGCATATCCCGTATATTTACCCGGAGCATAGATCGAGTGCTTGAACCACGGCCGGTCGGGCAGCCCATCGATCAGGAATGCCCGCTCCGTGTCGCGCAACGCCTGATTAACTCTTGCAGTGTTCCCTTTCATCCCGCTCTGCGTTAGCAGCATCTGCGCGCCCGCTTTTTCCAACCGCGACGCTGCCTTCTGTGCGTTCGCAAACGACGGAGACTTCGCCCCAAAGGTTTCTTTCGACTTCTGATCCGCCGCTTTCACGTACTCGCCGATCTCCTTGCCATAGTCTTCATAGTTGAAGGGCAACACGTCTTCCGATGCCATGCGAATGGTGTCCAGTCCATACACCCGCGCCATCTGCTGCTCGTAGGCAAACGTCGGATCGCCAAACTTGGTGAACCATGCGAAGTTGTCGAACACCGAGTGGTACACGCCGTAAGGCCCACTCGATCCGATGTCAGCCGACGGAACTCCCAGGTGCTGCAGGAACGGCGTGTAATCTGAGCCGCTACCCAGATCGCCGACTCGCACGTCCTGCTTGGTGACAACCACCGGCTCGCGGCTCGCAGCGCCCGCTTGTGTACTCTTAGCCTTCTCCTTGTCGCGCTTCTCCGTCGTCGCCTTCCACTGCTCGTAAACGCTGCCGCCCTTCGGGCTCGGCACCGCCTTCGAGATTTCGCGCAGGTACTGCTTCAAACTTGGCACCGACGACGCCCCAAAATCCGGACCGGCGACGGCAACATCCATGTTGAAGTACGCAACCGCCTGCCGAAGTTCGTCCGCATGCTGCTCGGCAAACTCAGTCGAGCCGATCAGTCCCTCTTCTTCCGCGTCCCAACTGGCGAAGACAATCGTGCGCTTCGGCTTCCACCCGGTCTTCAGCAACTCGCCCAGTCCGTGCACTGCCTCGAGTTGCGCCGCCGTCCCGCTATTAGGATCGACCGCCCCATACACCCACGCATCGCGATGATTCCCTGTAATCACCCACTGCTGGGGAAACTCACTGCCCTTCACCATGCCAATCACGTCATAGATGGTGGTCCACTGGTAATTCTGCTTCAGCAGCATGTGTACCTTCACCGGCCCCGCGCCAACGTGGTAGGTGAAGGGCAACGCTCCTTGCCACTCGCGCGGCGATTCCGGTCCGCCAAGGTTGGCCAGGATCGGCGACGCATCGGCATACGACAAGGGAGTCGTCGGAATCTTCGTCAGGTCTGTCACCTGATCGAGCGGCGTGCGCTTGCTGTCCGGCAGATCCGGAACCGACGCAATCCCGGGCGTCGTAGGATCGCCAGGATAGCGAAACAGATACTGCACCGAGCCGCGCTGCACCGCAGTGTCGGGCCGCCAAGGTCCCTTGGGATACTTGTCTCCCTTGTAGTACCCGTCGTCCCATGGATCGGAGTAGATGATCACGCCGACACATCCATACTCCGAGGCCACGAACGGTTTCACTCCGCGGAAATTCGCACCGTACCGAACGATCGCGATCTTCCCTTTCGCCTCGACGCCTAACTCCTTCAGCTTCTTGAAGTCTTCAGGACGCCCATAGTTCGCATAGATGACATCGGCCGTCACATCGCCAGACGGCGAGAATGCGTTGTACGCCGTCAGCACACGAAGATCGTCCTGATAGGGATCGTCGCTCACGTGCTCGCGCGTGGGACCATGCATCATGACGCCCTCGGGCGCGACCACATCGACCTTGATTTCCGCCGGAGTGTTCATCCAGATCTTGTATTCCTGGATGTAGGCATCGAGCCCAGCCTCCTTGTATTTCTGCAACACATACTCAGCCGTCTTCTTATCTTCCGGGGACCCCGCCACGTGCGGCGCCGAGGTCAGGATGCGCAAGTGCTCTTTCGCCAACTCCGCGCTAGGCACGGCGAGAAACGCCTTCTCCGCCTGCAGTTCCGCGGCGGCATTCTGATACCCGCTGATCGTCGTTGGTGGATTAAATGGAAGCTTCTCGGCTGGTTGTTGACCGTGGGCGATGGGCGAAAGGTTGAGGGTAAAGACCAAAAGGGCAGCAAACGTTCGTTTCAATCGGGAACTCTCCTCAGAGTACGGTTGGCATCTAGATTACCCGAAGAATCCGAAATTGTGGCGCGGAGGACGATTCGGAAATGCAATGGTTTCTGAATTGCCAACCGCGCCCTGAACCGAGCTTTTGGGACTGGTTAGAATGGAATCGTGGGAAGGACGCCCGTTCCTTCCGCACGGACTGCATCCAGGGTGCCAGGCTTGATACCCAGGGCTTTGAGAATGGTAGGCGCCACCTGGGCAGTACCCACTCCGGCGCTCACTGTCCTAGGTTTGAGGCTCGGATTGGACAGCAGCAGAACGACATTCGTGTCGTCATGGGCGAACCCGCCGTGCTCGGCCTGTTTCGCGTGGCTGCCGGAATACGTAACGCCTACATTCGGGGTCACGATGATATCCGGCGTGCGGGGGTCTGTGGTTGGGTCGTTGTAGTTAAGGAAAAGCGAAGGGCCGTAATAAATCTGCCCGAGCGCGATTCCGGTAGTGGCGGAAGCGTTGGCTTCGAGGACTGCGACGGCGGCGTCAGTATCGAACGCGCTGTTCAGCCAGATTAGCGAGACGTCATCTTCCGTCGGGCCAATGCCGGTGGGGTTGTTGGTAGATTCGGAATATGGAAGGTAGCCGTCATTGGACAGCAAGGTGGCGGGTGAAGTTCCATTGATGGTCTGACCGACGTAGCGGCTGGGATCGATGGGCGACTGGCCGTGTTTGGCCGTGATCACGATCAGGGTCGAACTAAGCAGCCCCTGTTTGTTGAGCTCTTTGACGAATGCCCCAATTGAGGCGTCGACGAACTGGAATTCGTTCAGCAGGGCCGCGCTGGGTGTGGCCGCGGCATCCAGATATCCGCCCGTCACGCCGTTGCTCTTCTCAATGAGCTTCTGGCCCACGCTCACAGCCTGGAAGTTCATGCCGAAGATGGTGGGAACCTTGGTGGTCTTGGTGCCGAGGTGGTCCTTGCCATCGATCTCGTTGAGGATCGCGTCAACCTTCAAAGTGTCGTAGCACTGGATGTTCTCGAAGCTGTTGGTCCAAGCGGTCAGGTCGGCGCCTTTGTCGCGGATTGTGGCGCAGGATATGCCTGTGGGCGTTTTGACTTTGGGAAGACCGATCACGTTGGAGTTGATTTCAGGTGCGTAGAAATCGTCGAGCGCACTCGGTCCGATGCCCGAGGCGACGGAGGCGTAGGCAGGGTGCTTATCTGACCACGCCGCGTATCCGCCGGCCTGGTGAATCACGCTGAAGATACTGTTGGCGCGAACGAACTCCCATGGCATGACGGGCGCGCAGCCATTCCCGGGGTCGCGAACCAGTCTCTTGGTATCGATGGAGGCGAGGCCGCCGTCAGTCAGCGACGCGCCGGGTGCGCCGCCGTTCAGCTTTTGCTGGTTGATATCGATGCCTTCTTCATACTCAGTTGTGGTACCCGTTGGCGGCCCATAGGGGGTGCAGGGGCCGGCCGCAAGGCCGTTGCCGGTAGTTTTCGCGGGCGCGCTGTAATCCCTGGAGTAAGCGACGTCGTAATAGACGCCGGTCAGGGCAGGGCTTCCACCGGTGACAATGGCCGTCAGGCCGGGAAAGGAATCGGAGGGTTTTGAGGTGCTGGCGGAGACGTAGTTGATCCCAGTCTGGCCCAGCGCAGCTATTGCCGGGCAATAGGGCTGGTTGTTGTTGGCGGTGCTGATGCCATTGGCGCAGTTCAGGAAATCAACAGCGTGCATACCGTCGATGCTGATCAGCAGAACGCGCTTGAAGGGGGCCGGCGGCAGTGAGTTGCTGTCTTGGGCGACCGCGACGCCCAGCGAACAGGCAGCCGCAAGGGCAAGTAGAGCAAGTGTCTTTCTCATTGTGGACCTCAAAGATTGGATTGGTTTCGACGAAGGAGGCGTGGACTTGTTGCGATCATAGCCACGCGCAGCGGGGGCTGGAATGAAATTGCGATGAATTCTCGTCGGAGTATTAAACTGCGATGACAATCAGGGAAGCGAATCGTAATGTGCTTAAGAACCGAGATGCATCGCGAGAGTTTACTGTGCCGAGCCGCCTGGCCTGCCTGCGCGATGTGACCCGCATCACGGCTTCTTTTGCCATCTCACACCACAATCAAAGACAGGAGAATAATCAATGGAGCCGTTCCGTCATCATGTCTTCGTCTGCACTCAACAGAAGCCCGAGGGAGTCACCTGCTGTCCGGCCAGCGGATCGATGAGCGTCCTTGGAGCCTTGCACGGTGAACTGGGCAAGCAGGGACTGAGCAACGATGTTCAGGTCAGCACCTGCGGCTGCCTCGGCCTGTGCGATGACGGGCCCATCATGATCGTGTATCCGGAAGGCGTCTGGTATCGCCAGCTCAAAGCCGGCGACGTTCCCGAGATCGTGGCCTCTCACTTGAAGGCCGGCACGGCGATATCCCGCCTGGTGTGGAACGACCCTCCTGCCATGAAAGCCGCAGCGACCGAGCACACCCAGCACTATCTCGCCATGGTGAAGGCGAAAGACGAAGCTGGCACGCTGCCCGACGCTCTCAACGACATGGTGCGGGCCTTCATGCCTAGCCGAGCCGTGCTCACCGCGCTCGAACTGGACGTATTCACCGTCGTTGCGGATGGTGCTTCCTCTAAACAGGTGGCGACAAAAACCGCCACCGATCCACGCGCCACAGAAATGCTGCTGAACGCACTCGTGAGTTTGAAGCTGCTCGACAAGCGCGATGCAACTTTCTTCAATACTCCTGCCGGCGCCCGCTTCTTCGCCGATGGTTCGCGCGACACCGCTCGCGGCGGCTTGCTGCACACTGCGAACCTCTGGCATCGCTGGTCCACGTTGACCGACGCCGTGCGCACCGGAACCGCGGTGGCGCCCCGTGTCCGCGACGACAACTGGGCGAAGACATTCATCGCCGCCATGGACCGCAACGCCAAGGAGCGGGCTGGTGCGGTGGTGAAAGCGGTCGCCGCCAACGGCATCAAGCGCATGTTGGACCTCGGCGGCGGATCAGGAGCCTACTCCATCGCCTTCGCACAGGCCGTACCTGGACTTACCTCAGAGATTCTCGACACCAGCGAAGTCGTTCCGATCGCACAGGATTACATTCGCAAAGCCGGACTCACCGACCGCATCACCACCCGCGTGGGCGACATGCAGGGCGATCCGCTGGGCAAGAACTACGCCTTGATCCTGGTCTCCGCGATTTGCCACATGTTCTCTGCCGAAGAGAACCGTGAGTTACTCCAGCGCGCCTATTTCGCACTCGCTCCCAAGGGACAAATCGTCATCCAGGATTTCATCCTGGAACCGACGAAGACCGCGCCCCGTGCCGCTGCCCTGTTCTCCTTGAACATGCTGGTGGGAACGCGTGCCGGCAGCAGCTACAGCGAGCCGGAATACACAAGTTGGCTACGCGACGCTGGCTTCAAAGATGTGCGCCGCGTGCGTCTGCCCGGTCCCAGCAGCCTGATGATCGCCGTTCGTGCTTGATTTGGGAGCAATAGAACTCTGGGTGCCCCACTCAAGCCGCCTTTGCTTGAGTGGGTCTTGTGACTCTCTAAGCCGCCGGACTAGTCTGCGCAGTCGCGACTGATACCAGAGCGCTCTTCTGAACGACGCTCGAGTCGGAGATATTCAGCATCGCCCGCACCTGCGGCAACGCCGCGCGCATGGCTGCTTCCCCCGCGGCAATTAATTCGTCGGCCCTTTCGAAGCAATCGTAGGTGAAGCCGCTGACGTTAGGCTCAATCACCAGATTGGCGTCCTTAACCCATGACTCAGACAGCTTCGATTGCGCGATGCAGAAGCAATGGCCGATCACTTCGAAGACATGCCGCGGAGGCCGAGCGTCGCTCCAGTTCGCGCTGAGGCAAATGCCAATCACGCGATCTGCGCCCATGCGACGCAACGGTGTGGTTGGTACGCCATAGGCCAGCATGCCGTCAATATACGAGCGCCCATCGATTTCAACCGGCAAAAACATTCCCGGATAGGTGCAACTCACGCGTATCGGATCAACCAGCGCTCCCTTGGTAAACACCACCGCCTCGCCGCTGCGAAACTCCGTGGCCGTAATGGCCAGCGGAATCGCCAGCTCTTCGAAGGTGTGCTTCTTCAGCGTGCGTTCAAACAAGCGAACCGTGCGATCGCTGTTGCAGAACCCATAACGCGACAGAGTCCAGCGGGCAAAGTCGCTGAAGCGCAGGGTGCGGGCCATGTCCTCCAACTCGGCCGACGTCATCCCTCCGCAGTAGGAAGCTCCGATGATCGCCCCCACGCTCGTGCCGGCCACGTAATCTACGGGAATGTTCTCTTGTTCGAGGACCTTCAATGCGCCGATGTGGGCGATACCGCGCGCGAATCCTCCACCCAGCGCTATGCCTAGCGTCAAGCGGCGAGAGGGGAGCAACTCGTTAGGTGAACGCGTCAGCTCCCGCGAAAAGGCACGCACCGAGCGCACGATCCGATCCAGGTTGTTCAAAGTCTTACCTGACTCGACGGCGGTATTCCGACCATCGGTCACCGCTTCATGGATGCTATTCCCTGACGCGATGATGCGGCAATTTTGCCTGCCGAAACAGTACCATTCGCGTTACCTTATGACACTCCGGTTAATTCCTGACTCTCGCCGCCAATAGACCCGAAGAACGTGGAAAGTTGTCAGCACCCGCGGACTCTGCCAAACTAGCCGGTTCCCTCCTCGATCCAATCCTATGGTGCGAGAAACCTCGGCTGGCGGTGTGGTGCTCCGGAAGATGCGTGGCCGCTGGTATGTCGCCGTCATCGAGCCCCATATGGACCGGCCCAGGAAGAACATCAAGATCAGGAGCACGAAGCGGACCCCCGCCGACGCGGAACTGATCGCCTTGCCCAAAGGCTCCATCGATCCCGGCGAGAAGCCCGAACAAACCGCCCTGCGCGAAGTGCGCGAGGAGACGGGAGTTCGCGCCGACATGGTCGCCAAGCTCGCCGACATCAAGTACATTTATGTACGCAACTGGGGCGATCGCGCCAAGGTCTTCAAAATCGTTAGCTTCTATCTGCTGATGTACCGCTCCGGCCGTCTCGGAAACATCGCGCCCGCCATGCGAATCGAAGTCCAAAACGCCTTTTGGCTCCCCTTGGATGAGGCCCCGCTAAAGCTAAGCTATAAAGGTGAGCGCGAGATGGCAGAGCGCGCCCTAGACTACCTGAAAATCCATCCCGAGCTTGGAGATCATGCCCCAAACGCCGCACATTGAGCGCCATTTCACTGCGGGCGAAGTCGTCCGCGACGTGGTCATCGGAATGTCTGACGGGCTCACCGTCCCCTTCGCCCTAGCCGCCGGCATCTCTGGAGCCGTCGACAGCAGCCGCCTCGTGGTCATCGCCGGCATGGCCGAAATCGCCGCCGGCTCCATCGCCATGGGACTCGGCGGATATCTCGCCGCCCGCAGCGACGCCGAGCACTACGAAAGTGAGCGCCTGCGCGAAGAACGCGAAGTCGAAGAGATCCCCGACGAGGAGGCGCGTGAGGTCCAAAAAGTCTTCACTGACTATGGACTCACAAGCGAAGAGAGCGCACCCGTGATCGCGGCGCTCACTAAAAAGCCCAAAGAGTGGGTGGACTTCATGATGCGCTTCGAACTGGGTCTGGAAGAGCCCGACCCCAAGCGCGCCGTGCAAAGCGCCGCGACTATCGCCGCCTCGTACATCGGCGGAGGCTTCATACCCCTGTCTCCCTATTTGCTTTTCCACAGCTCCCGCGAGGCGCTGGTGTGGTCAGCCGTGGTTACTCTGGCGGCACTGGCGGTTTTCGGCTACATCAAGGGCCGCTTCACCGGTTCCAAACCTCGCAGATCAGCGCTCCAAACTGTTGTAATTGGAGGACTTGCTGCCGGAGCTGCCTTTCTGATCGCCAAAGCCATCTCCTGACCCGATTCGGGAAGAGAAAATAAAAGAAAGTTGCGATTTTCATTGACTGAATGAAGGCTCATTCATTAATATCGGTTCAACTTAATACGGCGCGCGCCGTTGCCATCCTCACCCCACATCTTACGGCGCGCGCTCATTGTATTTTTAGGCCGTTTCGCGTTTGTTGAGGAGAGCAAATTTGACGCGCCATCTTCCTCCAGTCCGTAATCATCGGCGGTCATCCCGAATCCTTCATCCCGAGCTGGGCACATCACACAATCGAAGTTCTTAAATCTCTCGTACCTTGCATAGCGTCTGAATCAACGTAACCTCAGTCCGGCCTGCTTCCGCCGGCAAGAAGTTTGGAGCGCTTGAGCATCCATGCAGAAACGAATCGATAAGGTCGCAGTTCTGGGCGCGGGCACCATGGGCGCCCGCATCTCCGCGCACCTGGCCAACGCCGGTGTTCCCTCTTACCTGTTTGACATCGTTCCTCCCGACGCCGACGGTCCGGCGCGCAACAAGTTTGCCGCTGCCGGCAAGGAAGCCGCGGTGAAGTCCAGACCCGCCGCCTTCTTTAAGCCGTCGCTGGACTGCCTGATCACCATCGGCAATTTCGAGGACGATCTCCAGAAGCTCTCCGAGGTTGACTGGATCATCGAGGCTGTCATCGAGGACCTCGACCTGAAGCGCGAGCTGCTGCGCAAAGTCGATGCCGTCCGCAAGCCCGGAACCATCATCACCACCAACACCAGCGGCCTGCCCGTCGCCAAGATCGCCGAAGACTTCTCCGAAGACTTCCGCCGCTGCTGGTTTGGCACGCATTTCTTTAATCCGCCACGTTACATGCGGCTGCTGGAAGTCATTCCCACGCCCGACTCCGATCCCTCCGCGATGAAGACCATCGCTGACTTTTGCGATCTCCACCTCGGCAAGAGCGTGGTGCAGGCCAAGGACACGCCCAACTTCATCGCCAACCGCATCGGCACCTTCTCCATGCTGAACGTCATGCGCGTGATGCAGGAGATGGACCTGAGCGTCGAAGAAGTGGACGCCCTTACCGGCTCCGCCGTGGGCTGGCCGAAAACCGGCACGTTCCGCCTCGGCGACATGGTCGGGCTCGACATTCTCGGCCACGTGGTCCGCAACGGCGCCATCAATATCAAGGACGAGCGCAGCGACCTCAAGCTGCCACCGTTCTTCCTCGAGATGCTCAACCGCAAGTGGCTGGGCGACAAGACCAAGGGCGGCTTCTACAAAAAGCAGAAGGGCCCCGAGGGCGAGCAGCGCTTTGTCTTCGATTGGAAGACCATCGAATATCGCCCGCTGCAGAAAGCCAAGTTTCCTGCCCTCGAAATGGCCAAGAACGTGGACGAGTTGCCCGAGCGCCTGAAGATGCTGCTCGCGCCCTCGAAAGACAAGGCCAACCTCTTCCTGTGGAGCGTGCTCTCGGATCTATGGACCTACTCGGCCAACCGCGTTCCTGAGATTTCCGACTCGATCGTCGAAATCGACAAGGCCATGAAGACCGGCTTCAACTGGGAGATGGGCCCGTTCGAGTTGTGGGACGCCGCCGGTGTCGCCAAGACCGTC
>Ga0075521_10000726_pt1 | contig 10137 bp, 8 predicted proteins | sample NGEPerD_FD_74785 | JGI IMG/M metagenome (GOLD analysis project Ga0075521, IMG submission 74785) | Arctic peat soil microbial communities from the Barrow Environmental Observatory site, Barrow, Alaska, USA - NGEE PermafrostAB12-D | ecosystem: Environmental > Terrestrial > Soil > Wetlands > Peat ...
GCTTGGTGTACTTGAACGGCGTGTCGAACGCCCACGCCCACGCGGCCGACATGTGCGGATACGTCTTCGGGCCGCCCCATTGGCCGATGTGCGCGAACTGGACAGCCTCTTCATGCGGGAAGCCGATCACGCCGTTGTAGGCTGTGAGCTGGTTGAAGGTGCCCTCGATCGCGCCTTCCGGACTCGTGCCGTTATCGCCGTCGATGTAGATGATGATCGTATTGTCGAGCTTCCCCATGTCCTGCACGGCCTGGATCACGCGGCCGATCTCATTGTCCGTGTACGCCGTGTAGCCGGCGAACACCTCGGCCTGTCGCTCGAACAGCGTCTTCTGCACCGCCGAGAGCGTGTCCCACTTGGGCAGATCCGTGGGCCATGGGGTGAGCATCGTGTTCGCGGGGATCACGCCGAGCTTCTTCTGATTGGCGAAGATCGAGTCGCGCAGCTTCTCGAATCCCATGTCGAACTTGCCCTTGAACTTCTCGACCCATTCCGGCTTCGGCTGGTGCGGCGAGTGGCTGCCGCCGGGCACATAGTAGAGGAAGAATGGCTTGTCCGGCGCGGCGGCGTTCAAGTCGCGCATGTACTTGATCGCCTCGTCGGCCATGTCGGTGATCAGGTTGTATTCGCCCTCGCGCCCGATCCACGGATAGATCTGCGTATGATCGCGGAAGAGATACGGCTCCCACTGATCCGTCTCGCCGCCCATGAAGCCGTAGAAGTACTGGAATCCCATCCCCGACGGCCACTGATCGAACGGGCCGGCGGAGCTGCTGTACTGGAAGCCCGGCGTATTGTGATTCTTGCCGAACCACGACGTGGCGTAGCCGTTGTCCATCAGGATGCGCCCGATCGTCGCGTTCTCGGGACCGATCACGGAGTTGTAGCCCGGGAAACCAGTGGAGAGTTCGCCGATGACGCCGAAGCCCACCGAGTGGTGATTGCGTCCCGTGATGAGCGCGGCGCGTGTCGGCGAGCAGAGCGCGGTGGAATGGAATTCCGTGTAGCGCAGTCCGTTCTTCGCTATCCGGTCGAGCGCCGGTGTGGGGATGATGCCGCCGAAGGTGCCGGGGACACCGTAGCCCTGGTCATCCGTCATGATCAGCAGAATGTTCGGTGCGCCCTTGGGCGGCACGATGCGCGGCGACCACCAGGGCGTGCTCGCGGTGGCGGCGTCCGCGATCTTGCCGCCGAACTTCATTGGCGGCGCGGGCAGTTGGTCGCCCTTCACGGTGGTCGTGGCGCTCGGCTGGCCCAGCGTGCCGGTGACGACCTGCGCCGCGAGCGGCGCCGCGATGAGTGTGGAGAGGATGAGCGCGGCGACGCTGACCGTAATGCGAACAGCCGACTTACTTTGCGATCCCATGCGATGGTCTCCTTGCCGGACGGCATGCCGTCGTGGTGAGCCGCCATATTAGTGATTCCTTAGTCATCGCGGTAGTCCGGGCCGTGCAATTGCGCTGTCACTTCGTCCCGTGCCCGCCGTACGGTGTGCAACGCACCGGGCACCCACGGAGGGCCTACGCATGACGCGGTACCAGCTCATCGCGGCGCTCACGCTCATCGCGGCGGGAAGCGCGCACACCCAGTCGGCAGTGCCGCTCGCGTTCCACGACAGTATGCCCGCGTGGATGGCCGCGGCGCGGGTGCCCGGGGTGGCCGTCGCGATCTTGGAGGCCGGCAAGGTCGGGGCGATCCAGACGTTCGGCGAGCTCCGGCCCGGCGTGCCACTCGGCGCCGATGCACTGTGGAACGTCGCGTCGCTCACCAAGCCGGTGACCGCGGTCACGACGCTCCGTCTCGTGAGCGCGGGCCGCCTGCAGCTCAACGAGTCACTCACGCCCTACTGGCTGGATCCGGATATCGGCGGCGACTCGATGGCTGCGCGGCTCACCCCGCGCATCATTCTCAGTCATCAGACCGGATTCCCGAATTGGCGGCGCATGTCGCCAACGGGCAAGCTCTTGTTCCTCTTCCCACCCGGCACCAAGTACAAATATTCGGGCGAAGGATTCGAATACCTGCGCCGCGCGCTCGATCACAAGTTCGGCGAGCCGCTTCAGCAACTCAGCGACTCCATCCTCTTCGCGCCGCTTGGCATGAAGCACACCACCTACGGATGGGATCCGCGCAACGACTCCACGCGCTTCGCCTACGGCCACGACACCGCCGGCGCGATCCTGTTAGGACCGATGCGGCCCATGTCGCGACCGAGCGCCGCCGATTGGCTCGTGACTACCATTGGTGACTACGCGACTTTCAGCGCCGCCGTGCTCCACGGCGCGGGCCTCTCGCCAGCGGTCTACACCGCAATGACCACGCCCCAGGTGTTGTTCGAGAACAGCACCACCGAAGCGATGGGACTCGGCTGGGAAGTGATGAAGGGTCCGGCGGAAGATCCCGCCATCCTCATGCACACCGGGTCCGATGAGGGGATCAAGACGCTGGTGCTCCTCCTGCCAAAGTCGCAGCGCGGCATCGTGATCTTCACGAACGGCGAGAACGGGATGGAGGTCGTAATGAAAATCCTGAAGGCCACGCTCCACATGAAGGAGCTCACGCCGTAGCCGGAAGGAACTGCCTGGGCGGCGCGATGGTGAAGGTGAACGATCTAGTGGTACGTCACCACCAGGGCAGCCGACGAGAACTGCGTCACGCAGACGCTGCTCTTGGGGCCGTGATACGCTTCGTTCTCGTTGGCGCCGCGCAGCACGAAGCCGAAGTTGGACCTCGGGTCGCGCACCCAGCCTTGGACGCCCTTCGTCACATCGATGCCGATGTCCGGCCCCATGTACACGCCCGGCGAGATGTAGGTGACCGTGGCATCGATGTCGTTATTGCTCCACCAGTGGTCCGTGGCCTTATCGACGTCGGTGACGCAGGCCTCCGGACTCATATCGGTGAGCACGAGATCGTTGTCCACGCCGTGCCACGAAACTTGCGTGGGGAGCTGCAGCACGGCCTTCGCGATGGTCTTGCCCGCTAGCGGAGACAGATCGAAGTAGAGGGCAAGGCGGTGGATATCATTCTGGTAGAAGTCGCCGAGGTCCTTGATGTCGGCGTAAAGCTCGAAGCCGACGAGGAGGCTATCGTTGAAGATGTTGACCGTCTTGCCATCGTAGGGAGCGACGTTCCCCGTCGTCAGATCGTGGTCCCGGGCGCGGTGGAGCACATGTGCCGGCGGCAGCGTCACCGTCGCCAGCACGCTGCCGCCGCCGGCGCAGAATTGACCGCTCGTACTGGATTCATTGGCTCCGCGGAAGGCGGTCACCGCATAGCAGTTGCCGGCGAAGGGCTGCCCCGGATCGTCGAGCAGCGCGAGCGTGATGGTCTTGTCCGTCGCGTAGGCGCCGTTGGCAGGGATCAGCTGGTTGACCGGACTCATCTCGTACACGCGATAGCCGTCGGCGCGGCAGTTCTTGCACGACCACACGAGCGCCAGCGCGCCGTTCGGGAGGCTGGCGTGACATGCCAGGCCACCGCCGACGCCGCCATGTTGGGAGCAGACCGCGGGATCCGTCGTGCCGATGAGCCCGCTCGGTGGCGTCACGTAGTTCGGGTCGTACATCGCGTTCTTCTTACTGGTCGAACCCTTAGCGCCGTTGGCCGTGCCGGCGATCGCGGGCACGGACGTCCTGCTCTTCACCGGCGCTGCGGTGCACGGCGTATTCGGTACGCATGGTGATGGCGGGTGCGCGGTCGGAGCGGACGCGCCGTGCACCGTGCTCGATGTCGCGGGCGCGGGTGCCGCCATCGCCGCCGCGACGGGAGCGGCTGCCACCGCGGTCTGTGCGTGCAGCTGCGCCAGGCAGAACGAATTGCTCGTGACGTTCTGGGTGGGACTCGCCGGATCGTAAAGGCGGACCGCCACGCAATCCGTGAACTTGAATTGTCCGGCGCGCGCGCTGAGCGCCAGCAGCTTCGACGGCGCGAGCACGATGTCGTTCGCCGCCGCAGGCTGGCCGTTCACGACGAACACCGCTTGCCACGACGCGCTGCAATTCGCGCACGTCCACGTGAACAGCAGCGCGCCGCGCGCCACCGCGCCGGCGCAGTTCGGCGCGCCCGGATGCGCATCGCATGCGGCTACCAGGTTGAACGCTTGAAAATCCCCGATCACCGGCGCTGCGTTCGCGATCGCGGCGGCGTGCGATGTCTTCGTGCGCGTCGCCGATTGCGATGCGGCTCCACCGGCGGCGGCGAACATCATGATGGCCGTGACCAGGCGGCGCGCGTTCCGAGCGTGGTGCATGGGTGCTCCTCCTGGGATGGGAGGGGATGCCGCGCCAAGAAGAGGCTTTCGCCGAGACCGAGTGTCAAGGAGGGGCCGACAAACGACAACTGCTTTGACAGGATTTCGGGATGATCAGGATGTTCAGGATGCCGGTCTGGCCCGTTCTCACGATCCCGGGGCGCCTTGGCTCGCTCGACGACGGCGGTGTTTTCGTTTGAACTGCAACTGAGCACTGCCAAAGTTGAGTACGAGGCCGACGTCGATCCCGGTCGCGGCGAGATAGTTCAACGTCTGAAGCTCGTGCACTCGATGAAGCGCTTCCACCGCCTTCAATTCAACAACGACCCTGTCGCCCACGACAATGTCTGCGATGAAGTCACCGACTGTGACTCCCGCATACACGACGCTGATCCGTCTCCCCTCCTCGCAGCGCACGCCGGCCGTTCGCAGTTCAACCAAGAGTGCTCTTCGGTAAACGGACTCCAAGAAACCCGGCCCGAGCACCCGATGGACTTTCATGGCGAGCCCGATGACCTTCTCCGTCACCGGATCATCGAGCGGAGCCCGTTGGGCAGTCATCCCGTCAATCCTGTTCATCCTGTAATCCTGTCAAAGCAGTTCGTTGCAGTGATGGTCCTCTCGCTAAAGACGATGCCAGAATGCCTCGCATGAACCGGCATCGATATGCCGCGTGGCGAACGAAAAACGGGCGGCCCTCTCGGACCGCCCGCTTCACTATCCCCTCGAGCATCCAGCGATCATCACTGGCTCGGATGCCCGGCCTTCCTCATCGCATCGAGGATGCCGCTCAGATTGTACGTCTCCGGCGCCTGCAGCGGCGGGAACTCCGCGTACGACATCAATTCCTTCTCCCAGAGCAGCTGCCCCAGCGGCAGCATGTTCCAGTCGTAGAGATACGCCGTCATCGGCGCGGCGATCGCACCGCCGGTGGAGATCGCGGACTTCGGATCGTCCAGCCCGCCGGCGATCTCGAAGGGATCGCGCATGATGTTGTCGATCATCGTCCAGCCGTACGTCTCCTTCGCCCCCATGGCGCCCAGCGGGTTCGTCGACGACATGGTGTAGTACATCTTCCAGTTCTTGTAGCGTACCGCCGACGGCGTGGAGTTCGAATAGTAGAAGAACACGCTGCGCGCCGACGTGTCGCTCTGGCCGGTGAGGTACGCGATCTGGTCAACGCCGTCCAGCGTCGTCTTCACGATGCCGGGATACTTGCCGGCCTCGATCTGCTTCTTCAGTCCGTCACCCTTCGGGCCGCCGGCGATGTCGACGAATGTCGGCAGCCAGTCGAGCGACGCGAAGATCCCGTTCTTGATCGAACCGGGCTTGATGTGCCCCGGCCAGCGCACGACCATCGGCGCGCGCATGCCGCCTTCCCACGTCGTGAGCTTCCCGCCCTTGAAGGGCGTCACGCCGCCGTCCGGATACGTGATGACCTCGGCGCCGTTGTCGGTGGTGAAGACCACGATCGTGTTCTGCGTCTGCCCCATGTCGTCGATCTTCTTGAGCACCACGCCGATGTTGTCGTCCATCTGCTTCATGCCGGCCTCGTTCACCCCCCAATCCTTGCCGCCCGGCTCGCCCACCATCGCGAGATACTTGGGCGACAGCACCGTCGTGATATGCATGCGCGCCGGGTTGTACCACACGAAGAACGGCTTGCCCGTCTTCTTCGGGTCGTTGCGCTCGAGGAAGTCGACGACGTGCGCCGAGATCTCTTCGTCCACCGTCTTCGACCGCTCCATCGTCAGTGGACCTTCGTCCTTGCAGCTCTGGTTCGCCTCGGTGCCGTCGGACGACGTGCAGAGGATCACCGGACGCGGCGGGGTCAGGCACGTCCCGTTCTTGGGGTCGATGGCGCCCGGAGGATCCGAGAGGCCCTTCACCGGCGTGTTCTTGCAAGGCAGCGCGATGCCCTGCACGAGCGGGGACTTGTTGAGATCCGGGAAGCTGACGCCCTGCATCGCGTCGAGATGATACAGATAACCCCAGAATTCCTGGAAGCCGTGCGCCGTCGGCAGCGCCGCGGCATGGTCGCCCAGGTGATTCTTGCCGAACTCTCCCGTCGTGTAACCCAGGTCGTGCAGGAACACCGCGAGCGCCGGCGTGCCGGGCCGCAGATACGACGGACTGCCGGGCAGCTGCGGCGGGATCATGCCCGTGCGCAGCGGATGCATGCCGGTGAAGAACGCGTTGCGGCCCGACGTGCAGCTCTGTTCGGCGTAGTAGTCGAGGTACATCGCCCCCTCGTTGCCGATCTTGTCGATATTCGGCGTCTCACCGACCATCAGGCCGCGATGATAGATGCTCGGCTGCATCCAGCCGATGTCATCGCCCATGATGAAGAGGATATTCGGCTTCGTTTGTTTCGCCTGCGCGCCGGCCGGCACTGCTGCGACCGCCGTCGCGAGCGAAGCGCCAAGGGCCAATGTGGCGAGCATTCTACTCCGGATTCGCATGGTCCATCTCCTCGTGGGTAGAGTGATGCGTCGACGGCGAGAGCGGAATGTTAAATGTCAACAATGAATTGGCAAGCACGGCGTGCGTAACGCATTACAGCCTCGGATCGGCCCGCGCGCCGCGGCCTGATTGAATACCCTGGTGGGCGCGATTGAAAGCCTTTTCGCAGAAGGTGTTACGCGTCGAGTGGCGCCTGGCGCGAGGCGCCGATGTAGAGGCTCACTCTTTCAGGGAGTGAAGGCACGATCCGGAAATCGCTGCCCGCACTCGTTGTCATCGTACTCGCAGCCACGCTGGGAGCGGGGCCGCGCGTGCTCTCCGTCAGCGGGTCGTCGCGAGGAGCCCCCATCATGTCGATCATGTTGATCCTGTCAAAAGCAGTTGGTTGGCAGCACTAAGACCAAGAACTGGACAGGATCAACATGATTCACATGATCGACTACAACGACATCTCTACACCGCGCGCGTCATCCCGCTGCGCCGGCGGCCTAGTATTTCTTATACGAGAACTTCTGCCCGCCCACGCTCGCTTCGTACATGAGGCCGCCCTTCGCCATGGTGAACACCGCGACGCCGTTCGCGTACTTGGCGTTCGCCGACGCGCCCGCCTTCAGCGCGACGGCGCTCACCTGCGCGGCGAATTCGAAGTCGCCTTTCTGGAAGTTGGCGAGCGTCTTCGCGTCCTCGAAGAAGATGATCTCGGAATAGGATTGGCCGCCGAGCTGGAAGCCGATCGTGATCTGCGTCATCGAGGTCTCCCCGAGCGCCGTTCCTCCGACGATGAGCTCGCCATCGCCGTGCGCACCACCGATGCCGATCGCGCCTTTGCCGATCGTGGGGAACACGGCGTAGCCGGCGGATCCCTTCAGGAACTTCGCGAGCCCCGAGTCCGCCTTGGTCATCGCGGCGATGGCGTTGAGCACGTCCTGGTGGTCATCGCTTCGCGCGGGCGCGCGGCCGGTGAGGGCCATGAGCGGCAGTGCGAGGAGCACGAGGGCGAGCATTCGGGTGGAGCGCATAAGAGACCTCCGTAGTGGTGTGTCCGTCAAACAACATGGCGCGCACCGCCCGGCATCGCTACCGTACTGGCTCACCCTCTGTCGGAGAGGAACCATGATCCGGAAGCTGCTTCAGTCGCTGTTGGTGATCACCGTGGCCGGCGCACTCGTGTCCGGCCTGCACGCGCAGACGCCGAAGCCGATCAAGCCGGTCAACACGACGATCCAGCCCATGCATCCCCCGCCGGCGCCGCCCGCACCGCCGCCGGCCTCACCGCCCCCGAGTGGCACCCAGGGTGACGCCCCCATCTGTCATGCCGCCGATTTCACGAACCACTGGGATTCACCGCGCTCACTGCTATCGAGCTGTCTCAACAAACAGGTGCAGCTCGATCAGGAACCGCAGAACTACGACTTGATCGCGATCAATGCGGACGGCTTCGTGCTCCGGCGCATCCCGCGCGACAACAACGGACACGTCGGCCGCCCGACGGTGCGATACGTCCCCTGGAGCGCGGTGCTCTACTACAACATGGTCGGCGACTTCATGGACATCGTGCTGGTACGCGAGTAGGGCGGCGTTTTCACCGGACGTGAACGACAGAGCGGCTCCGCAGTTCGCGGAGCCGCTCCGTTTTTGTCCTCGATCCGATCGCCAAGCTACTGCGGCGATCCCACCTTGAAGCCCTGTTTCTTCAACTCGTCCAGGATCCCCTTGAACCGCTGGTACGTGGAGATCTTGATCGGGCCTGAGTAGCCCTCCGACTGCAATGGGCGGGGCGGATATTTCACGTAACTCATCATCAGATCCTGCACCGCCGGCCCCATGACGGCCGCGAGCCAACTGTTCTCCGTCCAGTTCGTCATCAGGATGTCGTAGCGCTCCTGCGGATCCTGCCAGAGATCGTACAGGCGCGGCGTGACGGCCACGTATTTCTCTTCGCCCTTCCACCCTTCGTTGGTGCTCACGGCGTTCCCGCCGAGGTACGCACCGCCGTCGCCGCGAAGATTGAAGACGAACTTGTACTGATTCATGCGCACCGCGCCCGGCGTCAACTCATCCTCGGTGAAGTAGAACCACATGTTCCGCTTCCACTTGCCCGTGCCGAAGAGCAGCGGCGCCATGTCGTAGCTGTCGAAGATCGTCGGTTCGCCCGCGCGATCCTTCTCCGGCAGCGCGACGCCGGCGAGTGCCGCGAACGTGGCCATGTAATCGAGACCGCCCACGATGTCGTAGTTCTTCGAGCCGGGCTTGATCTTCCCCGGCCACCACGCGAACGCCGGCACGCGGTTGCCGCCTTCCATGTCCGTTCCCTTCGTGCCGCGGAACGGCGTGTAGCCCGCATCGGGATACACATCCTGCCACGCACCGTTATCCGTGGTCCAGAGCACGATCGTGTTCTTGTCGAGGCCGAGCTGGCGCACCTTGTCCATCACGCGGCCAACGCGCGAGTCGAGTTCCACGAGCGCATCGAGGTACTTCGACTTCGCCATCGATTTCCCGATATAGTCGGGGTGCGGCATGTTCGGCTGGTGCAGCTTCACGAAGTTGACGCTCATGAAGAACGGCTTGCTCGACTTCGCGGCCTTCTCGAGATACTCGATCGTCGCCTTCTCGACGTACTCGTCGAGATACGGAATGCCGACCAGTCCCTTCTCCGGCGTGTTCACGTACTCGCCGTTCACCTTGAACACTTCCTTCGCCGGACCGCCGGCGACGCCCTCCAGCGCGCCCTTCGTCACTCGCTGGAACATGCTGCGCAGGCTGTCGCTCATCGCCGGGAACCACTTCGGATCGCCGTAGGTGTACGCGTTGAGATGGTACAGGTACACGTACTTCATCTCGTCGTAGCCCTGCGCGTTCGGCAGCGCGTAATCCGCCTCGCCGAGGTGCCACTTGCCGGTGAAGAACGTCGCGTAGCCCGCCTGCTTGAGCACCGACGCCAGCGTCCACTCCGCCGCCGGCAACCCGCCGCCCTGTCCCTGGAACGCGACCGTGGTCATCCCGCTGCGGTTCGGATAGCGCCCCGTCTGCATCGCGGCGCGTCCCGGAGTGCAGCTCGGCTGCGCATAGAACGAGTAGAACGTCATCCCTTCCTGCGCGATCCGGTCGAACGCCGGAGTCGGCGCGCCGCGTCCCTCGCCGCCACCGTATGGGCCAAGGTCGCCGTACCCCACGTCGTCGCCAACGAGAAGGATGATGTTCGGCTTCGGCGCCTTCTGTGCCGTTGCGATCGTGGTGACCGCGAAGAGCGAGAGCGTCGCCGCGGCGATCGTTGTGCGCCAGGATCCTTTCATGATCTTGCATCTCCACATAGAGGGCAGAGGACGGTTATATCTCCGAGTCTCGGAAGTATCGGCCGGCATGCGGCGGCCGGACGTAGGAGGTTCGCCCAGACTCGGAGGGAAGACTCCCTACAATGC
>Ga0075521_10000727_pt1 | contig 10137 bp, 8 predicted proteins | sample NGEPerD_FD_74785 | JGI IMG/M metagenome (GOLD analysis project Ga0075521, IMG submission 74785) | Arctic peat soil microbial communities from the Barrow Environmental Observatory site, Barrow, Alaska, USA - NGEE PermafrostAB12-D | ecosystem: Environmental > Terrestrial > Soil > Wetlands > Peat ...
TGGGAAGAATTTAATGTCTTTCATCATAAATTCGTTGACTGGCTTAGACTTAATAAATATGATGTTGATGAAGTTACCAGGATGAGAGATGAGGAAATAGAGTCAATAATTGCCAAATCACCCTATTATAAAGCTACAGCAAACGATGTGGACTGGATCGCCAAGGTCAAAATGCAGGGAGCAATTCAAAAATGGGTCGATCACTCCATCAGTGTTACAATTAACCTTCCGGCCGATGCCAAAGAAGAACTGGTAAGTGAGCTCTACCTTACTGCTTGGAAATCAGGATGCAAGGGTGCTACAGTTTATCGCGACGGATCACGAAACGGTGTTCTTATCGCCGGAAAAACAGAAGTACGTCCTGAAAAACCAAAACGTCCGAAAGTGCTCGATTGTGATGTTATAAGGTTTAATATTAATGAAGAGAAATGGGTAGCGTTTGTAGGCCTTAAGGAAAGCCGGCCATATGAGATATTCACTGGTATAGCCGATGAGGAGATTTTCCCGATTCCAAAAAGCATAGTGAAGGGTAAAATAATAAAGATAAAAGATGAGGAAGGGAATACCCGGTATGATTTTCAATATACCGATAAGTATGGTTATAAGAAAACAATGGGGGGACTGTCTCATATGTTCAACTCTGAATTCTGGAATTACGCAAAGCTTATTTCAGGCGTGTTACGGCATGAAATGCCTATCCAGGATGTTGTAAATCTGGTTGTTTCATTAAAACTTGACTCTGAATCGATAAATAACTGGAAGAACGGTGTTGAAAGAGCTTTGAAAAAATATATACCAAACGGAACAAAAGCAAAAGGCAAATGCGGGGAGTGTGGTTCCGACAACCTTGTTTACGAGGAAGGATGCCTGATCTGCAAAGACTGCGGATCATCTAAATGTGGTTGAGTTCTAATTATGGGGTCCTTTAACCAGTATTGCACAGATAGTATTCCCTCGCTCGCCGCAGACGATAAGATCTTTATCAAATAATACTCTGGAACTTCCAACAGCCGTCAGGATAAGTTGTTTTAATTTCTTGAAAACCGGCGACGCAAATGGGATTCTTGTCAGCAGCACTTGTAAAAAAGGTTTTATAGAATTCTTCGTTCTGGCTACCTCGTTTATCAGTTCCCCGTTCTCATTAAAAAAGGAATTGGGTAAACGGCCGTCCCGCAATGATTTTAATGAAATAACCTTATAATTCTTTTTATAGTACTCCTTGTAATTGACTAAGCTTACGCTTATGTCCAATGACCTGGCAATATAGGTCATAGATTCCTCGCTAAACCACCAGCAATGAACAGGTGGAAGGTCTGTCGCCCATATTATGTCAGGGGGATACAATGATTTATTAGGACTGGTAATAATTGCTTTTCCATCAGGTTTTAGAAGCATTAAGATCGATTTAATAAAATCTATTGGCTTGCTGATATGTTCTATTACTTCTGTTAAAATTACTATATCAAACGATAAGGGATTGAGCCGAGCATATTCAAACAGATCAGCACAGATATAATGATTCCCAAATGTTGCTTTAGCATGGTCAACGGCTGTTTGTGAAATATCCAGACCAATGGCATTATAGTTTTCTTTATTTAATGAATAGGTGAGATATCCTAACCCGCTGCCAATCTCCAGAATTTTCAACGATTCTTTTTTTATGTCCGGACCATTCAATAATTCTCTTACCCCCCAGTATGTTTCGGAAGTTTCAGCCAGGTATTTGAATGGATATTTAAACTTGTGGACAAATCTGGCATATCTCCAATAACGATTATATCCGGGTACTTTACTTCCATTTTTATATATGTTTTCATATATAATTGAAGTATGGACTTCCGGTAATGAAAAGGATGTATTGCATTCTGAACAGTGGTATATCTTAAAAGTATCAGGTTTCTGATAACCAGGGTATTTTTCATGAATTAATACAGCAGATCCTCCACATAAAAGACACTTTATTTTATTAGAATCCATAGGATTTTACCATATATCTTATTTAATAACTCCTAATTCTCTTCCGATTTTTTCAAATGCATTTACTGCTTTATCCAGATGTTCTTTTTCGTGAGCTGCAGAGAGCTGTACTCTAATCCTTGCCTGTCCTTTTGGAACAACCGGGAAGTAAAAACCAACCACATATACACCTTCTTTAAGAAGCCTTGATGCAAAATCCTGTGATAACCTGGCTTCGTAAAGCATGACTGCACAAATTGCTGATTTAGTAGGTTTTATATCGAAACCAAGTTTCTTCATGCAGGTAATGAAATAATTTGCATTGAAATGCAACTTATCCTGGAGAACATTGGTTTCAGTCATCATATCGATCACCCTGATGCCTGCTGCAGCTACCATCGGAGGAATTGAATTTGAAAAGAGGTATGGCCTTGATCTTTGTCTGAGTATTTCAATTATCTCTTTTTTACCTGTGGTGAAACCGCCAATTGCACCACCGAAGGCTTTCCCTAATGTTCCTGTAATGATTTCTACCTGTCCTTTAATGTTAAAAAGCTCAGTGACACCTCTTCCCGTTTTTCCGACAACCCCGGCTGAGTGCGATTCATCAACCATCACCATTGCATTATATTTCTCTGCCAGTTCCACTATCCGGTCCATTGGTGCTACATTTCCATCCATTGAGAATACTCCGTCAGTCACTATGAGTCTGAACCGGTTGGATTTCGAAAGCTGCAATTGTTTTTCAAGATCTGCGACATCGGCATTTTCGTATCTGAAACGCTGCGCTTTACAGAGGCGGACCCCGTCAATAATTGAAGCATGATTGAGGGAGTCTGAAATTATGGCATCTTCCTCACCAAGGAGAGGCTCAAAGACTCCTCCGTTTGCATCAAAACAGGCGGCATAAAGAATGGTATCTTCTGTGCCAAAAAACTCTGCAATTTTACTCTCAAGTTCTTTATGAAGATCAGTAGTTCCACAGATAAATCGTACTGATGACATTCCATACCCATGATCGTCCAATGAGGCTTTTGCCGCCTCTATAAGTGAAGAATTATTTGAAAGTCCGAGATAATTATTGGCACAGAAATTCAAAACTTTCTGGCCAGTATTCAGCTCTATTTCAGCACCCTGTGGTGATACAATTACCCGTTCATTCTTGTATAATCCAGCTTCCTTAATCTCATCAATAATCTTGATAAGATGATTTTGATAATTATTATACATATTCCACTTATTTAAATTTATTCTTTTGGTGTTTCTTTGTGCCTTGGTGTCCTGGTGGCAATTTTTTTTGCCACCAAGGCACGAAGACGCTAAGTTTCACCAAGATTTTATTTAATCCCAGTTAAGAATTACTTTTCCGCAATTCCCTTTTTCCATTTCATCGAATCCTTTCTGGAATTCATCGATCGGGAAACGGTGTGTAATAACAGGATTCAGATCTATTCCTCCGATTATCATCTGCTCCATTTTATACCATGTTTCCCACATCTCGCGTCCATAAATACCTTTTAAGGTTATCGCCTTAAAAATAATATCACTCCATGGGACTTCAAAATTAGATGGCAGTATCCCCAGTAGTGATATGCTTGAACCATTATACATATTGTGGAGCATTTCCACGAAGGCTTTTGGCGAGCCGGACATTTCAAGACCGATATCGAACCCTCTCATACCCAGTTTTTTAACTGCATCCGAGATTTTTTCACCCTTCGAAGGATTGACAGTCAGAGTTGCTCCCATTTTTTTAGCAATTTCCAACCGTGTATCGCTCAGATCACTTGCAACAATAAATCGGGCACCAGCGTACCTGGCGATTGCCACAGCCATACTTCCGATGAGTCCTGAACCTGTAATTAGTACATCTTCCCCTATCAAAGGAAACGAAAGGGCAGTATGAGTTGCATTTCCAAAAGGGTCCATAATAGCAGCCCATTCATCAGGTATTCTGTGATCGAGGGGAATTACATTTTGAGCCGGTACCTTTACATACTCTGCGAATGAACCATCAATATGAACACCTATTCCAACAGTGTTTTCACAAACATGCTCTTTTCCCCGACGGCAATTGCGACAGTGACCGCATGCAAGATGACCTTCTCCGGTAACTCTTTCACCAATTTTAAGATTGGCTACTCCTGCTCCCATCTTTGCAATATGGCCCATATATTCGTGGCCTATAATCATCGGCGTATGAATTGTTTTCTTTGACCAGTCATCCCACTCATAGATATGAAGATCGGTACCACAAATAGCAGATTTCTTAACCTTTATAATTACATCGTTGAGACCTGGTTCCGGAATTGGGACTTCCTGCATCCAGAGACCCTTTTCGGGCCTGGCTTTAACGAGAGCTTTCATCTTATTCATAAAGAAGTTTTTTATTTCACTGCTAAATTAATACAAATCCGGCGTTCAGAACCTGACTTTCGTTATAGTATTTATATGTAATCGGGTTTATCTATATTTGCAATTACAAAAACCGATTTAAACATAGTATGAAACAAATACGAGTGCGTTTTGCTCCGAGCCCCACCGGTCCATTGCATATAGGTGGTGTAAGGACAGCTCTTTACAACTATCTTTTTGCCCGAAAGAACGGAGGGACATTTATTTTACGGATTGAAGATACTGACCAGTCAAGATTTGTTGATGGCGCAGAAGAATATATAATGGAGTCGCTTGAATGGTGCGGAATAGTTGTAGATGAAGGGATCAGGGAAGGTGGCAAGTACGGGCCATATCGTCAGAGTGATAAGAAGGCAGTTTATAAGCAGTATGCTGATATTCTTATTGATAAAGGTGATGCTTATTTTGCATTCGATTCCCCTGGCGAGCTCGAATCACTAAGGAACGAATCAGAAAAAGCCGGGAAGGCTTTTATTTATAATGCTGAAATACGAGGGAAAATGAATAATTCGCTTTCCTTACCACAAGCTGAATGGAAAGCTAAGCTTGATAAAGGAGAACCTTATGTTATCAGGTACAAAATGCCTCATGATGAAGAGATAAAGTTTGAGGACCTTATTCGTGGTCAGATAGTAGTAAATACTACAACTCTTGATGATAAGGTTTTATTCAAATCTGACGGAATGCCTACCTATCATCTGGCGCACATTGTAGACGACAAAATAATGGAGATAAGTCATGTTATCCGTGGCGAAGAATGGCTGCCTTCATTGCCCCTTCACATATTGCTTTATCGTTCATTCGGGTGGGACCCGCCTGTTTTTGCTCACCTGCCCCTGTTGCTTAAACCGGATGGGAAAGGCAAGTTGAGCAAACGTGATGGTGATAAGATGGGATTTCCTGTTTTTCCGCTTTTCTGGCCCTATGGGGAAACAGCTAAGGGATACCGTGAAGAAGGTTATTTCCCCGACGCATTTATTAATATGCTGGCATTGCTTGGCTGGAATCCGGGTACCGAGCAGGAGATTTTTTCAATGAATGAACTTATTAATTCTTTTTCGATTGACAGAGTAGGTAAGTCTGGTTCAAGGTTCGATCCTGAAAAGGCCAAGTGGTTTAATCACCAGTATCTTCAGCTTAGAAGCAATACTGAGCTTGCACTGGAATTCAGGGACATATTAAGAGCAAAAGGATACCAGGATGATATAATAAAACTTGAAAAGCTGATAGCGTTGGTAAAAGAAAGGGTAAGTTTTGTAAAAGACATTTGGACACAATGTGATTACTTCTTCAAGGCTCCCGACACTTACGATCAGGATGCAGTAAAGAAAAGATGGAAAGACGATTCCCCGAAATTACTTATGGAGTTAAAGTCATTACTTGCATCTGTTGCAGATTTTTCAGCATCATCAACAGAAAAAGTGATTAATGAATGGATTGAAAAAAACGGCTATAATACCGGTGCAATAATGAACGCCTTCAGACTTGTAATTGTCGGTTCATTAAGAGGTCCTCATATGTTTGATATAATAGGATGGATAGGGAAGGAAGAAACACTGAAACGGATTGACAAAGGTATATCCGTGTTAAATAAGTAATATAATGCAGCAGCCGCAACCGGGTGATTATATTGACATTCATGTTCACGGAGGCAAGCCGGCTCCTGGTATTTTTATCCTCGAAAGCCTCATGGCACACGAGGAAAAGTTACCTACTGATAACCCGGGTGTTGCATACACTTTTGGCATTCATCCCTGGTTTCTTAATGAGGATAATCACGAAAAACATATTCTTTCTTTGGATCAAATAGTCAGGCTTCCTTCCATAATTGCTATCGGGGAAGCCGGTTTTGACAGACTCAGAGGACCTTCTGCCGTGCTTCAGCGTCAGACTTTTGAAGAGCAGGTAATGATTTCGGAAGAGATTAAGAAACCGGTTATTATTCATTGTGTGAGGGGATGGGATGAGCTTTTATCAGTTCAAAAAAGATTAAGACCCAAAATGTCATGGCTGGTTCATGGTTTCAGAGGAAACACAGTACTGGCAAATCAGTTATTATCAAAGGGGATGTATCTTTCATTATGGTTTGAATTTGTAATGAGACCTGAATCAGCAGGACTATTGCGAGCCTTACCTTTAGACAGGATATTTCTCGAAACAGATGGTGCAGACATAGATATAAAACATATTTATGATAAAGTTGCGACTGATCTCAGCATTACAGTTGATCAGTTAAAGAAAATAATTATCAGGAACTTCAATACCTTTTTTGGGATGGAACCCCCTGCCGCTGCGCGGCTGTCCCCCTAAAGGGGGACCAAATCTGTTCTTTTAGGCTATACACAGGAGTGCAAAGCTCCCCTTTAGAGCTTGCACTGAGCGGAACGAAGTGGCATGGGGGGGTGAGGTTAAAGGATTTAAAAAATATTAAAATATTAATTATGACCGATTGGCTGACCAGAACGGAACTAATACTTGATAAGGAGAAACTAAACAGGCTTAAAAATGCTAATGTCCTGGTTATTGGTCTGGGTGGTGTTGGAGCGTATGCTGCTGAAATGATTTGCAGGGCAGGAGTAGGTTCCATGACAATAGTTGATGGAGATAAAGTACATGTCACTAACAGAAACAGGCAGCTGCCGGCTCTTAAAAGCACCGAGGGCAAAGCAAAGGCTGAGGTTATGGGCCAAAGAATTTTTGATATTAATCCTGACATTAAGCTTAAAGTTATTGCTGAATATATCAAGGATGAAAGGATGGAAGAGGTAATCGGGCAGGGTTTTGATTATGTTGTTGATGCTATCGATACTTTATCTCCGAAAATATTTCTGATCTATCATACCGTAAAAAGGAAGATCCCATTAGTAAGCTCAATGGGCGCAGGAGGGAAATTCGATCCGACGAAAGTCAGCATCTGCGACATTTCTGAAACCACCAATTGCATGCTTGCCAGAATTCTTAGAAAACGACTTCACAGACTGGAAATAAGAGACGGTTTTACTGCAGTTTATTCTCCCGAGTCAATTGATAAAACCAGGGTAATAGTTACAGACGGCGAACAAAATAAGGCCTCGGTTGTCGGTACCATATCATATATGCCGGCGTCTTTCGGAATAGCATGTGCTTCAGTTGTAATACGCGATTTAGCCGGGATCAATCGATGATATTAAACAAACGACAATGATCAGGTAACAATAGTTTTTATGAAGGGGAATAATTTTTACAAAACTTATCCGGGCCTTATCGTAATTTTCATGGCTCTTTTTTCAGTTGCCATTCATCTTTTGGTTGCAAATAATCTTGAATATAACCGTGATGAAATGCTCTACTTTACACTAGGGCAGCATCCTGCTTTCGGTTATGATAGTGTGCCGCCTATGATTGGCTGGGCTGCATGGCTGATGGAGCATACTTTTGGATATTCATTATTCGCAGTTCGTCTTATACCTGCATTATTGAGCGGTGTTATGGTGATATTAGTAGCAGCTATTGCCGGAGAACTCGGAGGAAACTCATATGCAAAGGTGCTGGCGGGTATTGGCTTCCTCATCTCAGTATTTGCCCTGCGCACGTTCTCTTTATTTATGCCTGTTTACATTGATATCGTTTTTTGGACAATTATTTTTTACCTGATTATCAGATATGTAAATACGTATTCAGGAAAGATTTTGATCCTCCTTGGAATTGTTGCGGGATTGTCGATGTTGAATAAGTATCTGATTGCCATATTGTTTCTTAGCCTGCTGATAGTCATTCCATTTACAGAGTACAGAAAAATGTTCCGGGATAAATTTTTTTGGTACGCCATTGCCGGTGGCTTTTTAGTGTTTCTTCCGAATCTTGTCTGGCAAATTGTTAACCATTTGCCTGTCATAAATCATATGGCAGAACTTCAGAAAACACAACTTGTTTATGTTAATAAATTATCTTTCCTGACAGACCAGGTTATAATGCCATTTTTTGCCTCCTTCCTCACAATTTCCGGAATAATTTATCTGATCAGTAATAAAGATGTCCGGAGATACAGATTCCTGGGAATAGTTATAATGCTGGTAGTGTTTATAATCATGTTATTAAGAGGGAAAAGTTATTATACTATCGGTGTGTTTCCATTTCTGATTGCAGCTGGTGCCGTATCGTATGAAAAATGGTTAAGCAGGACATGGATCAGAATAGCTTTTCCGGTTATGCTTGTTCTATTGACAATTCCTTTTCTTCCTATGGGATTGCCCGTTTTTAAAACCAAGGGTCTCATAACTTATTTTAAAAATGTTGAAACTAAATTTGGAATTGTAATAGGCAGAAAATTTGAAGATGGTTCAATACATTCATTACCACAAGATTATGCTGATATGCTTGGATGGGAGGAATTAACACAGGTTACAAGCAAAGCATATGAGCAGATAGTGGATAAAAAGGCTGCTTTTATCTATGGGGAAAATTATGGTGAGACAGCAGCCATTAATATAATCGGTAAGAAATACGGGTTACCGGATCCGGTTAGTTTTTCTGAGAGCTTCCAGTACTGGGCACCAAAAAAGTTTAATCCCGATATAACTTCAATTGTCTACATTAATCATGCGCCACCCGGAGAGGATGTTAAAACATTATTCAGAAAAATTTCAGTTATTGGCAGTATTACCAACCCTGATTCAAGAGAATTTGGAACTACAGTTTATTTATGCCAGGACCCTGTTCAGAGTTTTAATGAATTCTGGACTGCCATGTTAAAAAAGTTTGATGAAGAAGGCAAATAAAAACATCAGGGTTTGACCGCGTATCCCATATACATAATCTGAGTACCCGGACTTTCAACCATAAGAAATTTTTCACCAAATTCTTCATAGGTTAGTTTACCGATAGCCCTTTGGTGGAGAATATTGAGCATCCGCAAATATGAAATGTCTGGCTTTAATCCCCTGTGTTCCTTCCATATCAACTTATTTTCTTTCAGGAGCGCTTTTATCTCATTTGGTTTGATAAACATTTCCCAGACATGAATATTGGGGGGCATAATGGCCCATCTTTTCCAGTCCTGTAAGATTTTTATTGCGCTTATTTTGCTCATATATGTTCTGTTGAAGGTGTCATAAATAAAAACGCCCCCATTTTTAAGCACCCGTGAAATCTCAGAGATTACAGCTGGCAAATCCTGCACATGCTCCAGTACATCACAACAGAGGACAACATCATAAGAACCTGGTTGAAAAGGCAGGTTTTCACCTGAAGCCATCTCATAGTTAATTTCAAGATTTGCCTCCTTTGAATGTTGAATTGCCGTATTCAATGACGATATGGAAGGATCAATCCCGGTTGTATTAAATCCAAATTTAGCAATCTCTTCTGTTAATATGCCACCACCGCAACCCACTTCGAGGACATGCATTTTTCCCGGTTCAATATTTATTACCTGTTCAATTATCTTTTTTGCATAGCTGACTCTGAACGGATTGTATAATGTTCTTAAAAGGTTGAGGGAGAAATCTGTACTCCACCACCTGTCACCTTCAACATTATATATGTTGTTATTAATTCTGTTGTATATCTCTTCAGTAATTTTTTGCATCTGCCTGTTAGTTATTTCTGATTAGAGAAAATCCTGTTATCGTGTTTTTAATTATTGACTTTTTTCTCCGGGTGTTGATTCTTCTCTTCAAATAACCAAGTCCTGTTCTTTTCTCCACTTTCTTTAAAATTATAAGTAACCGCCATACAGGTTGCCGTGAACGGAAAACTTTCAATAAAAAAGTACCTGTAATTAAAAGC
>Ga0075521_10000730_pt1 | contig 10118 bp, 8 predicted proteins | sample NGEPerD_FD_74785 | JGI IMG/M metagenome (GOLD analysis project Ga0075521, IMG submission 74785) | Arctic peat soil microbial communities from the Barrow Environmental Observatory site, Barrow, Alaska, USA - NGEE PermafrostAB12-D | ecosystem: Environmental > Terrestrial > Soil > Wetlands > Peat ...
GCCAACCGCTACCGGTCGGGTCAGGCGGCGGCTCGCGCGTTGACCGCGGGCCAGGATCTGGTGCTCATGCCGGTCGACCCGAAGGCTGCGCTGGCCGGAATCGTCGGCGCGGTCAAGGACGGTTCGCTGCGTGCTGCCCGCCTGCAAGAGGCCGCGGTGCGGGTCTACGCGCTGCGGCTGGCGCTGGCCCGTGCGCCCCGCCCGGGCCTGCGGGTCGTGGGCTCCCAGGGGCACGAGGCGATCGCCGCGCAAGCCCGCGCGGCGGGCTGAGCAGCACCGGACCGAAGAGCTCGATCGGCGCCCGAAGATCCACACCCGGGCGCCGACAGCCAAGAGCCGGCGAGGGCATGTGCCCCCACCGGCTCCTGACGTCTTTTCAGTGCCGCTCGGCTCAGCCGCGGCGCGGCGCGGATCTACCTGGGCGGATTACTTCAGCAGATCGCGGGCGGCGTTGACCGAGACATCCACCAGGTCGGTGATGACCGGGGCGTTGCGCTTGGTGAAATCGCTGAACCAGTCGACCTTTACCGCGTCGGCAAGTTCCACCGACAGCGCGATCTGACGCTTGGCGGCCTCCTCGAAGGCATCCAGGGTCAGTGCAGAGGCCTTCTTGACGTACGCGGCGAAAGCCTCGGACAGCTCCGTGGCCTTGGCCTGTGCGGACTCGACCGCGGGGGTCAGTGCCTCGGTGGCCCTGGTGACGATATCGGTGACAGCGACGGATGCCTGCGTCACGCCCGCGGCGACCTTGTCGTTGACCTCGGCGACAGCGGCCTGGGTCTCGTCGGAGACCTCTTGAACGGACTTCATGGCGGTGGCCATGGTGGACTCCCCTCGAAGAACTTGCGTGGGTGACGGTCTGTCCGGCACCTATTAGCAATATTAGCTCCTGTGCATGCTAACGTGCTAACGAATTGCTGTCGCGGTGGTCACAGTGGCGACGCTGGCTCGGCGTCCCGCGGTCGCCGATAGGGTGCGTGCCCGCTACAGCGGGATGTTGCCGTGCGCGCCCCGACCGGCGGGCGCCGACGCCAGCGCCTCGGCCACCCGGCGCCGGGTCTGCGCCGGCATGATCACCTCGTCGACGAAGCCCAGGGCGACGGCCTTGTCGACTCCGCCGGCGAGCTTCACGTGGTCTTCGGCCAGCTTGGCGTGCAGCGCCTCGCGCTCCTCGGGGGGAGCGGCGGCGAGTTTGCGTCGGTGCAGGATGCCCACCGCCGCCTTGGCGCCCATCACCGCGATCTCGGCGTCCGGCCAGGCGAACACCGCGGTGGCGCCAAGGGACTTGGAGTTCATCGCGACGTACGCGCCCCCGTAGGCCTTGTGGGTCACCAGGGTCACCCGGGGAACCACCGCCTCGGCGAACGCGTGCAGCAATTTCGCGCCACGTCGGACCACACCGTCCCACTCCTGACCGACCCCGGGCAGGTACCCGGGGACGTCCACGATCACCAGCAGCGGGATGCCGAACGCGTCGCACATCCGGACGAACCGCGACGCCTTCTCGGCCGACGTGGAGTCCAGGCAGCCGCCGAGCCGGATCGGGTTGTTGGCGACGACGCCCACCGTGCGGCCGCCGAGCCGGCCGAGGCCGATCACGATGTTGGGCGCCCACCTGATCTGGAGTTCCTCCATCGGTTCGTCGAGGATGCCGTCGATCAGCGGCCGCACGTTGTACGCCCGGTTCTTCTGCTCGGGCAGTTTTTTCGCCAGGTCGGGGTCGTCGGCCATGTCGGCCATCCCGGCGATCCCGGGTAGCGAGAACAGCGAGGCCACCTTGCGGGCCCGACGCAGTGCGTCCTTCTCCGAATCGGCGATGATGTGCACGACACCGGACTTACGGCCGTGGGCGGCCGGACCGCCAAGTGCCTCCATGTCGACCTGCTCGCCGGTGACCGACTTGACCACGTCCGGGCCGGTGACGAAGATCCGGCCCTCCGGCGCCATGATCACGATGTCGGTGAGCGCGGGCCCGTAGGCCGCACCGCCCGCGGCGGCCCCGAGCACCACCGAGATCTGCGGGACGCGGCCGGACGCCCGGATCATTGCCGCGAAGACCTGACCGACCGCGTCCAGGGCCTGAACGCCCTCGGCCAGCCTGGCGCCGCCGGAGTGCCACAGCCCGATCACCGGGCACCGTTCCCGCACAGCCGTGTCGATCGTGTCCACGATGTGCAGGCAACCGACGTGGCCAAGGGCGCCACCCATCCTGGTGCCGTCGGTGCAGTAGGCGATCGCCTTGGCTCCGTCGATCCGGCCGCGCACCGCCCACACGCCCGACGTGTCGGCCGGAAACAGCCCCTCGATCGTGCCCGGGTCCATCAAGGCCGCGAGGCGCACCTCCGGCTCCCGCGGGTCGATCGCCCGCGGGCCTGGGGTGCTCCGCGCGGCCGGGGCGGTGGTCTCGGGCAGCGGATGGGCGAGGGACGTCACGTCAGAACTCCTGACACGCCTGAGGCGTCGAGGGAAGGATGCGGTTCTGGTAGGTACAGCGCGGTCGGGTACGGCACCCGACCGTGGCCCGCACCAGCACGAGGCGGGTGCGCGTCTCAGGCTCGGTCGAACACCAGCGCGACGTTGTGACCGCCGAAACCAAAGGAGTCGTTCAGCGCCGCGGTCAGCTCGACGCGGCGGTTGTCGGCCGCGACGTCGACCAAGATCTCCGGGTCGAGTTTGTTGAGGTTGCGGGTCCCCGGCACGACGCCCTCCTTGATCGCCAGGAGGGTCGCGATGCCTTCGACCGCGCCGGCCGCGCCGAGCATGTGACCGGTCATCGACTTGGTCGCGGTGACCACCGGGTGGTCGCCCACCGACCGCAGAATGGTGTTCGACTCCGCGAGATCGCCGACCTGCGTCGACGTCGCATGCGCGTTGACGTGCCCGATGTCGGCCTTCGTCAGTTCCGCCGACTGCAGCGCCTTGGCGATCGCTCGGGCCGAGCCCTCGCCCTCCGGTTCCGGAGCCGTGATGTGATACGCGTCGTTCGACATCCCGATCCCGGCCAGCCGGCCGTAGATCTTCGCCCCGCGGGCCCGGGCGTGATCTTCCCGTTCGAGCACCATGATGCCGGCGCCCTCGCCGAGGACGAACCCGTCGCGCTCGACGTCGAACGGGCGCGAGGCGCCCCGCGGATCGTGGTTCCGGGTGCTCATCGCCCGCATCTGGGCGAACCCGGCGATCGGCAGCGGGTGGATGCACGCCTCGGCGCCCCCGGCGATCGCGACGTCGATCTCCCCATCCTTGATCATTTTGTAGGCCCAGGCAATGCCCTCGGCGCCGGAGGCGCACGCCGAGACCGGCGCGTGCACGCCGCCGCGGGCCTTGGCCCAGAGCCCCACCGCCGCCGCCGGACCGTTCGGCATCAACATCGGAACGGTCATCACGGCTACCTTGCGGATCCCCTCGCTCTCCAGGATGTCGTCCTGCCCGAGCAAGGTCAGGGCGCCGCCGATGCCGGTACCGACGATGACGCCGAGTCGTTCCGGATCCATCTCCGGTGCCCCGGCGTCGGCCCACGCCTCACGCGCCGCGACCAGCGCCACCTGCTGGCACCGGTCCAGCCGCCGGGCCTCCACGCGCGGCAGGACATCCGTGGGTTCCACGGCCAGCGGTGCGTAGATACGGACGGGCAGGTCGTACTTCTCGGCCCACGGTTCGGTGAGCGCCGTGACGCCGATCCGGCCTTCCAGCATGGCCTGCCAGGTCTCCGGTGCGGTACCCGCGAGGGGGGTAGTGGCACCGATACCGGTGACGACGACGTCAGGGCGGGTGCTCATGCCTGGTTGGCCTCGATGTACGCGACGGCATCACCGACGGTCTTGAGGTTCGCGAGTTCGTCGTCCGGGATCTTCACCCCGAATTTGTCCTCGGCCTGCACCGCGATCTCCACCATCGACAGCGAGTCGATGTCGAGGTCGTCGGTGAAGGACTTCTCGACAGTGACGTCGGCCGCGCTAACGCCGGCGACCTCCTCGACGATTTCGCCGAGACCGGCGATGATGTCCTCGTTGCTCACGGTGTTTCCTTTCGGGGGTGAAAGGCCGGCTCCGGGAATCGGAGGCGGCGGGGGTATCCCGGCGCATTCTGCCGCAAGAACGCCGCCCGTTGCGTCAGGGCAGCCACGACGCGGCGCCACTGGACGGTCTCGGTCGGACGTGAACCCTCAGGGACATAGGAACACCTGGCCGGCATAGGTCAGGCCGGCCCCGAACGCCACGGCCAGCACGACCTGCCCGGAGGAGATCTCGCCCGCATCCCGCATCCGGTCCAACGCCATCGGGATCGACGCCGACGACGTGTTGCCCGAGGTGATGATGTCCCTGGCCACCTTGATGTCCGGACGAGCGCCCGCGGCGATGATCTTCTTGGCGACCGCGTCGATGATCCGCAGGTTGGCCTGATGGGTGGCGAGCACATCGATGTCGGCCAGCGCCACGCCGGCTGCCTCGGCAGCGCGGATCGCCACCGGTCCGATCACCGTTGTGGCCCAGCGGAACACCGTCTGGCCTTCCTGGTGAAAGGTGCCGTGCCGGCCGACGACCCGGATGGCCTCGATGTTCTTCTCGTCGCAGCCCCAGACCACCGGCCCGATCTCCGGCACGTCCGCCTTGGTGACCACGGCCGCTCCGGCGCCGTCGGCGAAGATGATCGCGGTGGCCCGATCGGTCGGATTGGTCCAGGCGGTGAGTTTCTCCGAGCCGACCACCAGCACGGTGCAGGACGATCCCGCTCGAATGGCCTGGTCGGCGGCCGCGATCCCGTAGCAGAAACCGGCGCACGCGGCGTTGATGTCGAACGAGCCGGGGGCATGGATGCCCAGCGCGCCGGCGATCTGGGTCGCCGCGTGCGGCACCTGGCTGTCCTGGCTGCAGGTCGCGACGATCACCGTGTCGATGTCGGTGGGTGCGACCCCGGCCTCGGCGATCGCCTTGGCCGATGCCCGCGCACCCATCGAGACGACGGTGTCGTCGGTGCCGGCGAAGTGGCGTTGGGCGATGCCCACCCGGGAGCGGATCCACTCGTCGTCGGTGTCCATGATCTGCGATAGATCGTCGTTGGTGACGACGGTGTCGGGCCGGAAGTGGCCGAGACCGGAGATCCTGGAACCGGCGGCGCCGACGGGATGCTGAAGGCGGATCGTCACAGGGTGACCCCCGCGTGCTCGGCGACGAAGTCCGCGGCGGCTTCCAGGTCGTCCGGTGTCTTGACGGCAATGGTTGCCACGCCCTTCAGTTCGCGTCGGACAAGCCCGATCAGCGTGCCGGCCGGCGGTAGCTCGAGGACACCGGTCACCCGCAGGTCGGCCAGGGTCTGCATGCACAGATCCCAGCGCACCGGCCGGGTGACCTGGCCGACCAGCAGGTGCAGGAACATCGATCCCGATCCGGTTCCACCGATCACCGAACCGTCCGAGTTGGTCAGCAACGGTCGCTGTGGATCGGCCGGGGTGATCGAGCGAATGTGTCGGGCCAGTGTCGTCTCGGCACTGCCCATATAGGACGTGTGGAAGGCGCCCGCCACCGGCAACGGGATGATCCGGGTTCCGCTGGGCGGGTCCGCTGCGAGCGCCGCCAGCGCGGCCAGGCTGCCCGCCGCGACGATCTGGCCGCCGCCGTTGACGTTCGCTCCGACCAGGTCGAGTTCCGCCAGTGTGGCGAGCACCGTCTCCACGTCTCCGCCCATCACCGCGGACATCCCGGTCGGAGCCAGCGCGCAGGCCGCGCTCATCGCCAGACCCCGCACCGCCGCGAGCTCGACCGCGTCCAGGGGCGGTAGGACGCCGGCGATGGCTGCCGCGGCGAGTTCTCCCACCGAATGGCCGGCGACCGGTACCCCGGCCGGAAGTGGGAGCCGGTCCGCGGCCAGCAGCGCGGTCGCCACGACCAGCGGCTGGGTGACGGCGGTGTCCCTGATCTCGTCGGCCCCGGCGGTGGTGCCGAGCGTGATCAGATCGAGATGAGCTCGCTCCGACATCGCCGATGCCAGGTCGCGGACAGCGTCGAGCTCGAGCCACGGATTGAGCATTCCGGGTTTCTGAGCTCCCTGTCCGGGAGCGACGATAGCCAGCACCGCTCAAGCCAAACACGATCGGGGCACGTCCGCCCGTACCGGAGGGCACCAAGTCGCTGCCGCGGATTTGTGGGAAAGCTCCACACGAGCCTACGGAAACAGCCAAAACGAGCGGCAGCGTGCGCGCCCGGCCGTCAGGACTTCGACAACGCCGATGGTGCGCCGTCCAGACGGCCGAGGATGACGGCGGTCTGCAGAATGAGCAGATCGCGCGGCTCGGCGGGATCACGACCGGTCAGTTCGGCGATCCGGCGCAGCCGGTAGCGGACCGTGTTCGGGTGAACGAAGAGTCGCCGGGCGGCCCGTTCCAGCGCGCCGCCCGCCGCCAGGTAGGCCTCGAGGGTGGGGAGCAAGGGTGTCGGCGCCGCGGCCAGTGGCGCGAAGATCGCCGAGCGCAGCCGGTCGGCGGCGCGGGTGTCGCCGCCGAGGACCCGCTCGGCGAGCAGGTCGTCAGCCTCGACCGGTCGCGGGGCATCGGGCCAGGCCGCGGCCACGTCGAGCCCGGACAGCGCGTCCGCCGCCGAGACCACCGCTCCGCGCAGCCCGGCTCCGGGGCGCCCATGGATGACCGGCCCGTCGCCGAAGAGTTGGTCGATCCCGCGCCCCGGCGGCTCGGCGCCCGACAGCACCAGCACCAGGCGGTCGCCCTGGACCCCGGCCATCGCCGCCCGTCCGATCGACGCCGCCCACTCGGCCACCGCCGCCACGGCCTCGGCCCGCTCGCCCGGTGGGGCCGTCCCGGCGACCACGACGGTGTCGGCCGACGGATCCCAGTTCAGTGCGGCCGCCCGGGAGGACAACGCGCCGATGTCCTCCCCGCGGACCACGCCGTCGACGACGCCGGCCTCCACCCGGGCGTCCCAGGCGCCGCGGGTTTCGGCGGCCGTCGCGTAGACCGCGGCGGCCGCGAACGCCACCTCCCGGCTGTAGCGCAGCAGTGAGTCACGCAGCGCAATCGACTCGGCGGCGTCCACCGCCAGGGCGGGCAGGTGGTCCTCGGCCAGGGTGATGACGATCCGGACCAGTTCCACCGTGCGACGCAGGGACACCGCGCGCACCAGGTCGCGCGGCGCGGTGCCGAAGACCTCTCCGGTGATGCGGTATTCGGGGCCCGGGGTGCTCGCCCACACCACATAGCCCGAGATGCCGGCCTGGGCCACCAGGGTGACCCAGGATCGCTGCTCGGCGGGCAGAGCGCGAAACCACGGCAGCCGGTCGTCCATCAGCGCGACCGATCGGGTTGCCAGACCGCCGGCGGCGCGCTCCACTCGATGCAGGGTCGCGCCACTGACGCCGGGTGCCCGGATGGCGGCCGTCCTGACCGGAGCGTCGTTGCCAGCGGGGTGGTCGTCGCGGGGCGGCCCGTCGGCGCCCAGGTGACGGTCATCCGGAATCCGCGCGGTTGTCGAGGTGCCGGTTGTCCGCGGATTCTCCGGCGTGCTGCGTGCACGGATGACGGCCATCCGCTCAGCCTGCCACCGAGCTCCTGTCACCGAGCTCGGGGCCCCGCGTCATTGGCTGGCAAGCAGCAACTGGGGCCGGCACCGCGTGCGGTACCGGCCCCGGCCGTGTGTTTCCTTGTGTGGTGTACGCGGATCAGGCCGCGCTGACCCCAGTCGCCTGCGGTCCCTTGGGGGACTGCTCGACCTCGAAATTGACCCGCTGGCCCTCTTCGAGCGACTTGTAGCCCGTTCCGCTGATCGCGGAATAGTGCACGAAGACGTCGCCCGAGCCGTCATCCGGGGAGATGAAGCCGTAGCCCTTCTCCGCGTTGAACCACTTCACAGTGCCCTGCGCCATGCTTGCTCTCCTCGAGCCTTGTCCGCGGGATGGACCCGCGAGGTGGAACACCCCGACCGGGTCCTTCTCCGGCCGAGGGGATGCGCTTTACCCCGTGCGATGCCGCGCCGGACACCAGGAGAAGAGCAACAACGACGGAACAGTACCGCCTCTCTCAATCGCATCGCTACCAGGGTGCGCGGTCTGTCTTCGACGTTTCCGACCTGCGCCCACCGACCACCAGAGTTTCCGCGATCATCACTCGCGCGCCGACGTGTCGATCATGCTGGCATTGGCAGCGCCTACGAATCGCCGCCGGCGTTGCCCGATCGGCCGGCCCGCACGTCATGCAGTTCGTACTTGGCCGCGGCCTCCGCGGCGGCACCCTTGCGATATTCGCCGCGACGCTCGAGCGCGGACAACGTGGCGACCACCATCGACGGCCCGTCGATGAGGAAGTGCCGCCGGGCGGCCTGCCTGGTGTCGGAGAAACCGAACCCGTCGGCCCCCAGCGCGACGTAGTCGCTGGGCACCCATGGAGCGATCTGGTTCTGCACCGCCCGCTGCCAGTCGCTGGTCGCGATCACCGGGCCCGGGGTGCCGGACAGTGCCTGGGTGATGTACGGGGTGCCCGGATCTGAGCCCGGGTCCAACAGGCGCGCCCGCTCGATGATCTCGGCGTCGCGTCGCAGCTCGCTCCAGCTGGTCACCGACCACACGTCGGCGGCAACATCCCAGTCCTGCGCGAGCAACTCCTGGGCCTCGAGCGCCCACCGGACGCCAACTCCGGACGCGATCAACTGGGCGCGGGCCTTGCCGTCCGCCTCGGCGGCCGGGGACAGGCGGTAGATCCCGCGCAGCAGCCCATCGACGTCCAGGTCGTCCGGTTGTTTCGGCTGCTGGTACGGCTCGTTGTAGAGCGTCATGTAGTACAGGATGTTCTCCCCGTGCGGGAAGGCATCACTGCCGCCGTACATGCGGCGCAGCCCGTCCTTGACGATGTGTGCGATCTCGTAGCCGTATGCCGGGTCGTAGGCCACCACGTGCGGCATGGTCGCGGCCAGCAGCTGCGAATGCCCGTCGGCGTGCTGCAGACCCTCACCGGTCAGCGTGGTGCGGCCGGCCGTCGCGCCCAGCACGAATCCCCGGCCCATTTGATCGCCGATGGCCCAGAGCCCGTCGCCGGTGCGCTGGAAGCCGAACATCGAGTAGAAGATGTACATCGGGATCATCGGCTCGCCATGGGTGGCGTAGCTGGTGGCGACCGCCGTCAAGGTGGCCACCGAACCGGCCTCGTCGATGCCCTCGTGCAGGATGACGCCCTGCTCGGATTCCTTGTACGCCAGCATCAGATTCGCGTCGACCGCGGTGTACAGCTGCCCGGACGGGTTGTAGATCTTCTGGGTGGGGAAGAACGAGTCCATGCCGAACGTGCGGGCCTCGTCCGGAATGATGGGCACCACCCGCTTGCCGATCTCCGGGTCCTTGAACAGATCTCGCACCAGTCGGACGAACGCCATGGTGGTGGCGATCTCCTGTTTGCCCGAGCCGCGCTGGAGCACGTCGTAGACCTTGTCGCCGGGCAGCACCAGCGGCTTGGGCTTCACCCGGCGCTCAGGGACGAATCCACCGAGCCGCGCGCGTCGATCCTTGAGGTATTGGATCTCCTCGGAGTCCGGACCCGGGTTGAAGTACGGCGGTCGGTACAGGTCGGCCTCCAGCGCCGAGTCCGGGATGGGCAGCCGTAGGCCGTCCCGGAACTCCTTGAGGTTGGCCATGGTCATCTTCTTCATCTGGTGCGTGGCGTTGCGTCCCTGGAAGGACGGCCCGAGGCCGAAGCCCTTGATCGTCTTGACCAGCACCACCGTCGGCTGGCCCTTGTGTTGGGTCGCCGCGTGGTAGGCCGCATACACCTTGCGGTAGTCGTGGCCGCCCCGCCGGAGCTTCCAGATGTCCTGGTCGGTCATGTCCGCGACCAACTGCTTGGTCCGCGGATCACGGCCGAAGAAATGCTCGCGGATGAACGCGCCGTCGTTGGCGCGGTAGGTCTGGTAGTCGCCGTCCGCCGTGGTGTTCATCAGGTTCACCAGCGCGCCGTCGCGGTCGGCCTGCAGCAGCGTGTCCCACTCCCGGCCCCAGATCGCCTTGATGACGTTCCAGCCGGCGCCCCGGAAGAAGGCCTCCAGTTCCTGGATGATCTTGCCGTTGCCGCGCACCGGGCCGTCCAGCCGCTGCAGGTTGCAGTTGATGACGAACGTCAGGTTGTCAAG
>Ga0075521_10000731_pt1 | contig 10118 bp, 7 predicted proteins | sample NGEPerD_FD_74785 | JGI IMG/M metagenome (GOLD analysis project Ga0075521, IMG submission 74785) | Arctic peat soil microbial communities from the Barrow Environmental Observatory site, Barrow, Alaska, USA - NGEE PermafrostAB12-D | ecosystem: Environmental > Terrestrial > Soil > Wetlands > Peat ...
TCATTCTGGTGATGCTGCACTACACGTTGCGCCCGCTGCTCGGCTGGCGCCCGGGGCCCGACTTCCTCGTGATCGCGACGCTGCTCGTCGCGATCCGCGTGCGCCCGGGCGCGGCCGCGCTGATCGGGCTCTGCGTCGGCCTGGTCTCGGACTCCGTCGACGTTCACGTCTTCGGCGCGGGCGCGCTCGCGATGAGCATGATCGGCTTCACCGCATCGTGGCTCAAGGCCGTCTTCTTCGCCGACGATGTGCTGCTCAACGCCCTCTTCTTTTTCCTCGGGAAGTGGGCGTTCGATATCATCTACGTCCTCGCGGGGCATCGCGGTGACTTCGCGCAGATGGCGATTCAGCTCTTCGTCTGGTCGCCGCTCACGGCCGCGGTCACGGCGCTGTTCGGCCTCGTGACGCTCCTGATTCTGCGCCCCGTGCTGCGCGCGTCTCCCACGTGAGCTTCCATCCCAACGAGATTGCGCGACGGGCGCGAGTCGCCTCGTGGACACTCGTAGGGATTTTTGCGCTGCTGCTCTCCGCGTTTTTCAAGACGCAGGTTGTCAACTACACGAAGTACTCGCAGCAGTCGGAAACCAACCGCCTGCGCGAGGTGCCGCTTCCAGCGCCGCGCGGCATCATCTACGATCGGAACAACCAGGTCATCGCCGAGAATGTACCGGGGTACGCGGTGTCGATTCTGTCGGCGAGCGCGGACTCGCTGCGCGCGGCGCTCACGCGACTCTCGGCGATCATTCAAATCTCGCCCGAGCAGATCGATCTTTCCGTGCGCCGCTTCTCTCGCGCGCGCAATCGCCCGGTCGCGATACTCGCGGACGCCTCGTTCGACATCGTGTCGGTGCTCGAGGAGCGCCGCATCGATTTCCCCGGGCTCATCATCCAGTCGGCGCCCAAGCGCTACTACCCCGACGGCGCGGCGGTCTCGACGTTCGTCGGCTACGTCGGCGAGGTCACGGAGGCCGAGCTCACGAATCCGCGCTACCTGGGCTACAAAACGGGGCAGTCGGTTGGGAAGAACGGTCTCGAGAAGCAGTACGAGACTCGTCTGCGCGGCCGCGAGGGGGTGCGCTACGTCGAGGTTGATGCGCTCGGACGAGTTGTGCGCGAAGCTGGCGCGCGCGAGGAAGTCGCCGCGCTACCGGCTGCGCCGATGTACACGAATATCGACATGCCGCTGCAGCGCTTCATGGCGAATATTTTCGGCGACTCGCTGCAGGGCGGCGCGATCGCGATCGATCCGAAAACAGGCGGTGTGCTCGCCATGTACTCGGCGCCGAGCTACAACCCGAATTCCTTCGTCGGCGGTATCCCGCCCGAGCTCTACAAGGCGTTGCTCTCGGATCCTCGCAAGCCGTTGTTCAACAAGGTGACGTCGGCCCGCTACCCGCCGGGCTCCACCTGGAAGCTGGCGACGGCGACGATTGCGCTCCAACGCGGGCTCGTGAAGCTCGACGATCGCATGCCGGTCGCGTGCACGGGTGGATATCAGTTCGGCAATCGCTACTTCAAGTGCTGGGAGCCCAAGGGGCACGGGAGCCTGACGCTCGCAGAAGCGATCGAGAAGTCGTGCGATGTGTATTTCTATCAGCTCGGACTCAAGGTCGGTCTCTCGGAGCTCGTGGCGGGTGGCCTCAGGCTCGGCGCGCGCGAGAAGTCGGCGATCGATTTGCCCGAGGAAACGCGACCGAGCTTTCCGTACTCCCCTGCAACGAGCTACTACAATCAGAAATACGGAAAGAACGGCTGGAGCCAGGCAGTCATTCTCAATCTTTCCATCGGTCAGGGCGAGAACGCGCAGACCATCGTCAACATGGCGCGCTTCTACACCGCGTTCGCGACCGACGGCAGTGCTGCAAGGCCGGAAGTCGTGCGCGACAAGCCGGAGCGCACGCAGATTCTCCAGCTCTCCGCCGATCAGCTATCAGGCTTACGTTCGGCGCTCGCGGGCGTGATCTCGAACGGAACGGCGGGGAGCGCGCGCATTCAGGGCGTAGTGCTGGCGGGAAAGACCGGAACGGCGCAGAACTCGACCGATCCGATTCACAACCACGCCTGGTTCGTCGGCTACGCACCGGCCGGTGATCCGAAGATCGTCGTGGCGGTGATGCTGGAGTTCGGCGGACACGGCACACGCGCCGCGCGAATTGCCTCGAAGATCATTCAATCGTATTTGCACGTGGAGCCGACCACCCTCATCAACACCGACGGCTGATGCGCCGCGTCGTCGCCGACTATCCGCTGATTCTCGTGGCCCTCCTGCTCTCGGGGTACGGCGTCGCGATGGTGTATTCCGCGGGACAGACCGACATCCCGACGGCCGCAACGCACGCGTGGATAGCGCAGATCCGCTGGGTGATTCTCTCCATGGTGCTCGCGTACGGCGTGAGCCGAGCATCGGTGCGATTCTTCGAGTGGGCCGCGCTTCCGGTGTACATCGTCACCTGTCTGCTCCTGCTCGGCCTTCTCAAGTTCGGCGGTGGCGCGGGCGATGCCGCGAGCTCGAAGAGCTGGCTCGTGATCGCGGGACATCGACTCGGGCAGCCGGCCGAGCTGGCGAAGGTGGCGGTGATCCTGATGCTCGCGCGAGAGCTCGGCGCGCGGCGCGAGGCTCCGCGATCGCTCCTCGAGCTCTGGAAGCCGGCTGTCGTCGTCGGCATCCCGTGGCTGCTCATCATGCTGCAGCCCGACCTCGGGAGCGGCATGGTGTTCATCGGCATCTTCTTCGCGATGCTCTTCTGGTCCGGTGTTCCACTGCCGCTGCTCGTGCTGATCGCATCGCCGGCCGTGAGCCTCGTGCTCGCGTTCAACACGAGCCTCTGGGGCGCGTGGTTCCTCGCGCTGCTCGCGCTCGTGCTCTGGTATCGCCCGTACATGTGGGAGGGCGTGACGCTGATGCTCGCGAACGTCTTCATGGGCGTGCTTGCGCCGATTCTCTGGGAGCGCCTCGCTCCCTACCAGCGGCATCGCTTGCAGGTCTTTCTCGATCCGTCGATCGATCCGCGCAACTCCGGATGGCACGTCATCCAGTCGCAGGTCGCGATCGGATCCGGCGGATGGATCGGAAAGGGATTCCTCGGCGGCACGCAGAAGCGCCTCGCCTTTCTCCCCGAACAGCACACCGACTTCATCTTCGCCGTCGTCGGCGAGGAGCTCGGCCTGCTCGGCGTGACCGTCGCGCTCTCGCTCTTTCTTTTCCTCGTGCTGCGCGCGGTGCGCACGGCGTCGAACGCGAACGATTCGTTCGGAAGCCTCGTCGCCTTCGGGCTCGCGGCGAGCTGGCTCGTGCACGTCATCGTGAATGTCGGCATGACGTTGAACCTCATGCCGATCACCGGAATTCCGCTTCCGTTTTTCAGCTACGGCGGATCGTTCATGCTCGCGTGTTGGCTCGCGATCGGGCTCATGATGCGCATCTCGAGCGAAGGGCGGGGCGGTCGTGTGGGAGAGCTCGCGATCTAGCTCGCGCGTGCAGTTTTGGAGCTACTGTTCAGCTTGCCCGAAGCTGACCAATCGGCCAGATTTCCCGAATGGCCTGGTTTCGTAAAGAGCGGAAGCCCCGGCAGCCGCGACGCGAAAAATTAGAGATCCCGCCCGATGCCTGGGAGAAGTGCGAGGCGTGTGGACACACGGATCTCCGAGAGAAGTTCATCCGCAATCTCAACGTCTGCCCGAACTGCGACTTTCACCGTCGTATTCGTGCGGTGGATTACGTCAATCTGTTGCTCGATGACAACAGTTACGACGAGCTCGATGTAGACATTCGATCGGTCGATCCGCTGTGTTTTCCCGAGTATCCCGCGCGACTCAAGAAAGCCCTCGCGAACGCGGGCGACTACGATGCGCTCATGTCCGTATCCGGGAATCTCGGTGGCATGCCGATCAATCTCGGCGTGATGGACTTCGCCTTCATGGGTGGCTCCATGGGCTCCGTCGTCGGCGCGAAGATCGCCCGCCTCGGACAGCGCTCGCTCGAGCGAAAGTACCCGCTCGTGCTGATCTCCGCGTCGGGCGGCGCGCGCATGCAGGAGGGCGTCCTCTCGCTCATGCAGATGGCGAAGACTTCGGCGCTCCTGGCGCAGCTGGCCGAGCGTCGGATTCCGTACGTGTCGATTTTGACGAATCCGACGACGGGTGGCGTGAGTGCGAGCTTCGCGATGCTCGGCGATGCGATCGTGGCCGAGCCTGGCGCGGTGATCGGCTTCGCGGGGCCGCGCGTGATCAAGCAGACGATCGGGCAGGATCTCCCCGAGGGATTCCAGACCGCAGAGTTCCTGCTGGATCATGGGATGCTCGACGTCGTGTCGCACCGCCGCGACCTCAAGAGCTCCGTTGGCGGACTTCTGCGTCACATGAGCGGGCAGCCGGCCGCGACGAGCTGGGTGTCCCCCTGATCGACGTGTTCTACGCGGCGCGCCGGCCGCGTGAGATGGTGGTAGCTTCACGCGAATGAACGAGCCGTCCGGAACGTCCCGCTACGCGATCAAGCTGGACTATCTCTTCGCGCGAGTCACGGGCGGATGGAAGATGGGACTCGAGCGCACGAGTGAGCTCCTGTCGCTGCTCGGCGATCCGCAGGCGCGCGTTCCCGCGTTTCACGTGGCGGGTACGAACGGGAAGGGGAGCGTCATCAGCACGCTCGAGGCGCTACTGCGCGGGCAGGGGCTGCGCGTCGGCAAGTACACGTCGCCGCACCTCATCGATTTCCGCGAGCGCATCGCTGTGAATGGCGTGCCGATCAGCGAAGAGGACGTCGTCGCTTTCATTGAGCGATGGACCCCCGACGTCGAGCGGCTCGGCGCGACGTTCTTCGAGGCGACGACGGCGATGGCCTTCGATCACTTCGTGCGCGAGAAGGTGGATGTCTCGGTAATCGAGGTCGGGCTCGGCGGCCGGCTCGACAGCACGAACGTGATCACTCCTGTTGCCGCTGGGGTATCCTCGATCGGCATCGATCACGTGCAGTACTTGGGCGATACGCTGGAGCTGATCGCGCGCGAGAAGGCGGGGATTTTCAAGCGGGGCGTGCCGGCGGTGATTGGCGAGAGCGATCCGAAGCTGCGCGCCTTTCTCACGGAGCTTGCGCGCGAGGCGGGAGCGTCGCCCGTGCGCCCGGTTGCGGACGAGTGGAAGGTGGCGGACATCTCGGTGGCGCTCGACGGCACGCGCTTCACGCTCACGACGGAGCGAGGCACGCGCAGGTTGCGCACGCCGTTGATCGGACGCTACCAGGCGATGAACGCGGCGACGGCGCTGTCGATGATCGAGAGTGCAGGTGCTCCGTACGCGTTGGCCGCGATCGAACCGCAGGCGTCGCTCGACAAGGTGAGGATCGCGGGGCGCTTTCAGAGTGTGGGTTCGATCATCTTCGATGTCGCGCACAATCCGGCGGGGTGTGCGGTGCTGTGCGAGACACTGCAATCGGTGAAACCGGCTCGCCCGCTCACCTGTCTCATGACGGCGCTCCGCGACAAGGACTGGCAGGCGATGATGACGACGCTCGCGCCGATGGTCGATCGCTTCGTATTGGCGTCGCCGCCAAGCGTGCCTGCCGATCGGTCGTGGACGCTGGCGGAGGCGCTCGACTTCGCGCTGTCGCACGGATGGCGCGCGACCGCGGTGGCGGACTTCGATCGCGCGCTGGCGGACGCGCGTACGGGGAGCGGCACGACGCTGATCACGGGCTCGTTTCACACTGTGGGCGACGCCATGGCGCGCTTGCAGGTGTCTCCGCTGGTGGCGTAGATTTCTTTGATGTCCCCCGGCGCGTTACCAGGGTTTCGCGACTTCTATCCCACGGAGCTCGCGGAGCGGTCGTACATCTTCCGGGGTTGGCGCGATGTCGCGCGCCGCTACGGCTTCGTGGAATATGACGGGCCGCCGCTCGAGCCACTCGATCTATACACGAAGAAGAGTGGCGCCGAGATCGTGGACCAGCTCTACAACTTCACCGACAAGGGCGGGCGCGAGATCGCGCTGCGTCCCGAGATGACGCCGACGCTCGCGCGTATGGTCGCCGCGCGCGCGAACGCAATGCGGAAGCCCGTGCGCTGGTTCTCGATTCCGCAGCTCTTCCGCTACGAGCGTGCGCAGCGCGGCAGGCTGCGCGAGCACTTCCAGTTGAACATGGACATCATCGGCGAGGCCGATGTGAGCGCCGACGCCGAGCTGCTCGCCGCTGCGATCGACGTGATGCGCGCGTTCGGGCTGACGAGCGAGGATGTCGTCGCGCGCGTGTCGGACCGGCGGCTGCTCAACGCGCTACTGCGCGGCATCGGGATCACGGAGGCGCAGCTTCCGGCGGCGTACGCGGCGCTCGACAAGCTCGATCGCGATCCGCGCGAGGTGCTCGAGCAGCGACTCGCCGCGGCCGGCGTCAGCGCTGCGACGAGCGCGCAGCTGTTCGAGCTCGCGGGCGCCACGGCGGATGAGGAGGCGTTCACGCAGCTCGTGCAAGCCGCCCGTGCGATGGCGGAGTGGGACGCATTGCGCAGCTATCTCGATCACCTCGAATCGCTCGGCGTGCGCGAGTGGGTGAAGCTCGATCTCTCGATCGTGCGCGGGCTCGCGTACTACACGGGGATCGTCTTCGAGCTGTTCGACGCGAAGGGTGAGCTGCGCGCCATCTGCGGCGGCGGGCGCTACGACACGCTGCTCGAGTCGCTGGGCGGCGTGAGCCTTCCAGCACTCGGCTTCGGCATGGGCGACGTCGTGCTCGGCGAGTTGCTGCGCGCGCGCGGGAAGATGCCCTCGGCGGAGCCGGAGGTGGATGTGTGGGTTGCCTATGGCGATTCGGGGACGGTCGAGGATGCGATGCGCGTTGCGTCGATGATTCGCGCGCGTGGGCGGAGCGTCGAATACGCGCTCGGTAGCCAGAAGCTCGCGCGGCAGCTCAAGGCGGCGTACGCGGCGGGAGCGAAGCAGACGCTCGTGATCGCCACTCCCGAGCTCTCGGCGAACGAGGCGATGCTGCGAAGGAAGGATGAGAAGGTCGAGCTGCGCGTGCAGCTCGACGAATGGCTGGAGCAGGCATGAGCATGAGCACGAGCATGAGCAGGATCACTGGACACGGAATCAATGGCTGACGACAAGAAGCTGACCACGCGCAAGGCGGACTTCAGCGCATGGTACAACGAGGTAGTGTTGCGCGCGGAGCTCGCGGATTACTCGCCCGTGCGCGGATGCATGGTCATCCGCCCCGATGGCTACGGGATCTGGGAGCGCATGCAGCGCACGCTCGATGACATGTTCAAGGCGACGGGTCATCGCAACGCGTACTTCCCGCTGCTCATTCCGCAGAGCTTCCTGAGCAAGGAGGCCGAACACGTGGAGGGCTTCGCGCCGGAGCTCGCCGTCGTGACGCACGGTGGTGGGAAGGAGCTCGAGGAGCCGCTCGTCATCCGGCCGACGTCGGAGACCATCATCTACGCGATGTTCGCCAAGTGGGTGCAGAGCTATCGCGATCTTCCATTGCTCATCAACCAGTGGGCGAACGTCGTGCGCTGGGAGATGCGCACGCGACTCTTCTTGCGCACGCTCGAGTTTCTCTGGCAGGAGGGGCACACGGCGCACGCCACGCACGATGAGGCCGAGGAGGAGACGCGGCGCATGGTCGGCATCTATCGCGACTTCATGGAAGGGTACATGGCGATGCCCGTGATCACTGGGCAGAAGACGAACTCCGAGCGCTTCGCCGGCGCGCTGCGCACGTACTCGTGCGAGGCTCAGATGCAGGACAACAAGGCCCTGCAGGCGGGCACGTCGCACAACCTCGGACAGAATTTCTCGAAGGTGTTCGAGCTGAAGTTCCAGACGGAAGCCGGCGACGAGGCCTTCGCGTGGAACACGAGCTGGGGCGTGTCGACGAGGCTGATCGGCGGGCTCGTGATGACGCACGGCGACGACAAGGGGCTGCGCGTACCGCCGCTGCTCGCACCCATCGAGATCGTGATCGTGCCGATCTGGCGAACGGACGAGGACAAGGCGCGCGTATTCGAAGCGGCGAAGAAGCTCAAGACGTCGCTCGGTGAGTGGGAGCGTCGCGAGCCGAATCGCCTGCGCGTGCACCTCGATACGCGCGACAACATGAAGCCGGGTGCGAAGTACTACGACTGGGAGCTGCGCGGGGTGCCGCTGCGCCTCGAGCTCGGTCCGCGCGACGTGGATGCGAACCAGTGCGTGCTCGTGCGCCGCGACACGGGCGCCAAGCAGACGGTGTCGCTCGACACCGTGGGCGAGGACGCCGAGGTGCTGCTCGAGAAGATTCAGGACGACATGCTCACGGCTGCGCGCGACCGGCGCGAGGCGAACAGCATTCGCGGCGACATCACGTGGGCGCGCTTCAGCGAAGTGATGGAGGGCGAGGGCGCGTTCGTCTACGCGGGATGGTGCGGCAGCGAGGAGTGCGAGCGCCAGATCAAGGAAGCGACGAAGGCGACGATTCGTGTGCTCCCCGACGAGGAGTTTCGTTCTTCCGAGCCCGCGACCAAGTGCCTCAAGTGCGGAAACCCCTCTACCGTCGAGGCGTTGTGGGCCAAGGCGTACTGACCCCCTCAGGATTCACTCGCACGGCGAGCGGAGAGCTCGTCTGCGAGGGAGTGTCGCTCGAGGCGATCGCCGCTGCGGTCGGGACGCCGGCGTACGTCTACAGCACGCGTGCAATTCGCGATCAATACGACGCGCTCGACAAGGCACTCTCGCCCGTGCCGCATCGCCTGCACTATAGCATGAAGGCGAACTCGAATCTCGCCGTGCTGCGCGTGCTGCAGGAGCGAGGGGCGGGCGTCGACATCGTTTCGGGCGGCGAGCTCTATCGTGCCCAGCAGGCCGGCTTCAGCTCCGATTCGCTCGTGTTCAGCGGAGTAGGGAAGTCGCCGCAGGAATTGAGAGAGGCGCTTTCGGCCGGCATTCTCATGTTCAACGTCGAGTCGATCTTCGAGCTCGACCAGCTGAACGAGATCGCCGGCGAGATGGGAATGCGCGCGCCAGTTGCACTGCGGGTGAATCCGGAGGTGAAGGTCGATACGCCGCATCACTACACTCGCACGGGTGAGCGCGGCAACAAGTTCGGCATTCCGTTCGACGAGGCGCTCGAGGCCGCGCGCCGCGCGCTCGCCATGCCGAGCGTCGAGCTGCGCGGGCTCGACATGCACATCGGCTCGCAGGTGTTCCAGCTCGAGCCGTATCGCGATGGGCTCGTGCGGCTGCTCGAGCTCCACGAGCAGATGCGTGCCATCGGCGCCACCGAGATTCGCTATCTCGACATCGGAGGCGGCTTCGCGGTGTCGTACGACGATGAACTGCCGATGGATCTCGACGCGCTCGCGGCAGCGCTGCTGCCGAAGATCGCGAAGTCCGGACTGTCGCTCATCGTCGAGCCGGGGCGTTTCATCGTCGGGAACGCCGGCGTGCTCCTCGCGCGCGTGATGCATCGCAAGAAAGCGGGAGTCAAGGAATACATCATCACCGACGCGGGGATGAACGACCTCGTGCGCCCGTCGCACTACGACGCGTATCACGCCGTGGAGGCGGTGCAGGCGCGCGACGAGCGCTCGATCGTCGACGTCGTCGGTCCGGTGTGCGAGAGCGGCGACTTCTTCGCGCTCGATCGCGAAGTCGAAGATGTCGAAGCCGGCGATCTGATCGTCGTGCGCACCACCGGCGCGTATGGATATGTGATGTCATTCAACTACAACTCGCGCCCGCGCGTGGCCGAGGTGCTCGTGGATGGCGATCGCTTTGCGGTAGTCACTCGACGTGAGAACTATGAGGATCTCGTGCGGCTCGAGCCTCAACATCTCGACTGGAGAACAGACTGATGCGTGTCGGAGTCCTTTCGGATTCTCACGATCGTGTCCCCGCGATCGCCGAGTTCGCGAAGCTCTTTCGCGAGGCGGGTGTCGGGATGGTGCTGCACGCCGGCGATCACTGCTCGCCGTTCTCGCTTTCGCCGCTGCTGGCCGCCGATCTGCCGTTCGCCGGTGTCTTCGGCCGCAATGACGGCGATCATCAGGGACTGTTGGCGGAGGCGTCGAAGGGAATGGCCACGGAGCTCTACGACTCGCCGCACTCGGTGGACGTCTCGGGGGTGCGGCTGCTGCTCATTCACGATC
>Ga0075521_10000733_pt1 | contig 10101 bp, 10 predicted proteins | sample NGEPerD_FD_74785 | JGI IMG/M metagenome (GOLD analysis project Ga0075521, IMG submission 74785) | Arctic peat soil microbial communities from the Barrow Environmental Observatory site, Barrow, Alaska, USA - NGEE PermafrostAB12-D | ecosystem: Environmental > Terrestrial > Soil > Wetlands > Peat ...
GCCAAAGGCTCGGTGGTGAACGTCACCTCGATTGCCGGCTCGCGCGTGCATCCGTTCGCAGGAGCTGCCTACGCCACCTCGAAGGCGGCGCTCGCTTCGCTCACGCGCGAGATGGCGAGCGATTTCGGCCGGCTCGGCATTCGCGTCAACGCCATCGCGCCGGGCGAGATCGACACCGCGATCCTGTCGCCCGGCACCGAGAAAATCGTCGAGCAAATTCCGCTGCAGCGCCTAGGGACACCCGACGAGGTGGCCAAGATCATCTACGTGCTGTGCACGGAGACATCGTCGTACGTGAACGGCGCCGAGATCCACATCAACGGCGGGCAGCACGTCTGAGCGCCCTCGCCTCATCGATTTAATTTTCAAACAGCTTTTTTTGATTGCGCGTAACCCTTTCCGAAAACCGGTTCCCACTTTTCGGGGTCACGCGCGAGCATCATCGCCCGTATTCTTTAGCGGCCCCGGGTAGGCCGTCGTCCCCTTCCGTTCCCCTCAAAAAATGAGGGGATGGCGCGCCGATGGGCGCGTCATGCAGTGTAAGTCACACCTCCTTGCGAAGGTGTGGCGCCTCTCGGCGCGCCATCGCGACGTCTTTGCGGCGCCGGGCCGCGCTTCCTGCGTTCCGTTTCGTCCCGCCTTCGGCTCTCAAGCGCAGCCCCTTTTGGGCAGCCGCGCCTGCAAGCCTTGGGCAGAGCTAACAGCCCGCCGTCAGCGAGCTCCTCGCGGGGGGTCGTAGTGCCCCCGGGCGGAACCCCGGCGCCGCCCGAGTGCAGGAGGAGCGTTCGTCTCCTGCCCGCGGGCGCCGCATCCGATCCCGCCAACATCACGCTTCATGAGAGCGCCCTCGGTGGATCGGATGTTTGGACTATAGTCCTATTAGGAATAAAGTCAAGAATTATTTTTTGCCGACGCAGCGACGTCACGATCCCAGGGCGGCTCGGGTGCAAAACGGGTGGCGATGAAGTCGATGAAGGCGCGTACTTTCGCAGCTGGATGACGGTCCGGCAGGAAGACGGCATAGATGCCGCCAAACTCGACGGTCGGCTGATCCATTGTCAGCGCAACGAGCGTGCCTGCACGCAAGTCGTCGGCAACGATGAAGGTCGGCAGATAGGCGAGACCCTGTCCCGCGATCGCGGCGGCACGCAGCGCATCGCCATTGTTGGCGCGCAGGTTACCCGAAACGGCAATGGTGACGTCTCCTTGTGCGCCAAAAGCCCATCGATCCACGCCGGTCACGCTCGAGAGCGTGTAGCCAAGACAATTTTGGTCCGCCAGGCTCGAAACCATGCGCGGTCTGCCGCGTGCCGCAAGATAAGACGGCGCCGCGCACACGACGGTGCGGCAGGGCGCGATCCGCCGCGCGATCAAGCTTGAATTGCTGAGGCTACCGATCCGGATCGCAAGATCCCAGCCTTCCTCGGCCAGGTCGACCAAACGGTCGTTGAGGCCAAGCTCGACGGTCACGAGCGGGTGGCGCTGCGCGAACTCCGAGAGCAGAGAGGCGATCTGGCGCGCGCCAAACGCGACCGGAGCATTGAGCCGAAGCAGCCCTCTTGGCTCGACTCGATCCGCCGCGACGGCCGCATCGGCCGCGTCAATTTCGGCAAGGATGCGCTCGGACGTTTCGAGGTAATTGCGCCCGGCGTCGGTGATCGAAAGCCGCCGCGTGCTGCGGTGAAACAGCCTCACGCCCAATCGCGCCTCGAGCGCGGCGATGTGCTTGGTGACCATGGTCTGCGACATGCCCAGGGCCCGGCCGGCGGCAGAAAGGCTGCCGGCGGCGGCGACTTTCGCGAACACCTCCAGTCCGGTCAGGCGGTCCAGCATGGGCCACTCTCACTCTCTTAGTGTGAGCTATAATTCATAATGACCATATTATCACACCAAAGGGAATAGGCCATATGAGGGTGACAAACACAGGAGACGACCATGATCGATACCCGAACCGCTCCCTATGCCGCGCTGTTGCTTCGCGTCAGTCTCGGCATCCTCTTTCTGGCCCACGGCCTCTTGCTCAAAGTGTTCACCTTCACGATCCCCGGCACCGTCGCGTATTTCCAAAGCGTCGGGTATCCGGGCTTCTTCGCCTATCTGGTCATTGCCGGCGAGATCGGCGGCGGGCTCGCCCTCATTCTCGGGCTTTGGACGCGGCCTATTTCGCTGCTGCTGCTGCCAATCATGATCGGCGCCACCCTGCAGCATGTGGGCGGCGGCTGGCTGTTCACGAACCAAGGCGGCGGTTGGGAGTTTCCGGTGTTCTGGACTGTCGCGCTGGTCGCGCAGACTTTGCTCGGCGACGGCGCGTTTGCGCTGCGCGCGTCGCGCAATAGTGACCCGGTCGGCAATCTCGCCGGCGCATACTCACGTTGAACAAGGCGGCAGGGCCGGCACGCCGGCCCTGCACCGCCGGAGGATTTGTCATGACAATGCCCAGTCTGTTTCTGTCGCACGGCGCGCCGACCTTGCCGCTCACCGACACGCCGGCACGCTCGTTCCTGCAGCAGCTCGGGCACATGCTTGAGCGTCCCAAGGCCATTCTCGTGATCTCGGCGCACTGGGAGACGGCGGTGCCGACGGTCAGCGCGGTGGATAGCAACGAGACGATCCACGACTTCGGTGGATTCCCGCGGGCGCTCTACGACATGCGCTATCCGGCACCTGGCTCGCCGCATTTTGCCGCACGCGTCTCGGAACACCTACGCGCAGCCGGATTCGACTGTAACGTCGATCGACGCCGCGGCTTGGATCACGGCGCCTGGGTGCCGTTGCTGTTGATGTATCCGCAAGCCGACATTCCGGTGCTGCAGCTTTCGGTGCAGCCGCATCTCGGACCCGAGCACCATCTTCGCGTCGGGCGCGCTTTGGCGGCGCTGCGGCAAGAGGGCGTGCTGATCATCGGCAGCGGCAGCTTCACGCACGATCTGTCGGAATTTCGTGGCCACAGTCCGAACGATCCGGCCCCGATTGGGTCAACAGCTTTGCCGATTGGTTTGATGCGGCGCTGACGAAGGGCCAGACCGACAATCTGCTCGACTATCGGCGGCAGGCACCCTTCGCGGCCAAAAACCACCCGACCGAAGAACATCTGTTGCCTCTGTACGTGGCCTTGGGCGCCGCCGGAGAAAACGCGCGCGCCGAACGGCTGCACGCAAGCGCCACCTACAGCGTCCTGCGCATGGACGTGTATGCGTTTCAAGCTCCGAACGATTCCCTGCGAAGCGATGGTTCGGAAACGAAAGAATTGGTCCGAGTAAGCTGATTGCTCATTATTCCCACGTGAAGAATATCAGCGGCAACACCGCGACCAGCACCATCAAGAACAGCAAGACTCTTTTTCAGCGCAACCGACCGCGGCCGCGGGCCACGCGGTAGTAGCGGGCTGTGACGATCAAGATCGTGTTGCCGGATCTTCTAAAATTGTACCGGTCGCTCTAACGCGACCTGCATGCGGAGGTGATAGGCCTGCAATAAACAAGAAGATTGGGGGCGTTCATGCAACGCTCATGGTCATTTACCGCCGTCCTGGCGCTCGCATTTTCCGCGACGGTCTTTGTCGCCGTGGCACGCCAGGCGTCGCCGCTGCTGCCGTCTCTGCCCTTCGATGCCGCCGGCCGGGTGGAGGTGGGACGCAACCATATCTTTAGCGCGGACTTTGCTATCGCGGTCGCCGCCGCGGCGCACGCGACCGACACCGATCCGGCCTTCCTGTTCGCGCTTTCCGCGCGCTCAAAATCGGCCGCCGATGCCTATGGCGCGAACGCCGCGAGCGATCCGAAAGCGCCCGTGGCCGGCCCTTACGCCTACGGCATCGTGCATTGGCTCAACGACCTCGTCCGCTACGGCCAGGAGGCCGGTTACCCGGAGCTCGCCATGGCCGTGACGCGCTCGCCGTCCGGTGCGCTTACGATTGAGGACCCCGACCTGCGCGTCCGGGCCATGATCGCGCGCACCGACCCGTATTTGTCGTCTTTGCTGGCGGCCAGGGGATGGCAACGGGCCCGCCAGGAACTCGGGTTGCAGCGGGTGCCTTCCGACGGCCTAGTCATGATCGCGTTTCTCGGCGGCGTGCCCTATGCGGAAAGATTGGCCAGACGAAACGACAAAGATCGCAGCGAACCGCTGCAAAACGCGGTGCGCGCCGACCGCGACGTGCTTTTGATCATGGCCGGACTGCCGGCGCGCGACGCGCGCATGGAGACCGAGTGGACGATCGGAAATTTCATCGACGAAATCACCGATCGCTTGCGCAATGACACCAGCGCCTACAGCACGGCCCGCCGGATCGACGTGCCGGACGACTATCGTCCGCGCAGGCCTGAAATTTATAATCCGCAGTCCGAACTCAAATTTTGGGAGGCCGGGATTTAAACCTGCGGATGCCAATGGATCAGGCGGCAACGCCGCCTTGCGGCATGGATCGGCGACGGGCGAGAAAATTCATGGCCGGACCGTTCGGGTGATCCGTCTGCACGTTCATGATTTCGACGACAAATCCCAGCGCGTCGAATGCCGCGATGATTCCCGGCTGCGTCATCCAAAAGCTGCTCACCTGCGCGCCGCCGGTGAAACCGGCACGCCGCCGCGCGCCCGCATAATAATATTCATAGAGCTCAACCGTCTGCCCGTGAAACTCCCGCATGATGGGGCGCGCGCTGAATTTCCCGGATAGGCCGGGGTTCGATTGGACCGTGCTTGCGTAATATTGCGTCCAAACACAGATGCAATCGGCCGCCTTCGTCATGCCCTCGATCAATCCGAGCGGATCGATCTGGTGGTAGAGAACGCCGCACGCCAGCACGACGTCGAACCGCCGATTGTTGTCGCTCAAATATTTGTTGAAATCTCCCAGCAGGAAATGGCTCTTGAGGCCGAGAATTTCCTTGACGATGAGGCATTTCAGAAAAGCCGCGGTGTTCGCCTCGATGGCGAGATTTTCCGCGGCGCCAAATTTTTCCAGCAGATAGGAATGACCGGCCTCCAAGGGCCCGAGCTCAATCACGCTCTTGCCGGAAAATCCGCCGACCTTCGCGTCAAAATCGTGCAGCCGGATATCATTGTAGAAGGCCAAATTTGCGCCGCTGCCGGCCGGCATTTCCAAGGACGGCAGAGACCCGCTCCATTGCCCGTGAAATATGTCGATCGAATTCACCCATGTCGGATAGCGCATGTCGTACTGGCGGCCCGCTTCAATCCTGAGCGCAGGCGGATTGATAGACCCTGTCTCCGGCGGCAAGCCGCTGGCGGCCCGCAAGAGCCCGCGCGCACGCGTCAGGACAGAGCTGATTTTCAATCCGAGCATTCGGCCGCTTCCGTTGCGTGGCTACAGGGCTCGGCTCACAGCCACTTCTTCCACTTGAAGAACACGATCGGCAGCACGGCGGCTAGCACGATCACGATCAGCGCGAACGGGTAGCCATATTCCCACTCGAGCTCGATCATGTTGTGGTGGAAATTCATGCCGTAGATCGAAGCCACCAACGTGGGCGGCATGAATACCACCGCCGCGATCGAGAAAATCTTGATGATGGCATTCTGCTGAATATTGACGACGCCGAGCATGGCGTCGAGCAGGAAGGTGATCTTGTTGGAGAGAAAAGTTGCGTGATCGGACAGCGAGGTCACGTCGCGCTGCATCGATTGCAGCTGCAGGCGGGTGTCCTTCGGCCATTTCATGCCTTCGGCTTCGTTGGCGAGGAACGACAGCAGGCGGCCGACCGATACCTGGCTCTCGCGCACCTTGGAGGTGAGATCGCCCTTGCGACCGAGCGCCTTGAGCACGTCGTTGTAGGACGGCGGCGCGCCTTCGTCGTCCGGCTCGAAGATCGAATGCGAGATCAGGTCGACCTCCGCGCCGATGCGCTCCTGAATGTCGGCCGAGCGGTCGATCACCGCGTCGAGCAGATCCATCAGCACCGTTTCGCCCGACACCTTGGGCGGGCAGGCGCGCGCCAATTTGTGCTCGACGATGGCGAACGGGCGCGGCTCTTCGTAGCGCACGGTCAGCAGGCGGTGGGCGGAGAGAATGAAAGTGACCGGCGTGGTCTTCGGCGTCGCGGTGTCCGACTGGCACATCAGCGTCGCGGTCATGTAGCGGCCGCCGTTCTCGATATAGAGGCGGCTGGAGACCTCGATCTCCTGCATCTCCTCGCGCGTGGGCACGGCGATGCCGAGCAGCGCCTCGACCAGCTTGTCTTCCTGCACGGTCGGCGAGACCAGATCGATCCACACCGCCGCTGCCGGAGGCGACTGGCCGGGCTCAACCGCAATTCGCTCAAGCGATGCGCCGCGCGGAATATAGACTGAAAGCATGCATGCACCGGTACAATCGGGTCACTTCTCTTGACCCGATCACGCGTCCGCACGCAAGAAAATAAATGCCGCCGGCGCAGCCGGGGGGCGGCCGCGTTACGTCAATCCTGGCAGTGAAGAGAGGTGGTGGGGAGCCTGGCCGGTGGCCGGCTCGAGACCAGCGGCTCAGTCGCTGTCGTCGAGGATGGAGCGCGCTTCGTTGGCGTCGCGCTGCCCGCCTTGGTGGCGGAGCGCGGCGACGACCGCCGAAATGCCGATCTTGCCATAACGATCGTCGAGGCTCTGGGTCTGGCGTTGGGAGTCTTGGATCTGCTCCGTCGCCCTTGTCGCGTTCATTGTCGTAACTCTCCAATCCGTCGCTGGGGGTTTCCGTAGGGTTTATATCTACTCAATGACTGGGGCAGAATTACGCGGCAATTCGTGCCCTATCGGGGTCATTTGAAGAATCCGCGCCCTATTCGCATTGATTTCGATCATATTCGGCCCATTATGGTAAACCATCTCTTAACATCTTGTCGGCAAAGTCATTTTTCGGTTTAGCCGGGCCGCGCGCCGGAACCCGGGGCCGCCTAAAGTCGGGTGCGGCATTCGTGCAACAGATTGCAGGAAGCTGCTGTGGACAGGGCGGAAATCGTGGCAATGGCGCGGATTTTTCGGTTAATAGCCATCTTGTGAATCTTAATGCGGTCGCGCTTCGAAGCGGCTGGGAAAGAGGATGAAATGTCGGCAAGGGGATTGTTAGTGGCTCTGTTCGGCGTCGGCGTTTTGCTGGGCGGCTGCATGCAGTCCACGATCGAGCCGGCATCGGAAGCGAATTTGACGCCGCGCGACAAGAAGTTGCTGGCGGCAGCGCCTTATGAGAATGCGACGATCCCGGAGCCCTATCGCCGGCACCTCGTCGAATATCACCGCAGGGAAGCGCCCGGCACGATCCTGATCGATTCCGATGCGCGCTATCTCTTTTACGTGCTGCCCGATGGCAAAGCGATCCGCTACGGCGTCACCGTCGGCGAGGAAGCACTGGCCTGGTCGGGCGTCGCCAAAGTCGGCCGCATGACGGAATGGCCGACCTGGACGCCGACCGCCGAGATCAAGAAGCGCATGGACGTGCCGGACTTCGTCGGTCCGGGCCCGCAAAATCCGATGGGCGCGCGCGCCATGTATCTGTTCGAGGGCAACAAGGACACCCTCTACCGCATCCACGGCACCAACCAGCCGGAATACATCGGCCAGGCGATTTCCTCGGGCTGCATCCGCATGACCAACGAGGACGTCATCGACCTCTACAAGCGCGTCAAGCAAGGCGCGGTGGTGGTGGTGCTGGCGCCGCACCAGGGCGACTCGCCGTTCAGCCCGCGGGTGGCTTCGAGCGGCGGCATGGTCCGCTAAAAATTTATACGGGGGCTGAGAAAACGGCGCCTGCGGGCGCCGTTTTTTTTAAGAGCCGCTTGCCCCGCAAGCGGACCTTGGCGCTTGGCGTACGAGAGCTTCCAGCCGGCTGCAAAAATGCCTACCGTGCGGCTTATGAAGATCTCGATCCTCGACGACTACCACGACACGGTCCGCACGCTTGCTTGCTTTCGCAAACTTGACGGGCACGAGGTGAAAATCTGGAACGACCACGTCCAGGACCTCGATGTGCTGGCGGAACGGCTCAAGGATACGGAAATCCTGGTGCTGATCCGCGAACGGACGAAAATCCGCAAACCTCTGCTCGAAAGGCTGCCGCGGCTCAAACTCATCAGCCAGCGCAGCGTCTATCCGCATATCGACACCGCAACATGCAGCGATCTCGGCATCGTCGTGTCGTCCAGCCAGCATCCCGGCACGCCGTGCTACGCCGCCGCGGAACTGACCTGGGGCCTGATCCTCGCCGCGGTGCGCCAGATTCCCCAGCAGATGGCTTCGCTCAAGGCCGGGAACTGGCAGATCGGCGTGGGTTCGACGCTGCGCGGCAAGACGCTCGGAATTTTTGGCTACAGCCGGATCGGCCGCGCGGTCGCCGCCTACGGTGACGCCTTCGGCATGACGGTGCTGTTCTGGGCGCGCGATGCGTCGATGTCGCAAGCGCGCGCCGAGGGTTATGCCACGGCCGCCAGCAAGCAGGCGTTCTTCGAGCAGTCCGACGTATTGACCTTGCACATGCGGCTCCTTGACGCGACGCGCGGCATCGTCACCGCTGCCGATCTGGCCCGCATGAAACCGACGGCCCTGATCGTAAACACAAGCCGGGCGCCGCTGATCGAGCCCGGCGCCTTGGTTGCGGCGCTCAAGGCGGGCCGTCCCGGGATGGCCGCGGTCGATGTCTATGAAGAGGAGCCGGTGCGCGATACCGGGCATCCGCTCCTGAATATGCCCAACGTCGTGTGCACGCCGCACCTCGGTTACGTTTCGCGCGAGGAATACGAGCTCCAGTTCACGGAGATTTTCGATCAGATCGCTGCTTATAGAGCCGGTCATCCGATCAATGTCGTCAACCCCGACGTGCTGACGTCGGCGACCTTGCGCCGCTAGAGCGGTACCTTCCGCCAGCCCATCGAACCTTGTATTTTGACCATCCCCGCATTGAGTGAGGTGAAAGCCATGAAATTTTCCCGCCGCGTTTTTCTTCATCTGGCGACTGGCGCCGCCGCATTTCCGGCTCTTTCACGCTTGGCGTGGGCGCAATCCTATCCAACGCGGTCCGCGCGCATCATTGTCGGCTTTCCACCCGGTACGTCATCCGACATATGCGCCCGATTGATTGCCCAGTGGCTGTCCGAGCGAACCGGCCAGCAATTCATCGTCGAAAATCGGACGGGCGCCGGCACCAATATCGCCGCCGAGACCGTCGTGCAGGCGTCGCCGGACGGCTACACGCTGCTTTGGGTCACGCAGACCAACGCCATCAACACGACGCTCTATACCAACCTCAAATTCAAATTCATGCAGGACATCGCGCCGGTCGCCGGCGTCATCACCGTTCCAACGGTGATGATGGTCAACCCGGATGTGCCGGCCAAGACGCTGCCGGAATTCATCGCCTACGCGAAGGCCAATCCCGGCAAGATCAATATGTCGTCGCCCGGTATCGGCAGCGCCAACCATGTGCTCGGCGAACTGTTCCAGATGATGACCGGCACCAAGCTCACGCATATTCCCTACAAAGGCAGCCAGTTCCCCGATCTGCTCAGCGGACAGGTGCAGGTCACGTTCAATCCGTTGCCGTCCTCGATGGCCTTCATCAAGGACGGCAAGCTGCGCGCTTTGGCCGTCACCGCGACCAAGCGCCAGGCGGTGTTGCCGGATGTGCCGACCGTGAGCGAATCCGTGCCGGGCTATGACGGAACTGCCTGGTTCGGCATCGGCGCCCCGAAAAATACGCCGGAGGAGATCGTCGACAAGCTCAACAAAGAGATCAACGCCGGCCTCGCCGATCCAAAACTCAAGGCAAGACTCGAGGAGCTGGGCGGCGTCCCCATGTCGGTAACGTCCGCCGAATTCGGAAAATTTATTGCCGACCAAACCGAGAAGTGGGGCAAGGTGGTAAAGTTCGCCAATCTCAAGGTCGAGTGACCAGGTAGTCAATCGTCATGGCGGTGACAGCGCAGTTGTGCGAACGGATCGCCGCGACCGGCTATGAGAATCTTGGGTCGCCGGCGATCGAGGCCGCGCGGCGGCTGGTGCTCGACGGCATCGCGATCGCTATCGCCGGGACCGAAGAAGAAGCGATCCACATCCTCGCTGCGCACCACAAGGAGCAAGGCGGCGCCGCGCAGGCGACGGCGATCGGAAATGGTTTTCGTC
>Ga0075521_10000734_pt1 | contig 10098 bp, 7 predicted proteins | sample NGEPerD_FD_74785 | JGI IMG/M metagenome (GOLD analysis project Ga0075521, IMG submission 74785) | Arctic peat soil microbial communities from the Barrow Environmental Observatory site, Barrow, Alaska, USA - NGEE PermafrostAB12-D | ecosystem: Environmental > Terrestrial > Soil > Wetlands > Peat ...
GGGCCGTGCGTCGGTCGTCACCGAGCACATCGAGTCGTTCACCGAGACCGGCGTGAAGCTGCGATCCGGCGCCACCCTCGACGCCGACATCATCGTCAGCGCCACGGGGTTGAAGCTGGCCATGCTGGGCCACGCCGCGCTGTACGTCGACGGCCAGCGCGTCGAGCCCTCGCGCCTGGTCAGCTACAAGGGGCTGATGTACAGCGGCGTGCCGAACATGGCCAGCACCTTCGGCTACACGAATGCGTCATGGACGCTCAAGGCCGACCTGACGGCACGCTACGTCTGCCGCCTGCTCAACCACATGCGCAAGTGCGGCGCGCGGCAATGCCTGGCCCCGGCTGCGGGCCCGGGCACGCCCTTGCTGCCTTGGGTCGACTTTTCTTCAGGCTACTTCCAGCGTGCCGCCGAGCTGTTGCCCAAGCAGGGTGCCACGAAGCCGTGGAAGCTGAACCAGAACTATCTGAGCGACCTGGTCGCCATGCGCTTCGGCGCGGTGAACGACGGGGTCCTGCGGTTCTCGCGCTAGGGCCTGTTACCGGGCGCTCGCCGATGTCGGCGGGCCGCGCCCGATCGCATCACTGCATCGCTGCATCACGGCGCCAGACCCGCGCCGCGCACCGTCGTCGCCCACTTCACGACCTCACCCTTCACGAAGGCCGAGAACTCGTCGGCGCTGCCGTACTCGGGCTCGACGCCGAGTTCCTTGAAGTGCTTGCGCATCTCGGCCGACTTCAGGATGGCCGCAGTCTCGGCGGCGAGCCGCTCGACGATCGGCTTCGGCACGCCGGCGGGTGCAAACAGGCCGAACCACGCCGAGACGTCGTAGCCGGGCATACCGCTTTCGACCATCGTCGGCACGTTCGGCAACAGCTCGCTGCGCGTGCGGCCGGTGACGGCGAGGGCCTTCAGGCGGCCAGCCTGAACGTGCGGCAGCGACGTCGCCTGCAGGTCGAACATGAGCGCGACGTGGCCGGCGAGGACGTCGGCCAGGGCCGGAGCGCTGCCCTTGTACGGAACGTGCAGCAGCGTGATGCGGGAATCGGCGGCGAACAGCTCGCCGGCCAGGTGGTTCGAAGTGCCGATACCGGCCGACGCATACGTGAGCTCGCCGGGCTTGCTCTTGGCGAGCGCGACGAGCTCGGCGACGCTGTTCACCGCAACGGCCGGGTGGACGACGAGAACGAACGGAATCGACGCGACCGGCGCAATGGCGGTGAAATCGGCGACCGGGTCGTAGCCGACCTTGTTCATCGCCGGATTGATCGCCTGCGAGCTCACCGTGCCGAGCAGCAGCGTGTAGCCGTCGGCCGCCGCACGCGCCACGGCTTTCGCGCCGATCGCCGTCGCGGCGCCGGCACGGTTGTCGATGACGACCGGCTGGCCCCACCGCTCGGCCAGCTTCTGGCCGAGGGCGCGCGCGAGCACGTCGGCCGAGCCGCCGGCCGGATAGGGCACGACCAGCGTGACGGGTCGGTTCGGATAGCCGGCCTGGGCGAGCACACCGCCGCTCACGCTGCAAGCGCCGAGCAGCACCGTCGCGCCGGCGAGAAGCCGCCGCCGCGCCGCGGCGGCCATACCGGCGCGACGTTCGCGGGAATCGGTCGGCGCGCCCATCAGTGCGCCGCCATCGCGGCGTCGACCTCGGGCACTTCGGGGATCACCACGCCGTAGGGCGCCACATCGGCGCGGATCTGGTCGAGGGCCCGCTTGATGATCGCCATCTCTTCGTCGGGGTGCGTGGCGCCGAGGCCGTGCTCACAGGCGAGCGCGCGGTTGCGGCCGGCGCGCTCGCGCTCGTCGGGCGGCAGGTTGACGACCGCATAGACGCCGTTGAGCAGGCTGCCGCGCAGCTTCTTGGCGACCTTCTCGCCGAGCATGCGCTTGTCGTCTGCCGAGAGCTCATTGAAAAAGCGGCGCATGACGATGCGGCCGAACTGGATGTGCCGCGCTTCATCGCGCAGGATGAGCTGGCACGCGGTGCGGATCGATGGGTAGCGGGCGTTCTCGTAGCGCGCTTGCAGCAGCTCGCCGGAGAGTTGCTCGAACAACGTGTTGACGGCGAGCCCGGCGAAAAAGCTCATTGCCTTCTCGTCGCGCTCGTCGTGGAAGCGCGGAATCACGGCCTTGAAGTAGTCGGCGCGCGGCACCTCCTCGTAGGCCGCCAGGCTCTTGGCGACGAGCACCGAGGCTTCGTGATGGCGCAGCTCCTCGGCGATGAAATTGACGATGTGCTGCTTGATCTCGAACGGCTGGTGGCTGAACACCGCGTCGCGCAGGCGCTCGCTGCCGTAGGGCACGGCGCCGTGCTCCATCCAGGCGCGCAGGCTCCACCACTCGGCGCCGGCAGCACGTACCTCGGCCGGAATGTCGGCCTCGCGCACATCGGAAAAGTCGATCGAGGGCGGGCTCCACGCGAGCTCGCGCGCCTGTTCACAGAGGCGCCAGACCTCTGGGTATTCGATCTCGGCGCGAATCGGATACGGGTTGGGAACGGGGGTCAGCTCTTCGAGGAGGGACGGTTGCATGGGGTCGGGTCCGGACGGTCGGCGAGAAGGGTCAGCGAGAAGGGTCAGCGAGGGAGAAGGCGAAAGACGCGGCGAAAGACGGCACGTCGATGGCGCCGGGCCATCCTCTCATCAGTGCGCGGCAGCGTCAACGAAGCCCGACACCACCGGTCGCGACTCGGGCGCGCGCGCTCAGCGCTTCTCGCGGCGAACGCGCGGCCGCGATCGAGCCTGCGGCGGCGAGGCCATCGTCGGGGCGCCGGCCGATTCGGCCAGGCAGGTCTTGATGAACGCCTCGGCCGCGCGCCCCGGGCGGCGCTCGCGGTGGACGACGATCGAGAGAGCGCGCGCCGCGCGCGGCAGGCGCGTCTTCAGCTCGACCAGCCAGCCGCCGGCGAGCGCCTCGGCTACGGCCTTGCGCGAGAGGCAGCCGATGCCGACGCCGGCCGCAACGACACGCTTGACCGCCTCGCTGCTGCCGAGCTCGAGCTCGATGCGCATGGGGTGGAGGCGCTCGAAGAGCCAGCGGTCGGTGGCCTCGCGGGTGCCCGAGCCGGGCTCGCGCAGCACCCAGCCGGCGGCCGCCAGCTCGGCCATGCCCAGCGCTCGCCCGGCGAGCGCGTGGCCGGGCGCGGCGAAGATGACGAGCTCGTCGGAAAGCCACGGCCGCACGACGACGTCGGGGTGCCGCTGCCGGCCTTCGATGAAGCCGATGTCGACCTCGAAGCCGGCGACCGCGGCGATGACCTCGCTGGTGTTGCCGATGACGAGGCGCGCTGCGACCTGCGGGTTCGCCTGCTTCCAGCGGCCGATGACCTCGGGCAACAAATACTCGCCGATCGTGAAGCTCGATGCCATGCGCAGCGGCGTCACGTGCTCGCGCGAGAAGAGCGACTGCAGCTCGCCGGCCTGGTCGAGCAGCGAGATGGTCAGCGGCAGCAAGGCGCGCCCCTGCTCGTTGAGGAGGAGGCGCCGGCCGACGCGGTCGAAAAGCTGGGCCTCGAGCGCTGTCTCGAGCGCCGCCAGGGCCGTGCTGGCGGCCGACTGCGAGCGCGAGACGCGGTCGGCGGCGGCCCGCGTCGAGCCGGTTCGCGCGAGCGCCGCGAAGACTTCGAGCTGGCGCAGCGTCAGGCGCAGGCGTTGATCTGTTTTTTCGTTCATGGCGAGCGAGATTACCCGCTTTTACGTTCAGCCGCGGCTGCCTACCATCGGCCGTTCGACCCGCCATCCGACTGCTGGAGACGACCGCGTGTTCAAGCTCTTCTCGCGTGCCCCGCTCCACGATCCGCTGGCCTCGCCGGCGCCCGAGGCGAAGACCGAGATCAAGACGACCACCTGCTACATGTGCGCCTGCCGCTGCGGCATCCGCGTGCACCTGCGCGACGGCGAGTTGCGCTACATCGACGGCAACCCCGAGCACCCGCTCAACAAGGGCGTGATCTGCGCCAAGGGCGCCTCGGGAATCATGAAGCAGGTCTCGCCGGCGCGGCTGACGCAGCCGCTCCTGCGCAAGGCCGGAAGCGACCGCGGCGCCGGCCAGTTCGAGCCGATCTCGTGGGAGCGCGCGTTCCAGATCCTCGAAGACCGGCTGGCGAAGATCCGCTCGACCGACCCGAGGAAGTTCGCCCTCTTCACCGGCCGCGACCAGATGCAGGCGCTCACCGGTCTGTTCGCCCGCCACTTCGGCACCCCCAACTACGCGGCCCATGGCGGCTTCTGCTCGGTCAACATGGCCGCCGGCATGATCTACACGATCGGCGGCAGCTTCTGGGAATTCGGCGGACCCGACCTCGACCGCGCCAAGCTCTTCGTGATGATCGGCACCGCCGAAGACCATCACTCGAACCCGATGAAGATGGCGCTCGGCAAGTTCAAGCGCGCGGGCGGCCGCTTCATCTCGATCAACCCGGTGCGCACCGGCTACTCGGCGATCGCCGACGAGTGGATCCCGATCAAGCCGGGCACCGACGGCGCGCTCTTCATGGCGCTCTTGCACGTGCTGATCGCCGAGGACCTGATCGACCGCGCGTTCCTGAAGCGCTTCACCAATGCGCCGCAGCTCGTCGTGCTCGAGACCGGCGGCGATCGCGAAGGCATGTTCGCGCACGACCCCGATCCGGCCAAGGGGCCGCCGGGCGATGGCCGCGAGCCGCACAACAAGCTCGTCTTCGACACCGTCTCGCGCACGATCAAGGCGGCCTATCCGGAAGGCATCGCCGAAGGTGCCGATCCGGCGCTGGAAGGCCACTACACGCTCGCCGACGGCAGCAAGGTCGCGCCGTCGTTCCAGCTGCTGCGCGAGCGCGTCGAGCCGTGCACGCCCGAATGGGCATCGGCCATCACCGGCATTGCGGCCGAGCGAATCCGCGGCCTGGCCCGCGAGATGGGCGAGACCGCCCTGCACCAGGCCTTCGAGCTGCCGGTGCCGTGGACCGACGCCTGGGGCCGGCGCCACGAGACGACGCAGGCACGGCCGGTCGCCTTCCACGCCATGCGCGGCCTGGCGGCGCACTCGAACGGCTTCCAGACGATCCGGGCGCTGGCCGTGCTGATGAGCGTGCTCGGCACGATCGACGCGCCCGGGGGCTTTCGCCACAAGGCGCCCTACCCGCGCCACATCGTGCCGAACTTCCGCGCCTTCAATTCGCCCGACATGCTCAAGCCCAACACGCCGCTCAACGCGGCGCCGCTCGGCTTTCCGGCCAATCCCGAAGAGCTGGCGATCAACGCCGACGGCTCGCCGATGCGCATCGACCACGCGTTCTCGTGGGAGCACCCGCTCTCGGCGCACGGCCTGATGCACACCGTCATCACGAACGCGACGCGCGGCGATCCGTACCGGCTCGACACGCTCATGATCTTCATGGCCAACATGGCGTGGAACTCGACCATGAACACGATGGCCGTGCGTGAGATGTTGAACGCGAAGGTCGCTCGAGCGCCGGGCCGCCCCAAGCCGGGCGACACCCCCGCGGGGGGCCGGCCGCCGGAGGCGGACGAGGCAGCGCCATCCGCCGATGGCGACTTCCAGATTCCGTTCCTCGTCGTCTGCGACGCGTTCCAGAGCGAGATGGTCGCCTTCGCCGACCTCGTGCTGCCCGACACCACCTACCTCGAACGGCACGACGTGATGAGCATGCTCGACCGCCCGATCTCCGAGTTCGAGGGACCGTGCGATTCCGTGCGCGTGCCTGTCGTGCCACCGACCGGGCAGTGCAAGCCGTTCCAGGAGGTGATCGTCGAGCTCGGTTCGCGCCTGAAGCTGCCCGCCTTCACGACGGCCGACGGGCAGCGCAAGTTCAAGGACTACCCCGATTTCGTCGTCAACTTCGAAGCCCAGCCCGGCGTCGGCTTTCTCATGGGCTGGCGCGGCGCCGACGGCACCGAGCACCTGCGCGGCGCGCCGAACCCGAAGCAGTGGGAGATGTACGCGAAGAACAACTGCGTCTTCCAGTACCACCTGCCGGAGTCGATGCACTACATGCGCAACTGGAACCGCGAGTACCTCGACTTCGCGAAGGCCAAAGGCTGGCGCCAGAAGAATGACGTGATCCAGCTCCAGCTCTATTCCGACACGCTGCAGAGCTTTCGCCTCGCCGCCCAGGGCAAGACGAAAGGCCGCCAGCCGCCCGAGCATCTGCGCGAACGCATCGACACCTACTTCGACCCGCTGCCCTTCTGGTACCCGCCGCTCGAAGACGCGGCGACCGACACCGAGGCTTACCCGCTCAACGCGATCACACAACGGCCGATGGCGATGTACCACTCGTGGGATTCGCAGAACGCGTGGCTGCGCCAGATCCACAGCCACAACTACCTGCAGGTGAACCCGCTCACAGCGCAGAAGGCGGGCATCGCCGACGGCGGCTGGTGCTGGGTCGAAAGCTCCTGGGGCAAGGTCCGTTGCATGCTGCGCTACAGCGAGGCCGTCGAGCCCGGCACGGTGTGGACGTGGAACGCGATCGGCAAGGCCGACGGCGCCTGGCAGCTCGCGCCGGGTTCCGACGAATCGAGGAAGGGCTTCCTCCTCAACCACCTGATCTCGGAAGAGCTGCCGCAGGGCACGGGACGGATGATCAGCAACTCTGACCCCGTCACCGGCCAGGCCGGCTGGTACGACGTGCGCGTTCGCATCCGCCCGGCCGGGCCGCAAGAGCCCGAGGCCACGTCGCCGCAGGTCGTGGCCACGGTCGCGGCGCCCGGCGTGCTCGGCAAGCGGCGCGGACCCGCGGCGTACTTCGCAGGCAAGAAGCGCGAATGATCGGCTGGCTCAAGCGCATGCTCCAGTCGAACGCGCTGGCCGAGGCGCCGGCGCGGGCGCGACGCGACGCCGCGGTGCGCGCCGATCGCATCGATGACGGCCATCGCCCCGAAGGCGCCGGGCGCAACGGGTCGTCGATGCCCGTCGACGCGGCGACGATCGGCACCGATCACGGCCCGTCGCAGACGCTCGCCAAGCAGCTCGCCCTCGTCATCGACCTCAACGTCTGCGTCGGCTGTCACGCCTGCGTCACGTCGTGCAAGGAATGGAACACCTCGGGCGCGGCCGGGCCGCTGGTCGACGAGAACGCCTACGCGGCAAACCCGACGGGCACCTTCTTCAACCGGGTGCAGACCTACGAGGCCGGCGTCTTCCCGAACACCGAGACGATCCACTTCCCGAAGAGCTGCCTGCACTGCGAAGAGCCGCCCTGCGTGCCCGTGTGCCCGACGGGCGCGAGCTACAAGCGCGCAGCAGACGGCATCGTCCTCGTTGACTACGACAAGTGCATCGGCTGCAAGTACTGCGCCTGGGCCTGCCCCTACGGCGCGCGCGAGATCGACGAAGAGCGCCAGGTGATGACCAAGTGCACGCTTTGCGTCGACCGCATCTACGACCCGCTGCTGCCGAAGGAAGACCGGCAGCCGGCGTGCGTCAAGGCGTGCCCGACCGGCGCGCGGCTGTTCGGCGACGTGAAGGATCCGGACTCGGAAGTCTCGAAGGCGATCCGCGAGCGCGGCGGCTATTCGCTGATGCCCGAGTGGGACACGTTGCCGGCCAACCAGTACCTGCCGCGGCGGCCGACCCAGAAGGTCGGCGCGACGAGCGCGACACCATCGTCGCGCGACCTGTCATGACGGCGCCCCGCCTTTCTTCGGCGGCCTCGCGGCTGCCGCGCGCGACCCCTGTGTCGCGGCCGGGATCGCGGCGATGAACCCGGCCTTTTCCGTCATCATCTTCACGACGATCGCCGGCGCGGCGCAGGGTACCGTCGTCGCGCTCGCGCTGGCCGTGCTCGCCGGCATTCCGCTCGGCGCGGCCTTCCCCCCGGTGTTGCTGCTGCTCGCCCTGGCCATGCTCGTCGCCGGCCTCGGCGCATCGTCCTTGCACCTCGGCCGCCCCGAGCGCGCCTGGCGCGCCGCCACGATGTGGCGCACCTCGTGGCTCTCGCGCGAGGTGCTGGCCCTGCCGGCCTTCATCGGCCTGGTGGCAGTCTGGTGGTCGGCATTGCGCTTCGGCGCGGCCGGGCCGTGGACGAATCTCGTCTTGCCGCTCGCTGCGCTCGCGCTCGCCGTGCTGCTCTGGCTCTGCACGGCGATGGTCTACGCATGCCTTCGCTTCATCGAGGAATGGGCGCACCCGCTGACCTTCGTGAACTTCGTTTTCATCGGCCTGTCTTCGGGGTTTCTCATGGCGACGGCGGCGGCCACGCTCGCCGCCGAGCCGGCCTTCGCGCGGGCGTTCGGCCCGGCCGCCTTCATCGCAACGATGCTCGCCTGGGGCACGCGCATGCTGGCCTTGCGCCGCAACGCCGGCATCCGCCACCGGTCGACGCTGCAATCGGCCACCGGCATCCGGGCCGCGCAGCTCTCGCAGCAATCGATGGGCATGTCGGCGGGCTCGTTCAACACGCGCGAGTTCTTTCACCGCGCGTCGCTCGCAGGTCTGGCGCGCATCAGGCTCGCGCTCGTGCTGCTCGGCTTCGCCTTTCCTGCCGTCCTGGCGGCGGTCGGCCTCGTCTGGCCGTCGCCGGTTCCGTGGCTGCTCGCGGTCGCCGTGCAGGTGCCCGGCCTGATGGCCGATCGCTGGACCTTCTTCGCCCAGGCCAGGCACCCGCAGAACCTCTACTACCAGGTCGTGTCGTGACACGCCCCGGCGAGTTGCAGTGACGCGCATCGCCATCGTCAGCGCCATGCGCGAAGAGCTCGGCGCATTGCTGCGGCAGATGCCCGACGAGGTGCCCGTCGTGCGCGGCGGCCGCGAGTTCTACCTCGGCACGCTCGACGGGCACGACGTGGTCGCCGTGTTGTCGCGCGTCGGCAAGGTCGCTGCGGCGACGACCGCCACGCTGCTCGCCGGCGAGTTCGGTGTCGGCCGTGCCGTCTTCACCGGCACGGCAGGCGGCCTGCACGAATGTGCGCGGGTCGGCGACGTGGTGGTCGCCAGCGCGGTGCTGCAGCACGACATGGATGCCTCGCCGCTGTTCCCGCGCTATGAGGTTCCGCTCTACGGCGTCGACCGCTTTCACGCCGACGCGACGTTGTCGGCCGCGGTGGCGAGTGCCGCACGCGCGGTGCTCGCCGAAGCGGTATCGGTTCCGAGCGGACAAGGCGGCGTCGGCGATGCCGCGCTCGACGCCGACTCGCTTCGCGCCTTCGGCATCGATTCACCGCAGGTGCACTGCGGCCTCGTCGTCAGCGGCGACCGCTTCGTGGCCAGCGCCGCCGAGGGCGCCGAGCTGCGACAGCGCCTGCCCGATGCGCTGGCAGTCGAGATGGAAGGCGCGGCGCTCGGCCAGGTCTGCCACGACCTCGACATGGCGTTCGCCGTCGTCCGCACGATCTCCGACCGGGCCGACGATTCGGCGCACGTCGACTTCACGCGATTTGCCGAATCGATCGCCAGTCGCTACACGCTCGCCATCGTTCGCCGCCTGCTGCGAGACCTCGGCTGAGCCGGGTGAGTGGGTGCGGCCGGGATGCTGGCCACAAGCTTTGGCTGGAAGCTGACGTTTCGGCGACTGCGCCGTCGGCCACGGACTTCCGGGACAACAGTCCGCTTGTCGGACCACGCTTGAGCGCCTATAAAGGCGTGCCGTGCACTTGGGTTTCAGCCCCGCGGACGCTGCAGATGTCCGCTTCAACGCCGCGCATGAACGAAGCTCCCGAGGCCTCTCCAGCTCCGCGTTGCGCAGGCGGGACGGCCGCGGGCCCGGCGCTCGAGGAGAGCTTGCCGATGACTCGTGATGGCGAGCTTGCGGGCGAGCTCAAATACGTAACGATCCTGCGCGCCGATCTCGTGGCCTCCACGCGCCTGGTCGTCGATCTCAGTCCCGAGGGGGCCGTCGACCGGCTGGAACCGGCCCTGGCCGCGATGCGCAAGGCGATCCGACGCTACGGGGGCATTGTCTGCCGCGAGCTGGGAGACGGACTCCTCGCGGTCTTCGGAGCCCCCGTCGCCCAGGACAATCATGCGAGCCTTGGTCTTCACGCCGCGTTCGAGCTCGTCCAGCAGGTCGCGCAGCTCGGCGACGCCAATCTCAGGGTCCGCGTTGGCGTGCATTCAGGCACCGTCGTCACCCAGGTCATCTCGAATGAGTATTCGAAGGTG
>Ga0075521_10000735_pt1 | contig 10093 bp, 9 predicted proteins | sample NGEPerD_FD_74785 | JGI IMG/M metagenome (GOLD analysis project Ga0075521, IMG submission 74785) | Arctic peat soil microbial communities from the Barrow Environmental Observatory site, Barrow, Alaska, USA - NGEE PermafrostAB12-D | ecosystem: Environmental > Terrestrial > Soil > Wetlands > Peat ...
GTCGTGGTACTTAGATTGGGCTAGGTCGGATTTCTCCGGGTCAGATTGATCTAGGCCAAGGCACTGGGATCGGCGGGTACGTCGACCGCGTGCTCACGCAACACCTCGAGCGGAATCACGTCGAGCGCCCGCTCATGCGTCGAGGCGAGCACGACCGGCGCGGCTGCCCCGTCCTCGTAAGCCTGGAGCCACCGGACCGCGACCACACACCAACGGTCACCGGGCTTCAGCCCGGGGAACCGCCATTCGGGGCGCGGGGTGGACAGGTCGTTCCCGACCAACTTCTGGTGCACGAGGAACCCCGCGGTGACCACCGCGCAGACCGTGTGGCTGCCGATGTCCTCGGGGCCGGTGCTGCAACAACCGTCGCGGTAGAAGCCGGTGACCGGGTCAACGCCGCATGGCTGCAACTCATGTCCGAGCACATTGCGCTCGGTGCTTTCACTTTCGGCGGGCGAGTTCATGTCTTAGTTTTCCACGGACCCGGGGGGGATGTTCAACCGATGCAGAACTCATTGCCCTCGGGGTCGGTCATCACCTCGGCGTAGTGGTCGAGGCCCTCCTGCTCGAGCACCCGCAACCGTGTGGCTCCCTGCACGATCAGCTCCTCGGCTCTGGCGTGCACCCGTTGCTTTCGTACCGACAGATCGACCGACCGTCAGGATCCAGCTCGTCGGGAGGGACACCGATACTGAGCCAGTGGTCGTTCCAGGTCGCAAAACCGTTCGGTGGATCCTCAACCTTGTAACCGAGGGCCTGGGACCAGAACCGCGTCATCCGCGAGGGGCTCGAACAGTCACACGTGATCTGGAATCGGGTCATGGAGCCATCATCTGCGACAACTCGCGGATCAAACGACGGGAATGAGTGACAAGTCGTCTCCGGCTCACTAGCGTCAATATGTAGAGCGGCGTATCAACGAGGGACACCGGAAGGTTTCGACATGAGCGACTCAACACAGCAGCCTCCGTCCGAAGAACCAGGTTCATACCCACCCGAGCAGGGCGGCAGTTACCAGCCGGGGAAGTCACCGCCACCAATGCAGTCAGCGCCCGGCGTGGGCCAGCCGGCAGACCTGATGGCCCGCTTCCTCGCCCGGCTGATCGACTATGTCCTGCTAACTGTCGTCATCATCATCATCAACGTCATCGTGCTCGGCGCCTTCATGAGCTCGGGCACGACAGGCTTCGGCACAAGTTTCGCCAGCGGAGCAGTGAGCGCGATTCTTGGCGCCGCAGTCGCGCTCGGCTACTTCGCCTTCATGGAGTCCAGCCGCGGCCAGACCGTCGGCAAGATGGCGTTGAAGCTCGAGACCCGTGGCGCCGCGGGCGGCAGGCCAACCATGGAAGAAGCAGTGAAGCGCAACGCCTTCACCGCTATCGGCATCATCGGGATCATCCCTATCCTGGGTTGGTTCCTGTCGCCGTTGCTGAGCCTGGCGGCCGTCATCATGATCGCGGTGACGATCAACAACAACACCGCGACCCGTCAAGGCTGGCACGACCAGTTCGCCGGAGGCACCAGCGTCATCAAGATCGGCTGAGGCAAGTCCTACGAAGTCAGGCAGCCCTGGTTCGCACTGAGCCCTGCCAACCCCGCCAGGTCACCGGCTCCCCATCGGGCTCTGCCCGACTGCATCGAGGGGTACATGATCTGGCGGGTGTCGGAAGTGTGCTGCAAGCCGACCGCGTGCCCGATCTCGTGCATGAGCAACTCGCCGCGGGTCTTGCCGAGGCCGAAGCCGGCCGGAAATTGGCCCTGCCGAGTCGAGTCGATCACCACTGAACCGGATCTGATGCGTGAGACGTCGGCACCGGTAGCATCGCGGAAGCCGAACGTCCACGCGCTCCCTCCGACGCCCAGCGGACTGCCGCCACCCTGGGCCAGCAACGGCGACTGCTCAGGTCTCGCCCAGGCGATCACCAGCGGACTGTCCGGCGGGTAGCTGTCGGAAAAACTCTGGGGAACTATCGCGGTGCCTCCTTGATAGGAGAACCGCAGACCGGTCGCCTGGTGAACCCGCCGCAGTGCGCGCCTCACATCCTCCAGAGCCCCCGATCTTGCCTGCGCGGCATTCACCCGGTATCCGATAACACGGCAGGACTCCCAGAGTGCGGTCGGACTGGCTGCGAAGGTGTGCGCGCTCGCTGAACCGCGCGCGGCGTACGACGGGACGACGCGCAAGCTTTTCACCTGGCTGTACGCCGGCGAGACACCCGCGACGCCCACCGCCTTGACCCGGTAGCCGAACGAGCCGAACCACCCCGTGGGGACACGCATTCGGTACGCCGACTCCGGAGGCGCAACGGACTTCACGTTCTTCCAGCCGTCTGGCATCCGCCGCTGCAGGACGACTTTTCGCACCGACGAGGCAAGGGTGGCCGCGCCGGAGATCCTGACCCGTCGACCGACCACCACCTGTGTTTGCGACAAGTTCGCGGACAGCGTGATTCCCGCTCGCTGGGCGGACGAGACGGCTGAGGCATGGGTCGTCGCCGAGACAGGTGCAACGAGGACGGCCATCGCCATCGCCGCGCCCATTGTTGTGCCCAGCGCCGCGCCCATCGCCGCGCCCATTGTTGTGCCCAGCGTTGTGCGCCGTGGAGCGACCTCGCGGTTGGCGACCTGCATGGCTGATCCCTGGTTCTTGCTGATGCCACCGCGCCAGTCGCGTGGCTCGACATCCCCGAGATCTGCGTAGGAGGTTCGGCCGTCGTACGACGGCCGGGCGCGACGTCTTCGATTCTCCAAGGAAGTGTCGACGAGGACGGGTAAACAGACATTTCGGACCTGAGTGTCGCGTCGACTACGCGCCTTCGGGTCCGGCTACGTTCACCGTCGGGACCCCGACGCCAGCGCGCGCGATGATCGCCGTTGCCGGTCCGTCGGTGGGGTTTGACTCGCGGTGGACCACATGAGCCGGCACATGGACGAAGTCGCCGGGCCCGGCATCAATCACGGACCGGCCGCCGGGTCCGAACTCCAGCCGCATAGCCCCGGACACTAGGTACAGGCTGGTCTCGTGGTCACCGTGATGATGCCAACCAGATGTCGCCCCTGGCTCGGTGTGCACGAGTCCAGACCACAGCCCAGGGACATCCACCGCTCGCTTTCGGTGCATTCCGGGAGTGGGATCTGCATCTACAAGCGCGCTCTCGGCAATTACGCGAACCGGCTCGGACATGTCTCCAGTCTGCTCGCTTGCATCCACCCCGATCAACGTTCGACGCAAACATCGGACGCGCTGTCCCCGATTGGTGCCTTAGGCCCTGTCGGTGGTGACTTTCGGCCCCTGTGACGGGGGTACGGTCCGGCCGAGACTGTGGGTGAAGGCTTCCACTACGAAGGGCGTGTTGATCATGACCAAAAGACTCCAGACCTTAGGCATCGTGTTGGCGGTGATCGGTCTCGGCTTTCTGGTCGGGTCCGGTGTTGCCTACGCCAAGGTGCAAGACGGGTACGACTCGCTTCGAGCGTTCAGTGCGGCGCAGAACGTCGAGCTGTCCTACAACGAGCAGGGGCAGCTCACCGACCGCGGCGAGACAGAGGGCGCGGAGGCGATCATGGCTCTGCTGACCGACGACTGGAATTACGCGGTTGTCGAGTCCGATCTGGATCCGGGCGACCCGGTGGTCAACACCGCGTCTGAGTTCATGTACCAGATGGCCACCATCAACTACCACACGCTGAACGGCACCCAGACCGTGGTTCTCGACGAGGACGTCGAGTACAACGGCGAGGTCTTCAAGGCCGGGTCCTACGAGTTCGACGTGAACGGCAAGTACTGGACCGACTTCGACCGCGAGCACCCGATCGAGGGCATCGCCCGCGAGCAGGCGTGGTCGGGCACCGCACACGGCCTGATCGCTGAACTCGGTGTCGGCGCGGTGACCCACTCCGCACTCCAGATTGGTCTGGCCCTGTCCGGGCTCCTCGCCGGCCTCGGGCTGACGATCATCCTTGCCGGGATGGGTCTGGTCTGGGTCGGCAAGGCCAAGCCGGTGCAGACCACCGCACCAGTGGTCGAGCGGACCGGCCAACGAGTCAACGACTAAGCGACACGACACAGGCGCACGGAAGCGTCACGGGTTCAGAGCGGGGCGACCTTCGGGTCGCCCCGCTTTGACGATGCTCGCGCAACTGTCGGCGGGCTCAGGTGAGGGAGAAGGGCGGATAGCGGTCCGTGACGAGAAGGAACGCGTACGCCTGGACGCGCAGCCACCAGCGGCCGACACCGACTACGAAATCGAACAGCCCCCGCGGATAGCGTCCGGTGAACAGGATCGCGAACCACGCGATGACGACCGCGAAGACGGCGGCGACCGACAGCACGATCAATACAACGTAGTGCGGGATCGCCAGCAACCACTTCACCAGCGGCAGCCAGCGGTTCAGTTCGCGTTCGACGTCGGGGTAGTCGATCTCGAGGTGGACGCTCTGCTCCTCGACAGTCGAGGGGTACTGGTCGGTGAGCAGTACGAGATAGGCGCAGATGCGGGCGCCGAACCGGGCGAGCTCCAGCGCGAAGTCGAACCACCCGCGCGGGTAGCGCTTTTTGAAGACGATCATCAACAGGGTCGCGAGAAAGAGACCGGCGGCGATGCCCCCGCTCGTACTGCTCACCGCGCTACCGCCCTCGTCGTAAACGGTCTGCGTGGCGCCAGCTGTGAGCACCGTAATGACGATTGCGATCGGGATGATCATTACCAGGCGGAAGAAGGTCGTTACCCGGTCGTGCTGCTCCGGGTATTCGACTTCGAGGCGCGCGGGGTAGACCGGCGCCGTCGACTGCACCGTCATGAGTCCTCCAGAATTTGAAAACGCTGAGCCCGGCCGCCTGGGCGACGACCCCGAGGACTCCGTATTCATGCTGTCGGTGTTGACCGGCCTACGCAATGGCCCGATAGGCTCACCGCCTTGCTGAACGAAGGGGAGTGGACCGGTGAGCCGCAGCACTCGACTCGTCACACTCGATGACCTCCCAGTCCTGGCCGAACTGCTCCACGAAAACCGCGCGTTCAACGCGCCATGGGAACCGATTCGAGACGACGACTACTTCACCGTCGACGGACAAAGCAAGGTGATCCGCTCCGCGCTCCACCAGCACGGGCACGGGTCGACTCTCCCTCACGTCATCCTTGACGGCGGCCTCGCCACCGCCGCGGTGCACGACATCATCCGGGTGGCCTTCGAGGAGTTGGGGCTGCATCGGATCCAGGCAGGAACACTGCTGCACAACGTCAGGTCGCAACGCGTTTTGGAACGCACCGGGTTCGTCCGGTACGGCGTGGCGCCGGCGTACCTCAAGATCGCCGGTGAGTGGCAGGACCACGCCCTGTACCAAGTGGTCACGACCGGCTCCGCAGGATCTCCTGCCGGCGTTTAGTTACGCTGCAACTTCTCGACGCGAAAGTCCGGAGCCTGGAAAGGCCCGACTCGCGGAACCGTGGGACCCTGCGGCATGGATGTCTTGACAGCGACCCGGCGGTCCGCGAATTCGTTGAGGACGGCGAACCCGTCGACCGTGACACGGTCACCCACACGATCAGGCACTGGCTGCGCTGGTACCAGCGCTCCGAGGTCTTCGGCTTCTGGGCTGCGGTCGAGAAGGGCACCGGCCGGTTCCTGGGCTGGTTTCACTTCCGGCCACCCCGGGATGCCCCTCCTGACCAGCCCGAGCTCGGCTACCGCATCGTCGCCGAGACGATGGCGGTGCACGTGGCGTCACGTCGGGTAATGGAGAAGGCCGGCATGCGACACACGCGCACCTATCCCACCCAATGGCCAGTGCGCCTTCCCGGTGACGAAGCCGGCGATGTGGAGTACGCGATCACACGGGGCGAGTGGGAGGCTAGCCGAGCTGGCAGAGACCTATGAGAGGCGGTCAAGGAACTCCAGGGTGCGCCGCGTCAGCAGGGCTCTCGCCTCAGGGTCGTGCGACGACAGTGAGCGATCAGCGAACAGATGCCGGTCACCGGGGTAGAGGTATAGCTCCGCCAGGTCGGGATGGGTTGCCACGAGCTCCCGGGCGGAGTCGATGTCGCCCTCATCCTCGGCGAAGAACGGGTCGGCGTCCATGCCGTGAATCTGTACCGGGACTCCGTCTGGCCACGGCCCGAACGACCACTCGCCCGAGATCGGGTAGCACGTTTCGTACAGCAGCGAGCCGCGGGCGCCAGGACGCGTCTGGGTCAGTCGCTGGGCGATGCCCCCGCCCATTGAGAATCCCGCATACACCAAGGTCTCGGGCAGACCGGACGCGATCGCGTCCGCTCGTTCATCGATGGCGTCCCCGAGTTCCTTGGCATGGGTCATGCCCTCCTCGATGCTGTCAAAGGTGCGCCCGTCGAACAGGTCAGGGACGTGCACCATGTGCCCGGCCTCGCGGAGATCGCCGGCAAACGCATGCACCCCACCGGTCAGCCCCTGCACGTGATGAAAAAGCAACACCTCGGCCATGTCTCCAAGGCTCCCCGGCATCAAATGAGACGTCAACCCGCAATTGGTGAAGCAAAGATGGCGAGCCACACGGAGGTGGACTTACCCCTGGGCCATGTCCACGAAGCGCGAGTAGTGACCCTGAAACGCGACGACGACGTCGCGAGTCGGACCGTTTCGATGCTTGGCCACAATGAGGTCGGCCTCGCCCGGTCGCGCCGATTCCTTTTCGTAGACGTCCTCGCGATGCAACAAGATCACCATGTCCGCATCCTGCTCCAGCGAGCCAGATTCGCGAAGGTCGGACATCATCGGACGCTTGTCGGAACGTTGTTCTGGCCCACGGTTCAGCTGAGACAGCGCAACGATCGGGATGTCGAGCTCCTTGGCCAGGAGCTTGATCTGACGGGAGAACTCCGAGACTTCGAGCTGGCGGGACTCGACCTTCTTGCCCGACGACATCAGCTGCAAATAGTCGATGACGATCAAACGCAGGTCGTGGCGCTGCTTGAGCCGACGAGCCTTGGCACGGATCTCCACCATCGTCATGTTCGGAGAGTCATCGATGAAGAACGGCGCCGAGGAGATCTCGCCCATCTTGCGGGCGAGCTTGCCCCAGTCCTCGTCGTTCATGTGTCCGTTGCGCATGTGGTTCAACGGGATCTTGGCCTCCGCTGACAGCAGACGCATGGTGATCTCGCTGCGGGTCATCTCGAGGGAGAAGATGACGCTCGCCATGTTGTGATGAATCGACGCCGCCCGGCAGATATCCAAACCCAACGTCGAGTTGTGTGTCGGGATCATCGACTTGCCAGCAAGGTACATGTGGTCTTCGTTGTCCACCTGAACACATCGAACAGGCACGCTCGTGATGCTGCGAACCTCCTTGATGTATCGACGTCCGATTCGCACCGTCGTCGCCGGACGTAACTCTTTGTGCAGGATCGCCTTGCGATGCAGCAAGAAAACATCGTCGGTTGTCGAGAACGTCAGAATGTGAGACACCGACGACTCAGCGGTTCGGCCTTTCACTTGCTTGGTCGTGTGCTGACAGCGATACCCGAGGCTGACAATCAGCTCGTAAACCGTCTCGACCAGTTTCTGGCACGTGAGCGCGATCTGAACTGACCCGCTCGATCGTACGACGGTCCCATCGGTGTCGAGGAGGCCGGCCAGAAGGTCTCGTCGGTCTCCTTCTGACGCTCGTAGGTACTCCACTGGGATGTGCTTGTTGTTCAGCACGCCGAGCTTGCGCAGCAACGCCGTGAACGTCCCGTGATCTGCGCGGCAAACTCGGCATCGGACTCCACCGGAGTACTCGTCTCCACAATCGGGGCATGAAGCTTTGCCGATCTCTGGATGCCGGTTCTTTGGACCGCAAGTCCGACCGCAGGTGCGTACGTTGACGTTTGCGGGCTTGAACTTGGCTCCACACGCCTCGCAGAAGCTGGGCCACACGGGTGGATCGTTAAGTTTGATGGAGTAGAGCATCCCGCCACGCGGACTGCAGGCCAGGCCTCGAGCCTCGATGAACATCGGAATCTCTGAAGTTTCGGACGTAATCCGACCGCTCGCGGAGTGTCCGTCACCAAGCCAAGCACCGAGAGCGTACGCGGGAATGGGCAGGCGGGCGCGCACGCTCTGAATCGGTGCGCCATTGAGAACCGCATGGTTCGCTCGCCGGTCAGCCGCCACGCGGACGGTCTTCGCGATCTGCTCGGTCGTCACGATCGACGCGAAAGTGTGCTGGTTCTTGGTCCGGTTGTAGTTGTTCCTGGCCGCCCATTCTGACTTGCGGGCTGACCGTGTCTCGGTCAGCCACTGGTGCTGCCCGTCGGCAATGACGGTCGAACCGTCGGAGAAGACCACCTCGTAACACGGCCGGCCCGTCATCACCTCGGTGGCAGCGACAACGGTCGTGGCCATGCCATCGGGGCCGTATAACTGGTCCCCGATCTGAACCTCGCCCATGGTCGTCCAGCCCGTCGGAGTCGCTAGTCGGGTGTCGAGAGCCAGCGCCTTCCCGACCGCGGGTCTTGCCGCGACGATGACCAACTGGCCACCGTGCAGGCCGTTGGTGAGCTCGTCGAGGTCGACGAAGCCAGTGGGTACGCCGACCATCTCCCCGTCGCGGTTCGAGATCGCCTCGATCTCGTCGAGCGTCGACTCCATGATGTCGCTCAGCGGCGCGTAGTCCTCCGAGGTCCGCTTGTCGGTGACGCCGTACACCTCGGCCTGCGCCCGGTCGACCACCTCGTCGACCTCGCCCTCACCGGCGTAGCCCCACTGGGCGATCCGGGTCCCGGCCTCGACGAGTCGTCGAAGGATCGCCTTCTCGCGCACGATCGCTGCGTAGTAAGCGGCGTTGGCCGCGATCGGCACACTGGCCGACAGCGTGTGCAGATACGGTGCGCCACCGATGCGTGCGAGTTCGCCGCGTCGCTGCAGCTCGGCGGACACAGTGACCGGGTCCGCCGGCTCCCCTCGCCCGTAGAGGTCGACGACCGCGTCGAAGATCGTCTCGTGCGCCGGCCGGTAGAAGTCGGTGCCGCGGACCGACTCGATGACGTCGGCGACCGCGTCCTTGGACAGGAGCATCGAGCCGAGCACGCTCTGCTCGGCGTTGCTGTCCTGCGGGGGCGTGCGATCTCCGCCGCCACCACCGCCGTAACCACCCCCGTCGTGCGGCGGAGCCCAGCTCGGACCGACGTCAGCGCTCGGACCGGCCTGGCTCGGGAACTCCGCAATGCTCACTCAACAGTCCTTCCATCGATGGCTCGAGACACTACGGATCACCACCCCCAAGAAATGACCCCGGGAAGTGATCCCCGATGCACGCCTCTGAAGCGGCAGAGTGGCGCCCGGATTGCACTCGGTGGCGGGTGCTCACGCACGCGCAACCGGTGACGTTACGGGCATATGGGTCAGCAGCGGAAGCCCGTTGTCCACAGGGCCCTGTGGATAAGCGCGAGCAACGTGTGGAATAGCCCGCCAAGTCTGTGCACACCCTGTTGACACACCTGTGGAGGAGCCTGCGGAAATGCGGCTCAAACCCCTGCTGACCTGCGACAACGCTGTCCACCGGCTGTGGACGAAAGAAAGATCGAAAAGACTTCTGTTTGCCTCGATGTCACCTCCGCGACAGATGCGCCCTTGTCGGCAAGCCAGCCTTGTACCACGACTACCCACAGGTTGGGCATAGTTACACACAGCGATTTACCGGTAGTCATGTCAGGTGCAGATCGGTCTTCTGGCTGTTACTGACGTAGCCTTGTCCCCATGCTCGGGAAGCGCACAAACACGGCCATACCCGGGCGTCGCGGTCACGACCGGGAGATCCTCGCACTTGCCGTTCCGGCCTTCCTTGCCCTTGTCGCCGAGCCTTTGTACCTGCTCGCCGACGCCGCCATCATCGGGCATCTCGGCACCCCTGAACTGGCCGGGCTCGGGATCGCGGGCGCGATCATCTCGACCGTCGTGGGCCTCTGCATCTTCTTGGCCTACGGCACCACAGCATCGGTCGCACGTCGCATCGGCGCCGGTGACCGCAGAGGCGCACTCGCACAGGGCATCGACGGGATATGGCTCGCGGTGTTCATCGGGGCGATCACGACGGTCGCCGGCGTCGCGCTCGCCGGACAACTCGTCGACCTCT
>Ga0075521_10000736_pt1 | contig 10092 bp, 11 predicted proteins | sample NGEPerD_FD_74785 | JGI IMG/M metagenome (GOLD analysis project Ga0075521, IMG submission 74785) | Arctic peat soil microbial communities from the Barrow Environmental Observatory site, Barrow, Alaska, USA - NGEE PermafrostAB12-D | ecosystem: Environmental > Terrestrial > Soil > Wetlands > Peat ...
GCTGCAGAAAGCGCAGATCAATGCTCAGCATCCCGTCGGCGGGCGCGAGCAGCAGGCACTGCGCGCTCATCTGCGCCGGCTCGCCGACACCCGCGTGCGCGCCTGGCGGCCCGAGGATGCCGAACTGCCAGCGCATCTGGTTCTTCTCCGAGCTGGCCCGGTAGGGGTAGAGCAAGTAACCCTCGTATAACACGGCGTCGGCAACCAGTCGGGCCTGCTGCAGCACCTCCTCCAGGCGCCCGGTCACGGAACCACCGCTGCGGCGCGGTCCAGCAGTTGCTCGACTGTGTCGTCCCAACCGAGCATCGCGTGGCGGGTCTTGTACTGCTGGAGAGCGTCGAATTGCTCGCGTCCCAGCCGGATCCAGGCGCTGTTGGGAAAGTGCTGGTCCATTACCTGGCGCCAGACACCCACCGGCATGCGATAGCTGGCTTCGCTGTGCCACGGCACCTGCTGCACTGTGAACCCGGTCTCGCCGCGGGTGAACACTGTGCCGCTGAACAGCAGCACGAGCGGCACCTCACCGTCGGCCAACGCGTGCAGATACTTGCTCGCCGCCACGTCGAAGTCATAGGTGCAAGGCACCGGCAGATCGACCTCGGTGCTTGTCGTGAAACCCTGCACCAGGCTCACGCAATGGGTCCACAAGAACGGGCGCAGCGTCTCGGACCACCGCGCCCGGGCACCGAACAGATCGAGCAGCCCGTCCTCTTCGTCTTCGCTGTAAGGACGACGCTGTGGTTCGATGCGGATCTGGACCCGCAGCGCAACCGCGTGTACTACCTCGCCGGTGGTCTCCTCGATCCCCAGCCGGATGCTGAGCAGGGGCGAAGCCGCGTACGGCTCGGGCGTGATGTCGCGGACGGTGAACTGGAGTTCGGTCACCGGCTGACCGCCTCATCGGCAGCTGTGGACGGCACAACCGGTTTCCGGGCGGGCTTGCTGCGTGCGGCCAGGTCCTCGAAGAACGCTGCCAGGTGCGCGCGCGCCTCCTGGCCGCCATCGAAGCCACGCCAAACCTGACGGAGCCTTCCGACCAGCTCATAGCAGCTGTCGATGGGCACCAGGTAACACTCCACGTCGGCACGCGCAGCGTCCGGTGCGCGCAGGATGATGGCCTCGACGTCCGGAGCCGCGATCGCGAGCTCGGGATGGTTGCCCACCACAGCGTCCCACGCACCAAGGGGGAGCTCGGACTCCGTCGCACCGGCCGGGCCCGGATAGAAGGCGACCGTGCGGTCCAGCGTCGAGTTGCGAAACAGGAAGGCCAGGCCGACCGGGATCTGCAGGTCGTCCCAGACCGTCGCCGACAACTGGAGAGCGGGAAAGCGCAGGTAGCGGTTCGGGACGGCCCGGTACTTCAGGTCGGCCGAGTCGAAGTCGAACAGCAGCGCGCACGGTCGGCACGTGCACAGCAGGCTGCGGCTGCTCAGGCTCACCACGTGCGAATGCTCCTCGCCGATCGGCGCCGCGCACATCTCGCACCGCTCACCGCTGGGCCGGACCGTTTCGGCGTCTCTGATCCGTCGCAGGATCGACAGCGGACCGGCGTTCATGCTCATGACGCGATCACAGCACTGCCGCGGCGGTTGGCGTCGCGATCTGCACGGTGCCGTCGCGCATGAGCAGCGGGAACGGATCGAGCATCTCGTCGGAGCCGTCCAGGCCAGCACCTGCTCGGCGGACATCGAAGTGATGCCCGCAGCCAGTGCAGCGCAACACCGCCGCTCCCACCGGGCCACCTGCCAGCCGGTGCAGGGCCGCGCCAGCCAGGCTGCCCTCGCAGGACGGACAACGATCGCGGAACGCGAATAGTTCGGTGCCGATGCGGCACACGACGGCCGCGGTTCCCGCGAGGACTCGTCCGGTTGCCTGGCCCTCGATCAGGTCTTCGGGACGCTCGAGCACGTGCCAGCCCGCCGCTCGCTCGCCTTCGGCGCCCGACGTGCGCAGTCGCAGACTCGAGATGGGGATGAATCCCGGCGGCGGTGTCGCGGGCAACACCTCGATGTCGGTGACCTCGGGGGCGGCATCACGCACGGCGCCGTCCACCGCCAGTTCGAGCGTCGCCGATGACGAGGCGCAGCCATCGCAGCTGCCGGTCAATCGCAGCCGCACGACCCCCCCGTCGGTGATCTCGACCAACTCGACATCCCCGCCGTGGGACCCCAGATACGGGCGCACCGAGTCGAGCGCGCGAGCCACCCGGGTGGTCAGATCGAACGGGTGCAGACCATGGACCAGCAGCAGGCCGGACACCAATGGGTCGCCCGCGAGCGCCTCGAGCGCCTCCTCACCGAGGTGGCCAGCATCGTGCAGCACGTCCAGCACGCGCTCCAATCCGGCGCCATACAGGTCGACGACAACGCGGACGAGCTCCTCCGCCCGCTCGCGGGCGAGGTCGCCGCCCACCGAGCTGGCGATGAGCAACGCCTCGATGCGCTCACTGCTCGCCTGCAATAGCGCGGTACCACCGACACTGTCATCGGGCTGTTGGGGCTGGCTCATGCCGAGTTCTCCCTCGTCGACCGTGATCGGGGCCGCGCCGTGCTATTCCGCCCCTACGACGCTCGTCGGTGTGTGGACCTTCTCCAGCGTCTTTCCCTCGCCGAGGTACATGTGCACACCGCACGGGAGGCACGGATCGAAGCTGCGCACGGTGCGCATGATGTCGATGCCTTTGAAATGCTCGCGGTCGTTCTCCTCGAAGATCGGCTGACCCTGCACGGCGTCCTCGTATGGGCCGGGGGTGCCGTAGCTGTCGCGCGGGTTGGCGTTCCATGGCGTAGGCGGGTACGGGTGGTAGTTTGCGATCTTGCCGTCCCTGATCACCATGTGGTGCGATAGCACGCCGCGAACGGCCTCGGTGAAGCCGCAGCCGATGGACTCATCCGGTACCTCGAACTTCTCCCACGTCTTGGTGTGCCCCGCACGGATCTCAGCGAGTGCCTTCTCTGCGAAATGCAGCGCACATCCCGCGGCGTAGGCCTGGAAGTAGGTGCGTGCCCGATTACGCTCGATGGTGTTGCTCCACTGCGGAATCTTCCACTCAAATGACACAGCCGGCTTCAGGATCGTCTTGGGCAGGTTGATCTGCACGCTCGTTCCGGTCGCCTTGACGTAGCCGATGTCGACCAGGCCGGCCAGCGCCGTGGACCAGAGCCGGGCCAGCGGGCCGCCCCCTGTATCCAGCGCGAGGTAGTCCTTGCCGTCGTACCAACGTGGTGACATCACCCAGCTGTACTTGTCGTCGAGGTCGCGCTTCTGCGGACGCGGGTTGGTGTGCTGGTTCCACGGGTGCCGGCGGTCCACCGGGTTGCCCAGAGGATCGTTCTTGACGAACATCTCCTGGCCGTCCCAGTCGTCGTAGTACGAGCTGCCAAGCAGGATCCGGATACCGAGGTTGATGTCGACCAGGTCTGTCGTGACCAGCTTCCCGTCGACCACGACGCCCGGGGTCACGAACATCTTGCGGCCCCACTGGGTCATGTCGCGATATTCGAAGTTGCAGTATTCCGGGTCCTGGAAGGAGCCCCAGCAGCCGAGCAGCGTCCGGCGCAAGCCGACCTGTTCGTAGCCGGGGAGCGCCTCGTAGAAGAAATCAAAAAGATCGTCGTGCATCGGGACGACCTTCTTCATCAACTCCACGTAGCGCATGAGCCGACTCATGTAGTCGGTCATCAGTTGGATGGTCGCGACCGTGCCGACGCCGCCCGGGTAGAGCGTGGACGGATGGACGTGGCGCCCCTCCATCAGGCAGAACATCTCGCGCGTCGAACGGCTGACCTGTAGCGCCTCGCGGTAGAACTCGCCGGTGAACGGGTTCAGCGAGCGCATGATGTCGCCGATGGTGCGATAGCCGTGGTCTCCGGCGTGCGGCGCTTCGGTGTTGTTGGCCCGTTCCAGAACGCCTGGATTGGTCTCGCTGACCATCTTTTCGCAGTAGTCGACCCCGACCAGGTTCTCCTGGAAGATGTTGTGGTCGAACATGTATTCGGCAGCCTCGCCCAGGTTGACGATCCACTCACCGAGGTGTGGCGGCTTGACGCCATAGGCCATGTTCTGCGCATAGCAGGAGCACGTCGCGTGGTTATCGCCGCAGATTCCACAGATTCGGCTGGTGATGAAATGCGCGTCGCGCGGGTCCTTGCCCTTCATGAAGATCGAGTAGCCACGGAAGATGGATGATGTGCTGTGACACTCCGCCACTACCCGTTGCTTGAAGTCGATCTTGGTGTAGATCCCGAGGCTACCTACGATGCGCGTGATCGGATCCCACGACATCTCGACGAGATCGCTGTTCGCCTGTGTGCTGTGTTGCGGTGACGGCTTTGTCGAAGTCATTCCCGCATCCCCTCGGGTGTCTTTGGGTACTTGTGTCCTTGGGTGCATGGCGTCCACGCCGGGTGACGCGGGCAGGGGTTTCGTGCAGAGGAACCGGCTACCAGGTGCGACGGGCGCCGGTGGTGAGCTCACGACCGCGATGACGCCACTTGGGTTCCTTGTCCACGGTCTTGGTGGTGACGGCGCGCAATCTGCGGATCGCGGCTCCATAGGCGCCGACTGCGGCCGTGGAGAGTTTGCCGCCCGGGGGCTCGTCCATGAAGGGCATGAACTTGTCCGGGAACCCCGGCATGGTGCAGCCGATGCAGATGCCGCCGATGTTGGGACAGCCGCCGACACCGTTCATCCACCCTCGTTTGGGGACGTTGCACTTGACGACCGGGCCCCAACAACCAAGTTTGACGATGCACTTCGGCGAACCGTATTCGCTGGCGAAATCCCCCTGCTCGTAATAGCCGGCCCGGTCGCAGCCCTCGTGCACGGTCAAGCCGAAGAGCCAGGTGGGCCGCAGCGCCTCGTCCAGGGGAATCATGGGTGCCTGGCCGGTGGCTTGGTAGAGCAGGTAGGTCAAAGTTTCGGACAGGTTGTCGGGCTGGACGGGGCACCCGGGCACGCAGACGATCGGGAGGCCGGCCTTGGACTTCCAGTCCCATCCGAGGTAGTCCGGCACACCCATGGCGCCGGTGGGGTTTCCCGCCATGGCGTGGATGCCGCCGTACGTGGCGCACGTGCCAGCAGCGACAATGGCCAGCGCCTTGGGCGCCAAGCGGTCCAGCCATTCGCTCGTAGTCACCGGCTGCCCGGTCTCTGGGTTGTTGCCGAACCCGCTCCAGTAGCCCTCGTCCTTCAGTGACTCGTTCGGGATCGAGCCCTCAACGACGAGGACGAACGGTTCGAGCTCACCCCGGTCGGCCTTCCAGAACCACTCCAGGAAGTCGTCCGCGCCGCCGGTGGGCCCGCACTCGAAGTCGATCAGCGGCCAGTGCACGGCGATCTTCGGCAACCCAGGCAATGCGCCAAGGGCAATCTCCTCGATGCTCGGCTGTGTCGCCGCTGTCAGTGCGACGGAATCCCCGTCGCAACTGAGACCCGCATTGATCCATAAGACATGGATCAGGGTGTCTTCGGCCTTGATGGCTTCGGCTGTTGGCACTGGCGCCGCCCTTCGCCCGGGGGCCCGCTGCCGAGCCCATCACGTCGCGGAGCCGGGGTTGCTGCGCGTGCGACGTATCTTGATGTTGATACGCCCCTGCCCCAAGGCTGTCAACGAAGGAATTGTGTTAACTACCGGGGACCAGCGCAGCGAGCCGGTCGTACCACGCTGTCATGCCGTCGCCACGGGTAGCTGAAACCGTCACCATGTCCGCCCCCGGATTGACCAGGCTTACGTTTGCCGCGAAATGGGCTGCCTCGACGTCGAGGTAGGGAAGCAGATCGGCTTTGTTCAGCACAACGAGATCGGCGCCGCGGAACATCTGCGGGTACTTCAACGGCTTGTCGGCGCCTTCAGTGACGGCGGTGACGACGACTCGATACGTTTCACCTAGATCGAACAGAGCCGGACACACGAGATTGCCGACGTTCTCGACGATCACGAGCGAGCCGGCCGCTGGATCGAGTTCGCGCAGTCCCCGTTCCATCATCTCGGCATCGAGGTGACAGCCGGCCCCGGTGTTGATCTGGACCACCTGGCAGCCGGTGGCTCGGATGCGCTCTGCGTCCAACAGGGTCTCCTGGTCACCCTCGATCACCGACAGCCCCAACCGGGTACCGAGTTCGCGGATGGTGCGTTCCAGCAGGGTGGTCTTGCCGGAGCCCGGTGCGCTCATGAGGTTGACGACGCAGATACGCCGCTCGCTCAACCACGCGCGATTGCGTTGCGCCTGCAGATCGTTCTTGGCAAGAACGCGCTGTTCAAGCAGCACGATGTGACCGTCCTGCTCGTGTGCATGCACATGGGGATTGCCGTCATGGTGCGCGTGGTCGTTATCGTGCGGGGAGCGCCCACCGTGTGCGTGGTCGTTATCGGGCGCGTGGCCAGGCGCGGGTCCGTGGTCATGCGTGTGTCCCGCGCCAGCGACCGCGTCCGCTGGACTGACCATGGTGACCCGAACGCCTGCTTCGTCTCCGCACCCGCACGTTGCGCACATGATCACGCCACCCTCACCGAGTTGATCAGCAGCTGGTCGCCGCTCACGACATGGACGTCTGCACTACCGCACCTGCAGAGCAGGATCAGGCTGTCCAGCGCGAACTCCGTTCGGCACGTTTCGCATCGGGCGAGGCCCGCTGGCTCGCTTATCTCCAGTGCCGCGCCGGCCAAGCCGGTATCGCTCGCGACCAGCTCGAAGCAGAACCGCAGCGCGTCCGGCGCGATCCCGGACAGCTTGCCCACCTCCAGGGCGACGCAGGTGATCCGAGCATCGGGGAGTCGCTCGGCGACGGCGTCCACCACGCTCTGCGCAATGGCGAGTTCGTGCATCACGTATACCTTCGCGTCGTGGCGCCGCTGCAAACCTTCGCGTCGTGGCGCCGCGGCGGGTTCGATCAGCCTAGGCCGACTCCGCCTCCGTCGCATCAGTGATCGGCGGGTCGCTCGATACCCGGGAGGTGTTCGGTGCAGCTGGTCGAGGTGGCTGACGAGCTCTATGCCCTTGCTCCGCATGAGTTCACCCGGGCGCGCGACGCGGCATCGCGCCGAGCTCGCCAGACTGGTGATCGCGAATTGGCGTCCCGGCTGAAGCAGCTGCGGCGCCCCTCGGTGAGCGCGTGGGTGGTCAACACCCTCGCCCGCAGGCGCCCGGAACGGCTCGAGGAGTTGTTCGAGCTCGGCGCATCGCTCCGGCAGGCACAGCAGGAGCTCGCCGGTGCTGATCTGCGGGCGTTGTCTCCCAGGCGATACGGGCTGATACGTGCTCTATCCGAGGAAGCTCGCAAACTGCTCGACGATGGCGAAGCGAACCTTAGCCCGTCGGTACAACGCGAAGTGCAGGCAACGCTCGAGGCGGCGTTGGTCGACGAGCACGCCGCTGCAGCGGTCCGTAGCGGGCGGCTGATGCGGGCCTTGACCCCGAGCGGCTTCGAGGCGGTCGAGCTGAGCGATGCCGTGGCCGCGTTCGACGGCACGGACACTCCCGTCCGCCGACCGTCTGGCGCGCCGACCAGCGGCGGCGCGGCTCGGCAACCGGTGAGGGGCGCGCCGCGCGAGCGGGCGACAACCCGCGGCAGGGGCACCGAGGGGGCCCAGACGAGCCGTCAGGACGCGGCGCGCAGGGCCGCAGCTACCCAAGCCGCGGAGGCAGCCCGCCAGCGCGTCGAGCGAGCCGCCCGGCTGCTTGGCGATTGTGACGCGGCTGTGGCGCATGCGCGGGAAGCGCTGGACGCGGGCCAGGCACGAATCAGCGAGCTGGAGCGGGCTCTGAAGCAGTCGAGATCGGAGCAGGACGACCGGCATGCCGATCAGCGGCGGGCCGATCGTGACCGTGCCGCGGCCGCTCGCCAGCACCACGCTGCGCAACGCCAGCTAGCCGTGGCGCGGGCGACACTCGCCGGGCTGGACAGCTGATATGTAGTGACCTTCCGTCAAGGGGCAGGACGAGGCGCCCACCCGCTGGTTGCGGGTGGGCGCCTCTGCTTCGTCGGCGCCTTGGTGGTGGGCGTGTCGTTAGCGACGCGCGGTCAGGCTGATATGCGCGGGTTGGTTACCGCAGGACGGGCTGTTCGGCAGGAGCGTGACCGCGTGTCTAGGGTCGAGCGTGGCCGGAGCTGGAGCTCCGGTTGCTCATAGCTGTCTCGCGGGTCGCTCCACGCGCTGCCACCGTCCGCGGCGTCAACGAAGCGGCTCGTGGCCCGTCAGGGCATGACGGCGGTGCTGTCGTCGAGAATGGCCAGCGACCAGCACCAGCCGGCCAGTTCGCGGGCGACGGCGACGTTGGCGATCACTGGTCGCTTCTTGCGCAGGTTGAACGTGATCCAGCGTTCGTGCAGGCGTCGGTTGCCGGCATCGCCGCGGGCCCGGGCGGCGGGCGAGGCCAGGTCCCACCGATCGCGCATGGTCTTGCCGGCGACGTATCGGGGGCGGTGGTGCCAGGCGGCTTCGACGAGCAGCCGGCGGGCGTGGGTGTTACCGGTCTTGGTGATCGAGCCCTGCACCCGTGACGCGCCCGGAGGAGTGTTCGCTGGGCACCAGGCCCACGAACGATCCGATGCTGTTGCCGGTGAAACGCTGCCAGTCGCCGATCTCCACGGCCAGCGCGAACGCGGTCAACGTGGACACACCCCGCAGACATCCGAGCCGACGCACCACCGGCGTGAACTCGCTGTCGCCCGCCAGCTCGCCGATGGCGGCGTCGAGGCGAGCACGGCGCGCAGTTGTGGCGAGCACCGTGTCGTAGTCGGAGTCGAAGGCCAGCCGGGTCGCGACGGTGTCGAAGTGTTGCCGTTGCAGCCACGTGTCGTGCAGGCCCGTCCAGGCCTGCCCACTGTCATAGACGATGCCCTGACGCAGCAGCAGCTTCGACAGCCGATGCCGGGCCCGCATCAGATCCCCGCGACAGTCCTCCCGGGCGCGCACCAGATCCCGCGCCGCTTCCTGCGCCACGCTCGGGACAGCGACCGGCGTGAGCTCACCCAGGCGCAGCAGACGGGCCAGGTGCAGCGCGTCACGGGCATCGGTCTTCACCCGATCCCCTGAAGGTCGCTGCAGCTTCGACGGGGCCGCGACCACGCACCGCACGCCCACTTTGGTCAGCGCCCGATACAACCCGAACCCGGTCGGGCCCGCCTCATAGACGACCGCGACCGGGCGAGGCAAATCCTTGATCCAGGACCGGATGTGATCATGCGACGGCGTCAACTTTGCCTGCGTCAGCTCGCCGGTCACGCCATCGATCGCCGCCGCAGCCACCGATCGTGCATGCACATCCAGACCAACACTCGTACGCTCTCCAACCACCGGGGCCTCCCACGCATGTCGGATAGGCCGAGCAGGCGGCCCCTGCCCGGCAACCCACGAATTTGCGTGAACGAGGCCCCGGCCCGCAACCACTCACACCAGAGCGGTCACGTCATACCGTCTAGGCGGGCAGCACTGGACAGATTGTCGAGGCCTGGTCAGACGGTGTGGACGTTCAGCCCGTCGATGCCTTCGAAGTCGTCCGGATTGCGGGTGAAGACAGGCAGGTCGTGGGCGACCGCGGTTGCCGCGATCAGGGCGTCGTAGGCGCGTGCCTGAGTCTTGCGCCCGTGTCGGCGAAGCGAGGCGGCGACGCGGCCGAACGCGCGTGCGCAGGAAGCGTCGAACGGGATCGGGTCGAAGTCGGCCTCCGCCTGCTGTAAGTGCGCCTGCCGCGCAGCGCGCTGGCGAGCATTGGTTGCCACCAGCGCGCCGACCGAGAGTTCCGCGAGCGTGATCGCGGTTATCAGGCATTCCTCGGGTAGGACAGCTACCTCGATGTCGGCGAGGTCGATCATCGCGGAGGTGTCCAACACCCCGCGACCGACGACGTGCTCGGTCACAGGCCGGGGTCCAGGATCTGGTCAAGATCGGCACGCAGTCGATCGAAATCGAGTTTCGGAAGGGTACGGCGGGCCGCGATCAACTCGGCAGTGTTCCGCGCCCTGCGACGCAACGGGACGATCTCGGCGACTTCGGCTCCATCACGGGTGACGACCAGCGATTCCCCGCGGGCGACTCGGTCGAGCACCTCGCCGCCGTGGTTGCGCAATTCCCGCACCGAAACCGTCCCC
>Ga0075521_10000737_pt1 | contig 10086 bp, 10 predicted proteins | sample NGEPerD_FD_74785 | JGI IMG/M metagenome (GOLD analysis project Ga0075521, IMG submission 74785) | Arctic peat soil microbial communities from the Barrow Environmental Observatory site, Barrow, Alaska, USA - NGEE PermafrostAB12-D | ecosystem: Environmental > Terrestrial > Soil > Wetlands > Peat ...
GCGCTGATCCACGGCGGACCGGGACGGGCCGGCGGCGGCGAGGAGTTGGGCGGCGTGCGGGGGGTGCTGCACCACATGCAGCGCACCGCCGTGCAGGGCAGCCCGCGGGTGCTGGCCGCGGTGACCGGCCGCTGGGTGACCGGTGCTCCCCGGGTCGAGCAGGATGTGCACCCGTTCCGGAAGTCGTTGCAGCAGTTGCGGATCGGTGATTCGGTGACGGCCGGGCCGCGGTCCGTGAAGCAGGCCGACATCGACCATTTCGCCGATTTCACCGGCGACGCGTTCTACGTCCACACGGACGCCGTCGCGGCGGCCGCCAACCCGTTCTTCGACGGCTTGGTCGCGCACGGGTACCTGGTGCTCTCGCTGGCGGCGGGTTTGTTCGTCGACCCCGCGCCCGGTCCGGTGCTGGCCAACTTCGGTGTCGACTCCTGCCGTTTCCTCGCCCCGACGTATCCTGGTGACGAACTCACCGTCACGCTGACCGCCAAGCAGATCACCCCCCGGGCCGGCGACTACGGCGAGGTGCGATGGGACACCGTCGTCACCAAACAGGGCGGTGCGATCGTCGCCACCTACGACGTGCTCACCGTGGTGGCCAAGCAGTGGCCGCCGCTGCCCCCCGCCCCCATTTCGGAGTTGATCATGGGCCACAGCCCGCGACACGCCGACGACACGCCGAAAAGGGCGGGCAACGCACCATGATCAACTCCGGAAAGGGGGCAGCTGCGGCCGCGGCGGGGGTGGGCGAGAGCCAGCCGGCCGGGCTGCTGGAGCACTTCGAGGCGGTCATCGCGCACGACCGGCGGATCGAGCCGCGGGACTGGATGCCCGACGGCTACCGGCGCACCCTGATCCGGCAGATAGCCCAACATGCGCATTCGGAGATCATCGGGATGCAACCGGAGGGCAACTGGATCACCCGGGCACCCTCGTTGCGGCGCAAGGCGATTCTGCTGGCCAAGGTGCAGGACGAGGCCGGACACGGCATGTACCTGTACTGCGCCGCGGAAACCCTCGGCGCCGATCGGGCCGACCTGACCACCATGCTGATCGAGGGCCGGCAGAAGTACTCGTCGATCTTCAACTACCCCACGCTCGACTACGCCGACGTCGGCGTCATCGGCTGGCTGGTCGACGGTGCGGCGATCTGCAACCAGGTCCCGCTGTGCCGCAGCTCGTACGGGCCGTACGCACGGGCGATGATCCGGATCTGCAAGGAGGAGTCGTTTCATCAACGGCAGGGCTACGAGCTGCTGCTGACCATGATGGGCGGCACCGAAGCGCAGCGGGATGCCGTGCAGGACTCGGTGAATCGCTTCTGGTGGCCCTCACTGATGATGTTCGGTCCACCCGACGACGCCTCGCCCAACTCCGCGCAGTCGATGGCCTGGGGCATCAAACGGCACAGCAACGACGAACTGCGTCAGCGCTTCGTCGACATGACCGTGCCGCAGGCGGAGATCCTCGGGGTCACCCTGCCCGACCCGGAGTTGCGCTGGGACACCGCGCGCGAGCACCACGACTTCGGTCAACCGGACTGGGACGAGCTGCGTCAGGTGATCGGCGGCAACGGGCCGTGCAGCGCCGACCGGATGCGGCGGCGGCGCGACGCTCATGCGGAGGGCGCCTGGGTACGGGAGGCGGCGATCGTTCATGCGGCCAAGCAACGGGGGCGGCAATGACCGGGCTCACCGCAGGTTCAGGGCACGGCGCGCCACCCGCCAGTGGGGTGCCCTCCGCCCCGGAACCGGCTGCGGTGCAGACCGACTGGCCGCTGTACGAGGTCTTCCTGCGGGGCAAGCGGGGCCTGAACCACGTGCACGTCGGTTCGTTGCACGCCGCGGACCCGCAGATGGCGCTGCACCACGCCCGGGACCTGTACACCCGGCGGAACGAGGGCGTCAGCATCTGGGTGGTGGCGTCGGCGGCCATCACTGCGTCCAATCCCGATGAGAAGGATCCCTTCTTTTCACCGAGCGGGGACAAGGTCTACCGGCACCCGACCTTCTACGTCATCCCCGACTCCGTACCGCACATGTGACCGCGGCCATGACGACCGGCGGAGCACCCGCGGACGACAACCCCTACCATTCACTGACCCAGGAGACCGATCCAGATCCTCGCTGGGCGTTCGGTACCGGGTTCAGCGACCCACTGGCCGGGGTGACCGGTGCCGTCCCGGACGGGGTCGCCGGCGAGGATCTCGCGGCGTATTGCCTGATGCTGGGGGACGACGCCCTGGTGTTCTCCCATCGGCTGCAGGAGTGGATGACCAGAGCCCCGGAACTCGAGGAGGAGGCGGCGCTGGCCAATGTCGCGCTGGATCTACTCGGCCAGGCCAGGCTGCTGTTGCAGCGAGCCGGTCGGGCCGACGGTTCGGATCGATCCGAGGACGACTACGCCTTCGATCGCCGCGAGCACGAGTTCCGGCAGGTCCGGCTGGTCGAGGGCGCCGACCCGGACTTCGGTGCCCTGGTGCTGCGGTTGCTGATCTTCAGCACCTTCCGGCTGGCCGTGCTGGACCGGCTGCGCGGGTCGCACGATCCGGTGCTGTCCGCGATCGCCGGCAAGGCGGTGCCCGAGCTCACCTATCACCGCGACTACGCCGCCGCGTGGGTCATCCGGCTGGGCGACGGAACGCCGTTGTCGCACCGGCGGATGACCGAGGCGCTGGCGACGATCTGCCCGCTGGTGCTGGAGTTGTTCACCGCCCATCCGGTCGAGACGCGGCTGGCCGCGGCCGGTGTCGCCGTCGACCCGGCGGAGGTCCGCGCGGAGGTCGACTCGGTGCTGCGGACCGTGTTCGAGGCGGCGACGCTGTCCGCGCCGGTGTGTCAGCCCCTGCCCGGGGTGGTCTGCCGGGTCGGCCGCTCCGGAGTCCACACCGAGGCGTTCGGGCACCTGCTGGCCGAACTGCAGAGCGTGGCCCGGGCCTATCCAGGGGCGACCTGGTGAGCACGCCCGTCGCGAACACGGTCGACGTCACCGCCGCCCGGCGAATCGCCGGACAGGTGCCCGATCCCGAGCTGCCGATGGTGACGATCGGCGACCTGGGCATCCTGCGTGCGGTCACTGTCGATGAGCGTGGCTGTCTGGTCGTCTCGCTCACGCCCACCTATTCGGGATGTCCTGCCATGGCGGAGATCTCCGCTGACGTCGTCGGACGCCTGCGCCGCACCGGGTTCGCCGGCGTGACGGTGCGCACCGTGCTGCAGCCGGCCTGGAGCAGCGACTGGATCACCGCGGGCGGGGCCCGCAAGCTGCGCGCCGCCGGCATTGCCCCTCCTGCGCGGGTCACCAGACACCCTGCCGGGCAACCCATCCCGCTCACCCTCGGGCTGCGACGGGCGGCGCAGTGCCCGCGCTGCGGGTCAACGGACACCACGGTGGTATCGAATTTCGGGGCTACCTCGTGTACCGCCCTGGATCGTTGCCGGGCCTGTCTGGAGCCCTTCGAGCACGTCAAGGAGATCTGACCGGTGAGTGCCGTCGGTGGTGCCGCGGGCGGCGCAACGGCGAATGTCCCGATCGCTACCGCCGCCGAATCCGAGGTGCGGACGGCAGTCGGAGGTTCGCGGACGCGGTTCCACCCGCTGACGATCGCCCGGATCGACCCGTTGTGCTCCGGTGACGGAGCGGCCGCAGCGGTGACGCTTGTCGTGCCGGTCGAGTTGGCGACCGAGTTCGACTTCCGCGCCGGTCAGTGGTTGACCGTGCGACGGTTTGTCGACGGCCGTGAAGAACGGCGCAGCTATTCGCTGTGTTCCCCGGCGGGCGATCCGCCGCGGATCGGAGTACGTGAGGTCCTCGGTGGCGCCGTCTCCCGATGGTTGATCCGGGTGCTCCGGCCGGGGGACGTCGTGGAGGTACAGGCACCGTCCGGTTCCTTCACCCCTGACGTCTCCACCGGTGGCCGGCACGCGCTCATCGGGGCCGGGTCCGGGATCACGCCGCTGCTGTCCATCGCGGCCACACTGCTCGGCCAGCCGGACTCCGAGGTCGTCCTGCTGTACGGCAACCGGCATGCCCATTCGGTGATGTTCGCCGACGAGATCGCCGACCTGAAGGACGCGCATCCGACGAGATTCCAGCTGAACCATGTGTTGTCGCGCGAACCCCAGGAGGTCGAACTGTTCAGCGGTCGGATGGACAAGAGCAAGCTGCGATCGTTGCTGCCGGCCACCACGGCCGTGGCGTCCGTCGACCACTGGTGGCTGTGCGGCCCGCTGGGCATGATCGTCGACGCGGTCGAGGTGCTGTCCGAACTGGGCGTGAATCCGGACCGCATCCACCGCGAATTGTTCTACGTCGGAGAACCGCCGCCCGAGGTGGAGCACCCGGAGGATGTCGCAGCGCCCGGGGCAGTGACCCAGGTGACGGTGATGCTGGACGGCCGTACCAGCACCACGCCGATCCCTCGGACGTCGACCGTGCTGGAGGGCGCCCAACGCGTCCGCCCGGACCTGCCGTTCGCCTGCAAGGGTGGAGTCTGCGGGACCTGCCGCGCCAGGGTGACCGCGGGTCAGGTCCGCATGCGGCGCAACTTCGCGTTGGAAAAGGCCGAACTGGAGGCAAGTTTCGTCCTCACCTGCCAGTCGGTCCCGGTCACCGACGAACTCACGGTCGATTTCGACAGCTGACGTCGGGATTCCGGTCGCGGCCGACGACCATTCGGGGCCTGCCGAACCGCTGCCCGTGCAAGGGTGTTCGGGGATGGACAACCCCCGGGCTGCTCCGCCGTGAGCACTGCGCTCCGCGGCGGGCCGACTGGACGAATTTCGGCAGCCCAAGGGCCGGATGGCTGTCCAATTTTGCCTGACCGCCGCCCTGACGACCCGGGAACTAACTCGGGGGTCATCGATCTCGGGCGGTCGTCAACCCGCTGGCGGGTGGACGGGTGGTCCGACGGTTGGGGATCGGCGGCCTAGCGGCCAGCCACCTCACGAGTCCTGTACGTCTTCAACGTGGGACCACCTCCTTCCTCGTGTACCGCGAAGGTACGTCGTCCCCGGAGGGGTTCGCAACGGTTTTCCAGTGGTTTTCTCTCAGCGAACGTCCAGCCCGAAAGCCGGCGGTTCGAGCCGGCGTCCTGGCAAGAACGGGGATTCGGCCGCGGTGGATCACCCCGCTCCCCAGCCCTGATGACGGGGGCCGAGATCAGGCAATGGCGGTCGCCGGGCGAGCGGCCGCCGCCGTGTTCAGCGGGCGCGCCGGGGCGACCGATTCCCCGGCGACGGGGTCGGTCCGATCACGGCGTCGAGCAGCCTCGGACCAGCGCGTGCTGGGGGTTCGTAGCTGGCCCACAGGTCCGTTCGCCCAGGCGATTGTTGTGTGGCCCAGAGCAGTTCACGAGCTTCGATGAGCCTGGGTTCGCCAAGATCGCCATAAGCCTCAGGATCGATCCTTACGGGAACGACTCGTCAATTCTGACGATGGAAACACGTGTCGCCATCACGGACGACGAGAGCCGCCGACGGTTCAGGCGCTACTGGCTGCTCATTGGCCCCTTCAGCTCTCTCATCCGTCGAATGGCGTTGCGCCTGCTTGCGACTGAGTTTCGCCGGTCGGCTCCTGGCAGACCAAACGATGGTGGAGTCGGATCGTGAAACCCACGTATTCGCAGGTGCCCCGGCTGTGGACGGTCTGGGGCCAGATCCGTCGTGGCGTTTGCTACACCGGGTCGGCGGAGTGTCCGCGTGGATCTTAGCGAGTCCCCGTCGCGGGAGCGCATTCTTACTCTGGTGACGGACTAGGGACCAGCGCTTCGGCTCGTTCGTCACCCCGGGCAGTCAGGGCGCCGACAGGTCCTGGAACTGGCAACTTTGTCGGAAACCGGCGGGCTCGACCTCGTCACGTTCCCAGTGGTCAGTCCCCGGGACATCCGGTTCGCCGGGCCAAAGACGTCAGCGCGTCGAACAACTCAGGACCGTCGAGCAGCACCCCGTCGTTGTGGTCGGCGCCAGGTACCGCGACCAACTCCACGGAACCGGCAGCGGCCTCGGCAACGGCACGGCTCTGCTCCGGTGGGACGACCCGATCGGCGGTCCCGTAGACCACGGTGATCGGCGTGCTCAGCTTCGCGACGGCGGCCGCGACCGGGTAGTGATCCCGCAGCAGCGCCCGCACCGGGAGGCCCGGAAAATGCACCGCGCCGACCGCCGCCAGATCGGTGAACGGCGACCGCAGCATCATCCCGCCCGGCGGGTGGGTCAGCGCCAGTTCGGCGACCACCGCGGCGCCCAGACTCTCGCCGAAGTACAGCAACTGCCGGGGGTTGAGCCCGACGACCCCGGTCAGGTATTCGCGCGCGGCTCGGACGTCTGACGCCAGACCCTGTTCGCTCGGCTCACCGGGATTGCCGCCGTAGCCGCGATAGTCGAACAAGAGGACGCCGAACCCGCGCCGGGACAACGCATTGGCCAGCGGGACGCGCGAGACACGATTGCCGGCATTGCCGTTCGCGACGAGCACCGTACATCGACCTGGACTTGCGGGCACGTACCACGCGCCAAGGGCGAGCCCGTCATCGGTGCGCGGCAGCACGTCCACGCCGCCGCGCCACACCTGCGACGCCGGCTGGACGGGCGACGTGTCAGGTTGATAGATCAGCCGCCGCTGAAAGATCCACGGCAACCCCACCACAACGGACAGGGCAGCGGTCAGCAGAACCACCGCCCGAGTCCACACCGCGAGCGTTCGGTGAGAAGAAACGAGCGGGGCCATGGGATTCGGCCTGGCCGGCCGATTTCTGCCGACCGCCGGCTATCTCTGGTCGAATTCGTCGATGACGTGCACCGCGGCCTCCTCGGCGCTCGCACCGGCGCCGTCGATGCCGACGTCACCGGCGAACAGGTCGTTCTCGCGGTCCGAATACCCGCCGTCGCCGGCATCGACCAATCGTCCGGCTCGCCGATCTCCGACCTCGTCGCCGTTCTCGTCGAACAGGTTGCTGCCCTCGTCGTTCCAGACGTCGGGCTCCTCGGCCGCGAGCAGATCGTTGAGGCTGGCGCCGTGCGCTTCCTCAGACTCCGTCGGCACGCGGACCGACGGTTCACGATCCGGCGGCGAGTAGCCCTCGTCGAGCACGTCGTCCAGCCCACGGTCCAGCAGGGTGTCCTCGACCGTCAGCTGCTCGGCCACCCCGTCGCCGTCGTCCGTCCCGGATCCGGGTTCGGTCTCGTCGATCTGGCTCATCAGCATGGTCCTCTCCTTCCGGCGACCACGGGCTGCGGCGCCGGAACCTCGTTCGACACCTCAACCGTAGACGCCCGCCGCCCCCCGGTGCCGGTGGCCGCCCCGTGGCGGACCGTTGCTGTGCGCCCGATCAGGCGCCGAGCAGGTACAGCGAGAACGCGATCAGGATGGCCAGGCTCAGCACCAGTCCGGCGATGAGGCAGGCCAGCACCAGAATGCCGAGGCCGCGCAGGCGGCCGGGCATCAGCGGTCGGAGCTCCTCGCGGGCGATGAGTTGCTGCAGGATCCCGGTCAGCCGGATCCCTCGCCACATGCCACGCAGCAGTCGCAGAGGCCGGGACCGCCGTCGCGAGGACCCGGACGCCGACCGGCCGGTGGTCAGGTTCTTGGCCACCTGTTCCCACACGTCCCGGCCGGTGACCGCGGACGCGAGCACGTTCGCCAGTACCTCCGGATCCGCGGCCACCGTCAGGAGTTGCCGGCGGCGGATCGCCAGCCATCCGGCGATGGCGAGTCCGATCGTCCCGACCACGACCCAGAACGCATCGTCGGGACCGGGTCGCAACAACGCCAGCATGATCAACAACAGGCCCGGCAGCGCCGACGTCAACACGACCAACAGCAGCGGCACCCGGGTGGACCTGATCAACGGCACCAGCACCGTGACGAGGTGACCGATGGTCCGGTCCCGGGCAACGGCAGCCGAGGCGACGGCACGGCGGGTCCGCGACGGCCTTGCGGCCGGGGCGCCGGAGCGGCCCGGTGACAGCGTCCCGTCCACCGCGGGCGGGGCAGAATCGCCCTCGCCGGGAGGGGGCGACGCCCTGGTCATTCTGCGGGGGATTCCGAGCAGTCGGGGTCCCGGTGGTGGGTCGACGGTGACGACGGCGACATCGGTGACGACTGTGCCGACCCTGGCGAGTCCACCGCCACCAGGCAGTCGGTGTCCCCGCCGGTCAGCGCGGCCATGGCACAGTTCTCCGCGGCCAGCCGCGCGCCTACCGCCTCACCGACCTCCGCGAGCACCTCGAGCTGACCCGGGGTGAGCAGGTCGATCACGTACTCACGCACGGCCTCGACATGACCGGGCGCCGCCTGCTCGATGGCGCTCTGCCCGTTCGGCGTGATGGCCACCATCAGGCCGCGACCGTCAGTGACGCATCCCCGCCGCTCGACCAGGCCACGAGCAACCATCCGTTTGATGTGGTGGGACAACCGGCTCTTCTCCCAGCCGGTTGCCCGTCCGAGTTCGCCGGCGCGCAGCACCCCGGCCGGGCTTTCCGAGAGCACCACCAGGACTTCGTAGTCCGCGCTGGACAACGCAGAATCACGGGTCAGCTGCCGGTTCAACGCGGCCGCCAGCGGCGCACTCAGATTCTGCAGCGCACGCCAGGCGCGCGCCTCGGAGGCGGTCAGCCACCGCGGATCAGACATCACGCGCGAATCGGCCATGGCGACCAGCGTACGCCAAACGGTTGACCCGTCACCTGCTTGACGATCGAATCATCCCCCATCGGGACGGTGCTGCGGCTCGAAGACCGGGACGTCGCCGACGATCGGATTGGTCCGACGCGACGGCGCGAGGTACTTGGTCGTGAGGTTGACCAGAGTCGCCAGCCGGTTCCGGTTGCCCAGCAGCATCACGATGTGCACGAACAGCCATGCGAGCCAGGCCAGTGACCCGGTCAGCTTGAGCGACTTGCCCTTGGTCAACGCAATGTCGGCGATGGCCGCCCGCCGGCCGACCGTCGCCATCGTGCCCTTGTCGCGGTAGTGGAATTCGTGGGTCGGTCGACCCGTCACCAAGGCGGCGATCTGCTTGCCGGCATGCTTGCCGCCCTGCAGCGCGGGCTGCGCGAGCTGCGGCAGCGGATTGGGACACAGGGCCACGTCACCGACCGCGAAGATGTTCTTGAACCCGGTGACCCGAAGATCGGCATCGACGGTGATGCGGCCACCGCGGCCCTGCGGCAGCCCCCAGCTACCCACGACCTTGGGCACGGCCACCCCTGTCGCCCAGATCACCACTCCGGCCTTGAGGAACTCGCCGCTGCCAAGAAGTACGCCGTGTTCTCGGACCTCGGCCACCGAGGTGTTCAACCGCAACTCGACACCGCGTTCGCGCAGTGCCTTCGCCGCGTACTCGCGCAGCGACGGGGCGAAGGCGCCGAGCACCTTGTCGGACATCTCCACCAGCACGATGTGCGTGCGTCGCGGATCGAGTTCGGGATAGATCGCGGCCATGGAATCGTTGCGCAGTTCCGCCAATGCGCCCGCCATCTCGACCCCGGTGGGGCCCGCACCGACCACGACGAGCGCCATGTCTTCGTTGGTCTTCGAGGCCGCCGCGTGCTCGAGGTTGGTGAAGATCTCGTCGCGCAGCTTCAGCGCCTGCGCCCGGGTGTAGATCGCCCGCGAATGCTCCTCGGCGCCCTTGGTGCCGAAGTAATTGGTGGTCGCGCCGGATGCGATCACCAGGTAGTCGTAATGCAGTGTCCCGCCGTCCCCGAAGGTGAGGATCTGCTCGTGCGGGTCGATGCCGACGACGTCCCCCTGCCGGAAGCTGACGTTGTTCTGCGACATCCGGGTGGCCCGCAGGAAGAACGTGACATCACCGGGATTCAGGCCTGCGGTGGCGACCTGGTACAGCAACGGCTGGAAGGCGTTGTACGTGTGGCGATCCACCAGGGTGATGTCGACGTCCGACTTGGCCAGCGCCCGGACGGCCGCGAGTCCGCCGAAGCCACCTCCCACGACCACGACGTGTGAGCGGCGGCGCGCTGAAGACGGGCGAACGGAGATACTCGGCTCGGTCACTGGTGAACACTCCTTAGGACGGGCATCGATGAGGTGGCCGTTGTAGGGACTCGGCGGGAGCCGGGGTGACGG
>Ga0075521_10000738_pt1 | contig 10080 bp, 10 predicted proteins | sample NGEPerD_FD_74785 | JGI IMG/M metagenome (GOLD analysis project Ga0075521, IMG submission 74785) | Arctic peat soil microbial communities from the Barrow Environmental Observatory site, Barrow, Alaska, USA - NGEE PermafrostAB12-D | ecosystem: Environmental > Terrestrial > Soil > Wetlands > Peat ...
TCGCGGTACTCCTGGTTCTGCTGGCGCTCGCCGCGTATCTGGATCGCGATGTACACGACGATCACGTTGACGACCACGCCGATCCCGCCGAACGTGGCGATCAGCCCGATGTCCGTGCTGAGCGCTTTGCTGATCGCAACGACCATTGCGCGGAGCCTAGCAACGGACCGGGCGCCCGTGTCGTAGCCTTCAGGCTGCCGCCCACCCGACCGCCCGGTCGGGTCATGGGGCCGTCGCGCCCGCCGGGCACGACGGCCACGCGCTGGAGAGGTGCCGGAGCGGTTGAACGGGCGCGACTGGAAATCGCGTAACGGGGGAAACCTCGTTCGAGGGTTCGAATCCCTCCCTCTCCGTGCAGGTCGATCGGCAACGCTCGGCGAGGTTTGGACAGCCCCGCGCGGCGAAAGTCCCCAGCTACCTGATGCGTTCAGACGCTGGGGCTCTGTGCTGCGCGCTTTGGCGCCCTCGCCGCGTTGATCAGGGAAGGCCCTCAAGCCCCGCGTCGAGCTCCACCCCCGCCGAGTTCAGCGCGAAGGCGACCATGTGGTAGTGGCCGACGAGCATCGCGATCTCCAGCAGGCCTCGCTCGTCGTAGCTATCGGCGAGCAGCGCCCACGTGTCGTCTGCGATCTTCGCCCGCGCGTGCAACTCGTCGGCGGCGCGCAGCAGCGTCGCATCGGCCGCCGTCCATCCGGCTGCGTCGGGACCGTCGGCGATACGCAGGATCTCCTCGCGCGCGATGCCGAGCGCTTCTGCGATGCGCACGTGCTGACCCCACTCGTACTCCGAGGTGCAGTTGTAGCCGGTGCGCAGGATCAGCAGCTCGCGCTCACGCGCGGGGAGAACGCCGCGGCCGAGCAGAAAGCCGCCGAACGGAAGCCACGCGCGAAACAGGCCCTCGTGGCGGGCGAGCGTCGGGAAGATGTTGTTGTCGCCCAGGCGCACGTCGAAGCCCGGCGGCGTGGCCTGCAGGATCGCGCGCAGCTCCTCGCCCCATTCGGACTCCGCCAGCGGCGAGATGCGCGGCATCGAACGTCTATGCGCCGGCCGCGGCGAGCGGCGCGGCCGTGTCGTCGGCGAGCGCGTGTGCGCGAGTGAATCGCAGCTCGCCGTCATCGAGCTCGCCGCGCCGGAGGCTGAGCATGTCGCGCGCGTAGTTCTGGTGCACGCGCCACGGCACTCGCGATCCCTGTTTGGGGAACAGGTGGATCGAGCGCTGCACGTAGCCGGAGGAGAAGTCGATGAACGGCTCCTCCACGACCGACGGATCGTCGTTGATCGGCGTGCAATGGCTGTATCCGTGCGCGTCCATGTAGTTGAGCAGCCGGCACACGTAGCCGCAGGTGAGGTCGCACTTCAGCGTCCACGACGCGTTGGTGTAGCCGAACGACAGCGCCAGATTGGGAACGCCGCTGAGCATCATCCCCTTGTAGCTCATCGTCTCCGAGAGCTCGATCTCGCGGCCGTCGACGGCGATTTGCATTCCGCCAAGCGCCAGCAGGTTCAGACCGGTCGCCGTGACGATCAGGTCCGCCTGCAGCTCCTCGCCCGAGGCCAGACGCAGACCGCTCGGCGTGAACGTGTCGATGTGATCGGTGACGATCGACGCTCGGCCCGAGGAGAGCGCTCCAAACAGATCGCCGTCGGGCACCAGGCACATGCGCTGATCCCATGGGCTGTAGCGCGGGCTGAAGTGCGTGTCGACGTCGAAGTCGGGCGGCAGCTGGCGTTCGATCGCCCGTCGCACCAGTCGCTTGACCAGACCGGGCCGGCGGCGGCTGACCTGGTAGACGAGCATCGTGACGAGCACGTTCTTCCAGCGCACCACCGCGTAGGCCGCCTTCGACGGAAGCACGCGGCGGACGAGCTTGGCGATCGGATCTTCGGCGGGAAGCGAGACGACGTAGCTGGGCGAGCGCTGGAGCATCGTCACGTGCTCGGCGGTCTCGGCGAGCGCGGGCACGAGCGTCACGGCGGTGGCGCCGCTGCCGATCACCACGACGCGCTTACCCGCGTGGTCGACGTCCTGGCCCCAGTGCTGTGGGTGCACGATCTGCCCGGCGAAGCTCTCGCTGCCGTCGAACTGCGGGGTGTACCCCTCGTCGTAGCGGTAGTAGCCGGTGCACATGAACAGGAAGCCGCACGTCAGCTCGACCGTCTCCTGCGTGTCCTCGCGCGTTGCCTCGACGGTCCACCGGGCGTCGGCCGAAGACCACTCGGCGCGCACGACGCGGTGGCCGAAGCGGATCTGGCGGTCGATGCCGTTGTCGCTGGCGGTCTGGCGGACGTAGTTGAGGATCGACGCGCCGTCGGCGATCGACTTGGCCTCCTCCCACGGGCGGAAGGAGTAGCCGAGCGTGTACATGTCCGAGTCCGAGCGGATGCCCGGGTATCTGAAGAGATCCCAGGTGCCGCCGATGTTCTCGCGCGCCTCGAGGATCGCGAATGACTTCTGCGGGCAGTCGGCCTGCAGATGACACCCCGCGCCGATGCCGGACAGGCCGGCGCCGACGATCAGCACGTCAACGTGTTCGAGCGACAAATCGCGCCTCCAGATCGAGATCGGCTGGCTCACCGAGCTTACCTGGCGCGATCGGCACGGCTGTGTGACGAACGTCCACCGGGCCGATGGCGCTGGACGGCGGCTGTCACGGCGCCGCAGTCGCACGGTATGGTCGCCGCGGGGAGCGCACGGCGAAGCCGCGCGCACAGAGCCAACCGAGGAGGTCGCGATGAGCTTCAAGCTCGCCCACCGCGCGGAGTGCGAGACGATCGGCAGCTGGCAACTCGTCCGCCGCACGCTCGAGCTGCAGGCGTTCGGCATCAACATCGTCGACATCGGCGCGGGGGAGCAGATACCCGAGCACGACGAGATCGGTCGCGACCAGGAGGAGATCTTCTTCGTGCTCGCCGGCGATCCGACGCTGGTGATCGACGGCGAGGATCACCCGGCGCCCGCCGGCACGTTTGCGCGCTTGGATCCCGAGCACAAGCGCACGATGCGCAACGACACCCGCGACCCGGCCGAGGTGCTGATCGTCTCGGCGCCGCGCTCGAGCGGGTACGAGCCGATGGAGTGGGCATGAGCACGTCGAGCGAGCAGCTGCAGCAGACGATCGACGCCTACAACGACGCGTGGAATGCGCACGACGTGCAGCGGATCGGCTCGATGCACGCGCCGGACATGGTGTTCGAGAACCACACGGCCGGTGAGCGCGCCGAGGGCGAGGATGCGCTGGCGCACATCGCGAAGATCTTCGAGTCGTGGCCGGACATCGAGTTCAAGACACGCAGGATGTACGTGCGCGAGGATCTCGTCGTGCAGGAGTGGACGGCGAGCGCGACGCACGTCAAGCCGCTGAGCCGTGGCGAGATCGTCGCCGAGCCCTCGGGCAGGCGCATCGAGTGGGACGGCATGGACGTGATCCCGTTCGAGCGCGGCAAGGTCAAGCGCAAGGACGTCTACTCCGACTCCGTGTCGATCCTGCGCCAGGTCGGGCTGCTGTAGCCGACGCGAGCGACTAGGGGCCGGCGATGCGTCCGGCGCTCGGCGGTCTGCTTGCGCGCAGCGAGACAGCGGTCCCGGCGCCGAGCACGACGATGACCGCCGCGAGGCTTTCCAGCGGGCCGACGTGCACGACGTCGCTCGCAAGCAGCTTGACGCCGACCAGCGCCAGCAGCACGGCGATCGTCTGATCCATGTACCGCAGCCGCTCGCGGGCGACCGTCACGAGTGCGAACAGCGCGCGCAGGCCAAGCAGCGCGAGCAGGTTGCCGGTCAGCAGCAGCGTCGCGTCGTTTGAGATCGCCAGCGCTGCCGGAATCGAGTCGACGGCGAACGTGAGATCGGCAAAGACGATCGCGATCAGGCAGAGCAGCAGTGGCGTGACTTCTCTGCGCCCGTCGCGCATGACCAGCCAGCGGCGCGACACGTGCTCGCTAACCGGCAGGCGCCGCTGCAGCAATGCGACGACCCGGTTGGCGCCGGGGGCCTCCTCGCCACCCGATCGCGCGGTCCGCCATGCGAGCACCATCAGCACCCCGCCGAGCACGTAGCCGACGACGTGCGAGGCGTTGAACACGGCCACGCCGAGCAAGATCGCGGGGATGCGCAGCGCGAACGCCGACAGCGCGCCGTAGGACACGAGCCGGTCCTGCTCGCGGCCGGGGATCTCGAAGGTTGCGATCAGCACTGCGAAGACAAAGACGTTGTCCAGCGACAGCGCCCGCTCGATCAGGTAGACGGCGGCGTAGGAGCCCGCCGCGTGCGGGCTGTCGAACAGCCCGAACCAGAGGGTCGGCAGCAGCCCGAGCGCGAGCCAAGCGGCGCTCCAGACCAGCGCGCCGCGCACCGCCGAGCGCCGTTGGTCGCTGCTCGTGCGAGTTTCCAGCCGGAAGGCGCCGGCGACCAGCACGAGCTGCCCGGCCAGCGCGACGTAGAGCATCGCCGGACTCTAGATGCTGGCCGGCGCCATGTCCGGCGGTCGCATCCGGTCGCCACCGCGGGCGGCTGGCGCTCGCGGGCTGCCGACGGCCTGGTACTGTCGCGCTCGAAGGCGCCCAGGGAGAGGGAGCGAAGCCGAATGCTCACGCCAACGTTGTTCCGCGACCGGCCGCGGCCGGTTCAGATCGTGCTCGCAGGCGCCGTGCCGTTCGCCTTCGGCGCGGTGGTCGGCATCGTGCTCGGCGTCTCCGCGGGCGTCTACTGGGTGCTTGCCGTGCTCGCCGGCCTGGGAGCCGTGCTGGCCGGACTCGAGCACCAGGACGGGTGGGGCGGAGCCGACAGGGGATTGGTCGGCGGAGCTCTGTTCGGGCTCGCGGTGCTGCTCGCGCACGCGATCGCCGGGACCCACGCGAAGGTCTCGCTGGGCGGCTTCCCGCCGCTGTTGATCGTGATCGACGCGATCTTCGGCATGCTTCTCGGCGCGCTCGGTGGTCGCATCGCGCGGGGGATCAGGGAGCGCCAGGCGATCGTCGGCAAACCGGCATGAGCCGGCGGACGCCTGTGGTTTGAGCTTGCGGTCGACCGCAACACCTGCGATCCTGCCCGTTCGTGCCGAACGGGACTTCGATCGCTGTCGCAGGCGTGACGGGACCGGAAAGAGAGAAGACCTTGCAGCGCCCTCCTGAGCAGCGCCCCGGCGGTCGGTCCGAGGACTCGCGCGCCAGCCAGACTGCAAGCGCCTCTCTCGCCGCGGTTGCGGAGGTCCGCCCCGAGCGACCGTTCTGGCGCGAGGATCTCGCTCCCTACGCGCAGCCACACCTCGGCCGCAGCATGCGCGAACTGGCGACCTCGGTGCTGCCGTACCTGGCGCTGTCGGTTCTCATGTACCTGTCGTTGAAGATCTCCTACCTGCTCGTGCTCGCGATCGCGATCCCCGCGGCGGGCTTTCTCGTGCGCACGTTCATCCTCTTCCACGATTGCTCGCACGGCTCGCTGCTGCGCTCCAAGCGCGCGAACATGTGGCTCGGCGTCGTGCTCGGCCTGTTCGTCTACTCGCCGTTCTTGCGCTGGCGCCACGACCATGCGATCCACCACGCCACCTCGGGCGACCTCGACCGTCGTGGCGGCGGCGACGTTCGCACGCTGACGGTGAGCGAGTACCTCGAGCTGCCCTGGCGCTCGCGTCTGGCCTACCGGCTGTTTCGCAACCCGCTGGTGATGTTCGGGGTCGGGCCGATCGTCGCGCTGCTGGTCGGTCCGCGCATCGTCCCGCGCGACGCGCGCCCGCGCATGAAGCGCAGCGTGATCGGCACGAACGTCGCGCTTGCGGCGGTCGTGGCCGCGCTCTGCTGGCTGATCGGCTGGCGCGACTTCCTGCTCGTGCAGGCGCCGACGGTGATGCTCGCCGGCTCGGCCGGCATCTGGCTGTTCTACGTGCAGCACCAGTTCGAGGACGCCTACTGGCAGGAGTCGGGCGGCTGGAGCTACGCCGACGCGGCGCTGCGCGGCAGCTCCTACTTGAAGCTGCCGAAGGTCCTGCAGTTCTTCTCCGGCAACATCGGCCTGCACCACGTCCACCACCTCAATGCGCGCATCCCCAACTACAACCTGCAGCGCGCCCACGACGAGAACGAGATCTTCCACGGCGTGCCGACGCTGTCGTTCATGGACGGCATGCGCGCGGTGCGCCTGAAGCTGTGGGACGAGCGCACCGGGCGCATGGTCAGCTTTGCACAGGCGCGCGCGCCACGGGCCAGCGCCAGCGCGAGCGCCGGACGCTAAGCAGCTGCGGCCGACTAGACTGGGCGGCTCTGCGCCCGTAGCTCAGCTGGATAGAGCGTCGGTCTACGGAACCGAAGGTCACAGGTTCGAATCCTGTCGGGCGCGCTCGGGGCGGGAATGCGAGGCCCAGGCAGGCGCAAATGGCCGGTGGCGCCCTCCCATTCGGCGCCTGTTCGTGCTAGGGTACGCGTCCACATCCTCCGGGATAGGTCGGAGGGGGGGCGGGCGCATGCCCGCAGGTCAAGGAGAATAACCGGCTAGACCATACCTCACCAGATGAGGCGAAAGGGTGGACAAGGAGATAATGAGGAAATTCTGGATGGCAGTCGGCGTCGCCGCCATGGTGTCCGCGATGGGTATCGGCGTGGCATCCGCATCGGCGAGCAACTTTGAAGCTAGCGGTGGAACCGGAGCGACCAAAGGCGTCGGCGTAATCAAGCAGGAAGAATTCAAAGTGTGGCCGATGACCGTCACGTGCAACAAAGCCGTAACCAAAGGCAACGTCGAACTCGGAAAACCTGAAACCTTCGAAGACGAAGCGAAATTCAGCCTGTGTTCGACCTTCAACAATGGCGTCAAAGTCATTGTGTCGCCGGAGCACGTGACGTACAACGCCGATGGAGTGGTGACTCTCACACAAGCGATCACGATCAGCCCGACATCGCTGAAATGCAAATATGTCATCGAACCGCAGGCCAGTTTGGCCGGAGCGCTCGTCTTCGGAGACGAAGCCTACTTCGGCAACAAAAAATTCCCCAACGGTCAAGACAGGCTGAACCTCTACACCGTTATGGGTGGCTTGAAATACACGGCGGTCGGATGGCCGTGCACTGGGCCGAAAGAAAACACTGAATTGAAAGAAGCGAAAGAAACCGAAGAAACCGGAGAAGAAGGAAAGCTCACTGGTGGCGTCAGGGACGAAAACACCGGCGGCAACCTCACCTGGGTCAAATAGCCCATAGCCGTAACGACGTTGGGAACGGGCGCCGCTGGCGCCCGTTCCCTTCTTCACTCTCGTCGGTGGCGCAGGCGTCCGGGGCGGGCGCGAGTCGAGCTAGGGCCGGATCGCTTCCACGCCGCCTCCGTTGACCGTGGACTTGTAGTCCTCCGTCTCCAGCCAGTGGGCGCAGGCAGGGACGCACGCGAGGCCGCGAGCGCGAGCCCAGCGAGGCCAACTACAGTACGACCCTCTGCGCCCGTAGCTCAGCTGGATAGAGCGTCGGTCTACGGAACCGAAGGTCGGAGGTTCGAATCCTCTCGGGCGCATGACGGAAGGCACGACACGACGTTTCCTCGATGCGCTCATAGCCGACCCGAAGCGCCCTCCGCCCCACACGCGGAGAGCGCGTCGGGCGTGGGGGGGACGGAGGGCCGCTATCGGGAGGGGTGCTGTCACGGCCGCCGGAACCGGGGGAGTACCGACGGTCTGTGCATCAGGCTACGCTCGCCTGCTGCGGGCGCAGTCCGTCGCACCCCGCAGAGTCCCGCGGTCAACTACGGAGGCGCCGCCGCGGCGCCGGGCGGGCGCCACGGAGCCACGCGAGCTAGGCGTGCCTGGTGGGCACGCGTTGCACGGCGGCGGTCATCCGCTTGCGCAGCTCGGCCAGGGCCCGCTCGCTTCGCCGCAGGCTGCTCGCGGATAGGGCCGCGGCGAGGTTGGCCTTCCTGGCCGCCACCAGCGCGTTGATCAGCCCGGCGGCGGACTTGCCCTTGCGTACGGCTGCCACCTGGGCCAGCGAGCGCTGCGCGCGCCGTTCAACGAGGATCTGACGCCTGCTCACGCCCAGGTAGCGGGCTGACACCGCGACGATCCCCGTGCCGGGGCCAAGCCCCAGCAGGTGGGCCCGGTGGATCTCCGTGCCGGCGCGCTGTTGGAGCTTTGCCAGCTGCGCATTCGCCCGTGCCCTGGTCAGTCTTCCCGTGGCCACGGCCGCGTCGAGCCTGGCGGTTTTCGCGCTCACCAGCACATCCACGAGGCCCGCCGGCGAGCGGCCGCTGCCCGCCCGCGCGAGGCCGGCGAGCGTCTTGCCCGCCCGCAGCTCGCGGCGCAGCTGCTTCGCGCTCAGACCCAGGTAGCGGCCCGCGGCGGCCAGATCTCCACGCCTGGCCACGCGCACCGCGGCCGTGAGGCTGACGTGCGCGTGCTTGTGTGCGCTCGAGGTGAGGATCGCCACGCTCACGCCCGCGAGCACCGCCGCGACGGCGATGCCCAGCATCACCGTCCGCTTGGTGTTTCGTCTTGTCGCTGTCATCAGTTCGGCGGGCTGTTGAAGCTGGGCGTCCTGGGCCGGCTCTTGGCCTCAGACGCCAAACCGCGCCAACGCCTCCAGGAAAGCTTGCCGACCAGGCTTAAGCCCCGCCTAAGGACGCGCTCAGCCGTCGGCGAACGGGGCGATCGGCACACCGTGGTCGCGCTCGCGCATCCCCAGCTCATAGGCGCCGCCGTGCGCGCTGCTCAGGCTGATCGGCGCCGCGCCCTCGGGTGTCCGGATCGTCAGCTCCACCGAGGCGATCGAGCAGTTGACCACGTCGTGCTCGCCGCCGTCGGGGTCTGCGTAGCGCCAGCCGGCGGCCGTCTCCGCGGGGACCCCCACGCGGCCCTCCACCGTCAGGCCGCGCTCGCCCGCCAGCCGCAGCTCACAGCCCTGCGCGCTCTCTGCCACGCGCAGTCCGCGTGCTCCCAGTCCGCCCACGCGATAGCGCCGCCCGCCGAGGGACAGCGCGCCGTTTGCCACCCACGGGGTCATCCGCCCGGCCAGCCTCAGTCGTCCCAGCGCCACGTCCAGCCACGCCCCGGGATCCTGCTCGAAGCAGATCCCGTGCAGCCAGATCCATCGCTCGGCGTGCTCGGAGCCCCAGTTGTGCCCGACCATGCCGCGCCAGCCGCGCAGCGCGATGGCGTCCCGTCCGGGCAGCTCCAGCACGCCGTCGAAACTGGCGGCCGGCGCTGGGCTGGTGAGCTTGGTGCGCGGCAGCGGAGCCCGGTAGAGCCAGTGCGGGGAGAGGTGCTCCAGCTCCGCCTCCTCGGTGTGAAAGCGCAGCGACCAGCGCGCCTCGCCGCAGCTCCCCTCCGCCTCGCCGGGGCCCATCCGGGCGCTCTCGCCGACGGCGATCCAGCCGCCCGCGGGAACCGTCAGCCGCTCGCTCGTGAGCTTGTGCATGAACGGTCGCCCCAGACGTGCGTCGAACACGGCGCACCAGACCGATCCCCGGGCCGGGCGCCCGGGCGCCTTGTGGACCGTGTGGCGGATCCACACCCCCACCGGCTCATCGGGGGAGACGGCGCGCAGGTAGAAGGACTCATACATGCCTGTGCGCATGCGCGCCGCTGGGAAGACCGCCGAGCTGGCCATTGAGCCGATCCTATCCCCACCCGGGGATTCCTGGGAGGATCCCGCGATGAGGCGAGACCCGCTCGTGGCGCTGCCCGCGGCGTTGACAGATCCCGGCCCCCACGCGGGCGCCCGCTTTGTGATGGGGATCGACGGTGGTGCCACCAAGACGCTCGCCGCGGTCCTCGACCTGCAAGCGCGCGTCCTGCACCTGGCGCATGGGGGACCCAGCAACCAGGATGCCGTCGGCGCCAAGGCAGCCGTGCGGGCGCTGCTGGGCGCCGCCGACGAGGCGATCGCCAAGGCCGCCGTCGGCGCCGATCAACTCGCCGCGGCCGTGCTCGCAGTCGCCGGAACGAACACCGACGCGGTGGCCGAGCACGTGCGCGCGGCCGGCCGGGACGCGTGGATCGTGGTCAACGATGTGGTCGGGGCGTGGGCCACCGCCACGGGCGCCGGACCCGGCGTGGCGGTGATCTCCGGCACCGGCTCCAACGTCTTCGGCGTCGGCCCCGGAGGACG
>Ga0075521_10000739_pt1 | contig 10071 bp, 4 predicted proteins | sample NGEPerD_FD_74785 | JGI IMG/M metagenome (GOLD analysis project Ga0075521, IMG submission 74785) | Arctic peat soil microbial communities from the Barrow Environmental Observatory site, Barrow, Alaska, USA - NGEE PermafrostAB12-D | ecosystem: Environmental > Terrestrial > Soil > Wetlands > Peat ...
CGGCGGACATCGGGCAGCAGGTCGCCTCCGCTCTCGAAGCGGCGCACGACATGGGCATCATTCATAGGGATCTCAAGCCCGACAACATCATGATCGCGCGCGGCCGCGCGGGCGAGGATGTCGCGAAAGTCGTCGACTTCGGCATTGCGAAGGCGATGGAGGCCGACGATCAAAAAGTCACCAAAACCGGGCTCGCGATCGGCACGCCCGAGTACATGTCCCCCGAGCAACTCGGCGGCGACCAGCTCGACTCGCGCACCGACATCTACTCGCTCGGCCTCGTCACCTTCAACATGCTCACGGGACAGCTGCCATTCCCGAGCGTCGTCTCGCGCGAGGCGCTCATCATGCGCCTCACCGAGAAGCCGCGCACGCTGGCCGAGATTCGGAACGATGTGGTGTGGCCGGCGGAGCTGCAGACGGTGATGGACAAGGCGCTCGCGAATCATCCGGCCGACAGATATCAGCACGTGAGCCAGTTCGGGCGCGAGCTCGTCACTGCTGTCGCGACGATGCCCGAGTCCGCGCTCACGAGCACGGGCACGCTCGAGCTCCAGCCCTTCAATCACGCCGCAAGAACCGAGGTGCGTCCGCTCGGCGGCGGCGGCGCGGGGCGGCGCGATCGCTCCAACGAAGAGCTCCCGCTCCCCGAGATCGAGAAGTCGGGATCCCCCGTGGGACTCATCCTCGGCATCCTCGTCGCGCTGCTGCTCGTAGGCGGCGGCGGCTGGTACTACTGGAACTCGCAGAAGGCGCCGGTGACCGTGGCCGCCACGACTGCACCCGCGCCGACGACGACGCCGCCGGTGGTGCCTGCGACGGACAGCACGAAGAAGGACAGCACGTCCGCCACCGTTCCGCACGATTCGACGCCGCCTGCCGCTGTCACGCCGGCGGCCGACAGCACCCCCGCAAAGCCCGCCGCATCCGATCCGCCGAAGGCCACGCTCTCATCCGATCAGGTCGATGACATGCTCGCACCCATCCGCGAAGACCTGAACGTCGGCAAGCAGCGGATGAACGAGGGTCAGTACGACGGCGCGGTCGTGCGCTTCGGCAACGCGCAGGACAAGATCACGCCGCTCGCGAAAAAGTACGCGGATGTGTCGCAGATTCGTTCGCTCAAGCGCGAGATCAGCGAGGCGCTTTCGCAGAACCGCGCCGCGTGCAAAGCGGAGCGCGATTTGGCGCTCGCGCACGGAGGAGCATCGGCTCCCGACTGCCCCTGAACCGATGTCCGTTATTAGTGGGAATTTACGCTACTATCACGTAGCGGGCCTCCACCATCACTGGAAGCGGCGCCAGTTGGTGCATTAGCGCCATAGAGTGGCAAAGTAGCTTTCAGGGGGTTGCGGCACTCTGTTGTGAATTGAATCATGTGATCCCTGTCACGCGCCTGGATCGGCGCGGGACGCGGCGTGCCGCAGAGTTTCGCGCACCGATCGGGAACGGTTCGACACTCCGGCAACGAGCCGACGTGAATAACGCAACTCATTACGGGCCCGCATGTTCGTACCCGTTGTACTGATGTCGTTGCAATGACCAGCCGAATCGGAATCGTCGGTGGTGGCGCGCTCGGGATGACTCTCGCGCTGCGCATGCGGGAGCAGGGCCACGCAGTGGTCGTGCTCGAAGGCGCGCGCGTGCCCGGCGGGCTCGCGGCATCGCAGCAGATCGCGGGGTACACGTGGGATCGCTTCTATCACGTCATCCTGCAATCCGACCGCGATCTGCTCGCGCTGCTCCGCGACCTGGGCGTCGACGAGCCGCATTGGGGCGTGACGCGCACGGGATTCTACACCGACGGCGTCTTGTACTCGCTGTCGACGAGCCTCGAGTTTCTTGCCTTCCCGCCACTCAACCTCATCGACAAGATGCGTCTCGCGGGCACCATCCTCTACGCGTCGCGCGTGAAGAACTGGCATCCGCTCGAGAAAATTCCCGTCGCCGACTGGCTGCGGAAGCTCAGCGGCCAGCGCACCTTCGAGCGCATCTGGCTGCCGCTCCTCAAGAGCAAGCTCGGTGAGAACTACCGCATCGCGAGCGCGGCCTTCATCTGGGCGATCATCGCGCGCATGTACGCCGCGCGCCGCTCGGGGCTCAAGCGCGAGCAGTTCGGCTACGTAAATGGCGGCTACGCGACGGTGCTCAAGCGCTTCGAGCAATATCTCGACGAGAAGGGGATCGAGCTGCGCACCGGCTCTCCCGTCGCCAGCGTGCGCGACAACGGCGCCGAGGCCGAAGTCATCTTCGCCGACGGCAGCTCCGCGCACTTCGATCGCGTGATTCTCACCATCCCCGCGAATCGCATCGGCGGCCTCGTGCCGCAGCTGTCGCACGCCGAGCACGAGCGGCTGGGGCGCGTGGTGTACCAGGGCGTGCTCTGCGCGTCGCTGCTCACGAAGAAGCCGCTCGCCTCGTACTACGTCACGAACATCACCGATGGCTGGGTGCCGTTCACCGGTGTGATCGAGATGACGACGCTCGTCGACAAGCAGCAGTTCGGCGGCAACAGCCTGGTCTATCTCCCGCGCTATCTCGCGCAGGACGATCCATTCTGGAAGGCGACCGACGACGAGGTGCGCGAGACCTTCCTCGCCGCGCTCGAGCGCATGTACCCCGACTTCAAGCGCGCGGACGTGCTCGAGTTCCGCGTCGCGCGCGCGCGCGACGTGCTCGCGATCTCCACTCTCGACTACAGCACCACAACTCTCCCTGCGGCCCGCACCTCGCTCGCCAACGTCTTCATAGTCAACTCGGCGCAGATCGAGAGCGGCACGCTCAATCTCAACGAGACGGTCGGGCTGGCGAATCGCCAGGCCGCCGCGCTCAAGCCATTCCTCGAGAGCCGCGAGCCGGAAGCCGCCCATGTCTGAGCGCCCGTTGTGCAGCGTCTCGCTCGACGTCGACGATCTCTGGTCGTACATGAAGATCCGCGGCGACCAGAAGTGGGTGGAGCGTCTGTCGTATCTGCCGACGTTCCTGCCGATGGCGCTCGACACGCTCGATGAGCTCGGGATGCGCATTACCTTCTTCGTCGTCGGCTTCGATGCGACGGTCGAGAGCAACGCCGATGCGATGGCGTCGCTCATCACGCGCGGACACGAGGTGGGGAATCACTCCTTCGAGCACGAGTCGTGGCTGCACCTGTACTCGCGCGAGCAGCTCACCGAGGAAATCATTAAAGCGGAGAACGCGATCGCTGCCGCCACGGGCGAGCGTCCGCGCGGCTTCCGCGGGCCGGGCTACAGCTGGAGCGAGACGCTGCTCGAGGTGCTCGCCGGCCGCGACTATCTCTACGATGCATCGACGCTCCCGACCTACCTCGGTCCACTCGCGCGCGCGTACTACTTCGCCACCGCCGGCAAGGGGATGTCGAAGACGCCCGAACGGAAAACGCTCTTCGGCACCTTTCGCGATGGACTGCGCCCAGCAGGCGCGTACGAGTGGGCGCTGCGCAACGGGCAGTCGCTGCTCGAGATTCCCGTCACGACGATCCCGGGGATCAAGGCGCCGTTCCACTTCAGCTACCTCCTCTTCCTCGCGCGCAAATCGGAAGCGCTCGCCTTCGGCTATCTGCGCACCGCGCTCGCGCTGTGCCGCATCTCGGGTGTCGAGCCGAGCTTCCTGCTGCACCCGCTCGATCTCATGGGCGGCGATGAGGTGAAGGAGCTCGCCTTCTTCCCCGGCATGGACCTGCCGTCGAAGAAGAAGCGCGAGCTGTTCAAGAAGGCGCTCCGCATTCTCGCCGAGGACCACACACCGGTGACGATGTCCGCGCACGCGAACGCGATCCGCGCCCGTGCCCGCCTGGCGCGACGAGTTCCGGACGCAGCGCCCGCCACAGCCGCTCCTTCGGTAGCGAGGTAGCGGAAATGTGCGGATTCGTTGGCGTCGTGCATTTCGACGGCACGGCGGTCGAGCAGCCCGTGCTGACGCGGATGGCGCACGCGATCGCGCATCGTGGTCCCGACGGTGAGGGCGCCTACGTCTGCGGCCAGGTCGGCTTCTACTTCAAGCGCCTCGCGATCATCGATCTCGTCACCGGCGACCAGCCAATGACCGCGGAAGACGTGACGATCGTCTTCAACGGCGAGATCTACAACTACGTCGAGCTGCGCGAACAGCTCGTGAAGCTCGGCCACAGCTTCCGCACGACGTCGGACACGGAAGTCATTCTCCGCATGTACCACCAGTACGGCGAAGCGTGCGTCGAGCAGCTCAACGGGATGTTCGCCTTCCTGCTGCACGATCGCTCGAAGGAAATCGTGATCGCCGCGCGCGATCACTTTGGGATCAAGCCGCTGTACTTCTATTCCGATGAGCGGAAGATGCTCTTCGGCTCGGAGATCAAGGCGATCCTCGCGCACGGCGGCGTGAATGCGGCGGTCAATCGCACGTCGCTCAACGACTATCTCACCTTCCAGTTCGTGATCGGTGAGGAGACGCTGTTCGAGAACATCGGCAAGGTGCTCCCGGGCTTCTATCACGTGGTCGATCTCAAGTCGCGCGACGTGCGACGCGTGCGCTACTGGGAGCCGAAGTTCCACATCGATCCGTACCACACCGAGGAGTACTTCCTCGTCGAGACGCGCCGGCTGATCGAGGACTCGATCCGCATCCAGATGCGGAGCGACGTACCCGTCGGCGCGTATCTCTCCGGCGGCCTCGACTCGAGCATCGTCACCGGCTTCGCCGCGCGCGCGTACCAGGGCGGCCGCTTCAAGACCTTCACCGGCGCGTTCGACGAGGGCCCGCAGTTCGACGAGCGACCTTATGCACGCGCGGTGGCCGAGTCGGTGAACGCGGAGATGTTCACGATCATTCCGAGCGCGAACGACTTCGCCGACGTGCTGCAGAAGCTCGTCTATCACATGGACGAGCCGGTGGCCGGCCCCGGCCTCTTCCCGCAGTACATGGTGTCGCGCTGCGCCTCGCAGCACGTGAAAGTCGTGCTCGGCGGACAGGGCGGCGACGAGATCTTCGGTGGCTACGCGCGCTATCTCGTCGCGTATCTCGAGCAGGCGCTCAAGGGCGCGATCTTCGAGACGACGGAGGAGCAGGAGCACATCGTCTCGCTCAAGTCGATCATCCCGAACCTCGCAGTGCTGCGCCAGTACGAGCCGATGCTCACGCAGTTCTGGCGCTCGGGACTCTTCGAGCCGATGGACCGTCGCTACTTCAAGCTCGTGGATCGCAGCGCGGGTGCGCTGAGTCTCTTCACGCCGGACTTCCGCGACGGCTACGAGAGCGACTCCGCCTTCGCGCGCTTTCAGACCGTGTTCAATCACTCGGACACGCTGTCGTACTACAACAAGATGACGCACTTCGACATGGTCGCCTCGCTGCCGGCGCTCATGCACGTGGAGGATCGTGCGAGCATGGCGAGCTCGCTCGAGTCGCGCGTGCCGTTGCTCGACAGGCGCCTGGTCGATCTCGTCACGAGCATGCCGCCGAAGATGAAGTTCAAGGGCGGCGAGCTGAAGTACCTGCTCAAGCGCGCCGCTCGCGATATGGTCCCCGATCAGGTCATCGATCGCAAGGACAAGATGGGCTTCCCGGTTCCGTTGCACCTGTGGATGAAGGGGCGCACTGCAGACATGGTGACGGACGTGCTGCTGTCCCAGCGCGCGAAGGAGCGCGGCATTTTCGACACCAAGGAGATCGAGAAGCTGCTCACGAACGAGGGCGCGTTCGGGCGCCGCGTGTGGGGCGCGTTGAGCATCGAGATGTGGTTCCGTCAGTTCGTCGATCAGAATTGATCGCTTTCTTATCCACCACGAAGGAGAACGACCAGCATGCCGTTGACGTGGAAGGGCAACGAGATCGCCGACTGGAACGTAAAGAAGATCGCCGTCGTCGGACCTGGGATCGTGGGAATGCCAATGGCGGCACTCCTCGCGCACGCCCGCATCCGCGAGGGCGGCACCGAGCCGGCCAAGGTGCTCGTGGTCCAGCGCAATTCAGCCACGTCCGGTTGGAAGGTGGACGCCATCAACTCCGGGAAGTCGCCGATCGGAGGCGTCGAGCCCGCGCTCGACACCATCGTCGCCGAGTCCGTGGAGGAAGGGCTGCTCAGCGCCTCGTACAGCTATGACGATCTGTCCGATGCGGACATGATCCTCATCTGCACGCAGACAGACAAGAACGGCTTCGCGCCGGAATACGGTCCGTTGTTCGAGGCGCTGGATGGAATAGCGAAGGCGCTGCAGAAGAAGCCCGCGGGGAACGTGCCCGTCGTCGTGTTCGAGTCGACGCTCGCACCGTCATCGATGCTCACCGTGGTGCGCCCGCTCTTCGAGAAGTACGGGCTCCGCGATGGACGCGACATCCTCCTCGGCAACTCGCCGAATCGCGTGATGCCCGGCCGTTTGGTCGAGCGCGTCGCGCGCGCGGACAAGCTCGCCGGCGGGCTGCACCCCGGCACGCCGGAGCTGATCGCGCGCATCTACGCGCGGATCGTCACCGGCGGCGTGGTCTATCGCACCAACAGCCTCACGGCCGAGATCGTGAAGACGCTCGAGAACGCGTACCGCGATGTGCGCATTGCGTATGCGGCCGAGGTCGCGCGCTACTGCGACGCGAACGACATCGACTTCTTCGCGCTGCGCGACAAGGTGAACGTGAAGGTCGCGCGCGGCGACGACGCGAGCGCCGATCCGCGCGCCGTGCCGTCGGGCGCACTGCTCGTGCCGACGGTGGGCGTTGGCGGGCACTGCCTGCCGAAGGATGGAATTCTTCTCTGGTGGCGTGCGATCGAGGCAGGCCAGGACACCTCGAAGAGTCTCATCCTCGAGTCCCGCCATATCAATGATGAGTCGCCGGCCGCAACGCTCGCGCTGGCCGAGCGCCGCTTCGGCTCACTCGACGGCAAGCGCGTCACGCTGCTCGGCGTCGCCTATCGCTTCGACTCGGAAGACACGCGCAACTCGCCGACGCTGGTGCTGGCGCAGGAGCTCGTGGATCACGGCGCCGAGGTGGTGCTGCACGACCCGTACGTGCACGAGCGCGATCAGAATCTGGCGAAGACGAAGATGACGTCGCGCTTCACCACGGACCTGGACGCGGCGCTTGAGAATGCCGACGTGATATTCCTGTGCACGGCGCACGGTTTTTATCAGCAGCATCGCGCGGAGATTGCGAACGCGCCTGCGGTGGGGATCGTCGACGCCTGCAACCTCTTCGATCCCCACACCCTTGGCGGAATGCGCGATAGATACACGGGCATCGGCCGCGGTCACAAGGCACCGTCCGACGCGCTGGTGGACGTTGCGGTGAAGGGCTTCCGCGCCGTGGAGATGGGCGTCGCGAATGAGCTGAAGTGGCTGATCGATTATCTCAACGAGCGCTACGCGACGGACGACTTCAATCGCGCGACGCTCGACGAAGTGCGCCGCCTCGCCGCGACGTGCACCACCGGCTGCGACATTGCGCAGCCGGGTGTGGTGGCGGCGTTGCCGGTGGTCGACGGCTTCTCTTCGCGCCTTGCGGCAACGGGGCGCGCGTAACGCTAGATGAACCCGGCACGTGGGGAACTCGCCGGCACTCGCGCCGCCCAGCCGCCCCCGGCGCATCCGGCGCATCTGGTGCTGAGCACTCGCGATTCGCATGACGGAGCAAAAGTGGAGGGCGCGCAGTTCGCGCCCGTAGCGCAACGGTTGGAATGGCTCGACCCCGTCAAGGCGCTCGCCCTCATCGCAATCCTTCTCAATCACGTCGTCGAGGAGTTCGGGCCCGGCCCCTGGTTCACGAACCCCGACAACTCGTGGCCGTCGCTCGCGGTGCGGCTGCATACCATAGTACCGCCCGGCACCTCGCTCTTTCTGCGCAGCGTGCGCGCCGCCGGCTGGCTCGGCGACGCCGCGCCCGGCGTGTTCATTCTCGCGAGCGGCGTCGGCCTCACGCTCTCCGCGCTCGCCGATCCCGCGAGCACGCTCGACACGCGCGGCTTCTACCGGCGCCGGCTGCTCCGGCTCTTCCCGCTCTACATCGCGATGCACTTCGTCGTGCTCGCGGGCGCGCTCTTCGTGCCGGGAAACATCGACAGCTTCGCGGGGCTGCGCACGATGCTCAGTCTCACCGGCATCCGCGCGCTGCCTGGGACGTTCTTCTACATCTCGCCGTCGTGGTGGTTCGTCTGGCTCATCCTGCAGCTGTACGTGGTGTACCCGTATCTCTTCCGCGCGCTGCGGAAGCTCGGGCCCTCGAACTTCCTGCTCGCGGCGATCATAGTCACCTTTGCGGCGCGCGGCATCGGACTCGAGCTGCCGCGCGGGCGCTACGCGTGGCTCACCGGACTGTTCTTCGCGTCACGGCTGGCCGAGTTCGCGGTTGGGATGGTACTGGCGCAGATGATCGTGTCGCGCCGTGCGCGCGCGGACGCACCCGCGGCGCCGTCCACCTTCGCGATCTTCGCGATGTCGCTCCCCTGCTACGTGCTCGGGCTGCTCGCGTCCTTCACGCTACCGGGAGCGCTCGCCTCGAATCTCCTCATCACCGTCGGCATGACGGGACTCTTCTGGGCCATCTGGCGCGCGGTGCTCCGCCCCGAGCCGCACCTCGCGTCGTCCGCTCAGTGGCTCGGCAAGCGGTCGTACGCGGTGTTCCTGCTGCATCAGCCGCCGCTCCAGTGGACCGCCGCCTGGTTCGGCCACGCGCGCGCCGCGCATCTCGCCGCGGCGCTCGGCGCGATCGGGCTCTCGGTGCCGGTGGCGGCGAAGCTCGAAAACGCGAGCAATCGCGCGGCGAAGTGGCGCGCGTCCAGCATGGCGCTTGGAACGCGGCGCGCGCTGCTGCTCGCATTCTCTGTGGCGATCGCGCTGCTCGCCGTCGGAATAGTCGGCGCGCGCGAGCCCACGGAAACGCTCGCGCGCGCGGGCGCGTGGCTGTGCGCGTTCGCGATCGCGCTTCTGGGCATCGTGTACTGGAGCACGCGCGATGCGCTCCCCCTGAGCGAGCGCTTCATCGCGCTCACGGCGCTGATCGGCGGCGCTCTCTCGCTCTTCGTCAGCCCCGGAGCCTCCGGCGGCTTCGCGCTCGGGGTGGGTGGCGTCGCAGCCGGAGTCGTGCTGATGCTCCAGGCCGAGAGCTGGGCTATTCCGCTGCGCATGCTCGGCGCCGCCGCGCTCATCGGGATCGCCTCGGTGGCGGGTGAGGTCGCGCTCAGGGCCGCCGCGCCGCTCGAGACGGCGGTGTGGGGCGAGCTTCCTGCGCTCCAGGAGGATTCGACGCGCGCATTCGCGCTCATTCCGAATCGCACCACGCGCCTTCGCTACAACGACTACGACTACACGGTCAAGACGAACTCGCTCGGCCTCACGAGTCCGGAGATCCCGACCGCGCGCCCGACGCCGAACACCTTTCGCGTCTTCGTCGCCGGCGATGCGTTCTCGATGCCCGAGGGCGTCGACTACGATCGCTCGTACTCCGCCGTGCTCGGCGAGCAGCTCTCGAGCTGTCTTGCGCCACGCACCGTGCAGGTGATCGACGGCGGCGTGACGGGCTACGGGCCGAACGAGGAGCGCGTGCAGCTGCAGGAGCTCGTGCCGCGCTTCAAGCCCGACGTCATCGTCGAGCAGTTCTACATCAACGAGTGGAGCGACATTAGCATCGCCCCTGCGGAGTTCCGGCAGAGCATCGGCCTCGATCTCGGCAATCGCGGCGCCTTCCGCCGCTTCCGCGATCGCTCGCAGCTCAAGACACGCGTAGGACGCATGGCGCGCGCGGCGAAGGAGTCGCTCACCGGCCAGCCGGCGCCGTGGCGCTACGATCTCGCGCAGCTCGACTACTACCGCGCCGGCGACAATCCGCTCTACGACGCGCGCACGAGGCAGCGCGTCGCGAACGCGCTCGCGATCATGAAGCACGTCGCGGACAGCAGCGGCGCGCAGCTCGTCATCGCCTTCGTCCCCGGCGCCGCGGCGGTGTCGGGACCCGCGCGGCTGCCGCACTTTCCGCGCGGCGAAAATTTGTACGACCCCGCCGCGTACGATCTCGGGCGCCCCTATCGCGCGCTCAGGCAGATCACGGATTCTCTTGAAATCAAGACAATCGACCTGACGCCCTCGCTGC
>Ga0075521_10000740_pt1 | contig 10071 bp, 7 predicted proteins | sample NGEPerD_FD_74785 | JGI IMG/M metagenome (GOLD analysis project Ga0075521, IMG submission 74785) | Arctic peat soil microbial communities from the Barrow Environmental Observatory site, Barrow, Alaska, USA - NGEE PermafrostAB12-D | ecosystem: Environmental > Terrestrial > Soil > Wetlands > Peat ...
CGCGGCCCGACATCCGGATGCCGATCCTCATGAAGATCCCTACCCTGCTCGAGGGCGACGACCCCGCGGCCGTCGTCGGCTTCGAGATGGAGCAGATGATCCTGCCGCGGCTCTCCGGCGTCCACGTGCCGAAATTCGTGGCCGCGGGCGACTTCTCGGTCCACCCCTACATCGTCATGGAGCGCATCGCCGGCCAGACGCTGCTCCACCGCCTCGACGACCTGCCGCTCCCCTACGCGGAGGTCGTGGCGATCGGCGCGAGGGTCGCGGTCGCCCTCGACGACCTGCACCGCCAGCACGTCGTCCACCTCGACGTGAAGCCTTCGAACATCGTGATGCGCGAGGGCACGGGCGACGTCGCGCTCGTGGACTTCGGGCTCGCGCACCACGACCAGCTTCCCGATCTCATGGGAGAGGAGTTCCGGCTTCCCTATGGGACCGGGCCCTACATGGCGCCCGAGCAGATTCTCGGCGACCGGCGCGACGCACGGAGCGATCTCTTCGCGCTCGGCGTGCTCCTCTACTTCTTCTCGACGGGCGTGCGGCCCTTCGGCGACCCGAAGGGCAAACGCCGACTTCACCGGCGACTCTGGCGCGATCCGGTCCCGCCGCGCAAACGCCGGGCCGATTTCCCGCCATGGCTGCAGGAGATCGTTCTTCGCTGTCTCGAGGTGGACCCCGCCCGACGCTATCCCACGGCGGCCCAGCTCGCGTTCGACCTCTCGCATCCCGAAGAGACCAAGCTGACGGAGCGCTCGGAGCGGCTGAGACAGGACCCATGGAGTGCTGTGATCCGGCGCCGCTTCCATCCCGACTTCACCCGCTCGGCTCCCCGGCAGGCCGTCGCGACCCAGGTTTCGACGGCGCCGATCGTCGCCGTCGCCATCGACCTCGCCGAGGGCTCGGAGCCGCTCCACGAGGCCTTGCGCGTCACCGTCAAGCGCATCCTCGAGACCGTGCCGGACGCGCGTGTCGCGTGCCTGAACGTCCTCAAACAGCACCGCGTCGCGCTCGACACGACACTCGACGACGAGGGCCGGAGCAAGCACCTGAAACGGCTCGTGGAGCTCAAGCACTGGGCGCAGCCGCTCCTCTCGCTCGAGAACCGGATCACGTTTCACGTCCTCGGGGCGACCGACCCGGCGGCGGCGCTCCTCGAGTACGTGCGCACGAATCGCGTGGACCACATCGTGATGGGCGCGCGGGCGAGCTCCGCGCTGCGCGCCCTCCTCGGCAGCGTGTCGCAGGAGGTCGTGGCGAAGGCCCCCTGCACCGTAACCGTCGTCCGGCTCCCCCGGCCGTTCGACGCGACTACCGAGGATTCTTCGGGCGCGACCCGCTGATATCCTCTTTCCAGGATGGAATTTCGCACGATCATCGAGCCCTTCCGCATCAAGTCCATCGAGACGATCAAGACGACGACTCCGGAGGAAAGGCGAAAGGCCATCTCGGCGGCCGGATACAACGTCTTCCTTCTCCACGCGGTGGACGTGCTCATCGACCTCCTGACCGACTCGGGGACGGGCGCGATGTCCTCGGCGCAGTGGGGCGCTCTGATGCAGGGCGACGAGTCCTACGCGGGCAGCCGCTCTTTCTACCGCTTCCGCGACGCGGTGAAGGACCTCACCGGCTTTGCGCACATCATCCCCACGCACCAGGGGCGTGCGGCCGAGCGGATCCTCTTCCACACGATCCTCGAGAAGGGCGACATCGTCCCGAACAACAACCACTTCGACACGACCCGCGCGAACGTCGAGGTCGAGGGCGCCGAGGCGCGCGATCTCGTCATCGCCGAGGGCCGCGTTCCGAGTCTCCTCCACCCTTTCAAGGGGAACATCGACCTCGCCGCCCTCGAGCAGGCGCTCGAGAAGGACGGCGACCGCATTCCGGTCGTCATGGTCACCGTGACGAACAACTCGGGCGGCGGGCAGCCCGTGTCCCTCGAAAACCTCCGTGGCGTGCGCGGGCTTTGCGACCGCTTCAAGAAGCCCTTTTTTCTCGATGCCTGCCGCTTCGCCGAGAACGCCTACTTCATCAAGCTCCGGGAAAATGGGCAGGCGCATCGGACGCCGAAGGAGATCGCGCAGGAGATGTTCTCCCTCGCGGACGGATGCACGATGTCGGCGAAGAAGGACGGGCTCGCGAACATCGGCGGCTTCCTCGCCATGAACGACGACGGGTGGGCCGAGGAGGCGCGCAACCTTCTCATCCTCACGGAAGGGTTTCCGACGTACGGCGGCCTCGCGGGCTATGACCTCGAGGCCATCGCGCGCGGGCTCGAGGAAGTCGTCGAGGAACCGTACCTCCACTACCGCATCCGGTCGATCGAGTACCTCGCCGAGAAGCTCGAGTCCGGGGGCGTGCCGATGATCCGGCCGCCGGGCGGACACGCCGTGTACCTCGACGCGCGCGCGCTCCTCCCGCACATCCCGCCGCTCCAGTACCCCGGCATCGCTCTCGTGAACGCGCTGTACGAGGTCGCGGGCGTGCGCGGCGTCGAGATCGGGACCGTGATGTTCGGGATGCATCCGGACGGCTCGGAACATCCCGGCCCCATGGACCTCGTGCGCCTCGCCTTCCCACGCCGCGTCTACACGCAGTCGCACGTGGACTACGTGGCCGAGGCCGTCCTCGAGGTCGCGAGAAACGCGGCGACCCTGCCGGGCTACCGCATCACCGAGGCCCCGCGCGCCCTCCGGCACTTCACGGCGCGCTTCGCCCCGCTCAGCTAGCCGCGGGGGTCGGGACCTTGACCTTCGACCAGTCGATCTTGCCGTCCTTGCCCTTGGCGCCCTTGACAGTCTTGCCGAAATCGTTGAGCTCGGCCGCGTCCTTCTTCGGCATCTTCGGAACGTGACAGCTCGCGCAGTTGGCCTTCGGGTCCTTGGCCTTGTATTCCTTCTGGATGTCCATCGTGGCGAGCGAGCTGCTCCCGAGCGCGATGGCGGCGAGGGCGGCGATGACGGCGGTGGTGGTTTTCTTCATGAATTCCTCCTCACGGTGACGGGAGCATGCCATCGGGGGTTGCGGACGGGGATGATTCATCCTCATCAGTCCGGCAGCATGACGACGAGGTACTTGCTCCCCTTCCAGAAGCGGGCTGCGTCCGTCACCGTGAGCGTGCTCGCCTTCGGGCCCGTCCCGGCGAGCGTGTAGCTGTCCTTCGGGTGGTCGGAGAGGACGCGCGCCTTGTCCGGCGCGGCGCCCACGGCGAACTCCGTTTCCTTCCGCGTGTCGACCTGCTTGAAAAGCGTCTCGTCGAACTGGCCCGTCCGCTGCCAGTTCCCTCCGAGGCCCAGGACGGAGCCCTTCTTTTCGACGAGGCCGGCCTTCTTAAGCGCGCTTTGCGTCGCGATGAGGACGTAGGCCGTCGACATCTGAGACTCGCGGTCCACGATGGCGGCCTCCTTCTCCTTGACGACGGCTTCCTTCTCCTTCACGGTGCCGCGCAGCTCCTCCGCTTCCTTCGCGAGGACGAGCGTCTTTTCTTCGAGCGCCGCGATCGTGGCTTCCTTCTCCTCGAGGTTGCGCCGCATCTCGCCGATGAGCCGCTCCAGCGTCGTGATCTTCTGGTCCGACGTGTTCTTCTGTTTCTGGAGGGCCGACAGCTTCGCGAGGTTCGCCTTGACCACGTTGCGGATCTCTTCGATCTCCGCCTTCAGCTCCTCGCGCCGCCCCGGCGCGGCCTTGCCTTCCTGGGCGACCGCGAGCGAAGTCCGGACGGCCTTGAGCTCCTTGACGCGAAGGTCCTCGAGGCTCTTCTGAACGTCGTCGAGCGTGGCCTGCATTTCCGCGGTCGCCGCGCCGGCGGCGCCCAGCTCGCGCTGGGAGCGCTGCTTCTCCTCGTCGAGCGTCTTGTTTTCGGCCTTCACCTGTTCGAACTCCTTCTTCGAAACACAGGCCACGAGCGTGAACGGAAGTACGGTCAGGACAGAAACCCGGGCGAACCGAAGGATGTTTTTCACGATGACTCCTCGCTCTTCTTTCCGCGGAATTTATCGCATTTCCGCCGCCGGGCGCACCCGCACCCTCCTCAGCGCTTCGCTCTCTTCCGGACGTCGTGGCGCCAGACGGACAGGAACGCGCCTTCTGTCATGCCGAGCGTCGCCATCGCCGCAGCGTTCGTGCCGACGCGAAGAAGGCGGTCGATGGTGGCGCGGCCCCGCGCCGTCTCGATGAAGCGAACCAGGGACCCCGAGACACCATACTTGTAGCGTCCCGTCCAGGCCCTCGCGAGGCTCTTCGGCCCCCTGCCGGCCTTGAGAGCGGCCCTGGCGTCGCCCGCGTGGGCGCCGTCGAGCTGCCCCGAGACGGACGTCGCGAGCCCCTCGACGAACCAGGCGAGCTCGTCCATGCCGTTGAAGTCGCCATTGGGGGCATGCTGGCCGTGAAAGACGTGGACGAGCTCATGGCCGACGATCTCGCCGACGTGCGCGGGCGAGGCGTCGTGCTCGCAGCCTTCGGTTTTCCACACGCGCGGCGAGAGGATGAAGAGCCGGTCGGCGACGCCCGCGGCGACCATCCAGCACGCGGTCTTCTGCGTCTTCCAGCGCCGCGCGAACGCGGCATCCATCTCGCCCCGCGAAGACAGGACTTCCACGAGGAACGGCTTCGGGAACGGGCGTCCGAAGTACCCCTCCACCCGCTTCCGTCCGGCGTCTACCGCGCCGCGCAGGACGCCTTCGACCTCCCGTTCGGAGTCCGGCACGACGATGATGGTCTCTTCCGCGCCGGCCCGCGGCGCGGCGAGGAGCGCGAGAAGGAGGACGAGGGCCGCCCTTCTCACCCGCCGGCCTTCGGGAGAAGCAGCGGGGGGGCATCGTCGGGCAGGAGCTCGGGCGCGGGCAGCCCGAGCGCGAAGCCCTGGCCGCACTCGACGCCCAGCTCGACGAGCGTCGCGACGGACTCCAGGTTCTCGACGCATTCGGCGATCGTCTCCTTCCCGAGGGTGTGGGCCACCGTGTCGATCGCCCGCACGAGGGCGCGCGCCGCCGGGTCGGTCTCGAGGCCGCGAATGAAGGATCCGTCGATCTTCACGTAGTCGGCCGGCAGGCTCTGAAGATAGGAGAAGGACGAGAATCCGATGCCGAAGTCGTCGAGCGCGAACCGGCATCCGCGCTCCTTCAGCCGGCGCATCCACTCGCGGGCCGCCACGATGTCCCGCACGGCCGTCGTCTCGGTGATTTCGAAGGCCAGGCGGCCGGCCGGCAGCCCGCTCGCGGTCACGAGCTCCTCTATGTGCGAGAGGAGCGCCTCGTCGCCGAGGCTCGCGCCCGAGAGATTCACGAAAATCTCCGCCGCGGGGCGCTTCACGAGCAGGTCGACGACCCGGTCCACGACCCAGCCGTCGACGTACGGCATCAACCCGAATCTCTCCGCGGCCGGAAGGAAGACGCCCGGCGCGATGAGGTCCTCGGGCCCCTCGCGGAGACGGATGAGGGCCTCGTAGTGGACCGCGCGCCCCGAGTTGAGCCGGAAGATCGGCTGGTAGTGAAGGACGAAGCGGTCCTCCCGAAGAGCCTCCTTGATCCGTGACGCCCAGCGGCTCGCTTCGGAAAGCAGAGACGTGATGCCGCCCGAAGGGTTCTCGACGACCATCACGCGGTTGCGGCCCTTCTCTTTGGCGGTGTAGAGCGCCGTGTCGGCCACGGCCATCAACGACGCGGCGTCCGTCGTGCCGTCCACCGGAACGACTCCGACGCTGATCCCAAGGTCGAAGGCGCGGTCGCCCACGTAGAACCGGTGCTCGTCCACGGACCGGCGGAGCCGCTCGGCCGTGAGTCGCGCTGCGTCGAGCGCGTCTCCGTCGAGCAGGACCGCGAACTCGTCGCCGCCGAAACGGGCGACCTCGTCGTTCGGACGCACGAGCGCGCCGAGGAGGCGGGCCAGCTCGACCAGGACCTGGTCGCCGGCGGGGTGCCCGAGCGCGTCGTTGACGATTTTGAAGTTGTCGAGGTCGAGGAAGAGAAGGGACGAAGGCGATCCGCGGCGCGCGCGCGCCACCGCCCGCACGAGCGATTCCTCGAAGGCGCGGCGGTTGGAGAGGTCCGTCAGGGCGTCGTGAAGCGCGAGGTGGCGGATCTGCTCCTCGTTCTGCTTTCGGGCGGTGACGTCCTGCTTGATCGAGATGAAGTGACGAATCTCGCCGTCGGCCGACTTCACCGGCGTGATCGTCTGCTCCTCGACGTAGATCGCGCCGTCCTTGCGGCGGTTGTGCAACTCCCCCCGCCAGACGTTCCCCGCGATGATCGTCTCCCAGAGCTTCTCGTAATAGAAGGGCGCCTGGACGCTCGACTTCAGGAGCCGCGGCGTCTGCCCGATGACTTCGTCCCGCTCGTAGCCGGTGAGCTCCGTGAAAGCGGGGTTGACCCACTCGATCCGGCCCTCGCGGTTCGTGATGAGGATCGCATTCGCCGCCGCCTCGAGCGCGGCGGTCTGGAACTGGATCCGGTCCTCCTGCTTCGACTCGACGACGGCGAGGGCCGCCTGGTCGGCGAAGCGATTGAGGAGGCCGATGGACTCCCGGCCATAAGCGTGCGGGCGATCCGAGTAGCTCGAGAGGACGCCGAGCACGGAATCCCCGACGACGAGGGGGATCGAGAGACCCGAGCCGAGCCGGTACTCCTCGACGCCTTCCCTCCAGGCCGCGATCCTCTCGTCCTCCTTCGTGGAGACGACCACGGGCCGGCCGGTCCGGATGGCTTCCCCGCTCGGCCCGCGTCCCTCCGGCCCGTCATCCCATCGGAAACGGTTCTTCCTGACGAAGCTCGCCACCGGCCCGGCCACGGCCTTCTGGCTGATGGAACCGTCGGGCTCCTTGAGACCGATCCACACCGCCGGGAACTCGAACCGGCCCGCGACCTCGTCGCAGATGAACTGGAGGATCCGATCGATCGGCTCGTGGCGGAGGATCTTTCTTTCCGTCTCGTGGAGGACTCCGAGAACTGCCTCGGCCCTCTTGCGAGCGGTCACGTCGCGTGACCCGAGGACGGAGGCCTGCGGCTTTCCGTCAGGACCGCGCAAGACGTTTGAAACGGTCTCGACCCAGATGTACCTTCCGTCTCGAACCCGGTACCGGTACTCCGCCGCTCCGGATTTTCCGGTCACCACCCCGCGCGCCAGCTTGGCGCGGATCATCTCGCGGTCGTCGGGGTGGACGAGGTCGAGCGCGCTCGCTCCGAGGAGCTCGGCCGACGTCCAGCCCGTGACGAGCTCGTGCGACGGGCTGACGAACTGGAATCGCCCCGCGAGGTCCACCTGGCTGATCACGTCGACCATGTTGTCGGTCAACCGCTTCAGATCCGCCTGGACCAGATCGAGGGCCTCGCCCGCCCGGGATGCTTCCGTGACGTCCCGGATGACGGTCATGACGGCGCTCGGCGTGTAGGGGACCATGCGCGCCTCGAAGACCCGCGGGCCCGCCTGCACCTCGAGCGCGTACTCGAGCGTCTGCGTCGTTCCCGTGAGGAGGCACGCCGCGATCTTCTCGAGCCAGAGCGTCGCGACCGGCGCCGGCAGAAACTCCGGGATCGTGTGCCCGAGAAGCGCCTGCCGCGGCTGGACCAGGATCTCGGCGCGGTTGGCATGAATCTCGAGATAGCGCCCCTCGCGGTCGAGAACGAGGACGAGGTCCGGAAGGGCCGACACGATCGCCCGCAATTTCAGCTCGCTCTCGCGAAGGGCCTCCTCGGAGCGCTTTCTCTCGATGGCTTGAGCGATCAGGGACGAGACGAAGACGAGAAGGTCGCGGTCTTCCTCGGTGTAGCGGACCGTTCCCGAATAGCTCTGGACCGCGAGAACGCCGATCGTCCGCTCGCGTCCGCGCAGAGGAACGCCGAGCCAGTCGACCGAGTCGCTGCCGATCCGTTCGACCTCGCCCGAGGCGACGAGCTCCTCGAAGACGTCGGGAGACGCGAGAAGCGGCCGGCTCGTCCGAAAAACGTACTCGGTCAGGCCCTTGCCGAGGGGCTTCGGCGGAAACGGCTCGTCCACCTCGTCGACGAAGTACGGAAAGCCGAGGACATCCCGGGACGGGTCGTGCAGGGCGATGTAGAAATTCGCGGCCTCCATCAGCCCGCCCACGATGGAGTGGATCCTCGTGAACAGCTCCTGGAGACTCTCCGTCGCGGCCGCGGCCTCCGCGATGCGGAACGTCGCCGCCTGGAATCGCTCTGCCCTATCCCGGCCGCGTTTCCACGCGTCCGGAGTGAAGTCCGTTTCCATGATCAGTCCCGGAATGATAGCCGGGCTCGAGGACCCGGCCGCCGACCGGACACGCTCAGAGGACCATCGCCTCGTGAATGGCTTCGCCGCGGGCGAACCGCTCGAGAGACAGCGCGGAGACGTCGAGGTGCTCGCTCCGGCCCCGGACGAGCATCTCGGCCGCGGCGCGGCCCGCCGCCGGCGCGTGCATGATGCCGTGGCCCGAGAATCCCGCGACGACGAAGAAGCCGGGCACGCCGGGAACGGGACCGAGGATGGCGTGGTGATCCGGCGTGACTTCGTAGAGCCCGGCCCAGCTCCTTTTGATGTCGAGGCCGGCCTCCCCGACGGCGGGAAAGCGCGCGTCGAGCGGTGCGGCGATCCGGAGCGGGAAGTCGGGATCGAAGGCGTAGTTGAAGCCCGGCGGCTCGTCCGGATTCGAGTAGGCGATCAGGACGCGGCTCCCCTCGCGGCGGATCAGGACACCGGTATCGGCGTCGATCGTCATCGGAATCACCGGGGGAAGCGTCTTGCACGGGCCGCTGATGAGGAGGTGACGCCGGACGGGCACGACGGGAACGTCGGCGCCGACGAGCGCGCCGACGCGGCCCGCGAAAGGCCCGGCGGCATCCACGACGGCGGACGCCCGGAGCTCGCCGGCGGTCGTCGTCAGGCGGAACGTCCCGGACCCGTCCCGGTCGATCGCCGTCACTTCAGCTCTGTAGCGGGTCCGGACGCCGCCCCGCGTCGCCTCGCGGAGAAAAAAGTTCGTCAGTCCGCCCGGATCGATGAAACCGTCGCGCGGCCCAAACGTCCCGCCCGCGATCGGACCGGCCGCGTAAGGCGCCTTCGCGCGGACCGCTTCGGCGTCGAGCACTTCCACCGCGACGCCGCGCGCGCGCTGGAACGCGGCGGCGGCCGTCATCGCGGAATATCGCGCCGAGTCGCCCGTCAGGAAGAGATAGCCCGCCTTCCTATAGACCGGCGGGTCCCCGATCTCCTCCGCGAGGGCGTCGAGGATGTCCATCGACGCGAGGGACATCGCGATGTTGATGTCCGTCGTGAACTGGGCCCGGATGCCGCCGTTCGCCTTCGACGTCGACCCGCTTCCCGGCAGCGGCTCCTTCTCGATCAGGCAGACGTTCGTGCACCCGAGCCGCGCGAGGTGAAACGCCACGCTGCAGCCGATGACGCCCGCCCCGATGATGGCGATGTCCGCTCTGTCCGCGACGTCCGCGTGATCCGCCATCGCTTTGCCCCCTTCGTCCGCGGCGAGTCCCTCGACACTTGATTCTAGGGGGCGGCGGGAACCGCTCAAAACGCCCGAATAGCGATGCCGATCTTCCAGGAGCATCGGGCTGCGTGGCGGGAACTGGTCGATGGCCGCGAGGTCACAGACATGGCCGTCACCGCCGAGGGGCAAAGAAGACTCGCGGCACTTGCCACGACTAGCGCGGAACGACTTCGCGGCGGACGGGTTGCCATGGTCGCTTCCAGTGACGTCATGTACGGCATGTTTCGCATGTGGGAGCTTCAGCGGGAAGGCCTCGGGTACGAGGTGCACGTGTTTCGAGACATCGAGGAGGCTCGTACCTGGGTTGCGCCGCCCTGATCGCAGAAGTCCCCCTGCGCTGAGTCCTCGGCGTCACTTTCCTGGACGTCTGGTAAGTCACTGAAATAATTGGCCTGCCTTCGTTGACACGTATCGAACTCTTCTGGCCGACCCGCCCCCCGAGCTTATACAGCTGTTCGAGAGGCTCCCGGAGTTCACCGAAGCGGCGTGACCGATACCGACAGCGGGCGGGACACCGTCAGGAACCTTAGACCGCTACTCCTCCCTGCCGTTGAGCTTGATATCCTTAGGTATGA
>Ga0075521_10000741_pt1 | contig 10052 bp, 9 predicted proteins | sample NGEPerD_FD_74785 | JGI IMG/M metagenome (GOLD analysis project Ga0075521, IMG submission 74785) | Arctic peat soil microbial communities from the Barrow Environmental Observatory site, Barrow, Alaska, USA - NGEE PermafrostAB12-D | ecosystem: Environmental > Terrestrial > Soil > Wetlands > Peat ...
CTTCAAAACCGTTCAGTTTTGTTGCGAGCGTGGTATTTACATTGGCGACAGCTTTCAGCACGCCTTTGCCCTGATATATTTTTTTATCTCCGTCCCGAAGTTCAACCGCCTCGTGAATTCCGGTGCTTGCACCGCTGGGCACAGCTGCCCTGCCCATAAAGCCGGCTTCGGTATATATGTCCACTTCAACAGTTGGATTTCCACGGCTGTCTAATATTTGTCTCGCATGGATTTTCTTAATGCTGCTCATGAGTTGTGGTTTTTGTTAGTCCCCTGAAAATGTCTTCCAGGCTCCGGTTTTCAGACTGCAAAGAAACAATGTTCCAATTATTCTGCAATGACAGGGAGAGTAATTGTTTTTTTAATAATTCGGGATCCAGGGCTTCGAGTTCCCATTCAAATTCGCCGGCCTGGCGGATTCCCCTGAGCTGGTCCAGAGACCGGAACATCCCGGCAGTTAGTTTTTCCTTCAAAACGACTTTGATGAATTTCCCCTTTTCCTCTTTTCTCAGATCGGCCAGGTTATTGTCGGCGATGATTTTTCCCTGGTTGATGATGATCACCCGGTCGCAGATGGCCTCCACTTCCTGGAGGATATGGGATGAAAAAAGCACGGTCCGGTTCTTTCCGTAATTCCGGATGACGTCGCGGATCTCCACGATCTGGTTGGGGTCGAGACCGGTGGTGGGTTCATCCAGGATCAGCGTTGCCGGTTCATGAATCAGCGCAGCAGCGAGACCCACACGTTGTTTATATCCTTTTGAAAGCTGAGATATTTTTTTTCCGGCCTCAGGGAGCAGACCCACGCGCTCGATTACCTCATTGATTTTTTTCTTTTTTTCGGGAAGCCGGTGGATGTCGGCAATAAAATACAGATACTCCCGGATATACATATCCGGATACAGCGGGTTGGATTCAGGCAGGTAGCCCGTCAATTTTTTTGTTCGCAGCGGTTCTTCATGTACATCAATTCCGTTTAGGAAAGCCTGGCCTGCGCTGGGTTTGAGACAACCAGTGAGGATTTTCATTGTCGTGGATTTACCTGCACCATTGGGTCCCAGGAAACCAACGATTTCACCAACCTGAACGGAAAAAGATATTCCGTCTATCGCTTTTTGTTCACCATACAGGCGGGTGAGCTCCCTTACTTCAATCGACATTCTTTAACGCTTAAGGCCGAAAGCTTAAGGCTCAAGGCGGGGCGAATCTACGAATAATGTGGTAAGTGTGGAATTGTGAATATGTGAGCAGATGGAAATGAAATGAAAAATGATAATATGAAAATGTATTTCCTAATCCACATATTGTCATTCCAACATTCCACTTTCACATATACACATTTACCACAATTCCATCCCGCCTTTGTCGGGACCACATTAAACCTAAACTATCCCCAGATCTTTCTGTATTTGTTCGAGAGTTCTTCCTTTTGTTTCCGGCATCACGCGCCAGATAAAAATCAGGGAGAGCAGCATCATACTGCTGAAAAAGATAAATGCATAGTGCCCGCCGTTGGGGACCTTATTCACGAAGATGGGAAATGTCCAGGCGATGATGGCGGCCATGATCCAATGGGTGAAGCTGCCGAGTGAACTTCCCTGGGAACGAACGGAGTTTGGAAATATTTCCGAAATAAAAACCCAGATCACAGCGCCCTGTGACAATGCGAAAAAAGCAATAAAGCCAACGAGATAAAAAATGACATACTGGTTTCCCGCTCCCGTGCTGTTGAATGCAAAAGCTGTCAGGGCCAGAAAAACAGCGGTGCCGATTGCTCCGGTAATCAGCAATGTCTTTCTTCCTACTTTGTCGATGATGGACATACCCAGGAAAGTGAATATCAGGTTTGCCCCTCCGATATATACCGGTTGTAAAAATGATGCCTGCTGACTGAATCCGGCCATCTCAAAAATGCGGGGTGCATAATATAATATAGCATTGATGCCGGAAAGCTGGTTGAACATGGCGAGCAGCACAGCATATAAAATCGGTTTCGCAAATTTACCGCTGAACAGGTTTTCATCCGGTATTTTGGATACAGCGGTTTTGGGAGTATGCAGCAGGGCGTGTTCCTCATTGATCACTGCTTTGGCATCAGGCTCACCCGTGCGCGCAAAAATGCGTGCCGCTTCTTCATCCCGGTTATTTAAAATCAGCCATCGCGGACTTTCAGGAATGATCCGAAGCAAGAGGGCGAAGAGTCCGGCGGGTACCACCATGATCCCGACCATCCAGCGCCAGGAGCCTGCTCCGATTTGCTGGAATGCGAAGTTGGTCAGGAAGGCCACCAATATGCCAATGACAATATTCAACTGGAACATTCCGGTAAGTCTGCCGCGCACAGGCGCCGGGGATATTTCTGAGATATACATCGGTCCGACCACAGAAGACGCGCCGACGGCGATGCCTCCGATCATACGGAATATGATGAAGAGTATCCAGGTCGGTGTGAGAGAACATCCTATTGCCGATAGCAGGTACATCAGTGCGATCACCAGTAACACTTTTTTTCGTCCATAACGTTGTGCCGGTCTGCCTGCGATCATGGATCCGATCACGGTTCCGATCAGGCTGGCGGCAACAGTGAATCCCAGTAAGAAATCACTGAGTGACCAGAGTTGCTGAATTGTTTTTTCCGCGCCCGATATAACAGCGGTTTCAAATCCAAAGAGAAAACCGCCCAGGGCGGCGATCAGCGTACAGCGGAGCAGGAAGGAATTAATTTTCATACAGCAATCGTTATGGGGTATAAGGTATGAAAAAAATACTCACTAAATTGAGGATCCAAACGAAGGCCATATGAGTTTCCCTTACCAGATCCGGAGTTTCGACGAATATCTCGCGCATTATAAAAAAAGCATTGAACAGCCCGAGGCCTTCTGGAGTGAAGTTGCTGAACATTTTACCTGGAAGAAAAAATGGAACCGGGTGCTGGACTGGAATTTTAAAGAGCCGCGGGTGCGCTGGTTCGATGGCGCCCAGTTGAACATTACCGAGAACTGCCTGGACCGGCACCTCCCGGAGAAAGGAGACCAGCCGGCCATCATCTGGGAACCCAATGATCCGAGTGAAAAAAACAGGATACTCACTTATAAAGAGCTGCACAGGGAAGTCTGCCATTTTGTTCAGGTTTTGAAAAACAACGGCGTTCAGAAAGGCGACCGGGTTTGCATATATATGCCGATGATTCCCGAGCTGGCCATTGCCGTGTTGGCCTGTGCCAGAATGGGTGCGATTCATTCGGTAGTATTCGGAGGTTTTTCTGCACAGAGTATCACCGACCGTATCGAAGATGCCCAATGCAGGATTGTGATCACAGCCGACGGAGGTAACCGCGGTCCTAAGGATATCCGGCTCAAAGCCACCATCGATGAAGCGCTGACAAAGACAGATAAAATTCAGAAAGTAATCGTCTACAAACACCTCAATATCGACCTGTCGATGAAAGCCGGCCGGGATTGCTGGTGGCAGGATGAATTGAAAAAAGTTGCAACCGACGATTCGCCTGCTGAGACGATGGAAGCAGAAGATCCTCTTTTTATCCTGTACACTTCCGGCTCCACGGGGAAACCCAAGGGGGTGGTACACACCTGCGCCGGTTATATGATTTATACCACATACAGTTTTGTGAATGTATTTCAATATAAACCCGGGGACATTTATTTCTGCACTGCAGATGTGGGCTGGATTACAGGACACAGTTATACGATCTACGGGCCACTCAGTGCGGGTGCCACAACGGTTATGTTTGAAGGAATTCCTTCTCATCCCGATGCAGGCAGGTTCTGGGATATCATAGACAAATATGGCGTGAATATTTTTTATACCGCACCCACGGCCATACGCAGCCTGATGGGATTTGGTACGGACCCGCTGAAAGGAAAACGACTCGACTCACTTCGGGTACTCGGCACCGTTGGTGAACCCATCAATGAGGAAGCCTGGCATTGGTACGATGAATTTATTGGCCGGCATCAGTGTCCCATTGTGGACACCTGGTGGCAAACAGAAACCGGGGGCATCATGATTTCCAATCTGGCAGGTATCAGCAAGGGCAAAGCATCTTATGCGACGCTTCCGCTGCCCGGCATTATTCCTTTACTGGTGGATGAGAAAGGAGTGCCAGTACCCGGATCGGATGCCGGAAAAGACGGGGTCTTTCATGAGGGCGCGAAGGGCGAACCCATCAGTGGTAATCTCTGCATCCGTTTTCCCTGGCCTTCTATAATCCGCACCACATATGGCGATCATGAGCGATGCCGGACGAATTATTTCGCTACCTATCCGGATTTGTATTTCACAGGAGACGGCGCCCTGCGCGATGCGGAAGGCAACTACCGGATTACGGGTCGAGTGGACGATGTGCTGAACGTGAGCGGCCATCGCATTGGAACAGCCGAAGTGGAGAACGCGATCAATATGTATCCTGATGTTGTGGAAAGTGCCGTGGTCGGTTATCCGCACGATATCAAGGGACAGGGCATTTATGCTTTTGTGACCCTGAACCGGAAACACCATGTTTCAGGTGAAGACAAATCGGGTGTAACCAAGATGGTGAACCAGGTGATCGGCGCCATTGCCAAGCCCGATAAGATTCAGTTTGTTTCCGGATTACCCAAAACACGCAGTGGCAAAATCATGCGTCGCATCCTGCGCAAAATTGCGGAAGGCGAAATGGAAAACCTGGGCGACATCAGCACACTCGTGGATCCATCGGTGGTGGAAGAAATAAAACAGGGGAGGATTTAATTGTTAGTTCTTAGTTATTGGTTGTGAAATGTATTAGAATTGCCACTAACAACTTACAACTAACAACTATTGAGCTGGTTCTTCTTTTACGATTTCGACCGTCGTTCCAATGGGTAACATGTCGTACAATTCATCCACATCTTCATTCTTCAGCGCAATACAACCGTTGGTCCAGTTTTGATATAAGTCTACGGCCATATCATCGTGAGGCCAGGTACCGTGGATGGCAATACCACCGCCGATTTTTGCATTTCTGGGTATCAGCCCCTTGGCTTTTCGCTCATTGAATTTGTCGATATCTGTTTTGGTCGGGAAATCAATCAGCATCATTTTATCCCATTTTTCATGAGGTCTTTTTGAGGCAATATGGTAACTGCCTTCCGGCGTCCGGCGATCGCCTTCCATCATTTTGTCGCCCAGGTTCTTGCTGCCGAATACAACAGGATAGGTGCCATACCAGCCGTCCTGGTCATACACTTTCAATTCATAGTTTGATTTGATCACTACAACATGCACTTCACCGGTAAGCCGTCGGTTAAAAAAACGTTTGTATGAAGTTTTGTTATCTGTTTCACGAAATCCCAGTAAACACAATGCAGTCATAGCTGCCAACATCATTTTTTGAAAGTTCATAGCCCGGGCTTTATTTTTCAACGCCAAAAGATGTCGATATATTTTACCTGTTGAAAAATTTGTGATACCATTCCATTTCCGGCTTTTTTCCCCCGCAGGGAAAAGGGCTTAAGGCTTAAGGCTCAAGGCGTAAGGCAGTTGACGGTTGGCGGTTGGCGGTTGGCGGATTTATTTATTTTATTGTTAAAGAAAGCAAAAAAAACAGCGCCGAAACGGCGCTGTTTAGTTGTTAGTTATTAGTTATCAGTTGTCGGTGTTGAAGAGGATTTCTGTTGGCTTTAAGTAACGTTTACTGAGCGTATCAAATTCATTTATAACTAACAACTGATAACTAACAACTAAAATCACCAATTGCTAAACCTCAACCCGAAAGTATATGGCGTCTGGTCAGGACCCTGGTTATTATACATTGTCTTGGTGGCCAGGGAACCATATAATTTCAACGGGCCTAATTGTACTTCTGCAATCCATGATAATTTCCAGGGATCGAGGTCGAGGGTATTAAAAGTTTTATGTTTCCCGAATTGGTTGCTGATCAGTTTTTGCCGGGATGAATACAGATAACCTGCACTGATACCCACTGAAACTCCGAATCCTTCGCGCAGGCTCGGTGTGAAATTGAAATTGATCATCAGCGGGATCGTCGCATAATCTGCGGCCAGCTTATTCTTTGTATACGTAATCGTATCCATGACCACCTCGGTTGGGTTGGTCAGGTATTTAATATTGGTCTGATACCGGTAGTTATTCAGTTCAATACCCAGCCCGTATTTCAGGTTGATGACATGTTTATAGACATTGAGGCGCTGCATAAACAACCAGATATTCACGTCCACTGATTTTTTTGTATTCAATGTAAACCAGTAAGGCTGGCTGCCGGGTGCGAAGGTCTGCATGGTCGTGCCGGCATAGTTCGATTTATCGTTGTAGTTGGTGAACCCCAGGTCAAGGATCAGCCAGTTGGTGCTGATATTGGAAGGTTTCACGTGGTTGTTGCGCCAATGGGGCGGCATGGGCCAGGGGGGCATCATACCATGATGGTCTTCTTTGTCCCATTCGTCCCAGTGGTTCCAGTCTTTTCCGTGATGATGATGCATCACACTGTCTTTTTTCTGTGTCGTGGAATCCTGCTGGCTAAACCCTTTCATCCCAATGCATATCAATGCCAGGATCGTAAAAATCTTCTTCATGATCTTGCTTATTTTTTAATAACTGAATTGAAAAACACTTACGCGCAGTTTTTTTGTATTGTCCGCGGTTTCGTCCCCGGCTGTGCGTTTAGTTAATTTTTTAAAAAAACCTGTAATGGATTTATTCCGGTCGTTCAGTGCAATCACACTGATCGCATTGTCCGTTTGTATATCGGTCAGTTGTTGATTTTCATTTTCCGCCGGAAGATTCTTTCCGCCAACAGCAATCAACAATGAGGGTGTTTTGACACCGCCCGTCAAAAGTCCGGGAGCGACTTCAGCATTCCGGTTTAAGCTGGTCTGCAATTCCGGCGTGGCATTCGATTTCTGCATCACCAACACCGCCTCTCCGGTTGTTTCCCGTATTTGCAAATCGGGATTTACCTGTTGATGCAGTTGCCGGGGATCGTTGCCATCGCCGCTTTTCTGTTCGCCGGAATATTGTATTTGATCTCCTGCCACTGTTGATCTTGGTTTATATACCGGTACTGCAGATTTTACGGGATTTGCACTAACCAGGCGGGAGCTGCTCTCCTGCGCAGGTTCTTTGTCCAGGCTTTGTTTCTGATCTGACTGATTCAACTTTTCTGCAACGCCGGAAACGGGATGGCTCTTTTTCGAATCCGTGGAAGCAATCGTTTGTTCCTTATCAGAAATGAAAGTCTTTTGATTTTTGAGAACAGAAATAATAAACCAGCTGCCCGCCAGGATCAGGATGATGGCAGCGGCGATTCGTGTCCAGTACACCGGTATGACCCTCCTCTTTTCTTCTCTGCGGTACAGTAATTCCTTCGGTTCGAAAACAGTTTCCATTGGCCGCTGGATGGTATGTTGCAGGCGGCTGAATTCTTTTTGCAGGTCCGCATGTGCGCTCAGAAAATTCTCCACTTCCATCCGCTCAGCAGCGTTCAGCTCCTTATCCAGGTAGAGCAGAAAAAAGGTTTCATAATTGTTCCTGTTGATGTCCATAACTTCTTTCTTTACAGTACATTTTCTACGCTCACGAGCCATTCTTTGAGTTGTAACCGGGCCCGGTGCAGGGTCACTTTTACCTGCGTACCATTCAGGCCGGTTATTTCCGCGATCTCCTCGTAAGAATATCCTTCATAATCCTTGAGCAGTACCAGCGAACGTTGCCTTTCATTCAGTCGCCCCAGCGCTTTTTCCAGCAAATCTTTTAATCTGGGCTGCCCCGTCCTGGTTTCCATTTGATCCGGCAGGGTTTCCCGGAATTCAAGCCTGCTGTTTTTACGGCCCAGGTCGATCATTGTATGATAGGCGATCGTAAACAGATAGGATTTGGCTTTGACTGCATTCACTTCGGCCCGGTGAATCCACAATTTTTCAAAGGAAGACTGTACCAGGTCACGCGCATCTTCCACCTGGCGGGTAGATTTCAGCATGAACCGAAAGAGCCCGTCTGCATAGTTCTTCACACAGTCATTATAGTCCTCGACCGTCATAAGCCCTTTCCGGTTGTTTTCGTCATTTGTAATACGATTGTCAATCCAAAAAGTTACAAAGCTTACCTTTATCCGGTTAAAAATGTTCTTATGCATGAACTATTCGTGAGCCGGATCGCTGCACAACTCGAAGAAATCCGGGGTGCCGGATTGTTCAAAACCGAGCGGGTGTTCAGCAGTCCCCAGGGTGCTGAAATCGTAGTCAACGGCCGCAGGGTGCTGAATTTCTGTGCCAATAATTACCTGGGATTATCCAATCATCCGCAGGTGAGGGAAGCGGCGCATCAGATTCTGAACGAGCGGGGATATGGCCTCAGCAGTGTGCGGTTTATCTGTGGCACGCAGGATATTCACAAAGAGCTGGAACAAAAGATCTCCGAATTCCTTGGCATGGAAGACACTATATTATATGTAGCGGCATTTGATGCCAATGGGGGTTTGTTTGAGCCACTGTTTACCGAAGCCGACGCCATTATTTCCGATGAACTCAACCACGCATCCATCATCGACGGCGTTCGTTTATGTAAGGCCCGGCGCCTCCGGTATAAACATAATGATATGGGGGACCTGGAAGAACAACTCAGGCAATCTGCCGACTGCCGGGACCGGATCATCGTAACCGATGGGTCTTTTAGTATGGACGGCACGATCGCCAGGCTGGATCTGATCTGTGATCTGGCAGACCAATATGGGGCGATTGTGATGAGTGATGAATCCCATTCCTCCGGATTTCTGGGCAAGACGGGCCGGGGAACGCATGAATACCGGAATGTGATGGGCCGTATCGATATCATTACAGGAACCCTTGGCAAAGCGCTGGGTGGTGCCAATGGCGGATTCACGAGCGGAAGAAAAGACGTTATTGAAATGCTGCGCCAGCGAAGCCGCCCCTATTTATTTTCAAACAGCCTGGCTCCTTCCATAACGGGTGCCTCGCTGGCCGTTCTGGACATGCTGAAAAAAGATACCAGTCTGCGGGATAAACTGGAAGCGAATACAAAATATTTCAGGAGCCAGATGACGGAAGCCGGTTTCGATATCAAACCGGGTGATCATCCGATCGTGCCCATCATGCTCTACGATGCGGTGGTTGCCCAGGAATTCGCGGCCAGGCTTTTGGATGAAGGTATTTATGTGATCGGGTTTTTCTTCCCTGTCGTTCCCAAGGGTCTGGCCCGGATTCGCGTTCAGCTGAGTGCGGCACACGAGCGGGAGCATTTGGATCGTTGTATTGCGGCATTCACTACCGTTAGAAACAGAATGAAGAAATAATGTGGTCCCGCCGAAGGCGGGATGGAATTGTGGGAAATGTAAGAAGGTGAAAGTGAAATTTAAAATTAAATTAGAAATTTCATTTTCACATTCCTACAAAATAATTGCTTCGCAATTATATACAATTCCACATTTTCCACATTGTGAAAACCGGGGTTGACCATTTAGTTTCGGGCTAAGAATGCACGGCGATCATGCTGATCTCAACGTTCACATTCTTAGGTAATCCCCGCACGGCAACCGTTTCGCGGGCTGGAAAATCGCCACTGAAATATTTTCCATAGACTTCATTCACAGAAGTAAACAGGCTCATGTCGGTCAGGAAGATTGTTGTTTTCACCACGTGATTAAAATCCATTTCAGCAGCCTGCAGCACAGCACGCAGGTTATGCATCACCTGGTGGGTTTCTTCAAAAATATCTTTTGCTTCGATATTCCCGTTTTTCGGATTGATGGCAACCTGGCCTGAGATATATAAAGTATTACCGGCCAGCACAGCCTGATTGTATGGTCCGATGGGTTCGGGTGCATCGGGTGTGATGATGATTTTCTTATCCATCCGCAAATCTAAGAATAAAGCGCATAAAGCTTAAGGCATAAGGCGCAAGGCATAAAGCTTAAGGCATAAGGCGCAAGGCATAAAGCAGAAGGCATAAGGCTTAAGGCGCAAGGCTTAAGGCGCAAGGCTTAAGGCAATGATTAATTATTAATGATTATTATTTGAAAGAATAAGTTGGTGATTAAC
>Ga0075521_10000743_pt1 | contig 10042 bp, 8 predicted proteins | sample NGEPerD_FD_74785 | JGI IMG/M metagenome (GOLD analysis project Ga0075521, IMG submission 74785) | Arctic peat soil microbial communities from the Barrow Environmental Observatory site, Barrow, Alaska, USA - NGEE PermafrostAB12-D | ecosystem: Environmental > Terrestrial > Soil > Wetlands > Peat ...
AGATGACAGATGACAGTTGACAGGAGTTCTTCAGAGGATTCCCTTTATTTGCTTTTCGAAGGTTACCGAGCCGCAGGCGTGGCCACTAATCTGTTACTAAATCCTGTTCTTCTGATTTTCAGTTATTTGGTGGCCAGATTATGGATCATAATGAAAGGGTATGATACCTAATAATACCATATCATACATTTTAAAACTGGTATTACGAATCGTACGTTTTTTACTGGCATATATTTGTTGACAAGATCGCTGATACAAATAAGTTTACATTATCAGTGGATTAAAATGTATGATAATAGTTAGCTAACAATGTTTGCCCCGCTTTTTCGTTGAAGTTTTTATGAAAAACGAATAAATCCCAGAACCAATAGCGGGTCGCAACATGTAGTTCGAGTTTTCTGTGAATAGTATCTTCACTTTGAATTTCATCGAAATTATAAAGATATCTGTCGGCGAATAAAGTTGGAAACTGACCAACGGTAATAAATGTTATAACAATAGCTCCGTTATCTGTAAAGGGCCTTTTTATGGGATGAAGTTTTATTTTTAAATCAGTCTTGTCCAAACTATCACTTGTCAGGTCAAAAATTCCAGACAATTTAAAAACTTCATATTCTTTTGATAGTTCCGGATTGATAACGATTGCTCTTCTTTTTGGCCCATTATACGAATAGCCGCGATATTCTTTTGGATATATTTTATAAGAGTAACATGAAGAAAGGGTAATTGAAATTAAAATTAATAAAGTTGGTATTCGCATTTTGGCTAAGAGTTTATAAGTAGCGGCCAGGCTATGAGGCACAATAATACAGTATAATACGTATTTATACCCAATGATACATTACGATGCGGTGGAAACCCAGGGCTCCTAAGGGAATATGTATGATAGCTGCCGGAATATTACGCGAAGGATTATGCTACTTTCAGCAACCTACCTTGCCGATCGTAAATCATTCTATAAGCATCAATTATCTTTGTATGCATCATGAAAATGAAAACTTTATTCATCGTGTATGTGTTTATCTGGGCTTTAATTGTGCCTTATCAGTATTGCTCTGCTCAGTGGAGTTCCGGAGATTCCAGTGTAATTGCACAATTTGCTGATCAGCTTAGTAGTGATACAAAGAAAGACGGGGTTCATGGCAGTATATCCGCAGCGATAATAAAGAACGGGAAGGTGATATGGGCGGGTGCGTTTGGCTACGCAACAAGGAACAAGGATATTGCTGCAGACACCAACACGATATATCGTATCGGCTCTATTACCAAAACATTTACGGCTGTTATCTTAATGCAACTTGTAGAAGAAAGAAAGGTAAAGCTGGATGATCCTGTCGAAAAATATCTCCCGGAAATAAAATCTCTGAAAGGTTATTCAGATGCGACAATCATCACCTTACGACAATTGGCCTCGCATACTTCTGGGTTGGAACGCGAGCCGGAAATGCCGGGTGCGGGTTTGGGCCCGGTGGATCAATGGGAAACTAAGTTATTATCCAGTATTCCTTATACTTCATTCAATAGTAGCCCAAGAACCAGTTTTCAGTATTCTAACATTGGGTATGCCTTGCTTGGTCTAACCCTCGAACGGGCTTCGGGTGTCCCATATATTCAAATGGTGCAACAAAGAATATTTATACCGCTGCACATGGATAACACCTTTTTTTCGGTACCGGAAAATAAGATGGCTGAACTTGCAGAGGGTTTCGTTAGTGCCGGGAAGGACAGCACATTGGGTGGTTACACAGTACCCTGTGGAGGAATTTATTCAACTTCCCCTGATCTGGCAAAATTTGTCATAGCGCTGATGGGAAAGACTCCCTTGCTTGAGCCGGCAAGCCTTCTGGAAATGCAAGTTACTCCTCCAGGTGGCTGGAATTATGGTTTGGGTCTTATGCTTGCAGGATATAAAAAGTTGGATTTTATAGGTCACGGCGGCCGCGTTCAGGGGTACCTTGCACAATTTTCTATAGAACAGCACAACGTTTACGCGGCCATTCTGCTGCGCAATCATGATAGCGGCAAAACCAATCTCGCATTAGATTCCCGGAAACTGTTGAATAAATTATCAACAGGTGATATGAGATGAATCCATTGAATTAAATCTAACTTTTTGTGTAATCGCATGAGTTTCTGAAGCCGATACCTGGGGATATCAATTATTTAGGAGGAGGTCACCTGAAGCAAATGACAAATGGCAAGATTCCTTAACAATTGCTCTTAATAAATTTAATTATCTTTGAATGAGCATTTTATCCTATCTCATCGCCCAAACCTTATCGGCATGAAATTAGTAATTGTCAGTGCAGTCTCCTGCACTATCTTTCTCGCAGCTTGTAATAAGAACGGTGCTACACTTACCCCCGCACAGACAATCGAAGGCAGTTACACCGCTTACAAATATCTCAGATTTGACTCGGTAATCAACTACCCGGTCGATGGCAAAACGATAACCATGCAAATTGACGCCATTGGCGAAGACTCCGTCAGACTACAAATCAGATCTACACAAAATGGATTCTATTCTCCAGGGGACACGGTTATCGATCATCACCTGCTCGTGCAAAAGCTCCCGTACTCAGGATACGAGGTTTCGCTTGGAGACCCGGTAGATTCCGGCACTGGTGAGAATACGATTGGGTTTGATAATTCATATAATCGCTACTATGGCGTTGATCCTTATAGTAGTTACCTTGGTTATTATATATATGTCCCGCCAGCTTACAAACAGGGTGCCGTAGAAACTCTTTTTAAAAAAATACAGTAATACCAATCTTGCGTTGTAAGGTATGAGTACCAAAACACAACATAAATTCTGGTTTTGTGAATTGCCTGAATTTGCAGGCCAGGTTATGGGAACTAATGATACGGTATGATATCTTATGATACCGTATGAAATGGTTACGACCAGGCACTTGAATAAAAGTAAGAGTAATCATCTTGTGGGCTACCTATACTGATGCGTTTTTGGATCCATCATTCTAAATGTATTACCGAAACGATTTCCAAATATTGACATGAAAGCATTATTTAACTATTGAGAATCTATGTTCATCCCAAATTTTTTCATTTTTGAAAATCGACTTTTTAAATACACCATCTCTTACATAACCATTTTTTTCAAGTGCTCTCATTGAACCGACATTATATTCAAAAACACCGGTATGAATTCTTACAAAATCTAATGATTGCAACCCATAACTTGTCATCAGCTTTACCGCTGTTGTTGCTATACCTTTATTCCAAAAGGGTTCGCCAATCCAGTAGCCAATTTCAGCTGTTTTTTTGTAGACATCACGTTGTCCCGTTAGTCCAATTACGCCACAGAATTGTCCCGAGTATTCTATTGCGAATGTCATTGGTATTGTTTCCAGCATTGTTAAATTAATAAAGCTTTCGGCGTCATTTTCTGTATAGGGATAGGGGATGTAATCGCGTACATTATCCCAAATCTTTTTATTGTTTGCTAGGTATGCTAAAGATTGGCGGTCGTCTTTATTAAGACGCCTCAAAATAATATTACCATCTTTGAACATTGAGAAAGATTGTTTAATGGCATAACGTGAGGGTAAGGCATTTGAAAAATGTCTGCTGGAACCAGGCTAATTGAAAAACTTTAGAGAAAGTTATGAACAAAAGCTAAATTACCAACATTATGCTGGAACTATTGCTGATTGCAAACTGTACACGATGATTACCACCACCGGAGTTCCTAACAACAATACAAACTGGATAACGCTCAACATATATCATTTCGTTTTGGCAGCTGGTCGTCAAAAAACCCTTGAAAAAAATGCCAGGAAAACGATGAAAAGAACCAATGGAGATTTTTTATGAGAATGCATGAATCTTTCAATAAATCAGGTTTCTCCAAATTCCTCAATAGTGTGGCGGGCCGCATCTTTCGTTTGGTCGCAGGTGCCGGATTCCTCGTGGTTGGCTACCTATATCGAGACCATCTGCTCGGTGTGCTGAGTATGGCGTGGAGTGTTCTCCCATTAAGCGCTGGGGCATTTGACATTTGCTACATCAGCGCCGCACTGGGCGGTCCATTATCTGGTGCCAAGATCCGTCGTAATTCAGGTAAGTAGCCTTTATCGGGATTTATGGTAAGCTTTGCTTCACACAGGAAGCAGTCAATGTTACGCTGATAACCTTGGAAATCGTCACGCTGCCATAAAGGATAATAGAAATCACTGAAATTGAAATAATGATAACTAATGAGTTGTAACGATTTGCATTTTTAAAAAGTCGGCTAATTTAACAAAACTCCCAATGGGCAATAATTCTTTAATTAATCTTGCTCGCGTTGCATGTGGAAGACCAATCGATTTGAGAATCTTTATGAAATGTAAATTCGCCGGAGCTAGCCTAAACGAAAGAGAATAAGAGATTGCCGCAGAATCAGATCATGCCGTTGCGGGATTAGAAAATATGTAGCATCCCGTAATTTTGGTTGTAGGATAACTCGCAAAATGCGCGTCAGATTCACATCAAAATCAACCGGATTCACGTCGGCAAAAATAGTACCAGCCAACAGAGGCAATTTTGTTCAAAACTATAAAGTATGAACACAAAACAATTTATTCTCGCCATCGCTTCTGTTTGCGCCTGTCATATCGGGTATGCTCAGACAATCGGGCATTCTCAGACAAGTGGGCAGATTACGTTTCAGTGGAACGGCTATAGTGGGTCCTATATATTAACGAAAGACAGCTCGCCCTTTATCGTCGCCCATATTCCTTACAACGACAAATACAAAGCGCCCGATGATCCAAAACCGACGATTCCCGAATATTCTGCACTTGCGGACCAATATAGAACGTTGCTGGGCAAAAGATATCTAAGCATTAGCACATATGACTCAACACCCGTAGAACTCCTTGCCCCTCTGCTTACAAGGACCAATGCCTCCCGATACGAATTCCGGGTGATTCATCATTCCGGCGAGAACGCACCGTGGAAGGAAATCGTCTCATTTACAAAAGTTGATCTGGGATTCGAACTGTTAAAAAAGGGCATTGGAGAATTGGGATCCTATTCCACTGGTTGGGACAACTATCTCATTGCAGAATTAAGGAAAAAAGGCTCCGACACCCTGTTGTCAGTAGTTTCCATATACTGGAAGCAGGTTCATCCTTCCATTTTGAATATTTATACCACCGACGAAATGAATGAATTCCTCATGAAATTCAAGCAATTCGGAAACGTCGTACTTACGACGGAAGACAGGAAGAAATGGAGGACTAACTATCCGGAAAAGGATTTGGATTCCTCGTCCGGACTTCCGAAAAGAATGGTCTTACATGCCCCGATAAATGGAATTATATTTTATCTGAATGGCGCTGTCTATAAAAAAGAGGGGATAGAATACCAGTTGATTCATGACGGGAAAATAGTGCGTGACTGGAAACCGAATGATTTTGACAATAATTTGATCTGGCTTAATAACCTTTCTCCGGGGAATTACACACTGCGTTTCCGATACAGCGGTCAGCGCCAAAGTGTAAGTGAATATCCATTCCAAGTCAAACCTGCGTGGCATCAGACAGCATTCTTTAAAATCATCTTCGGCGGCTTAATAGCCGCTTTTTTCTGTTTTATTGCAGTCGTTTTTCAATTAAGAAAACAGAGGCAGAAATTCGCAAAGGAGGAATTGAAAAAGGAAATGCTTGGTTATGAACTTAAAGCCATCTATGCCCAGTTGAATCCGCATTTTGTCTTCAATGCATTAAGCAGTATACAAAGCTTGATCGGGAAAAAGAATTTTTCGGAAGCCAATATTTATCTGTCCAAATTCTCCGATTTGATGAGGGCTACATTGACGGGCAGCGAAAAGGAATTTATCACCATCGACAAAGAGATTGAAATTCTAAAAACCTACTTGTCTCTTGAGCAGCTCCGCTTCGGATTTCAATATGAAGTAGGGCTAAGCAACAACATTCATCCGTCGGAAACGGAAATCCCTTTTCTCCTGATTCAGCCACTGGTAGAGAACGCCGTGAAACATGGTGTATCTTCAAAAGGCGAACAAGGAAGGGTGCAAGTTTATTTTGAAAAACAAGGAAGTCAGATGCGCGTAAGTATCCGCGACAATGGCAGTGGATTTAAAGAAAATGAAGCAACAGGTGGATTTGGTATCAGGCTGACCCGGAACCGTATTGAAATATTGAATAAATTGCCTGGTGAAAGAACGATCACACTGTCAGTCCTATCTGAATCCGGTAAAGAGACTTCTGTTAACCTTGTTTTTAATAACTGGTTTCTATGATCTTGAAATCCATCCTGATAGACGACGAGAGAAACAACCTGGATTACCTCCGAAATTTACTTACCGAAAATTGCCCTGAAGTGGAAGTCTCCGCATGTGCAACAGATGCGGACGAAGGAAAAAAAAAGATATTGCAATATGACCCGGACCTGGTATTTCTCGATATCAATATGCCTGGGCAAAATGGATTCGACTTATTGAGAAGTCTTCCCCGCTATGACTTTGAAATCATTTTTGTTACCGCGCATGACAATTTTGGAATACAAGCTATAAAATTTTCCGCCATCGACTACCTGTTAAAGCCGGTGAATATTGAGGAACTAAAACAGGCGGTCAACCGCGTATTTGATAAAAAGCAACGAAGTATAGACAACCCACAATTAAAAAACCTGCTTCAGCTTTTAAGAAATCAAAACTTCAGGGAAGACCATAAAATTGCGCTGGCGGCCTTAAAAGAAACCCGGTTTGTTAATACCATCGACATCCTTCGCTGCGAATCATCCAATAATTATACTACCTTTTTTCTCAAAGATGGCGACAAGATACTCGTATCAAAGCCCATTTACGAATACGAAGAGATTTTGAAAGACTATGGTTTTATCCGTTGTCACCAATCTCATTTGATAAACAGAAACTGTATTAAAAGTTGGGTTAAAACGGAAGGAGATTATTTTTTGCTGGAAAATGGCGATGAGATCCCCATTTCAAGAAGTAAAAAAGACAGGGTGGCTCAGCAACTTAAGACAAATCGGTATTGACGCTTTCTACAGCATTTGGTCGGGGTGCGTATTACTGAGGGATTCTTTTTTCTTTTGGGTACGAACGCGTGTATTATTTTCTAAGAAATGTATATAATGATAAGATATGATAGAATAATTATCAATCTCAGTAAGGGCAAAATATCCGGTTAGGGATTCGAAGTGATTACTGATAAACAGAACGAAGGCGAATATGATTCAATCCATTACGATCGCCGATTTCATGAAGATGGAAGAAGCGATACCGCTGGCAGACGTGCGAACGCCGGCTGAATTTTCGCACGGTCATGTCCCGGGTGCGACGAATATGCCTTTGTTTAGCAATGAGGAAAGAGCTCGCGTGGGAATCACGTACAAACAGACAGGAAGGGAAGCGGCGATAATATTGGGTTTCGATCTTACCGGATCGAAATGGTCGGGTTTTATCCGGGAGGCATGCGGTTTTTCTCCGCAGAAAAAACTGGCGGTGCATTGCTGGCGCGGCGGGATGAGGAGCGAGGCCATGGCCTGGGCGCTGAATTTTTACGGATTTGATGTATTCGTGCTGCAAGGCGGATATAAACAATACAGGAGATGGGTGTTAAACCAAATAGAAGAACCCGGAAATCTATACGTGGTCGGAGGGATGACGGGTTCAGGCAAAACGCGTATTCTTCAGGAACTGCGCGGTATGGAAGAACAGGTGATCGATTTGGAACATCTTGCGCAACACCGGGGATCGACCTATGGCAGCCTCAACCGGTTGGAGCAACCTACGCAGGAGCAGTTTGAGAATAATCTGGCGGCAGAGTTGCAGCGTTTGGACCGGACAAGAAGGATTTGGTTGGAAGATGAAAGCCTGACTATCGGCCGGTGTTCTATCCCGAAGTCGTTGTGGGACCGGATGCAATCAACATCTCTTTATTTTTTAGAAGTTCCTCTGGAAGATCGCGTGCAGGCACTGGTACAGGAATACGGATCGCTGGACAAAGAATTCCTGGTGCTTTGTACGGACCGGATCCGCAAGCGGCTTGGACCGGAACAGACCAAAAAAGCCATCGCCGCAATCAAAGAAAACAGGATGGAGGAATTCGTGCGGTGGGTGCTTGTTTATTATGATAAAACCTATCAGACCGGATTGATAAACCGGTCGGGCAAGCGCATTTGCCGGATACCGGTTCCTGGCGATAACCCGGCTGAAAACGCTTCACTTATTTTGCAGAAGGCCAGCAACTTTTCAGATATTCCCGTAAATAAAACATGGCGTCATGAGAGAAGAAGAGGAGATTAAATTAACGCGGTATTCCCATGGGGCGGGCTGTGGTTGTAAAATCAGTCCGGCCATCCTGGACGAAATTCTCCGGACCACCCAGAATTTTCCAGCCGATCCGCGGCTGCTAGTCGGGAACGAAAAAAGGGATGACGCTGCCGTACTGGACCTGGGTAATGGAACGGCGCTGATTTCAACGACGGACTTTTTCATGCCGATCGTGGACGACGCCTATGATTTCGGGCGGATCGCTTCCGCCAATGCGATCAGCGACGTATATGCGATGGGTGGCAAACCGATTCTCGCTATTGCGATTCTCGGCTGGCCGATTGCGAATTTGCCGCCAGAGTTGGCGCAAAAAGTATTGGAGGGTTCGCGGGTCATTTGTGCTGAAGCCGGGATAACCCTCGCAGGCGGCCATAGCATCGATTGCCCGGAACCGGTTTTCGGATTGGCGGTGAATGGAATTGTTCCCATTTCGCAGCTAAAACGAAATGCGACAGCTGAGTCTGGTTGTCGCCTGTATCTGACCAAGCCGCTGGGCGTGGGAATTTTGTCAACCGCGCAAAAACGAGGTATCCTTTTGCCGGAAGATGCGCGGGTTGCGTTAAAGAGCATGGTGACGCTGAACAGCCTTGGAGAAAAGTTCGGGAACCTTAGCCAGGTAAAAGCAATGACCGATGTTACAGGTTTTGGATTACTCGGGCACCTGATGGAAATCTGTGAAGGCAGCAATCTTTCTGCCAGCATTGAATTTGAAAAAGTGCCGGTTTTTGCGTCCGTGAACAGATACCTTTTGCAAGGTTGTGTACCCGGTGGCACACAACGCAACTGGACCAGTTATGGTCACAAAGTAAGTGCGTTATCGGATGCGCAGCGGGATCTGCTTGCGGACCCTCAGACGAGCGGCGGACTGCTGGTAGCCGTTTCGGAAGACGGGGTTCAGAATTTTGAACAACTACTGAAACAGGAAGGTCTTGAACCAGATCATTGCCGTTCGTTCGGCCGGCTTTTTCCCCGAATTGGCGGCGCGGTCGTAACAGTGATGTAAGAGGTTCAAAGTTTCGCCTATGTTGCAATTCTGGAAAATCGGACTTTCTAATTCTGATAAAAATTAGCGCAACGATGAATCTGTGATGTTAAAAAGGAAGCTGCACCCACTCAGGGATGCAGCCTCCCGCTAAAAATACACTACAACGTCACTACCAGTGTTCCGGTATTACCTGGAACATCGGTTGCCATAGCGCTGATTTTACTACCCGCCATCAAGGCGTTTGCCTGCGTAGTCGTGTAGGTCCAGTCAATTCCATTGTTCTGTTGTACGGCATTGCCTTTTTCCAGCAGCCCGCCGCTGGCAGCGAAAATTTCTACCAGTACGCCGGTTACCCGGAAATCATCTACCGCGCGAATCGTGATTGTGTTTCCAACCACACCACTGTACGCACTGGTGCCGATTTTACTTACGACAGGAGGAGACATGAAATCTGCAGCCGCCCTGCTAAACAGGTTTTGCCTGGGCTTGCGGGCAGCGATATAGGCATCTTTGATACCCTGATCTGTGCCTTTCACTACTGCCGTGGCATATTTTGTAGCCAGCAGAAAGTTCTCCTGTATTTTCAACTGAGCAGCAGTGTCCGGCCCCGTTCTTTTTTTAGGGGCTTTCGCAACTACTGTTTTTCCCTCCCACTCGCGAAATACGAGTTCTTTACCGAGGGTTCCTCTGAATTTTCCTGTTATGACACTATTATTTGAATTAGCCATAAG
>Ga0075521_10000749_pt1 | contig 10019 bp, 8 predicted proteins | sample NGEPerD_FD_74785 | JGI IMG/M metagenome (GOLD analysis project Ga0075521, IMG submission 74785) | Arctic peat soil microbial communities from the Barrow Environmental Observatory site, Barrow, Alaska, USA - NGEE PermafrostAB12-D | ecosystem: Environmental > Terrestrial > Soil > Wetlands > Peat ...
CGTGCGCGGAGTGGTGAGCGGCCTCGGGCTGGTCGATATCTGGATGGGCGTCGCCGAAGCCGTGACCTATCGCGAAAGCCCGCGGAGCTAGTTCCCGTTCTGGGACATTGCCGTTCGGAGTGAACGGCCGGGGACATTCCTGACATATTAGACCGGGCACATGCCTGACACTTTCTCCTGTTTTGCATTGAGGGGAAGAGGTGCAGGAGAAGGGGAAGCTTCCCCTTCTCCTGCCTCCTCCACGTCGAAGCCTTGGGGTTTACGCCAGGCGACAACCCGCAGTTCGCGGCTGTCAAAGCTGGCAATGGGTAGCTCCGCAAAGTAGATCGTAAACCAGCGATCGTCGAGCGGAAGCAACCCGATCCTTTCCGCCCAGAGCACTTCACTGAGAAACACGTCGTGTTTCTTCCAGCGAAAGACCCCTTGGTGCTTCACACTGCGTACCAGCATGCTGCTGGGATACTCCGGTTCCGCTATCCGCGCGGGATACTCGCGGGGTGACGGTTGATACACACTCGCTGGCGTTTCCATGCCCAGTGCCTCGTGCGGGCGAACCTGGTTGTACTCTTGCCGAAAACCGTCCAGCGAGCGTTGTTGCGCGCGCCGGTCTTGGGCCGCAGGCATCGCCGTCTCTTGCTTCAAGGTGCGGTGCATGCGCTCGTGACGCCCATTCTGCTCCGGATGTCCCGCCGCGATCCGCTCCGGCACAATCCCCAGCTTCATCCACCACACCGCTAATCGCGACAGTCCAGCGATCGCCGTCGAGGCGAACGGCGCCCCGTTGTCCGTACGTATCGCCACCGGCAAGCCATACTCGCGAAACCCGGCTTCGAAGATCGCTCGCACCCGCTCCGTGTTCGTCTTCTCCACCGCCTGGCAGCGCAACAGGTAGCGGCTGTAGGCATCCGAGATGGTCAACGGATCGATACGCTCGCCATCGCCGCTGCGAAACCACCCCTTGAAATCGGCACACCACACCCGGTTACAACCATCGGCATGCGCCAGCGGTTCGCTGTAGGGCGCGGTCTTACGCCGCTGTTTGCGCGCCACCACCAGACCCGCTCGCTTCACCATCTCGCCTATCGTGCTGGCCGCCGGCCAAGCTGGACCGGGCTGGTCGCGCTCTAACACTCGCTTCAACTTCCGCGGTCCCCACCGCAGGTGCGCCTGTCGCAGCTCCAGCACCGCTTGCTCGATCGCTGCCGCCGTCTGGTTGGGATGCCGCCGCGCCGCCCGGTTTAACTCCAGCAGCCCGGCCAGCCCCTGCGCCCGATACCGCCGCAGCCATACGTAGCCGGTTTCCCGGCTCACCCCAAAGCCTTCGCACAGCTCCGTCATGCTCTGCTCATCTCGTTCATACTCCAGCACAAACCGTGCCTTCTCTTCCATCACACTGCTCACTTTCCAGGGCATGCCGTCGTTCTACATGCCTCTTGGACCTCTGCACAGTGTCAGGAATGCTCCCGGTCTGTTCTGTCAGGGATGCTCCCGGTCCGTACCTCTCGCCACCCCTCCCCCTCCCCCCAAAATTCCTCGTTTTCATGGGGATAGCGGGAATTTGTGGGCAAACCACTCATAACAAACGGGTTGCACGTAAAATCTTGTCGCGGGTTCGGGGACGATTGATGTCCCCGGTCTGCATAGCCCGGCTTAACGCGGAGACACGGCCATGTCGGCTGGGTCACCTGGATGAGGTGAATATGGGCCGCAGTGGTACGACGCGGGCGGTGTGAAACGCATGTCAATTTGCCCACCTCGTTCGGGCACGATGAACTTACCTTCTACGTAGACCTTAGGATCCACGAGGACGAACCGAGCGAAGGTTGTCGACTTGCCACCGGTTTGCTCGACCGTAAATATTGGTGCCGTGCAATTTTCCTCGTCCTTAAAAACATTTGGAAACTGCGGGCGTAGTTTCGTAAATAATTGGGCGAATCTTGCCAGAGCCGCCGATTCGTCCATTGTCACCAACTGCACCGGAGTGCGACCGCGGTCAGAGGTTATGCTCTTGGGTTGAAACAACGCACTTATCTTGGCCTCTGCAGACATTACTCGACTCAAATTGAGCGGAGATGAGGCTTCCGGTAGGTGCGCGAGACGAACTTCTTCGAAGAACTTCGCTAACAGTTCCCGGCGTATCTGCCTTATGCGTTCCTCCTGTTCGCACGCCTTCTTGTTGTTCTCATCATTCGTCCAAAGGGCGAATGAAATCGTCGATCGGGGAGGGGCGATGGGGACTCGAATGGTGAAGGCCACAATGTCATCCGCGAAATTTCCCATGGGGTCTGGAACCGGCAGAGTATCTGACTTCTCGAGCCGTACGCGCGCGTCCGGATCTGCTGAAAGCTGAGTCTGACTGGGTAGAGTACCTACAAACCCGATAGATGCATCGTGCGCGGCCTCTGCCCCAGCGTTCTCAATCGAACAGTACAATTCGCAAGCCGATTGCTTATCAGAGAGGTGACATCTAACCATTACTTGCTGCGCAGGCGCGCCGCGTGAAGACTTGCCGCGTGGAACGAGTGGGATTTGTAAGTGGATCTCGGCGCTGGCAGCGACATACTCATCGTAGGTGTCGTAACCCTCTTTTTCAGCCCTGAGTCTAATTAGTTGCCCCGGGCGCACTTCCGCCAGGAGTGGTAGATCGAAATCCCCTTTTACAGTTGTTGTATCGTTGTGTTTCGCGCTTCCGCCCACGACGCTCACCCGGACGCCCGCCACCGGGAGGTGCGATTTGTCGTCGGTCACTGTGCCGTGCAGGTGAAGTGCGTTCGGTTGCTGCGCCGACAAACAGAGCGCCGTCGCCAATACCGACATGATGACACTTGAACGCCAGCGAACAATCATAGCTTCTTAAGGGGTATGACGAGATTCTCGGCGGGCGGGGTTAGAGTCTCATCGTACGTTCGGTAACCATCCTTGCTGACATGTATCCGAAGCGACTGGTCTTCACCGAACGTACCACGAAGTTCAATTCTAAAATTGCCGAGATCGTCTGTGAAGGAGGTCTCCGTGCGTCCCGAAAGGGAGACTCTGGCCTGGCCGATCGCTGCGTTTGAGGTTTGGTCCACAACCACCCCGGCTACTTCAGGCGGGGTTGGTGAGGTTGATCAGCGATTTGAAATCAGTGGTCAGTGGTTAGGAAACGCAGATCCCCCGCTGCGCGAGGGATGACAAGCGTGGGAAGGGGACGGTGTGACCGCAGCACGAAGAGAGAGCGTATTCCCCGCTGCGCGGGGGATGACAACCTAAGAAACAGTTTATCTCTAGCGCTTCCCGATCTCCCCTACCGCGCGCCAAGCTTGGTCGATGGCGGCGTCGGTGTAGGCGCGGGCTCCAGCATCGGAGTTGGCGATGGTGATGCGGCCGAAGGGCTGGCGTCCGATGACGCAGGGGCGCTCGTCGGGAGCGAAGTCCCGATCCCACAGCGTGCTGTATTCGTAGGCGTAGCCGTGTGTCCAACGATTCACGGTGATGGCGGCGATGTCGCGTGCGGGATCGAAACTCTGCGAGGTCAACATCCGCCCGAGTTGATCGCGAACGTTGCGCTCGATGGTCGCGTAGGGCGTCTGGTAGAGCTCGGCGTGTCCGTAACGATACTGGTCGCGCGCGGGCAGTCCGGGCTTGCACGGAGTACGCAGCATGAACAGGACGGCGGGTTCGTCAGGCTGGCCGGGGAACTTGTACGCGCCCAGGCTCACGGGAAAATCGAGCGCGGTGTAGCAGTGATAGCTGCCGGGCGAAACGATGTGCTGCATGCCCAGGCCGGCGAACGGCTGCCAGTTGCGCAGGGCGACGTGGGTGTAGAGGAGCGGAACTTTGACGCCGTATTGCAGCGCGTCTTTCTGCTGCTGCGGCAACTCCGGACACAGGTACGGAACCATCATGTTGTAGCAGGCCATGACGACGTGCCTGGCGCGCACGGCCTGCAGCTTGCCGTCGCGCATGTAGAGCACATGGACCTGCCTGGCGCTGGCGGGCGGGCCGTCGTGCTTGACCTTGACCACTGTGCTGTTGAGCCGGATGCGCACTGGCGACGAGGCGCGGTCGAGCTGGAGGTAGTCGGCGCGCGCGGTGACTACGTCGTACATGTTGTGTCCGGGAATGGCGGCGGGAATCAGCGAGCGTACCAGCAGACGGGCGATGGAGGCGTTGCCGTCGGGGAAATGAAAGATGTAGGGCTCACCTTTCTCGCGCTCGCCGAGGTCGAGGCCGTCGAAGCCGGGGTAGAAGATGGCTCCATAGTCGTCGCCTGCCTCGTAACACCCGAGTGCCGGCGCAGCATCGATTCCCACGCCGAACAAGTCGTGCGACCAGGTCTGGAAAAACGGCAGGGCTTCGGGCGTTACATTGCAAACTTTGGTGAGGAAATCGGCATAGCTGATCTTGGCCAGTTTGGCGCGCTTCTGCTCGCGCGTGAGGTTGGGAAGGTAGTCCACCTTGTCGGCGTAAACGCGCGCAATGTCGCGCCGCGCCGCATCACTCAACGGAGCCTGTGCCAGAAATTCGGGCCACGGAGTCGTGTTCAATCCCGTTACTAAGCGGTCGTGGCCGAAGGTTTCGCGATCGAAGAACACCGCCGTGCCTAGCTTGGAATAGAGCTTCTGGTCGTACGCCTTGTAGAAGGCCGAAGTGTCGATGCCGAGGTCGGTAAGCAGTGACTTCGCGACCTGGCTGTATTCGTCGGGACTCTCGATGGACTGCGTGCCTCCGTAGCTGAGCACCATGCGGTTGGCGGCGGTGAATTCGTTGCGCTTGGCGTGTCCGCCGAAGTCGTCGTGATTGTCGAGGATGAGGATGCGCGCTTTGCTGCCCGCCTTCTGGCGATAGAAGTAGGCGGCGGCGAGACCGCTGATGCCGCCTCCGACGACGACGAGGTCGTAGCTCTCGGTGGTGTCGGATGGTTTGGGAGCGGCGTCCCAGAAAGCGTCATCGCGCAGAGCGTGAGCGTACTGGTAAGTCGCGTCATAGCTGCCGCGAAGTCCGGTGAGCGCGGGCGGATAGTAACCGGCAGCGGCAGGGTCTTTGGACGCGAGGTCGTCGAGCGCGGCGAGAAGATGGGCATTTGAGGCGAGGAGCGCGCCTCCGACACCGATGCTAACGCCGTTCAGGAAGTCGCGGCGGGTGATGTTGCGTGTCATGCCGAGTTCGCGGTCGTTGGAGTCTTGGCTCATGGGTTGCCCTTGGAGTTTAGTTGTCCCGTATCACTCGGCGGACGGTCGCGCCGCGATCGGGCGGAGGCTGCGGCGTAACTATGAAACTGTTAGTCAGCATTTCGCGAATTCGTTCCATGCGCTCTGCGGAATTGTAGAGCACCGAGCACAGCGGCTCTCCCGCCTGCACCGGGTCGCCGATTTTCTTGTGCAGCACAAATCCCACTGCGGGATCCACGACATCGTGTTCGTGTTCCCGGCCGCCGCCGATTAACACGCTGGCGTGTCCGATTTGCTCGCACTCCGTTGCGTGGAGGAAGCCGGAGGCAGGGCTGATGATTTCGGCGTGGAATTTCGCCTGCGGCAGACGTTGGGGATCGTCCACTACTTTCGCATCTCCACCCTGCAGTTCGATCATGCGGCGAAACTTTTCCAGCGCTGCGCCGGAGGCGATCAGCTCTCGCGCCAATTGTTCACCCTCGTCCACCGTTGCCGTGCGTTCACCGAGGTAAAACATCCATGCCGCGAGCGTCATGGTCAGCTGTCGCAAGTCGTCGGGACCGCCGCCGCGAAGCGCCTCGAGAACCTCTTCGACCTCGAGTGCGTTGCCGACCTTGCGGCCGAGAGGCTGGTCCATGTCCGTGATCAACGCGACAGCTCGAACGCCCATGCGTTTGGCGGTATCGACCATCAGTTCGCCGAGCGACGTGGCGTCGTCTTCAAGCTTCATGAAAGCGCCCGATCCCGTCTTCACGTCGAGCACGAGTGCGTCGATGCCCTCGGCCAGCTTCTTGCTCATGATGGAGGCGCAGATCAGGGGCGGGCTGTCGATGGTGCTGGTGAAGTGACGAAGCTGATATAGCTTGCGATCGGCAGGTGCGATCTCCGCGGTTTGTCCGATCATCGCGCACCCACATTGCTCGAGCACGTTGATGAACTCGACAATTGACAGGTTTACCCGGAAGCCCGGTACCGCTTCCAGTTTGTCGAGTGTGCCGCCAGTGTGTCCCAAGCCGCGGCCGCTGATCATGGGAACGGCGAGGCCGCCCGCTGCCACGAGTGGCGCGAGGATGAGCGAAGTCTTGTCGCCGACGCCGCCGGTCGAGTGCTTGTCCACAGCCTTAACGCCGAGCGAAATGAGGTCGAGCATCTCGCCCGAGCGCAGCATCGCGTCGGTGAGGTGGGCCGTCTCCGCTCGCGACAACCCGCGTACGTGAGCGGCCATCAGCCACGCAGCCGCCTGGTGGTCGGGAATCTCGCCGCGCGTATGGCCGAGCACGAGATGTTCGATCTCCTCGCGTGACAACTCAGCGCCATTGCGCTTCTTGCGCAGGATCTCCAGGATGTGCGGAGCGCTTGCGGAATTTTGGGGTTCGGCTTCGGTCATCGGGCCCGGGTTCCTAGCAAGATTCAAACCAGTCGTAACACTACACTCGTATTACTTCACAACTGTTAGCGCAGACCTGCAACTCCGTGGAGTGCCGCCGCATCTACTTTACTAGCGACGTCACAAAGAGCGCCGCAACCCAACCAGAACTCTAGCTTGCCCGGCCCATGCCGGGCGTTTTTTTCGGAACCCTCCTCCGCTTCGGACACTGGTGCCGCTTCCATACTATCTCTGACTACTCTGCGTCACGCTCTTGTGACATTCATTTTGCATCGCGATGACAACCCACCGGCCCGCGCCATCCTATCCTCTGCTCATTCAGACTTCGGCGATGGTGAGTATGCAAACCCATTTGAGTCCGATGCTGGGAGGTATTCGTGAAATTACTGTTGCTCGGAATTCTAGTTCTTGTAACTAATCTGGGTTGTGGAGGGTACGGATCGGGCATGGGCATGACCGCAGCGCCGGCTCCCCAATTTACGCCCGCGCCCAGCACCTACGCCACGCCGCTGACCGTTTCCATTCAGGACAGGCTGCAGAACGCCGTCATCTACGTAACGGTCGATGGTTCCATGCCATCGCTGTCGTCGCCGATCTATCACGGGCCGTTCACAATTACGCAATCGGCGACGGTGAAGGCGGTTGTCCTGGTCAACGGCTACTCCACCAGCCCGGTAGCTGTCGCCAACTACACCCTGCAATAAGCCTCCTGACCTGGCAGAATGGGGCTCCGCTCGAAGCGGCAAGCAGGGGGAGACGTGGTTGGCGCCGCGGGGCCGTTCGCTGGGTGGGTGCGAGCGGCCCTCGCTGCAATCCGTAACCAATACGGTGCCCGGCATTCAGGCGTCCTGACTTGAGTCCGATTTTTGTTATGATCCCCGACAGAGGAAAGCGCGCGTTGAGGACCATCGCACCATTCTTGTTGTTCTTGAGTTTTTGCGCCGTCGCAGTAGGACAAACGTCGAACCACTCTACGGCAAAGGGTGGGGCATTCAAGGTTCCGGCTGCGTAGAAAAAGCGGTCGAAACCAGTTGTCGTGTTCTGATCGATGCCAAAACCGGCGATACCTACAATCTCCTCTTCAGCGGGAAGGTACCAAAAGCCGGCACTGCGATCCGTTTCAAAGGTGCCCTGCACCACGGTATGACCACCTGCATGCAGGGCAAGCCCGTCAACGTCACCTCGTGGAAGAAGGAGAAAGGAATCAAGTGCCCACCGCCCGCCACGCCTGGGCGCTAACACATCAGCGCGATTATTTCGCATCCTCCAAGCGTTGCTCGAGAAGCCGTAACACTTTGTCAGCGCTTTCGGCGAGGCTTTCGCGATCGGTGAGGCACTCGACCTCGGGATGCAGCGGCGGCTCGTAGGGATCGTCGATACCGGTAAATCCTTTCAGCTCGCCTCCGCGCGCCTTTCTGTATAGGCCTTTGACATCCCGCTGTTCGCAGACCTCCAGCGGAGCATTGACATACACCTCGACAAAGTCGCCGATCCTGGCGCGTTGTTCGTCCCGCACCGTGCGGTAGGGGGAGATGGCCGACACCAGCACAATCACGCCGTTCTTGGTCAGCAGATCGGCAACGAACCCAATCCTTCGGATGTTCTCGTCGCGATCTTGCTTGCTGAAGCCAAGGTCCTTGCAGAGATGCTGGCGGACCACGTCGCCATCCAGAAACTCCACTTTCCTCCCTGCGGCCCACAACCGCTCGTAAACGGCTTGGCTGAGAGTGGTCTTGCCGGCGGAACTGAGTCCGGTAAACCAGATGGTGAGTCCGCGATGGGCCACTCCGCGACTCGTCGGCTGCCGAGGTTGTTCTTCCGTCCACCCAGTGATCATCCCGCCCGCCAGCGTTTGATTGCTGATGGGATCGATCAGAATAAAGCTGCCCGTGGTGCGATTCTGGGCGTACGTATCGCAGAACAACGGTCGATGGGTATCGATCTCCACCATGCCGATTTCGTTGAGCCGGAGTTCCTCGCCTCCTGGTTTGAACTCCAGCGTGCTGATGTCGAGTTTCGAAACCAGTCGCGAAACCTCGGCACAGACGCGCTGGGTGGTATGTTTCACCAGATACGGGCGCTGCAGAGCCATCGGCGATTCCGACATCCACACCAGAGTGGCCTGAATTTTCTGGGCAGCCATGGGCGGATCGGTTTCACTTGCCAGCATGTCGCCGCGGCCCACGTCGAAGTGATCATCAAGGCTCAACGTCACCGAGGCGGGTGCGTGCGCACGAGTGGGATTTCCATTGCAGGTAGTGATCGCACGAATCGCTGCGACGTGTCCGGATGGCAACACTGTGACGCGATCGCCCACTCCTATCGAGCCCGCGGCAACCTGGCCGGCATAGCGCCGGAATCCGGAATCCGCGCGAATCACGTACTGCACCGGAAAGCGCAATTTCTGCGCAGACACCAATTCAACCAACGGAACCGTCTCCAGGTACTCCAGCAGGTTTTCCCCGGAGAACCACGGCATGTGCTCGCTGCGACTGACTACGTTGTCACCTTGCAGCGCGCTCACCGGAATGGAATGCAGTTGACTGCCGGGAATCCTGGGAGTGAATTCGCCGATCTGTCTCGTCACTTCGTCGAAGGCGCTCTCGGCGTAGTTGACGCTATCCATTTTGTTGATCGCGAAAACGATGCGCCGGATGCCCAGCAGCCACGCCAGATAAGCGTGACGCCGCGTCTGCGGCAGCACTCCCTTGCGAACGTCGAGCAGGATCACGGCCAACTCAGCGGTGGACGCCCCTGTCACCATGTTGCGGGTGTACTGTTCGTGCCCCGGAGTGTCGGCAATGATGAATCTACGGCGCGGCGTGGAGAAGTAGCGATAAGCCACGTCGATGGTGATACCCTGCTCACGCTCAGCGCGCAGCCCGTCGGTAATGAAGGCGAGATCCAGGCCGTTGGGAGACGCCTTCCGCACCGACGCCAACTGGTCTTCGAAGACACCATGAGTATCGTGCAATAAGCGCCCGATGAGCGTTGACTTACCGTCGTCCACGCTGCCGGCGGTGGTGAATCGCAGCAGGTCCATGGGTCAGAAGTATCCTTCGCGCTTCTTGAGCTCCATCGAGCCTTCCTGATCGTGGTCGATCACACGGTTTTCCCGTTCGGAACGGCGAAAGTTCCGCAGTTCGGCGATGATCTCCGGAACCGTGGTGGCATGCGATCGGATCGCTCCCGTGCAATAGGTGCATCCCAGCGATCGGGTGCGGCACATGACCATCTCCGATCGCTCGCCGGGCAGTAACGGGAGATCGTGCTCCACCGGAATCAGCGACTCGCCGCGCACTACCATCTCGCGCTCTTTGGCGAAGTAGAGTGGCACCACGGGTATGTTCTCTGCCTCGATATATTCCCAGACGTCGAGTTCCGTCCAGTTGGAAAGCGGAAATATCCGCATTGATTCGCCTGCGTCGATGCGGCCATTGAACAGGTTCCAGAGTTCCGGGCGCTGCGTCCTGGGGTCC
>Ga0075521_10000752_pt1 | contig 10008 bp, 9 predicted proteins | sample NGEPerD_FD_74785 | JGI IMG/M metagenome (GOLD analysis project Ga0075521, IMG submission 74785) | Arctic peat soil microbial communities from the Barrow Environmental Observatory site, Barrow, Alaska, USA - NGEE PermafrostAB12-D | ecosystem: Environmental > Terrestrial > Soil > Wetlands > Peat ...
GGGAAGTACGGGATCAAAGGCGTGCGTGCCGCGATTCCGCGTAGATGTACCTGTGCAGCCTGAATCTGATCGAGCGTAACCATGTTAGATCTCGAGTATGACCGGCATAATCAGAGGCCTGCGTGACGTATTTTTCACAATGAAGCGCTTCAAGTCCTGGCGGATCTTCTCCTTGATCACGCCATAGTCTCCCCGCTCTTCGTCGCTGGAAGCTTCCAGCGTATTCATCACGGTCAGTCGCGCCTGGTCGAGAAAGCCATCGTCAGTGGTGCTGGCAGAGAAACCGCGCATCACGATTTCCGGCGAGGTCTCGACCTTCCCCGTCAGTTTGTTAATTGCGATGATGGGCAGCACGATGCCGTCCTCGCTCAAGTGACGGCGATCGCGGATCACCAGGTCTTCCACGACGTCGCCCATCGAGTTGGAATCGATGCAGATGCGGCCCACGGCGACGCGCCCCGCTTTCTTCGCGCCCATTTCGTCGAACTCGAGGATGTCGCCACTTTCGATCATCAGCACTTTTCCGACCGAGCCGTGCATTGCTCCCGCCAGTTCCGCGTGCAGCTTGAGCTGCCGGTATTCGCCATGAATCGGGATGAAATATTGCGGCTTCACCAGGTTGATGATCAACCGCAATTCTTCCTGGCTGGCGTGACCGCTGACGTGCACTGGCGGTGTCGAACCGTCGTCATAAATGACGTGAGCGTCGCGGCGGAACAGGTGGTCAATTACGCGATAGATCGCTTTTTCGTTGCCCGGAATGATGCGCGACGAAAGGACGACGGTGTCGCCCTTCTGAATGCGCGCATGCTTGTGGTTGTCCACTGCCGCACGTGACAACGCTGACATGGGCTCGCCTTGCGTGCCGCTGATCAGGACGCATACTTTTTCCGGCGGCAGATCACGAATCTGTGCAGGATGGATCAGCGTCCCGTCGGGAATGTCGATGTAGCCGAGATCCTGTGCGATTTCGGCCGACTCCATCATCGAACGGCCGACCAACGCAACCTTGCGCCCATGTTCGAACGCCTGTTCTATCGTCAGCTTGATGCGATGAATCGACGACGAAAAGCACGTAATAAACAGACGCCGCTTGGTGCGGGCAAATATCTCTTCAAATCGCGCGCGTACCGCTCGCTCGCTCGGGGTGTAGCCCCGGCGCTCGACATTCGTCGAATCCTGAAACAAAGCCAGTACGCCCTGTTTGCCGTATTCCGCAAAGGCGTGAAGATCGAACAGTCGGTTGTCCGTGGGTGTGGGATCGACTTTGAAATCGCCCGTATGGATCAACACTCCCAATGGCGTGTGGACGGCCAGCGCCACACAATCGACCAGGCTGTGCGTCACTTGGATGGGATTGATGGTGAAGGGCCCTATCTTGAAGCGCTCGCCGGGCTTGATTTCGTTGAGTTCCGCGTCATCGAGCAGGCCATGTTCTTCCAGCTTTCCTTCGACATAGGCCAGCGTGAACTCGGTGCCGTAAACGGGGACATTCAGTTCCGACAAGATCCACGGCAGAGCTCCGATATGGTCTTCGTGGCCATGCGTCAGCACGATGGCGCGCACGTGCTCGCGGTTCTCCGTCAAATAGGTGATATCGGGGACAACGATATCGACGCCGAGCAATTCGGGCTCAGGAAACATGAGGCCAGCGTCGATCACAATAATGTCATCAGCCCAGCGAATGGCCATGCAGTTCATGCCAAATTCGCCGAGTCCACCCAGCGGCACAACTTGTAATTTTCCAGTAGGCATCAGCAACTTCGATGCTAGCACAGCGTCGCGCGCGCGACTGCGAGCAGTTCGGGTGGCAGCGACGGAAATTCCCTATACTGGACAGAGCATGAAAAGTCCGGGTAACAGCTCAGGAAAATCCCTGCTGAGGAGGGGCCTCGAGGGCGCAATTCGAAGCGCCTTTATGAAGGCTTATGAGACCGTGAAGGTCGATCCCGATAGGTATCTCGAGCACCTCCGCATGGCCTACGACTTGCCGGCGCTCACCTACGATGGCGTGTACTCCGTCAACATTGAGATTCTCGATCAGATCGCCGACGAGACCATCCGCGGGAGCATGAGAATTGCCGCCGCCGAAGGGGCCGGGATGGGCATGGGTGGGATGTTTACCATAATTCCTGACCTGGGGATTCTCGCCGCAATTACCATTCGCATGATTCAGAAGCTCAGCCTGATTTACGGATTTTCCTACAACACCGAGCAGGAAGAGGCAGAGCTGTGGGTCGCGGCAGCCAGTGCCGCTGGTGTGGACGTCAGCCGCGAGCTGGTGGAGAAGCAGGTTGTGTCAAAATTCATTCCGCGCGTGATTCAGCGCATCGCGACCAGTGCCAGCGCGGAAATGGTCGAGAAATGGACTGCACGCCTGATTCCCGTTGTCAGCTCCGTCATCGGCGCGGGACTCAACTACTACTTCATGCGGGTTTGGGGAGAGCGGGCGGTACGCCACTTTCGGCAGCGGCACCTGGAAATGCGTAAGCGCCAGCTGCTCGCGTCCCAAGCACTCATACTTCCGCAGCCGTGATCGGATGCGGCACAAGATAACCAGCATCAAGATGTTTCATTGCGGAACTGCATCCAGTGCCATCGACGCGGTGCGGCTGTCGTCAAACTCGCCTTCCCACTTTGCGATCACCACCGTTGCCAGGCAATTGCCCAGCACGTTGACGCCGGTGCGGGCCATGTCCAGCAGTTGATCGACTCCCAACAGGAGGAACACCGGCTCGACTGGAAGTCCGATCGACGACGCCGTCGCCAGCAGCACCACCAGCGCTCCTCGCGAAACGCCAGCTATTCCCTTGCTGGTCAGCATCAAGGTCAGCATGATCATGAGCTGCTGTCCAAGCGTCAGGTGAATGCCCGCCACCTGCGCCACAAAGATCGTAGCCACAGACAGATACAGCGAGCCGCCATCCATGTTGAAACTGTATCCGGTGGGAATGACGAAGGCTACGATCTGCCGAGGTACTCCGATCGCTTCCATCGCTTCCATGGCTCGCGGTAGTGCCGCCTCAGAACTCGAGGTCGCGAAGGCAATCGTTACCGGCTCGATGGCCGCCTTCACGAAGCGCTTTAGCGGTACTTTGAACAGCAATGCGATCGGCAGCAGCACTCCAAAAACAAATACCAACAGTGCGGCGTAGAGCGTGAGCACCAGTTTCAACAGGCTCACGATGATTCCCACCCCGGTGTGGGCCACCGTGTAGGCGACCGCCGCGCCTACGCCAATAGGCGCCATGTACATGACGATGTTCGTGAACTTGAACATGGTCTCCGCGAGGCTCTCGCAGAAGGCCAGCATGATGGCGCGCTTCGGCTCGCTGACTAAGGCCAGCGCCGCTGCGAAGATCAGGCTGAATACCACCACCTGCAGCACCGCGTTGTCTGCCACTGCCTTCGCGATGTTTTCAGGGAAGACATGCAAGATGGTTTCTTCCGCGCTGAGCTTGCTGACGGGCACCGTGTCAGCGGCAGGGGCAGCCGGCAAATGCACGCCCACACCCGCTTTCGTAAGGTTGATCGCTCCCAGGCCCAGGAAGATCGCGATGGTCGTCACGATTTCGAAGTAGATGATCGAGCGCAATCCCAGTCGTCCAACCTGCCGCAGGTTCGAGTGCCCGGCGATGCCCACTACCAGCGTCGCAAACAGCAGAGGAGCGATGATCGTCTTGATCAGCCGCAAAAAAATCATCGCCAGCACGCGCAGGTTCGTGGCCACGGCGGGGAAGTCGTGGCCGAGCTCGGCGCCCAACAGCATGGCGATAAATATCCAGGCGGTGAGCGTGCGACGAAGCAGACCATACGCGATCAGCGCCGCCAGCGCCGCCCACCGCAGCGCCGGAAACACCAGCGATGAAGGCTCGCCCGCAACTCGCCAGTACACCAGTGCTAGGCAGCCCAGACCCGCTGCCGTGAGCAGTGCGGCGTTCTCGCGTTGGGATGCTGACCTTGGCATGGAAAATCAACTAGCGCAGGATGTCTTCCAATTCCACTCCACGGTCGGTGCGCTCGTCGCGGTACTTCACAATCACCGGCGTGTACAGGGACAAGCCCCACTCACCGGCCTTTCCCTTGGTGATCGCCCGCGATCCAGGCACCACAACCGCTCCGTCAGGCACGCGCAGCGGTTCGGTTTCGCTGGAGCGATGAATAACCCCGTTGACCAAATCAAATAGAGGAGTAGAACGCGTAAGGATCACACCTGCCCCCAGCACCGCTCGCTCACCCACTTGCGTGCCCTCGTACACGCCGCAGTTTCCGCCCACCAAAACGTCGTCCTCGAGTATGACGGGCGATGCATTGATCGGCTCCAGCACGCCGCCGATCTGGGCCGCGGCGCTGATGTGCACGCGTCTGCCAACTTGCGCACACGATCCCACCAGTGCATGCGAGTCCACCATCGTACCCTCGTCAACATAGGCCCCAACGTTGATATACATCGGAGGCATGCAGACCACCGAGGGAGCGACATACGCTCCCGCACGCACCGACGAGCCGCCTGGCACCACGCGCACCCGGTCTTCCACCGTGAACCGACGAACGGGATAAGTGTCTTTGTCAACGAATCGCAGCACATTCGGATCGCCGCTCTCCACCAGCCCGCCAATTCGAAATCCCAGCAGGATGCCCTTCTTGACCCATGCATTGGTCTGCCATGATCCGTCAAGTTTCTCGGCCGCCCGGATGGTGCCGGACGTCAGCGCGTCGCGAAATCTTTCAAAGCTGGTGCGGGCGTGCGGATCATTCACTGCCGCGGGTCCCGCAGCATAGAGTTTTTCTATGGTGGTTTGCAGGTCGTCCATCTTGCCGGAAGTATATATGCTCGGTGGCTGAGGCTCTAGCGCGGGTCCGCCGCATCGCAGCGATTCGGAGCGCGAGACTTATTGCACCGTGACCGAGTGCGGCTGTAACAAGCCAACCTCGGTGACGACCTTCTCCAGCTTCGCCCGGTTCTCGGGCTGCATCGGCACCATTGGAAGGCGATAAACTTCCTCGATCCGGCCCATCATCGACAGCACAGCTTTCGCGGGTCCGGGGTTTGATTCCATGAAGTTGGCTTGCATCAAAGGCAGATACTTGCGGAAGATCAGTCGCGCCATGTCCCATTTGTTGGCCAGCGCGGCCTGCGTCATTCGTGTCATCTCCGCCGGAATTTCATTGGACGCCACGGAAATAATTCCCACTCCACCCAGTCCGATCACGGCCAACGTGATCGCATCGTCGCCGGAGAATACCAGGAAGTCCTCGGGCAAAGTCGCACACACCTCGGCAATCTGCGAAATGTTGCCGCTGGCTTCCTTGACGCCGATGATGTTGGGAATCTCCGCCAGCCGCCGCAGCGTCGCAGTCTCAATGTTGGTCCCGGTGCGCCCGGCAATGTTGTACAGAACCACCGGCTTCTCCGAGGCCTCCGCGATGGCCCTGAAGTGCTGGTAAACGCCTTCCTGTGTGGGCTTGTTGTAATACGGCGTGGCGGTCAGGATCACGTCAATACCCTTGCGCGCCGATATTTCTTTCGTCTTGGCTACCGCATCCTGCGTGTTGTTAGAGGTAGCGCCCGCCATGATTGGTACACGGCCTTGCGCTGCTTCAATCGTCACATCGATTACGCGCAGCCATTCATCGTGACTGAGCGTTGGCGTCTCACCCGTGGTTCCGCAAGGCAGAAGAAAATCGATGCGCGAATCGACTTGCCAGCGCACCAGTTGGCGGAGCGCCATTTCGTCAACGCTGCCGTCTCGCTTAAAGGGAGTAACCAGGGCGGTGCCGCATCCACGCAGTTTCATGGAGACTAACTACCTCTTGCCCAAAATTGTATGACCAACTGCCTGTGCAAATTCAGAGCTGGCTAAAAATATCTTTGAAGTCGAAGAAGCCCGTCTTGCCCACGATCCATTCTGCCGCGAGCACGGCTCCCTCCGCGAACCCGCGTCGCGACTTTGCCTCATGGGTCAGGACGATCCGATCGCCACCCGACGACAGTTCCAGGGTGTGAATTCCAGTGACGTCCCCTTCTCGTTCCGAAGTAATCTCCAACTGAACGCCCGACGCCTCCGACAGGACACGCTGCAGCGCCACCGCCGTTCCCGATGGCGCGTCCTTCTTATGGATGTGGTGTCGTTCGGTGATGTGTCCGGAATATCCGTGATGCAGCGCCGGAGCCGCCGCCCGGGCGATTTGGAAAAACAGGTTCACGCCGTAGGAAAAATTCGCGCCGAAGACAAAGCCCGTGCCTGCTCGTTCAACTTCCTGCCGTACCCGGTCCAACTCTCCGTACCAGCCGGTCGTTCCCACCACCATTAGCTTCTTGGCAGCGACGCATCCAGCAATATTAGGCAGCACGGCTTCCGGCGTGGTGAAGTCGATAACCGCGTCCGCGTCCCGTAGGTTTTGAGGTGTCAACCACGCGCCACCCTCGTTCTCGACTTCCGTGACGACTCGTGTCTGGTGTCCCCGTTCCGCCGCCACTTCGGCCACCAGGGAGCCGGTTTTCCCTTGTCCCAACAGCACGAGATGGAGTGGGCGCGTGGTCAATCGAACACCTCGGGGTCCACTTCCGAGAAGAATCGGGTATGCAGCCGCTGAATAGCGCCCGGCACATCGGCCTCATCGATCACGAATGACATATTGATCTCCGATGCTCCCTGCGAAATCATTCGCACGTTTATGTCTTTTACCGCGTCAAAGACTTGCGCCGCCACTCCCGGCCTTTCGCGAATGCTTTCTCCAACCAGACAGATGATGGCCATGCGGCCCGAGAACTTCACGTATGCAAGCTTTTCCAGGTCCGCGGCGATCGCGGGAATCGCCTCATTCGAATCCACCGTCACCGAAATGCTGACCTCGGAGGTGGACACGATATCGATTGCGCACCGATGACGCTCGAAAATTTCGAACACCGCGGCCAGAAAGCCGTGCGCCATCAGCATGCGTGCCGCCACGATCTCGATGATCGTGATGCGCTGTTTCGCTGCGATTGCCTTGAACAGCGACTTCGATTTCTGCGTGCGGGCGACGATCCGCGTACCCTCGTTCTCCGGATTGCGCGAATTCAGCACCAGAACCGGGATGTTCTTCTCCACTGCTGGCAATACCGTTGCCGGATGCAGTACCTTCGCCCCAAAATAAGCCAGCTCCGCGGCCTCGTCGAAGCTGATGATCCTGATACGGTGTGCGTTGGGGCAAATCCGCGGATCGGTAGTTTTCATCCCGTCTACGTCGGTCCAGATCTCGATGCGTTCGGCATTAAGTCCGGCACCTACCAGCGCCGCCGAAAAATCCGAGCCACCTCTCCCGATGGTGGTGGTGATGCCTTCGCGGGTCGAACCGATGAAGCCGCCCATAACAGGCACTCGTCCACCTGCGACCAGTGGCTGCGCGTGCAGTTGAAGCTGGTGATTGATTTCTTCCACCTGCGGAATCGCGCGCCCGTGCTGGCCATCGGTAATGATCACCTGTCGTGCATCTACCAGCGTCGCGGGAATTTCGCGCGCCACGAACGCAGCCGTCACAATGACGCTCGACAGCCTTTCGCCAAACGAGACCACGTTGTCGGATGTCCGCGGCGTGAGTTCCCCCACCGCGCAAATGCCGCTCAGCAGTTGTTCCAGAGAGTCAAATTCGGCGTGCAGTTCCGAGTGCAGTTCGGTAAACAGCCCCGTGCCCAGCAGCTCGCCAGCCGTGTTGAAGTGCCGCTCGCGCACCTGACGGCAGAGGTCGAGGGCCTTATCGCGATCGCCTTTGCCCGCCGCCGCCGCCATCGCAAGCAGCGTGTCGGTCACCTTCGACATGGCGCTGACCACCACGTATGGGTGTTGGGCGAGCCGCCCCTTGACAATGCCCGCAATTCGATCGATGGCGGTGGCGTCCTCTACCGAGGTGCCGCCGAATTTCATTACGATCACGCCGCTACCACCGATGTGAAGGTTGAAATCACGCTAGGAATCACGACAGGTAGCCTTGCACTTTGAGAAGTTCGGCGTTCAACAATGCCGCCCCGGCTGCGCCGCGAATCGTATTGTGCGACAGCACCGTGAACTTGTAGTCGAGCACGCCGCAGGGACGAAGTCGCCCAACGCTGACCGTCATTCCGTTGCCCCGATCAAGATCGAAACGCGGTTGCGGACGGTCCGGGGCCGCGTCGTACACCAGCGGATGCTCGGGTGCGAGCGGGCATCCTAACTCATGCGGTTTCGATTTGAAGTCACGGATAGCGGCGAGAACCTGCTCAACGTTGACCTTTTGCTTCAGCTTTACCGACACCGACTCGGTGTGTCCGTCTTCCACCGCCACGCGATTGCAGTGCGCCGTCATGCTGAAGCCGGCATCCTGCACGTGATTGCCATTCATCTGGCCCAGGAGCTTTTTCGTCTCCTCCTCCATCTTCTCTTCTTCGTTCGCAATGTACGGGATCACGTTGCCCAGAATGTCGAGCGACGCAACGCCCGGATAGCCGGCTCCGCTGACCGCCTGCATCGTGGTCACGAAGAGCGATTCCACACCAAACTTCTGGTGCAGCGGCGCGAGTGCAACGACCAGGCCAATCGCCGAGCAATTAGGATTCGTCACAATGAATCCGCCCGACTTCTTGCGCCAGCTTTGCAACTCAATGAGCGCGAGGTGCTCGGGATTGACCTCGGGGATCACCAGCGGCACATCTTTCTGCATGCGGAAAGCGCTGGAGTTGCTGACCACTGCACAGCCTGCGTCGGCGAACTTCGGCTCCAACTCGCGCGCAATTCCGGAGTCGAGCGCCGCGAAAATCACATGTGGGGCGCCAGTCAGCTCCGCCGGCGAGACGGGCATCTTGCGAATATGCTCTGGAATAGGCGTCTTCAGCCGCCACCGCGCCGCGTCTCCGTACATCTGTCCGGCTGACCGATCCGACGCAGCCAGCCACGCCACTTCGAACCACGGATGGTCTTCGAGCAGTTGAATAAAGCGCTGACCGACAACTCCGGTAGCGCCGAGAATTCCAACGGGTATTTTCTGGGATGACATCGTTTATGAAAAATAGTTTACATCACTACAGCGGCTTGAATCGTGCCGCGTTCTCGACTCGTGACGTTGAGCATGTCGGAGGTGATGCTGTCGCTCGAACCAGTCCGGACCTAGCGATGTGCCGTCAATTTCAGGCTCTCAGCGATCTCGCGGGCAACGTCCTCAACCAGCTTGCCAAGGGTTTGGATCGTCACATCGGCAGCTCGATAGAACGGTAGCCGCTGCTCATATAACTTGCGAAAAGCCGCTGCATCCGCCGCCAGCGGACGCGGGTTCTCGGGATCAGGCTTATCCTCCACGCCGCAGCGTGCCAACATCTCCTCGACCGGAGTTTCGAGGAACACTACGCGGACCCCACTCGTCTGCAGGAGTTCCACATTGTTGGGCTGAATGAACGCACCGCCACCGAGCGCGACAACCGTCGGTTTTGAAGCCCGAACGAGGCATGCGCGCAGAGCGTCATGTTCAATCCCTCGAAACGCCGTCTCTCCCCGCTCCCAGAACAGCCGCCGAATCGGGACTTGCTGCTCTCGCTCGATCTCTTCGTCCAGATCGACGAATTCCCATCCCAGCAACTCTGCTAGGGCGACTCCGGTCGTGGTCTTTCCACTTCCCATGAATCCTGTAAGCGCGACGATTGAGTGTGGAGTCTTGAGGCGGGCGGGATGGGAGGTTGCGCTCACTATCGTCAGGGGTAGCGCCTTCCGCGCATTCTAGCATTGGCACTCCTTCGCCCGCGTGACCTATTGGTCGTACCTGAATTGCGACCGACGGGGGATTTTGCCGCCTCATCAACCGTACTATGCTCCGCCCATGCAACTCATACAAATTGGTCAGACACCCGCCAAGACCATTCAACAGTTCATTGAAGAGATGTCGGCTCGCCAGTCCGCTGAAGTCGAGCAGTTGAAGCAAGCCGCCTTGCAGCGGTACACTGCCGCGAGGCACCACCGCACGTCGAAGGCCCGCACCCAGCGAGTGCGCTGCAAACAGCCC
>Ga0075521_10000754_pt1 | contig 9990 bp, 11 predicted proteins | sample NGEPerD_FD_74785 | JGI IMG/M metagenome (GOLD analysis project Ga0075521, IMG submission 74785) | Arctic peat soil microbial communities from the Barrow Environmental Observatory site, Barrow, Alaska, USA - NGEE PermafrostAB12-D | ecosystem: Environmental > Terrestrial > Soil > Wetlands > Peat ...
GTCGTGGAATTCCCGCCGTCCAGGACGAGCTCAGCGTCGGCTCGATCAGTGTCGACCTCGGGCAGCGACGCACTTTCGTCGATGATGCTGAGGTTGCGCTCACCGTTACCGAGTTCGACCTGCTGGCATTTCTGATGCGCCGTCCCGGCTGGGTGTTCAGCCGGGAGCAATTGCTGAGCGAGGTCTGGGGTTACGCGTCGGTCGCGGGTACCCGAACGGTTGACGTTCACGTAGCCCAGTTGCGCGCCAAGCTGGGCGCGGCCAGCCCGATCCGCACGGTACGCGGCGTGGGCTATTCGGTCGAGCCGCGTCCGGGTCGGACGTGAAGGGGACGCGACCGAGACGCGGCTCGCTCTCGGGACGCATCGCCCTGCTGTGTATCGCAATCGCTGTGGTGACCGGAGTGCTGGCGAGTGCGCTGGCGATCGGACTGATCCGTTCTGCCGATGACCGCAGCGCACGCAAGACGTTGGCACGCCTCGCGAGCGCAGCGCAGACAAGCGTCGACCGCAGCGCGCGCGGGGTGCTGGCTGAGGCGCGCACCAAGCGGGTTCTCCAAGTGCTGGGGGTTCGCTTCGCCGAGATCGCACCGACGGGACGAGTGATCACCAACTACGCCCTCGTCCGGGCCGCTGTCACACCCGCGGACATCGCAGCGATCCGCGGAGGTGGCTCGTTCTCGGCCAGCCGCACCGTTCGCGGTCGCCATGTCTATCTCGAGGGGCGCGCGGTCGCCAACGGCGGGATCGTGCTCCTCCAAGAGCGGGCAGACGCGACAGCGGGCGGCGAGGCGGCTATTCGGCGCGCGCTGGTCGCGATCGTGATCGGCGTCGGCATCGCCGCGGTCGTCGGGCTGCTGGTTGCGCGGCGACTGGCTCGCCCGCTGCGACAAACCGCGGACGCAGCCCATGCCCTTGCGCTAGGACGCCGCGATATCGCGCTACGTCCCGAAGGGCCCGCCGAGGTTGCGGACGTGGCAACGGCGGTCAACACGTTGGCAGCCGCGCTGTCGCACTCCGAGGCACGGCAGCGTGAGTTCCTCATGTCGGTGTCCCATGACCTGCGCACCCCGCTCACGGCGATCAGCGGCTACGCCGAGTCACTCGCGGACGGAGTCGTGCCGAGCCCACGCATCGCCGAGGTCGGCGGGGTCATCCTCGGCGAGGCGCGGCGTCTGGACAGGTTGGTCGGCGACCTGCTCGATCTTGCCCGCCTGGACGCGCAGGACTTCCGCATCGAGCTGGCGCCGGTCGATCTGGTCGAACTTGCGCGATCGGCCGCGCAGGTCTGGGACGGCCGCTGCCGCAACGTCGGGGTGCAATTGCGACTCGAGGTAGCACCGGCGGCTGCCTACACCGATGCCAACCGGGTGCGGCAGATCATCGACGGCCTCATGGAGAACTCGCTGCGTGTCACGCCCGACGGGGCACCGATCGTGCTGGCCGTGCGCACCGAGCCGGATGGCCGGGCCTGTGCCGAGGTACGCGACGGAGGCCCCGGCCTCACCGAAGACGACCTGACCGTCGCGTTCCGACGCTCCGAGCTCTACCAGCGTTACCGCGGCATCCGCCAGGTGGGCACCGGCCTGGGTCTGGCGATCGTGGACCGGCTCGCGACCCGGCTCGGCGGAACGATCGAGGCCGGACACGCACCGGAGGGAGGCGCCCGCTTCACGGTGCGCCTCCCGGCGGCAGTACTGGTCAGCGCTTCTTGACCCCGTCGATCACTACGGTGGCGACCGGGTTGCCGGTTGCTGTCGATGGCCGCTTGCCTACGACGGCCACGGTATCGCCGGACTTGACGTCGGAGATCTTTGCCGCGACACCCTTAGCTTTGGCCGCTCCGCTCGTGGCGGCGGTGGTCGGACGCTTGCGCACCTTGGTCGTCTTGTCGATCGTGAAAGTCTCGGAGAATCCGTCCGCTGCCTTGACGCTGATCGAGGTTGGCGACACCGCAGTCACCTGGCCGACGATCGCGTCGTGCTCGACGAAGGTCGAGTCCTTGCCGCGGGTGACGAGTTCGCCGTGCTGCGCGTGCCGCAGCGCTTTGATGATTGCGCCTCCGCGCTGCTTGCCGGTCTTCTGGGTGGGGCTGGCCGGGTGGCCGGATGTGGTGTCCGAGGATCCCGACACGGCAAGCGCAGCCGTCCCGGCGCCGACAATCACGGCGGCGGTCGCACCAGCGATGGCGATCTTGCGATACATGCATGCTCCTTTTCGGGGGTCCGGATGCCCGGACAAGCTCAACTGTGCGTCACTGACGTACACGAACCGCTACGGGATTGTCAGGATCAGGTACGGGCTCGCCCTTGTCGGCTCCACGGCATACTGTTCGGCCGACCCGAGAGGTGACCGAGTCCTCGCATGAACGACCTGGCCGAGAAGGCGCTTCACGCGATCGTGGTTGCCCGCAACCACGTCTCCGGGCGCCCGGTGCTGATGCTCTCGATCGGCGGATTCGTCGCGTCGGGCACGGTCGTTTTCGCCGGCGGCCGAATTGGTGCGGCACCGGCCGCCCTGCCGCTGACCAGCTGGTTCGGGCTGCTCGCGCACGCCGGCTACACGGTCACCAATCTCATTCCCGGGCTGCTGATGATCGCCGGAATCGCGGCGCTCGCCGCGCTGTGGTTGGTTGCGCTGTCCCTCGCACGCACGCTGGGTGAGCGTGGTGTTTGGACGATCGCGACGGTATGGGCGGTGCCGTTCGTGATCGGGCCGCCGCTGCTGAGCACCGATGTGTACAGCTATGCGGCTCACGGGCTGCTCGCCAGAGCCGGCCTGAGCCCCTACCACCACGCCCCTTCCGCGCTGGCTGGTCAAGCAATCGTCAATGCGATCGACCCGAACTGGCGCAGCACGCCCAGCACGGGCGGGCCGCTGAGCACCGCTATCGAGCACCTGCTCGTCGAGGTGAGCGCCGGCAACCCGCTGGGGGCGGTGCTTTTGCTACGCGCGCTCGCCGTGGTGTGTGCCGTGGCCATTGGCCGGCTCGCAGCCGACCTCGCCGGGCGTCGCCGGGCAGCCGAGGCCGTCGCCATCACCGCCCTCAACCCCGCCATGCTGCTTTACGTCGTATCGGGCGCGCACTTCGAGGGGCTGTTCGTGGCGCTCTTGCTCGGCGCGCTCGTCCGGGCCGGGCAACGGCGCTGGATCCTGGCGATCGTGCTCGCGTGCGCCGCGGCGGGCGTGAAGCCGATCGGGCTGATCGCCGTCGTCGCCATCCTCGCCACCCACGCGATCGGCCATCGCCCGCACATCGCGTGGCGAACTGCCGCCCGCGAGCTCGCTCTCGCGGTTGGTGCACTCGCGGTGTGCGCCCTCGTAGTGCCGTACGGACTTGGCTGGGTCGGAAATCTCGGTTCGGTCACCCACGAGCGCACCCGGTTCGCTCCAGCAAACCTAGTCAGCGACGCGATCTCACCGATCGTGCCGGGTGCGTCGTTCGACGACCTGGCCGCCGGTGGACGCGTCGCGACCGTGCTGGCCGCCGTGACTGCGGTGTGTTATCTCTTCGTGACGATGCGCAACCGACCGCTCGACCGAACGGTCGGGTTTGCCCTGCTCGCAGTTGGCGTGCTCGGCCCGGTGCTGTACCCATGGTTCCTGCTCTGGGGCTTGCCCTGTATCGCGGCGACCGCGCGGCGGGTATGGCGCGACTGGGTGGTCGCCCTCAGCGTTGCTGCGTGTGTGCTCACCCCGGCCGGCTTCGCCACTCGCACCGGAACCCTGGTCACCGGGGTCGGCCTCGCGGTGGTGGCGGCGGCGCTCGCCGCGCGGCTGCTGGCCCGGCGCCGCGCCGAGTCAGCACTCGCGGCCCGCTGAGTCAACGCGGCCGGCCCAGTCAACGCGGCCCGCCCAGTCAACGCGGCCCGCCCAGTCAACGCGGCCGGCTGACGATCCGAGCTCCGCGCGCCGGGACTGTCGTGATGTTGCGCGTCTTCGACCACTCCGCACGACCGGCCGGCGCGATGTCCACCCGCTTCAGGACGACCTTGAGCACGGCCTGCGCCTCCATCATTGCCAGCGCCGATCCGAGGCAGCGACGGATGCCGCCGCCGAACGGGATCCAGGTGGCCGGCGGTGGGTTGCCGTTCAGGAATCGCTCGGGCCGGAACTCGTCCGGTGACGGATAGACCGACGGGGTGCGCTGCACCAGCAAGATCGAGGGAAAGACGACGATGCCGGCCGGCAGGTCATAACCGCCAACGCGTTCGGGCTTGGCCAGCCGCCGGGCGACCTGCGGGATCACCGGACGCAGGCGCATCGACTCCTTGATCACGGCGGTCAGGTAGTCCTCGTCATCCTCGTCCGCCGCGCGCTGCACCCGGGCCAGCACCTCGGGAAGCCGCGCGAGGTCGTGCAACGTCCAGGCGAGCGTCGAGGCCGTCGTCTCATGGCCCGCGAGCAGCAGCGTGACGAGGTGATCGCGCAGTTCCTCGTCGCTCTGGCCGGGGTCGCCGATCAGCAGCCTGGACAGCACATCGGTGCGGTCGGCCAGATCGGACAGGCCGCGCCGGTGCGCGATCTCGGCGTAGAGCACCGCGTCGATCATCTGTTTGAGCTGAGCGAATCGGCGCCACGGACCGACTCGGAGCAGCCCGGGATAGATCCAACCGAGAAAGATCAGCGGCCCGATTCGCACCAGTTTCTGCAGCAACGGGCGCATCTGATCCAGCCGCGCATCGTCGCTGACGCCGATGACGACACGCAGGATCACTTCGAGGCTGATGTCATTCATCCGTGGATGCACGGCGAACGGCGTGGCGACCGGCCAGCCGGCGACTCGCTCGGCGGTGATGTCCTCGATGACCTGGGGCCAGGCGCTCATCGCCTCGCCGTGGAAGGCGGCCATCACCCGTTTACGGGCCGCAAGGTGCGCCACCTCGTCCAGCAACAGCACGCTGTGCTCGCCCATGATCGGTCCCAGGATCGCGTTGCCCTCACCCGCGTGGAACACCTCGCCCGGCCCGCTGAACACCTCGCGGATGTGCTCGGGCTTGGCCAGCACCACTGCTCGACCCGCCGGGGCGATATGAATCGAGAACACATCGCCGTAACGCCGCTGCCAGGCCGGCGCGGCCCAGCTGCGCAGCGCCATGAACAGCACCGTCTGGATCGCTACCGGCAGCCGGGGACCTGGCGGCAACGCCATGCGTCGGGGTAGGTCCCGCTGGGTGATGAAGCGTTCAGTCACCGCCATCGCGTCACCGGCTCAGTGTCCCGTCCCGCCGCCGACCTGACGGACGGCTGGGCGCACGTCCGCAAGATACACCGCCGCGACGACGGCCGAGATGAGCGAGAGTGGACCGGCAGGCAGTGGTGAGATGACGCTGCCGAATAGCCCACCGATGAGCAGCATCGCCACCCACGCCGGCTTGGTGAGCTTGTCGACGGCTGGGAATGCCGCGACCTTACGGATCAGGCAATCGACGAACGCCCACGCGCGCAATGCGACAAGCCCCCAGAACAGGATCTGATTCGTCCAGAAGTACAGGTCGTTGACGATCGCCACGCCTTCAGCTTAAGCGACCTGGCCGACAACCGCCGCCGAAAAATTGTCCGGGGAAGCAGCTCAGACGTGGCACTGCCCCGCCCCGGCAGAGCCGGAGCGGGGCAGTGAGCGAGATGAACCGGGTGCCTACGCCGTGCCGTTGGTGCTGGCGGTCTTGCTGGGGGCGACGGTCTTGGCAGGCGCCTTGTGGGCGGTGGCAGTGGTCGCCGGCTTCGCAGACGGGCGGGTCGCCGGCTTCGCGGCGGGCTTGCGGGTCGTCTTCTTGGCGACGGGCGAGCTGTCACGCTTGGTCAGCGAGTGGACCGGCTTGACGACGCGGTCCTGAACCGCCTCGACGACGACGCCCGAGATCGACTCAGCAGAGTCGACGATCTTGGCGACGCGCTTGTCGCTCTTCACCGTCACGAACACGCCGTTCGCGCGATCCGTCACGCCCTGCGTGTAGCCCTTGGCCTGCGCGAGGTAGGGCTCAAGCGCGGACATGATCGCCTCGAACCCGAACGCCTTCTCGGCCTGCGTCAGCAGGTCGCTCACGGCGGTGGTGATGCTGGCGGCATTGCCCTTGGCAGTGTCGGTCAACTTGCCAACAAACTCGTTGGCCTGCTCGGTCACATCGCTGAGCTGAGCCTGAGCCTGGTCGAAGACGTGCTTGCCCTGCTCGAGTGCTGAGTCGGCGTAGTCGCGGATCTCATTGGTGATCGACATCAGTTGTCGCTCCTTCTTATCTTGGATCGAGAATGTAACTACTGGTCGGATGTTTCTTGAATGTCGATTCGTGTTATTCGCCAATTGCGGCCTCCTCTTTGGTAGCGGGGGCCTCTTTGGTAGCGGGGGCCGCCACCTCGGTGCTCCCGGTCGGTCCGGCGTCCTGCTGGCTGTTCTCGCGCCGGAACGTTTCATAGATGTCGACAAGCACCTGCTTTTGCCGCTCGCCGAGGACCGGGTCGCCCAGAATCGCGGCAACCACTTCGGGATCCCCGGAGCGAGCCTCGAGGATGCCGGCTCGCACATAAAGCTGCTCGGCCGAGATCCGCAGTCCCTTCGCGATCTGCTGCAGGATGTCGGCGCTCGGTCTGCGCAGACCTCTCTCGATCTGCGAGAGGTAGGGATTGGAGACCCCGGCGAGCCGGGCGAGCTGACGCAGCGATACCTGAGCTTGCTCCCGCTGCTCACGGATGAATTCGCCGATCGCGGCCCCGCCCCGCCTCGCTTGCTCTTTCGGTCCGTCCACACCCACAAGTCCATTATTGCACGACTGCTAGCTTTTGCAAGCACTCAGCTAGCGATCCCCGTCACCCTCGTCCCCAGGTGCGGGCGCGCTAGGGCAGCACGAGTTCGGCCCAGACCTGCTTTCCGTGCGGAAACGGTTCTACTCCCCAGCCCGCAGCTAGCGCAGCAACGATCATCAGGCCGCGACCGCGCGCCTCCACGGCTTCCGGGTTTCGCAGCGTCGGTATGCCGGGAGCGTCGTCACGAACCGCGATCCGCAGGAGGTGGTCGTGGATGCTCAGTGTCAGCTCGGTGTGACCGCATACGGCGTCGACAGAGTTGGTCAGCAACTCACTGACGATCATCTGGGCGGTGCCGATGAGCTCCTGTGCGCTGGTGGTATGACCGAGCTTCGCAGTCAGTGATTGAGCGCAGAACTGTCGAGCATCTGCAGGGGACGTCGTCGCGCACGGATAGCTCGCGCTCGCCTCCCACATGCCTACTGCTCCCACCCCAGATTATGAAAATTCGGACACGCCTACCGTGGTGCCCACTGGGCGAGATCGCCTAACGGTCGCGGCCGTGTTAGAAGATCACATCTACCCAGCCGCCCCGATACCACGGCCGCCGGGCGCGGGCTCTGTCAGGCCTCGTCCGGGTCGATCGCGACCTGGGTGCCAGCCACCGAGAGCGCCGCCTCGGCGCCGAGCGAGCGCTTGACGACAGCCAGCGCGATCGGACCCATCTCGTAATGGTGGGTGGCGGTGCCGACAAAGCCCACTACCCGTCCGGCCATCTCGACCGGCGTACCGGGCTCAGGCAGCTCGTCCGATTCCCCGGACAGATGCACCAGCACCAAGCGACGTGGTGGTCGACCGAGGTTGTGCACGCGGGCCACAGTCTCCTGCCCGCGGTAGCAGCCCTTGTTCAGGTGGACGGCCGATCCAATCCAGCCCACCTCGTGCGGGATGGTGCGGTGATCGGTCTCGAAGCCCAGCCGGGGCCGGCGGCCCTGCACCCGCAGGGCGTCGAAGGCCCACAAACCGGCGGCCTCTGCCCCGGCATCGCGAAGTCGTCCGATCATGTCCGCGACGCTGTTCCGCGCGATGATCAGGTCGGCGGCATCGCTACTGGGCCACGGCATACGGCGCACGAAGCCCCCGCCGGGCAGCGCGGTCGCGTGATCCGCTCCCGGAAGCGGCAGCCGTGCCGCCGCCAGCACGTCCGGCGTGGACGGACCGACGACCGAGATCACGGCCCACTCGGACGAGACGTCCACCGGTTCGACCCGCTTGAGGAAGCGCATCATCTGCAGGTAGCTCAGGACCCGAGGCCCGGCGGTGGGTTCGGTGTCGATCCACACCGTGTCGCCGAGCTCGACGACCTGCCAGTGCTGTTCCACGTGCCCGTGCGGTGACAGGACCAGCGATTCGACGGCGGCACCGTCGCTGAGATTCGCCAGGTGCTGCGAGCAGATCGAATGCAGCCAGGGCAGCCGGTCCACTCCGCTCACCTGCAGGACGTCGCGGTTGGACCGGTCGATCACCCCGGCGCGCGTTGCGAGAATGCGTTGCTCGCGCAGCGGGTCGCCGTAGTGCCACGGCAGCGGGGCATCGACGCCCCGCGCGGGCGCGGCACTTTCGAGTCGGCTGCTCACAGTGCCTTCAATCGGCCGCGGCAACGCTTTGTTCCACACACGCGTGGCACCGGCCGAACACGGTGAAGTGCGAGCGGTCCAGGACGAAGCCCCGCTCGGAGCGCAGCTGCTCCTCCAGCGAGTTGATCAACTCGGGCGAAGCGTCCACAACAGCGCCGCAAACGTGGCATACCAGGTGGATATGCTGGTCCTCCGACGGGCGGTACGAGGGAGCACCGTGGCCGAGGTGGGCGTGGCGCACCAGGCCGAGCTCCTCGAGCAGCTCCAACGTCCGATACACGGTGGTGAGGTCGACGCCCGACACCGCGTCGCTGATTTGCTCCGGTGTCGCATGGCCGAGTTCGCGAACGGCGCCGAGGATCCGCTCGCGTTGCGGCGTCATGCGCAAGCCCCGCGCACGTAATCGGTCGGCGAGATCTTGCCCCTCGGCCTGCTGGTGCGAATGGCCGGTCATGGCTGCCATGGTAGGTATCGTGAGGAAGTGACGGTGAGTCTGCTGGGTGTGCTCGGTCTCGGTCTCCTCGATCCGGCCACAGCAATCCTGCGTGCCGACGATGTCGGCGTGACCCGTGGCGACGGGTGCTTCGAGGGCCTGCGCATTCGCACCGACCCCGCTGGGCACAGCACCGTCCACAAGCTCGACATGCACCTCGCCCGGATGAGCCGCTCGAGCGCAGCGCTCGATATTGCCTTCGACGAGGACGGTTGGCGCTCGCTCATCGCCGAGAGCTGCGCGAGCTGGACCACGCCCGGCGAGGCAGCGCTCAAGCTGGTCCTGACCCGGGGGCCGGCCAGCGGCACCTCGACCGGCTTCCTGACGGTCTCGCCGCTGCCGAGTGACTATCCCCGCCAGCGCCGGGAAGGACTTCGGGTGATCACCTTGTCCCGTGGCGTTACCAGCGACGCGTTCGCGGGAGCACCGTGGCTCCTGGGCGGCGTGAAGACGCTGTCCTACGCGGTCAACATGGCCGCTCAGCGCGAGGCCGAGCGACGCGGCGCCGACGAGGCGATCCTTGTCTCGACGGACGGAAAAGTGCTTGAAGCTCCCACCGGTTCGGTGGTGTGGTCGATCGGGCGCACGTTGCACACCACGCCACCGGGGGCGACGGGAATTCTATCCGGCACCACACAACGATTGCTTTTCGAGCGAGCGGTCGAGAATGGCTGGGCCGCCGCCGAGTCGCTTGTCAGCGTCGATGACCTGCACGGGGCCGACGTCGTGTGGGTCATCAGCAGCGTCCGCGGCCCTGTCGACGTCGTTGCGCTGGACGGCAAGCAACGCCCCCGCGTGCCCGAGGTCGACGCCGAGATTCGCTCGCTCTGCGGTTTCTAGCGCTCGCTGTGCGGTTCTCGCGCTCGCGTCCGATTTCTGCCGCTCGAGCCGCGGTTTCTTTGGTTAAGTGCATTGCAGTCTCCCGCATCGCCGTCGTACCGTGGCCGTACACGAGAGAGGGGGTGGTCCAGAGTTGAATATTCGACGGACACGTGAGGTGGCTGCCCGCTAGCCGCTGTTCCAGCAACGGATCTGCAGGGCCTCTGCCCGCGCCGCGAGCGATCGACGGTGGCGAGCAAGATCAGGCAGCTACCCGGCTCCCGAGTCGTCGGCCCGTCCA
>Ga0075521_10000755_pt1 | contig 9988 bp, 8 predicted proteins | sample NGEPerD_FD_74785 | JGI IMG/M metagenome (GOLD analysis project Ga0075521, IMG submission 74785) | Arctic peat soil microbial communities from the Barrow Environmental Observatory site, Barrow, Alaska, USA - NGEE PermafrostAB12-D | ecosystem: Environmental > Terrestrial > Soil > Wetlands > Peat ...
CCGTTATTTGATTAAAATCAAACTTCAAACTTGATTGCGTGCAGCTTTAGCTTCTTAAAATTGTCTAAATTACAGGGCAACGAGGTTTAATATGACCGAAGAAGCCATTTTACAAGGCTGTTTGAAAAATCATGCTGCTGCCCAAAAAGAACTGTACAACCGCTACAGTCCAAAAATGCTGGCAGTATGTTACAGGTTTGCACATAACCGGGAAGATGCCGAGGATATGCTTCAGGAAGGTTTTATTAAAGTATTTCTCCAGATACATACTTTTCAAAACAAGGGGGCATTCGAAGGCTGGATCCGCCGGATCGTTGTACATACCTGTATCAATCACCTGAAAAAAAACAAACGGTTTAATGAGAGCGTGGACATTATTCAGGCAAGTGCCATACAGGTCAGGGAGGAAAATATTCCGTCCATCGTTCAGGCAAAACAAATCGTGGATTGCATACGCCTGTTGCCTATAGGTTACCGCACGGTGCTGAATCTGTACGCTATTGAAGGTTATGCTCATAAGGAAATTGCGGATATGCTCGACATAGAAGAAAGTACGAGCAGATCACAATATACCAGGGCCAGACAAATGCTGGAAGAGATCCTGATCAAAAGGAACCTCATACCGGCAGCAAGAGAAAAAACGGACCGCTTAACAGCTATTCATTGAATTGCAGCGCCGACCAAAACATCTGAAAAATGAAAGAGCGATTCCTATATGATGGTGAGCTGGAGAAGCAACTGAAGGAGAAAGCCGATCAATTCAAAATGTATCCTTCAGATAAAGTGTGGAATGAAGTGTACGGCTCTTTACACACCCGCCGCAGGAGGTTTGTTGCAGGCATGTCCATACTGATTGGCAGCATACTGATTCTTGCAGGTTCCCAACTCATTTTCCCTTCAAAATCTGTACAGGGTAAAACAATTGCAGCGCGTGTGAATACTGCGAAACCACCGGTTGCAGGGGTAGATATTCCTTCTTTTGCAGCAGATGACCTGGTCAATACCGCTTCAGTCAATGCAACTGATCAAAAAACACAGTTCGATAAACTGGTATTAAACAGCCCGTATATCACATCCGCCACGGCTTCAGAAACTTTGAATGATCCCAGTCGTTTCGCAGAAAACCTGCCTGATAAAAATATTTCGACAGCACGAGAGAGGTCCGGTCAACCGGATAATATAGTTATTCCGGACCAGCCGGGAACTTCCGCTACCGAAACAACACAAATTCATGATGGTGTGAGTTCTATTCAGAATAACGCGGAATCCAATTCGGTTTCTGCTGAACTTTCCCCTGAAAAATCAGCCGCGCAACTTACGCATCTCCGTAATGACCGGTACAGTTGGGAAATTTATGTCACGCCCACACTGAATACACGTTATCTGACCGGGCTGAACTATCAGACCATGGCCCAATCCTTACAGTCTTCACCCATCATGCTGGTCAATGTATCGAATGTGAATGGTTTCGTGGACAATACCCCGGTTCTGGGGTATAACGTGGGTGGCAATATCCTGTACAAACTGACAAAAAATATTTCTTTGAAAGCGGGACTGGAATTCAGTTTCAACCGGTATTATATCAAAGCCTATAACTCAAATGCATCCCAGACCTCTGTTGCTTTGAATTCCTATTTTGGATACATATCTGACCCAACGAATTCCATATCTGCAACTGGCACCGATAAGAATCCGCAACAATACCAAAACAGGTATTATCAGCTTTCTTTACCCCTGGGGGTTGAAATGAAGGCGGCCGGAAACGGCAAAGTGCAGCTGCGCCTCGGTGCAAGCCTGCAACCGAGTTATCTGTTGAACACCGATGCATATGTACTTTCAGATGATTACAAGGGATATTCAAAAGATGCCCAGGCTTTCAGAAGATGGAATCTGAACGTTGGCGCAGAAGCATATATTTCCTACGCCGTGGGTAATATCCGCTGGGAACTGGGTCCACAGGTGAGGTACCAGATTTTCTCCACCTATAAGGACAGTTATCCCCTGAAAGAAAATATGCTGAATTATGGTATTCGCATCGGCATTTCGAAAACAATCAGGTAGTTTTCCCACCATACACTAATTTTATCGGATGAAGAAGTTATTCATCCTGTCCCTGTCTTTATACTTTTTGATATGTGCCTGTCGTTCCGGCGGTTCAAAAGAAACTTCAGTTCATACGACCCCTCCGGATACTGCGAAGAAAAATTATCTGCCCGTGTTAGACTATCTGATCTCCGAAATCGCGGCGGTAGATTCTTTTCCATACAAAATGATGAGGTATAGGATCAGGCAGGATAAAACAGATTCCGGTATCATTTCCACCCCAGAATTCAACCAGATCGCTTCAGAATTTCTGCTTCCTGATCTGGACAGTAGCCGTTTTGAAAAAAACTTTGAAGAAAATTCTTTTGTAGACCGCACGACGAACCTGGTCAGTTTTACCTATTCAACAAAAGACACCGGTAATGGGTTAAAACGGGTAGACGTGCTGCTTTCACCCGGAACCGGAACCAACAAACTGCATTCAATTTATATGGAAGCCATTTCCGGAAATGCAGACAGCACGCTGATCAGCAAATTGTCCTGGAAAGCAGGCAGGAATTTCAGCATTCTTCATATTAGCAAACCCAGAAACGGACCCGAAACCATCAGTCAGACTTTTGTAGTATGGGATAGCCGGGATTAACGCATGGAGCAGGAAACCTTTCAGCAGATAGCTCAGACCATTCCCCTGGAACCGGGTATTTATAAATATTTCGGGAGCAACAAGGAATTGCTCTATGTGGGAAAAGCTAAAAACCTCCGTAAACGGGTCAGTTCTTATTTTAATAAAACACTTTCGAATTATAAAACCTATGAGCTGGTCAGGAGAATTCATTCCATTGAATTCACGCTGGTGAATTCGGAACAGGATGCCTTCCTGCTCGAAAATTCCCTGATTAAACAATACCAGCCACGATTTAATATCAACTTAAAGGACGATAAGTCCTATCCCTTTATCGTAATAAAAAAAGAAAATTTTCCCAGGGTATTCCTTACCAGGAGAAAAATTCCCGACGGATCAGAATACCTGGGTCCGTTTACTTCTGTTGCCCGCGTGCGCGAACTTATAGATTTTATAAAAGCGAACGTACAGCTTCGGACATGCAAACTGAACCTCACGCCGGGTAATATTGCAAAAAAGAAATTCAGGGTTTGCCTGGAATATCATCTGGGAAATTGTAAAGGTCCCTGCGAAGGATTACAAACTGAAGATGATTATGCCGACGGTCTCCGGAAACTCAAAAATATTCTGAAAGGTAACCTGGGCCCGGTAATCAGTGGTTTCCGCCAGGAGATGAAAGAGGCTGCCGTCCAAATGGCTTTTGAAAAAGCAGAGATCATCAGAAAAAAAATTGAACACCTGGAAAATTACCAGTCGCACTCGGTGATTGTAAATAAACACATCATCCAGGTGGATGTTTTCTCAATGTACCGGGACAATAATGACGCGTTCATCAACTACCTGATGGTTGAAAACGGCACCATTGTGCAAACGCATACCACGGAGGCCAAAACTCAGCTCGAAGAAACGGATGAAGAGATACTCTCTTTTTCCATAGCCCGGTTGCGTGACCGGTTCAACAGTTCTGCACCGGAAATCATCCTGCCATTCCCGGTAGAATATCCTCAGGAAGGCATAACCATTACTGTGCCCAGGGCGGGCGACAAAAAGAAATTGCTTGAACTCTCTGAAAAAAATGTAAACTACTACCGGGAAGAGACCGAAAGAAAAAAAATGCTTCACCTGTCGAAAAAAACCCCGGACGAACGACGCGAGGTGCTGGAGCAATTACAAAAAAACCTGCAGCTTTCGGAACTGCCTGTTCATATTGAGTGTTTTGATAACTCCAATTTTCAGGGCAGTTATCCGGTGTCGGCCATGGTATGCTTCCGGGATGGTGTAGAGAGCAAAAAAGATTATCGCCACTTCAACGTAAAAACTGTCGAGGGCATCAATGATTTTGCTACGATGAAGGAAGTCGTTTACAGAAGATATAAACGATTGCTGGAAGAAGAGCAAACCCTGCCCCAGCTGGTGATTATAGACGGTGGCAAGGGTCAGCTCAGTGCGGCACTGGAAAGTATTCAGGAACTCGGCCTGCAGGGCAAATTAACCCTTGTAGGGCTGGCTAAAAATGAAGAAGAGATATTCTTTGCAGGAGACCGGGAATCGCTGAAACTACCTTATGACAGCACGAGTTTGAAATTTATCCGCAAAATCAGGGATGAAGTACATCGTTTCGGAATCAGTTTTCACCGGAACAAACGAAGCAGGGGAACATTTAGAAACGAACTGGAAAATATTAAGGGAATTGGAAAACACACCGCAGATCAGTTGTTGAAAACCCTGCGGTCAGTAAATAAAGTAAAAGCGGCGAGTGATGAAGAGCTGATAAAGATAGTCGGAGTTTCAAAAACTACGCTGATCAGAAATTATTTTTCGGGTCAAACCGATGAAATACAGACAGGATAAGGTTTTAGCGGCTTGATTTGAATCAAAAAAAAAGGGGCCAGAATGGAAATTCAGCCCCGTTTTTAAAATCCAATATCCTATGAAAAACCATTGTAAAAATAATAAAACAATTCTATTAAACAATAACCCTTAGGAGTATTTTGAAAATAATTATCAACAGTTTCGCTATCAGATGGTTAGGGGATATAGTAAAAATACGTTCAGTCCCGATCCGGGAAAAACCGTAAAAAGCTTAACGCTTAAAGCTGATGGCTCAACGCTGAACGCCTAACGCTTAAGGCCTAACGCTTGATTGGTAGCATTTAATTCCTGCACTAAGAGGAAAACAAAAAGCCATCATGTTATACACATGATGGCTTTTTAATTTTATTGTCTGGCGTTAAGCGTTAGGCGTTAAGCCTTCAGCTTAGTAGGACCACAGGTCCTGTTCGTAGTTGAATATTTTTTCTTTGATATCATCGCCTTCCAGCAGACCCAGGATCGGATCTTTAATGTAAGCGCTGATATAATTGTCGCCGGGATTGTCAATAGTTGATTTCACGATCCTGCTGGAGAACATACGGCTTTCAAAGAGTTCTTCCCAACTCATTCTCGCTCCAAAGTTCTTGCCGTTATAAGCTTCGTATTTAGCCAGGAAGGGCCTCAGATCGGGGTAATAAACCCAGAAAATCGGTAGTACAGCGCGGAAGGATCCGTCTGCATTAAGAATCGTTTTTTCAGGCGCAATACCCAGTATTCTCACATACATCCTGGAGGATTCCTTATCAAATACCCACTCTTCCTTGATCTCATATCTTTCCACCTGGTCGGGGTTGAAATCTTCCTGGATCGTTGTGTCTTTGGTAAGACCTTTTGATCCATCGGGGTCATTCACCATGTCTGGTATCTGAATGGTATGCGGTTTACCGACCATACTTTCTGCAATCTGGCGGAAAGTCATTGGTGTGGTGAAGCGGTCATCAATTGTAGCATCAAATGCTGTTACATCACCGGCATGGATGAGGTTCAGCAGGATGCTGATGAAGCGCTGGTTACCGTTGTCTTCAGAAGCTTTATATACGAACGGAAGATTTATTTTTTCGTGAACGTCTATTTCACGCCATACACGCTGGCGGTAAACGGCATCGTCTTCCCGGATATGCTCGTAAGCCAGCGGGGTACGATCCTTAACCAGGTTCAATTCAATAGATGCATCGTTACGAAGTGATTTACGGGGAGTATCCAGTTTGATATCCGCAATAAATTCCTGAACAGGTTTTGCTGTGGTATCTTTTGGAGGAACAACAGCTGTATTCGCAGCGCTGTTCTTACTGGTATTCGATTTCTTCTTCGTTGTCGACCTCTTGGTCTTCTTCCTGTTGGCAGGAGCCTGGGCCTGTACGGTGCTCACCGCCATGGCAATGACTGCTGCGAGGAAGCATAATTTGACAAATCGGGTCTTCATAATCAAAAATTTATCTAACGATGACTAAAAAAGGTCCGCCACAATAACGTGGCGGAACTTCGTAATATTTTATTTCAGGCTAAATACCATGGGTGCTATTTCCCGCTGTTTCCCGTCAGGCCCGATTACGCGGATCTGATCGAAAAATATATGGGTTCCCGGTGTAGACCTCTGAACAATTGAAGCTGCATTTCCTGACCACCTGTTACTTCCTTCCACACTGGCTTCTGTATAGGCAGAGATTCCACCACCTTCAGCTCCTATCTTATAACTTACCACTTTAAAGGGCGCTTCGAAATCAGAATCTTCCAGACGGGCGATCAGACCACCGATGGCTTTGAATTCGGCAGAAGAAATTGAACCACCTTTTTTGGAGCCGATGAAACCGGCCGGTAAGGGCAGATTCTTTACACGGATTGGGAATTCAAAATTCTTTCCGGCTGCATTAACAATAATCTTTGCCATACCAGGAGTTGAAGCTCTTGCTTCATAATGATCTCCACTTGTTTTGGTGATGGAAGCTCCCGGGCTTTCAAAACTAATATGTACTTTTTCTGCGCCTACGCTACCACCAGAAATGGTCATAGGATTCGCTACACCGATATAAACCACGTTCATTTTTTCCAGGAATATAGACGCACCTGAAGGCATACCGACTGTATACTTAATGGTCTTAGGTATCGTGGCGGTTGTACCGTCTGGTTTTGTATATGAAATATTCACAGTAAGATCATGCGTGCCAGTTCCTGAAACTTTTGTTTTGTAATCTGCTACTCCATCTGTATTCAATGGCTGCAGTGCACCACCAATGGTAATGACTGGTTTTGCTGCAGCACTGAATGCACCGATACCAGCCTGAACTTCCAGTTCATCTCCGGGCATCAGGTAAGTGGCATTGGTTCCGGCAAAAGCTTCGAACTGATTGTATACGACTTTAACAGAACCGATTTGTTTGTAGCAATAATCCACCATCTGGGATTCGGAGTTCTTTACATCACTCTGGAACTTGCTCAGAATAGTGATCGCCGCGATCGTGGGCGTCATGTGAAAATAATTGGTTACCCAGTCTTTCACTTCATCGCCTGATTGGGCTGCACCGGTCTGCGACTGTGGCACACGAAGATCAATTGGAAGTTGTTTTTCAAAGTCGGCCTGAGCTTTTGCAACTTCTTTCTGCAGAACTGGGTTTTTTGCAATATCCGGAGCGTTAGGATTCAAAACTGCAATCATCTGTTTTTTGTATTCTGTCAGGGAATCATATAATATTTTTCCCTTGCCATCCTTATCAAAAACGCGGGTAGCCGCGTCCAGATTTGCATCGTTGAATTTTTCCTTGCCGTCTTTATCAATTTCAAATTGTGATTCCAGCTTAAGCAGGTGTTTCATTCCGTCGATGGTATTATACATGGCGGAAGAAATGGTCTGAATCTGTTTTGCTTTGGGAGCCCAGATTTGAGCATTTTCTTTTGTTTGGGCATCATTCAGCGCTTTGTCAAAAGCACTGTAAGTCAGATTATTCTTATCAGTCACCACCCCGTTGGACGTGGTAATACTGTTGTTTACGGTCTTGAAGGCGTTAAGAATCTCAGCCGATACATTCAGTGCCAGCAATGCTGTCAGCACCAAATACATCATGTTGATCATTTTCTGCCTGGGCTCTTTAGGTAAGGACATGAGCGGGAGAATTTAATGTGTTAATCAAAGGTTTTTCAGGTATAGTCCCTATAATTTTCAGATATTGGTTTACTGTCTTCCTTGCATTGCACTCAGCATGTTACCATATACATGGTTCAGGTTGCCGAGGTTCTTTGCAAGTAAAGCAACCTGCTCCTGCGTCTTTTTCGCATCAGCAACACTACCGTTCATGGCTTCAGATGCCTGCGCCAGGTTCGAGTAGAAATTGTTCATTGCTTTCAGGTGATTATTGCTGTCCTGCAGTTCCAGTTCATACAGCGTGTTTAGTGAACCGAGGTTTTTGGTCAATACCTGAACCTGGCTATGGAACTGCTTTGTACTTTCTGCTGCATTATTAAAATGAGATATAGTCGTTGTCGCTCCCTGGTAAGCATTCTTCATGCTGTCCAGTGCTACTACCGCTTCTTTTGTTTTATTGGTGTAATCAGTGGTCGCTGCAAGTGCACCGGAAACATCACTGATTTTTTCTACTGTAGTACCGAATTTTTTGAAACCATCGCTCAAACGGGCAAGGTTAGTCGGTGTGATGTCTGCTTCAGCCATCATTTTATCCATCTGTTGGAGGGAAGGATTACCGTTACCGCCAGCCAGTTTGGGAAGCGCTTCTGCCAGTGCATGCATTTCACCACCGGGAGGCGGCAGGAAGGCATATACAATAAAGATCAGGGCTTCTGTAAGAAGACCGGCTGTAAGGAAGAAGTCAGCCAACCGTTGGTGGGTGATTTTCTGCCAGGCACCAAAGATTACAACGGCTGCACCGACGCAGACGATGATGTTGACAAGCTTTTCGGTAGATTTTGAAACTCCGGCTGACATAGTTTTAAGTTTTTTAGTTTTTAATAGGTTTCGTAAGGGTTCCGGAAACTTTATTCCGGTTAATGGTTATTGAATCAAAACGATCTTTATTTTAAAAAATTTTGTTTGCCTGATAATAATCAATTATTACAATCAATTATCTCTTGGCCAGGCTTGCCGGCAGATCGATCACGCAACGGAAACCGATGTATGATTTTGCCGTATCCTGGTATTCGTAGGTCCTGGTACTGGTCTGCAGGAAGTAACCCACATCTTTCCAGCTACCGCCACGGATCACTTTACGTTTCATACGCGGAGGATCAGAATCCTTGGCATTGTAACGGATGTCCGGGTTCATATCATGCTGGAAGTTGTAAGCACCTTCGTAGTATACAGAAGAAGTCCACTCTGCCACGTTACCTGCCATACAATACAGACCGAAATCATTAGGCCAGTAAGCATCTGCACGTGCAGTATAGAAAGCACCGTCTTCAGGATAATTACCACGTCCTGGTTTAAAGTTGGCCAGGAGACAGCCTTTCTTATTCCTCAGGTAATAGTTACCCCAGGGGAACATGGATTGTGAACGTCCGCCGCGGGCAGCATATTCCCATTCGGCTTCTGTTGGTAAACGGAAAGGACTTTCGTTCGCTTCCGCTTTCTTGTCGAGAAAAGCATTCAGATAGTTTGTTCTCCATTCGCAGAACACAGTGGCCTGGTTCCAGTTTACACCGACCACCGGATAATTTCCGAAGGCAGGATGGGAGAAATATCTTTTAGTCATCGGTTCATTATATGAATAAGAGAAGTCACGTACCCAAACCAGGGTGTCGGGATACACTTTGACGTCTTTCTTATCTATAAACGTGGAACGCATTTTACCCTCATTGGCCTTTTTAGCTGCCTCTTTCAGGTTAAATGTTTCAGAATGATAAATGAGTTTTGAAACATCGATTTCCTTTTTACCAAAAATGCGGTTTTCGGGAGTCAGGATCAACTGGTCGATTTTTTCAGTTGTTGCCTTGTCTCCCCATTTGATGGTCTGGGTCTTTTTCCAGTCAATCTGGAATTTGCCATCCACTTCTTTACCATATTGCATCATGGTAGCCGCGATGGAGTCGCGTACCCAGGTTACAAACTGGCGGTATTCGTTATTGGTGATTTCAGTCGCATCCATCCAGAATCCATTGATGGATACCTGTTTGTTACGGGCTGTATAGGCGTAGTTGATGTCTTCATCACTGGGCCCCATGTGAAAGGTTCCAGGCGGGATGTACACCATGCCGGGGGGTTTGCTGAGATTGTATCTACTTGCTGGAGCAACACCATGTAATTGTCCGTCATCCGGCAATCCTTTATGGGATTTTCCAATTTTACCACAACCTGTCACGGAGATGGCCGCGGCAACGGTAATCAGAAAGGAAAGGTTTTTCATTTTCATTTTTATTAAAGGGTATTGGACAAAAATAATCTTTTGGGAATATCTCCTAAGAATACTTTCCATCGCAAGTATAAAATTTATTTTTTAGAAGTCAAAG
>Ga0075521_10000756_pt1 | contig 9976 bp, 6 predicted proteins | sample NGEPerD_FD_74785 | JGI IMG/M metagenome (GOLD analysis project Ga0075521, IMG submission 74785) | Arctic peat soil microbial communities from the Barrow Environmental Observatory site, Barrow, Alaska, USA - NGEE PermafrostAB12-D | ecosystem: Environmental > Terrestrial > Soil > Wetlands > Peat ...
GTAGGGTCGCTTATCGATCAAGAAGAAAATGATGCCGGTAAGCCAGCCGAGAACGTAGCTCAGGGTGGCGGCAGCGTTCTCGGAGAGACCGGAAGCGGCCGGTTGATAGGGCGGCGACGGAGGCCGAAACCCAGGGTTGGAAGGGGGTGCGACTTGTGGCTGTCCACACTTCTGGCAGAACTGCGCCGTGTCGGGCAACTCGGCGCCGCATTTGGTGCAATGAGCCATACCTGCCTCCTGATTCGTCACTGGCATGATATGCCAGTTAGCAGCGGGAGGGGTATCAATCTTCGATTTGATGACGCGGCTGTCAAAAATAAAGGGCACGGAATCGCTCCGTGCCCTTTGTGTTGGCGGGGGAGAGGCCCTAGGCGCCGCTGCTGGCGTGAAGCACGCGGAAGGTACTGCCGCCGTTGCCCCATACCAACACCATCGCGTCCTGTCCTTTGGGGACACTGGCGAGGGCCTTCTGGACATCGGAAGCGCTTTGCGTCGGGCGACGGTTCACGCTGACGATGACTTCTCCTGGCTGAAGACCGGCTTCCTCAGCCGGGCTGCCGGGCTGAACGCGCTGGATGACCGCTCCCTGCAGGTCTTTCGGGGCCTGCAGTTGTTCGCGGACGTCAGGCGTAAGGTCAGAGATTCCCACTCCCCAGCGCGGCTTGCCGTTGTCGCTGTTCGAAGCCAGCTTGTCTTTGCCGTCGCGGCTGCCCATCTCTTCGAGGGTCACGGGCACGTTGACGCTCTTGCCGTCGCGCATCACTTCGAGCGCGACTTTGGTGCCGGGACGCTGCTGTCCAACTTCCATCTGGAGTTGACCGGCATCGGTGACCTTCTTGCCGTTGAGCTGGGTGACCACGTCTCCGACTTTCAGCCCGGCCTTGGCTCCCGGTGAGTCAGGTTGAACCTCGTTGATGACAGCACCACTGGAATCCTTCATGTCGAAGAACTTCGAATTCTCAGGGGTGACGTCGGTGATGCCTACCCCAATGTAGGAATGGCTGACCTTGCCGTAACGAACAAGCGAGTCGACGGTCGGCTGAACGATCTGCGTTGGAATCGCAAATCCCATGCCGGAGAACGATCCGGACGGTGAGATCAGGAAGGTGTTGATACCGATCACTTCGCCATGCGCGTTGACCAGCGGGCCGCCAGAGTTACCGGGGTTGATGGCGGCGTCGGTTTGTATGAACTGTCCTGGCTTGCGGGCATCATCGGAGTAGGGATTGGGACGGTTCAGCGCGCTGACGATTCCGCGAGTGACGGTGAAGCGAAATCCGAAGGGATTACCGAACGCCAGCACGGTCTGTCCGGGCTGCAACTTAGAAGAATCTCCCAGCGGAATATTGGGGAAATTGCTGCCTTCGATCTTGATGACGGCGAGATCGGTGAGCGGGTCAGCACCAATCAATTTGGCCGACAGAATGCGGCGATCGCCCAATGTGACCTTGATATCAGTGGCGCCGTCCACGACGTGGTTGTTGGTGATGATGTATCCGTCGGGAGAGATGATCACGCCGCTGCCAATGCCATGGGCGAATTGCGGTTGCTGTGGCATCTGGCCGCGCTGGCCAAATTGGTGCTCGAAGAACTGCTGCATGCCTTCCGGCATTCCCTCGGGCATACCTTCAGCAGTCTGTTGCTGCTTAACTTTGGCGGTCACGGCAACGTTCACAATCGCCGGGGTGACGCGAGCGGCGACCGTTTCCATCGCCTGGTCGAGCGAAAGAAGTGGCGCGATTTTGCTATCTTCGAGCGGGGCTGCGTTAGAGGTTGCCGCAGCGTGGGCCGAATTGGGCTGGACGCAGTGGTAGCCAACGACGCCGGCGACCATCGCGACTGCCAGGATTGCGACTCCGATGCTGCGCTTGGCGATTGATTTGGAAAACGTGTTCATACTTTGCTTGCTCCTGTGTTGTGTGTTCGATTTGCTGTTGTCGTTTTGCTGCAACTAACGAATTAGTTGCTCAATCTGAGCTTGTGCCCTCGCGGGCAGCGAAACTTGTCTAAATCTGCTTGGGAACTCCTCCGGTGACGGCACGCTGTTGCGCCTGGGTCAGATGAATGATGGTGAGGCGCCAGAGGACTGGGCCGTCAACACCGAACTGCTCGCCTTGCATGACCACCAGCACGGCAGAAGCAGCCTTGGCTTTCTGGGTCGGCGTGAAGGCTGAGAGAACCACCATCGGGGGCGTGGCGATCTCATTTTCGACGAATTGCCGGGGGGCGCTACGCTGCGCGAGATCAACCCGCGGCTTGGGAGCAACCCTTCGCGTCATGCGAGCACGAATAGTCGAACATGGGTGAGCGAGTCCGTTCCTCTGCGTGGCGGCTTCATCGAAGTTCAAGTTCACGGGCCGTAACTGGGCGTCTGTCGGTTGGGGACCTGCATTTGCGACGGTAGAGGCGGACTGCAATCCGTTGATGGGGAATGCGAACAGCTGCGGCCCGCGGGAGACGCTGCACATACTGACGACTCCTGCGACAGCCATCAGGGCGACGGCGGGTTTCCATACGCGGCCGCTTCCCTGCCGGTCACTGCGAAGGATCTCGATGATGCGCATTTTCAATTGCTGAATGTGGCTGACCGCGGCCTGGGCTAGCTGCACTCCGCGGCGAAGAAAACTCTTCTCGGCCAGTCCAAGGAGCGATTCCGCGTAAGCACGCGGACTGAAGTTGGCGGCCAAAACCGCATCGTCACAGGCCATCTCGCGCTCGATCGAAAGGCGGCCCTCGATGAACCAGACCGCGGGATGAAAGAAGAAGACTGCCTTCACGATTTTCTGGGCGAGGTTAGTCCAGTCATCCCAGCGGCGAAGGTGCGCCAGTTCATGAAGCAGGATGGCTTCAAGTTCAGCTGCAGGAATCTCCTGCAACGCCCAAGCCGGAAAGACAACGATGGGGCGGAAGTATCCCAGTGCTGCGGGCACTCGAACCGAGTCGGAAGAGCACAGCGCCACGCTACGGCGAGCTGCGATCTGGTTAACGCAGGCTTGCGTTCCTGGACTGAGTTGGCTGATGTCGACTGGTGTGCAAGTGGAACGCAACCGCTGCAAGCGATAGAGACTGAGGCCAACCCGTATCAATCCGAATGCGGCACCGACAATCCACGCCATGAACAGGTAATACGCGAACGACGCGGGGAGGGTCACCGCACTGCGGGTGATTCTGGAGACAGAGTAGCCGTCGCCCGCTGCTAAATGGCCGACCCACGGCAGAATTGCGATCGCAACCAGTGCGGAAAACCACACGGCGAAACGGGTGCTCGATCCGTGGCGACCGAACGCGCACGTGAATGCCCAAGCCACGAGGGCGATCGCGATACCGGCGAGCAGACTATTGAGGATGCCGGCGGCGGTGATCTCGGCTAGCGTGTTCAGGTAGTGAGGCGCACTCGGCATGATTACCAGCTACTCTCTATCCTTCAAGTACTGCTTTAGGCGTTGCAGCTCATCTTCCTTCAGGCCAGAGTCTTCCAGTATGTTCAAAATCAGCAGCTCATGCGAGTCGCGAAAAAGTCTCTGTACCAGGTGGCGGACTTCGGAGCGGGTGGCTTGTGAACGCTCGACCACGGGAGCGTACACATGCGCACGGCCGTCCTTGGCGTGGGCGACGTAGCCCTTTTTCTCCAGAATGCGAATGGTCGTCAACACCGAGTTGTAGGCCAAAAGCTTTTCACCGGGCAGGGCGTCCAGCACGTGCTGAACGGTCGAAGGGCCGCGTTGCCATAGCACTTCCATCAAGCGCAGTTCAGCTTCGGTCAGATTCGCGGATGGCTTCGGAGGCACTTAGCTGTTGCTCCAGTAAAAAGTCATACGGAGCGTTAGACGGGGGTGAGTTGAAAAGGTAACTAATGCATTAGTTGTTGGATGGCAGGGCAGAAGAAAGTGTGTTGGGGCGAAGAACTGGCCGCCCCGCGCTCCGGAAATCTCTGCAAGTTCAGCAGATACGAACTAGAATCTCGCTGGTAGGTTGGCGAGGCCTTGTGGGCGTTCGCCGAGCGGGGAAAAGATTGAAAACCAGTATTTTCGAGATTTTCAAGATCGGTATCGGTCCGTCGAGTTCGCACACGGTGGGCCCGATGCGGGCAGCGCGCCAGTTTGGCCTGGACTTGCAGGACCGAGAATTGCTGGGCCGAGTTGCACGAGTGCGGACTGAATTGTTTGGATCGCTGGCGCTTACCGGTCACGGTCACCAGACAGACCGCGCGATTCTGCTGGGACTATCGGGCGAGGAGCCGGAGAAGGTCGATCCGGCGAGCATCGAGGAAAAGGTCAGCAGCATCCGACAGCAGCGCGCGCTTCGCCTGTTGAACTCTGTAGCGATTCCCTTCCACGAAGACGACGACCTGTTGTTCCTGAAGACCCAAACGTTGCCTGGACACTCCAATGGCATGCGCTTCACGGCCTTCGATCAGAGCGGGAACGAGTTGTATTCGGCCATTTTCTATTCGGTTGGCGGCGGGTTCGTCGCGCGGGAAGGCGAGGATGCGGGACATTCAGAACTAAAGGCGCCGCCGTTCCCGTTTTCGAGTGCCGATCAGTTGCTGGAAATTGGCGATCAACAAAAGATGGCAATCTGGCAGATCGTGCTGGAGAACGAAAAGACGTGGCGCAAGGAGACACAGGTGCGCGCCGATCTCGAGCGAATATGGGATGTCATGCAAGCATGCGTAGCGCGAGGCCTTGAAACTGAGGGGATCCTGCCGGGAGGATTAAATGTAAGGCGAAGGGCTCCGCGGCTGGCGCGCAAGTTGAACGAGCAAGGCGGCGCAGATCCGCTGGCGCCAATGGATTGGGTCAACGTGTACGCGATGGCGGTGAATGAGGAGAATGCCGCAGGCGGGCGCGTAGTCACCGCTCCGACCAACGGTGCCGCGGGAATCATTCCGGCAGTGGCGAAATACTACCAGCGGTTCGTCGAGGGCGCGTCCGACGAGGGGTTGTTTCGGTACTTCCTTACGGCGGGGGCGATCGGCATCCTTTATAAGGAGAATGCATCGATCTCAGGCGCAGAAGTCGGATGCCAGGGCGAAGTGGGTGTTGCCTGCTCAATGGCGGCTGGCGGACTGGTCGCGGCGCAGGGCGGTTCGAACCGGCAGGTAGAGTACGCCGCCGAGATCGGCATGGAACACAACCTGGGTATGACGTGCGATCCGATTGGAGGATTGGTACAGATTCCCTGCATCGAGCGGAATGCGATGGGATCGGTGAAGGCGATCAACGCCAGCCGCATTGCAATGCGCGAGACCGATGAGCACAAAGTGTCGCTCGATCAGGTGATCGCCACTATGTACCAGACGGGGCTCGACATGCAGTCGCGATACAAAGAGACGTCGTTGGCGGGACTGGCGTTGAATGTGATCGAGTGCTGAAGCGCAGTCCGCATGCGAAGAACGTGTGCGTGTTGTTCTGCAGGATCAAACACCTACCCTGATCCCGATTACCTTTAACGATCGCTTAACTGTTCGTAACAAAACGACACAGTGAGTGCTTCGTTCCAATAGGAAAATTAGATAGCAGCGTTAGATTTGTTGCTGGGCGTTGACATGTGTAGCTCGGGTTACCTCAGAGGCTAAAGCCCAATTTTGGCGGTGCTGGTTGCGGCACGGCCGAAGGCCGCGGTTTCACAACTGAGTTAAGAGTCTGGTTCTGCCGAATCAAAGCTCGCAACGATTTCGTCTAAGGAACGGGACGCTTCAATTTGGTGAAAATCAGGAGAGAATGAATTTGGCCGAAGCTTCAGTTCAATCAGTGGGTCGTTCAATCCTCAAACAAGTAGTCGCAAGGCTCGGTTTGGTGTTCATGCTGAGCCTTTTCGGGCAGGCTCTTCCACAGCAAACTCCGGCTGCGAGTGCGCAAGCGAAGGCCGTTGGCGAGATCAAGACAATCAGCGGCAGCACGCTTACGCTGACCACGGACGATGGGAAGAGCGAGAGCATTTCCCTTCTCGAGAATGTGCGCGTGGTGCGTATTGCTCCCGGCGCGACCGACCTGAAAAACGCAACAGCGATTACGACCCAGGACCTGCAGGTGGGCGACCGGGTGCTGGTGCAGGGCAAGGCTTCGGAAGATGGGAAATCGATGACGGCCTTGCGGGTGGTCGTCATGAAGCAATCGGACGTATCAGCCAAGCAGCAACAGGAGCGAGAGGATTGGCAGAAGCGGGGCACCGGCGGATTGGTGAACGCGGCCGATCCGGCTGCGGGGACGGTGACGATTTCCGTGACGACATTCTCTGGAAGCAAGAAGGTGTTGATCCAAACGTCGAAAAAGACGGCCATCAGGCGCTATGCGCCGAACTCGGTGAAGTTCGACGATGCGAAGTCGAGCAAACTGTCGGACATTCATCCGGGTGACCAATTGCGCGCTCGTGGTAACAAGAACGCCGATGGCACCGAGTTCGCAGCCGAGGAGATTGTAAGCGGCTCGTTCCGCAATATTGCCGGAACTGTGACGGCGACGAATGCGGCGGACAACTCGATCACCGTCATGGATTTGCTTAGCAAGAAGGCTGTGGTAGTGAAGGTGATTCCGGATTCGCAGTTGCGCAAGCTGCCGCAGATGATGGCGCAACGCATTGCAATGCGCTTGAAAGGTCAGACTCCGGAAGGACAGCCCCCGGCCGCGGGAGCACCGGGCGCTGGGGCAGCCACCAGACCGGAAGGCGGCCCTGCTGCGGGCGCACAGGGCGGGGCTGGCGGCGGCAGTGGACGTGGCGGCGGCGATCTGCAGCAGATGCTGAGCCGTTTGCCGGCGGTCACGGTCAGTGACTTCCAGAAAGGCGATGCAGTCATCCTTGTCTCGACTCAAGGCACGGATTCCGAGGTCACGGCAATCACGCTGGTTGGCGGCGTGGAGCCGATCCTCACCGCCGCGCCGGCCGGCGGCCAGGCCATGATTCTTTCCCCGTGGAGTCTCAGTGGGGGAGGGGAAAGCGCGGCTCAATGATGCCATTCGGTAGTAAATCAGTTTTCATAAGGCGGGAACATTCATGAAGGTTTTTACGTTCCCGAGCTTCGTCCGGATCGCATGCGCAGTGTCGCTGTTCATCGTGCTGCTTGGCAGTCAACTCTGGGGCCAGACCGCGGGGGGATCGCTGCATGGACAGGTTACCGATCCCTCGGGAGCTGCGGTCACCAAGGCGGACGTGCAGCTGGTTGCGGCGGACGGAAAGATCGCTACGACTACAACCAGCCAAACCGGGACCTATGAAGTGAAGGGGCTGGCATCCGGCAAGTATGGAATCAAAGTAACAGCGAAGGGTTTTGCCCTGTATGAAGTCGATGGAATCGACGTCGCTCCCGGCCAGTCGCAAAAGATGGACATTTCGCTTTCGATAGAGGTGCAGCAGCAAAACGTTAACGTATCAGACCAGGCGATTGGGCTGGACACCTCGGCGGAGAACAACGCGACGCAGATGGTGTTGACAGGCCAGGACCTGGATGTGCTGTCGGATGATCCGGACGAACTGGCGGATGACCTGCAAGCCTTGGCGGGTCCGTCGGCGGGGCCGAATGGCGGTCAAATCTACATTGACGGTTTTACCGGAGGGCAACTGCCGCCGAAGTCGTCAATTCGCGAGATCCGCATTAACCAGAACCCGTTTTCGGCGGAGTACGACAAGCTGGGCTACGGGCGAATCGAAATTTTCACCAAACCCGGAACGGACTTGTATCACGGGCAGATTTCAGTGGTAGGCAATTCGTCATACTTCAATTCTACGAGTCCGTTTGCGACCAGCACGCCTGCGTATGACACTACCCAGTACACCGCGAACGTCGGCGGGCCAGTAGGCAAGAAGGCGTCGTTCTTCATTAACTTCGAGCGGCGGAATATTGGCGACAACGCCATCGTGAACGCGTTCGTGCTGGATCCGACGACGTTTGCACAAGTACCGTACAACACGTCGGTGCCCATACCGCAGACCCGCACAAACGTCAGCCCGCGCATGGATTTTCAGCTCACCCCGAACAACACGCTGAGCGTGAGGTATCAATGGTGGCAGAACAACCAGGAAGACCAGGGAGTGGGACAGTTTGCGCTACCCACTCAGGCCTATAACCTGACAACCACGGAACAAACGGTGCAGGTGAGCGACACGCAGTTGTTCGGCGCGAAAGTGGTCAATGAGTTGCGCTTTCAGTACCTGGGCGACAGCAATAACCAGACGCCGGCGTTCACGGACCCTGCACTTAACGTGCAAGGCGCGTTTTTGGGAGGCGGAAGCAGCGCGGGCTACAACATCGACAAGCAAGACCACTACGAGTTACAGAATTACACGAGTGTGCTTGAGGGCAAGCACATGTTGAAGTTCGGGGGCAGGCTGCGCGCGGAACGTGATTCCAGCGATGCGAACCCGAACTTCAACGGCACGTTCACGTTCAACTCACTGGATGCCTATCAGATCACGGAGCAAGGGATAGCGGCCGGGTGGACGCCGGCGCAGATCCGGGCAGCAGGTGGCGGCGCGGGGCAGTTCGCCATCACCTACGGGACGCCTGCGGTCGTGGTCACATATTACGACGTGGGATTATATTTCTCCGACGATTGGCGGTGGAAGCCAAACTTCACAATCAGCTATGGGCTGCGGTTCGAGACGCAAACCGACATCCATGACAACGGAGACGTGGCGCCACGCGCGGCGTTTGCGTGGGGATTGGGGAAGGGGCCGACGCCGAAGACGGTGCTGCGCGCCGGATGGGGCATGTTCTACGACCGCTTCGATGAGCAATACGTTCTACAGGCTGACCGGTTGAATGGGACGACGCAGCAGCAATACATCGTCGACCAACCCGACTTTTATCCGTTCGTGCCCCCGCAGGGCAGCCCGCTACTGAATACAGCCAAAACGTTTCCCACGTCGTACCAGCTAGCGCCCAACCTGCGCGCGGCGTACACCATGCAGACGGCGGTGAGCGTAGAGCGGCAGATCACAAAGAACGCGAACATCGCGATTTCGTACCTGAATTCAAAGGGCGTGCATCAGTTCCTGACGCGAAACATCAACGCGCCGCTGCCAGGGACTTACGACCCGAATGATCCGACCAGCGGCGTACGGCCGTTAGGGAGCGCCGCAGGAAACATTTACCAGTACGAGTCTGGCGGCGAGTTTGAGCAGAACCAGCTCATTGTGAACGCGAACGTCAAGATCGGTTCTAAGGTATCCCTGTTCGGCTGGTACACGCTGAACAACGTCAACGCCAATACCAACGGGGCTAGCAGCTTTCCCAACGATCAATACAACCTGGCGCAAAACTACGGACCGACAGCCTACGATGTGCGGAACCGGGCATTCATCGGGGGAACGATTGCGTTGCCTCGGGGATTTCGCCTGAATCCGTTCCTGGTAGTGAGTTCGGGAATTCCGTTCAACATAACGCTGGGGCAGGATTACAACGGCGACTCGATTTTCAATGACCGTCCGACGTTCGCCACGCCGGGGCAGATGGGACAGAACATCGTAGTAACGAAGTGGGGAACGTTTAACCTAACGCCGCAGTCAGGGCAGACGGTGATTCCTCCTTATTACGGAATGGGCCCGGGACGGTTTTCGCTAAACCTGCGAGTGAGCAAGACGATTGGCTTTGGACCAGAAACCAAGAGTGCTGGCATGGGCGGCGGCCCCGGAGGTGGTGGGCGTGGTCCAGGAGGAGGACGTGGCCCGGGTGGTGGATTTGGCGGAGCAATGGGCGGAGCAATGGGCGGAGCAATGGGCCTCGGCAGCGCGACGAGCCGCCGTTACAACCTCACGTTTAGCGTGAACGCGCGCAACATCTTTAATGACATCAATTACGCTTCGTTGGTCGGAAACCTGAGTTCCCCGATCTTTGGGCAGCCTAACGCGATTGCGGGCGGTCCTTACGGTTCGTCATCAGCGCCGCGCAAGATCGAACTGCAAGCGACGTTTACGTTCTAGCAATTCGCTCTTAGCTGGCGGCGGTCAGAGGTGGAGATTCCCGAAGTGGGAATTAGGG
>Ga0075521_10000759_pt1 | contig 9954 bp, 9 predicted proteins | sample NGEPerD_FD_74785 | JGI IMG/M metagenome (GOLD analysis project Ga0075521, IMG submission 74785) | Arctic peat soil microbial communities from the Barrow Environmental Observatory site, Barrow, Alaska, USA - NGEE PermafrostAB12-D | ecosystem: Environmental > Terrestrial > Soil > Wetlands > Peat ...
CCGTTCATGATGGCCCGGTTAATGGGTGCAGCGCCACGGTACTGGGGCAGGAGGGAGCCATGCAAATTAATGGTTCCCAACGGAGGCATTGCCCAAACTTGTTCTGGCAACATACGAAAGGCTACCACTACCTGAATATCTGCGTGAATGGATTTTAACTGATCAAGAAAAACAGGATCCCGGAGTTTCTCAGGCTGAAGAACCGGAATATTTTTTTGGAACGCATATTGTTTAACAGGCGCTTCCCGCACTTTAAGCCCCCTTCCCGCTGGCTTGTCGGGCGATGTCACCACGGCCGCTACCGAAAATCCATCTTCTACCAGGGCCCGAAGACTTGCTACTGCAAATTCGGGTGTGCCCAAGAAAACAATTTTGGGATATTCATTCATTTGTGAACAAAATAACGGCTATTAATTTATTAAATAATCATGAGGGGGAATTTACATTAATCGGATAGTATTTAACTTTGACCCGCTGTCTGGCGTTGACCCCCGCCTGAGCGGCGGGGTAAACTGTTGACCGTTGTACTTTTATATTATTTAAATCAAAAATCATTTTATGGCCGTTCAATCCGGTAATACCATTAAGATTCATTATAGTGGAAGATTAACTGATGGCACCCCGTTTGATTCATCTGACGGTCGCTCACCCCTGGAATTTACAGTAGGCAGCGGTTCTGTAATCAGGGGTTTTGACACAGGTGTTCAGGGTATGACGGTAGGGGAGAAAAAAACGATCGAAATTCCTTTTTTGGAAGCATATGGTCCGGAAGATCCTTCTATGATTATTGAATTCCCGGCAGACCGCTTACCGGAGGATCTGAAACCTGAGATCGGTATGCAACTCAATATGAATAATGCGGAAGGCCAACAGTTTCCGGTGGTGATCACGGGCATTACTGATGAAAATATTATTCTAAATGCCAATCATCCGCTGGCGGGTAAGGATCTTATATTCGACCTGGAACTGGTAGAGATTGTAGACTGAGTTTTTTCTGCAGAATTAAATATAAAGCGACTGCACAGAGCAGGGAGACAGCCATAACTATGGCGGATCCCTGCAGGCCCAGTCTGCCGCCCGTAATGTTTTCATCTCCGAGTTGGGAAGATTGCAAAAAGCTCCGGGCTGACGTGTCGTCTCCCAGTCCCAGGATTGGTCCGGCCATGTATTTCCATGCCCAGTGAAAAAAAACTGAAAACCAGAGATTCCTGGAATACAGATAAAACAAACCGGTGATCAGTCCCAGGATCAAAACATTCAGTAATGGAAAAAAACCGGCAGAAGTCCAGTGAAAGCCCAAATACAATAAAGTCGAAATAGCCAGTGCAAGCCATTTGGGAAAAGATTCCAACAAATTACCCAGTATATAACCCCTGAAGATGAGTTCTTCACAAAAAGCGGTTAATCCCAGGGTTCCTAATACCAGAAACTGGAATTTCGGGTCAAAAATAAAATCCATCCATTTCAGGTGACCGGTGGCCTGTATGATCAGGCAACTGGCACCCATAATAAAAACAGCCAGGGCGCCACCGGAAACAGCGTCCCGAATATGACCGTTCATTCCGAGGCCAAGAGAAATAAAAGATTTACGATCAACCCACCGGCGAAAAACATAAGTGATGAGTACAGTCAATACAAAAAAGATCGATACGATCACCGCCGCACGATTCCCAGTTAACAATTCCTGTATTCGGGTCATATCCGGATTCGCTTTATTCAAACCCAGAATAAAAGAAGCCAGCACCGTGCCGGCACCGATGATTAAGGCAAGGATATACAGAATCACACGCAACCAGCCGGCCTTCAGGAGTGGTGTGGGTGAAAGGGATGAATTCATGGTCTTTCCATTAATACGATGCGAAGATCGCGGCCCGGCAAAATTATTCCTAATTAATTTCAATCATCAAACGGAAAGATGATATTTTTAACCTTCATCTTATAAATAATTCCATCATATGCCGGATTATCCTTCTGCTCTGGTCGATCGTTTTTTCAGGTACGTACAGATCGATACCCAAAGTAATCCGGACTCGGAAACCCAGCCGTCTACCATTAAACAACTCGACCTCAGCCGGCTTTTATTTGAAGAATTGCAAACGCTGGGCCTGACAGAAGTTGAACTGGATGAAAACGGCTACCTGTACGCCTCCATTCCTTCCAATACGGAAAAACCTGTGCCGGTGATCTGCTTCTGCGCCCATGTGGATACATCCCCCGACTGCAAAGCCAGTGAAGTGAAACCCCTTTTACATAAAAATTATTCCGGTGATGATATCGTTTTACCGGATGATCCGGAACAGATCATCAGGACAAGTGAGTATCCTTATCTGTTGGAAAAAATAGGGCAGGATATCATCACGGCTTCCGGGCAAACCCTGCTCGGTGCCGACGACAAAGCCGGTGTGGCCATTATTATGGAGCTGGCCGTTTGGGCGAAAACACACCCATTGGTAAAACATGGGAAGATACGCATCCTGTTTACTCCTGATGAAGAGATAGGCCGCGGGGTAAATAAACTCAATATGAAAAAGCTGGGTGCTGATTTTGGGTACACCCTCGACGGCCCGGAACTGGGATCCTTTGAAGAAGAAACATTTTCTGCCGACGGCATGCAATGCACATTTCACGGAGTTTCGGCTCATCCCGGTCATGCAAAAGACAAACTGGTCAATGCCATTAAGATGGCTTCTGCATTTATCAATGAACTGCCGCGGGATGAATTCTCGCCCGAAACCACGGAAGGGCGATATGGATTTGTGCATCCCGTGCGAATGGAGGGAGGTCCGGAAAAAATGCGTGTCGATTTTATCATTCGCGATTACAACACCGCCAAACTAAATGCCTACGAAGAATACCTGAAAGATAAAGCTGCCCAGGTGATGTTACAGTTTCCGCAGGGCCGGTTTGAATGTGAAATAAAAGAACAATATCGAAATATGAAGGAGGTGCTTGCCCTTCATCCCCAGGTTTCTGAGTTTGCCCGTGAAGCCATATCCCGTGCCGGTATACCGATCAGGGAATCCGCTGCGCGCGGGGGAACCGATGGTTCCAGGTTATCTTTTATGGGTATGCCCTGCCCAAATATCTTTACAGGGGAGATGGCTTTTCACGGCAAACACGAATTTGTTTGTGTGCAGGATATGGAGAAAAGTCTGGAGACCCTGATCCACCTGGTAAAAATCTGGGAAGAAAAATATTAAGCGGATTATTTTTTTGCGAGGATTGCTTGTATGATCTGCCTGGCATGTACACGTGAATTCTCGATAAACCAAATATGGGTATCCATACCCCCGCATACGACACCCGCCAGAAATATATTTTTCCGGTTACTTTCCATGGTTTCCTTATTGTACGCGGGATAACGCTTTTCGTCTTTGGATAACTCTATGCCCAGTTTCTCCAAAAAAACAAAATCCGGCTGATAACCCGTCATCAACAACACATAGTCGTTGGGCAACGTTTGTCTACCCTCAGGCGTTTGCAAATCCACCTCTTTCTCTCTTATAGCCAAAAGAGATGAATTGAAATAAGCCTTGATGGATCCTTCCTCAATGCGGTTGACGATATCGGGCCTGACCCAATATTTTACCCGCTTACCAACTTCTGCTTCCCGGATCACCATGGTGACCATTGCACCCTTACGGAAACTTTCCAATGCCGCATCCACTGCCGAATTATTGCCACCCACAATGAGCAATTTCTGCATGGCATAAAAATGGGGCTCCCTGTAGTAGTGTCGTGATTTGGGCAGGTCCTCTCCCGGGATTCGCAACAGATTCGGAACATCATAAAAACCTGTGGCCACAATGAGGTTTTTTGTGGCGTAACGGTCAAGCGGACTGATGACCAGCCAATGATCACCATCGGGTAAAACTTCCAATACACGTTCCTGCAGATGAATGTTCAGTTGTTGGGAAACCGCGATTCGCCTGTAATATTCCAATGCTTCGGGCCGGGTAGGTTTCACATTATTGCTGACAAAGGGGATATCACCAATCTCAATGCGTTCGGAAGTAGAAAAAAAAGTCATATTGGAAGGGTAGTGGTACAGCGAGTTGACCAAAACGCCTTTTTCCAAAATGAGATATCGCAATCCCGCTTTTTTTGCTTCCAGTCCGCAGGCGAGTCCGATAGGACCGGCACCGATGATGAGAATATCTAAAATTTCGCCCATGTTTCCAAAGATAAAACATAATCTCCGCAGGCAGTTTTGTGGTTCCAGTCTGCAAAAAATAGTACATTCACCCACCTGTACCTGATCAGCAGGATATGACAAAACAATGCATATGGAAAATCTGATAGCATTCTGGTGGGTATTGCCCATTCTGATTTTTATTTTCAGCGGATTGGTGACCGTGAGCCAGGGATATATCGACGTCATTACCATGTTTGGAAAATACCGGCGGATTCTGCAACCAGGACTTAATTTTAAGATTCCGTTTTTGGAACAAATCCAAAAACGGATCAGCATTCAGAACCGTTCCGTGGAGCTGGAGTTCCAGGCGGTGACCACGGATCAGGCCAATGTATATTTTAAAAGCATGTTGCTTTATGCCGTACAAAATTCCGACGAGGAAACGATAAAAAAAGTCGCGTTTAAATTCATCGCAGAACGCGATCTGATGCAGGCCCTGACAAGAACCATCGAAGGCAGCATCCGTGCCTTTGTGGCGACAAAAAAACAAGCTGAAATCCTGGGTCTCCGAAGGGATATTGTAGAATATGTTAAAGACCAGATTGATCATTCATTGGAAGAATGGGGATATCACCTGCTCGATCTGCAGATCAATGATATTACTTTCGATCAGGCAATCATTGACTCCATGAGCAGGGTAGTGGCCAGCAACAACCTGAAAGCTGCGGCTGAAAATGAAGGACAGGCGCTGCTCATTACCAAAACCAAGGCAGCAGAAGCTGAAGGAAATGCCATCAAGATTTCTGCAGAAGCTGAAAAAGAAGCAGCGCGTCTGCGCGGGCAGGGTGTGGCATTGTTCCGGGAAGAAGTGGCCAGGGGAATGACGGAAGCTGCTGAACAAATGAAACGGGCAAACCTGGATACGAATGTGATATTGTTTAGTATGTGGACGGAAGCCATAAAGAATTTTGCGGAATTCGGTAAGGGAAATGTAATATTCCTGGATGGCAGCGGTGAAGGAATGAACAAAACCATGATGCAGATTCAGGCGATGATGATGAAACAGGAGCTCCCCAGGGGCCCACTTTAGCATTTCATTAGATAATACAAAAACGTCCAGGGCGTTAGTTTACAGCTGAAAGCTTATTTTTACTTTCATTAAACCAAGGCACCGCATGAATTTTTTCTTTCTGCAGGTCATTATCGATTCATCAAAAATCAAAGACAGTCTGGCCCGGGCAGGCATTTTACCAGCGCCAGGTAAGCAAAATCTCTGGGATATTCTTGAAAGAGGCGGTCCTTTAATGATCCCCCTGGCTTTATTGCTGGTCACCGCGGTTTTTGTTTTCATAGAGCGTGTGATCGCTATCAATAAAGCTTCGAAAGCCGATGAGAATTTTATGAATATCATCAGGGACCATATTGTAAATAATAATGTGATGGCTGCCAGGAGCCTTACAAAAAACACAAATAATTCCATAGCGCGGATGATTGACAAGGGTGTTCAGCGTATCGGCAAACCGATCGACGCCATCGAAAAAAGTATGGAAAATGTTGGCCGGCTGGAATTGTATAAGATGGAAAAAAATGTGTCCATCCTGTCGGTGATCGGTTATATCGCCCCGTTGTTCGGGTTTTTAGGAACCATTATCGGGATGTTTCAGTTATTTTACAATATTGCATCTACCGGAGAATACAGCATCTCTAATATTGCCGGGGGAATCTATGTTAAGATGATCTCATCAGCAGGCGGGCTGATCATCGGTATCATTGCATATATCATGTACCGATACCTGAATTCGCAGATAGACAAAACGACCAATAAAATGGAAGTGGCGAGTGCGGAGTTTATCGATATTTTGCAGGAGCCCACCCGGTAATCGGAGAATAATCATTCTTTTTCTATTTCGATTTTCAAATGTATTATAATTGAATTTACGTAACAAACATAGGGATGAAGGGGAAGTCCACACCGGACCGTTGAATGATATATTATTCATTCTGCTTTTGTTTTTCTTAATCGTTTCCACCCTGGCCAATCCGAATGTGATTAAACTATCACAGCCCAAATCAAAAAGCGATACCCGGTCCAAACAGACAGTTGTTGTGTCCATCGATGCCAGCCAGCGATATTTCGTAGGAACAACCCAGGTAAGTCTTGCCGAATTGAAAGGCCACCTGCAACCCTTTCTCGCTAAGGAAACCGACCAGCCATCCATTGTGATCAATGCCGACAAATCGGTGCCGGTTGATGATGTGGTGGCAGTCATGCGGATTGCAAAGGAACTTGGAGCCAGAACGGTACTTGCTGTAGATAAAAAGGGCGTTCAGTAATATGAAAAGGAGAAAAGCCATTGGGACCATACTGCTGGCAGGCGGGGCAACCGCTGTTGGTTTCGCTGGTTATGAGTGGTATGAACTGGCAAAATCTCCCGACAGGAATTATTTATTTTCCAAAAAATCTTTACTGGCAGACCTGGCGGAAACCATCATTCCCGCTACAGACACACCCGGAGCAAAGGAAGCGGGTGCGGTCGAATATATGATGCATCTGCTGAATGAATGCACAGATACTAAAACCTTAAACCGGTTTGTGGAGGGTCTTCAGGATTTGGAATTCTATACGTCAAAACAATTCAATCGGACTTTCACAGATTGTCATGATCATGAAAAACAAGCCGTGCTAACTCATTTCAGTAATAAATCCGGGACGGGGTTTACGCTTTTGGAAAAAGTAAAAAACAAAGTCACGGGCAAATCATTTTTTGAAACCCTGAAATCGTATACGGTACAGGGGTATTGCATCTCAGAAAAAGGAGCCAGTTTGGGAATGCATTATATTGCAGTGCCCGGCAAATGGCTCGCCTGCATTCCGCTGGAACCAAATCAAAAAGCCTGGGCAACCAAATAATCAGTTATGGGTGATCCTGGCCAGGTTTACGTAAACAGCAGGGGTCTTCAACAACACCAGTTTGACGCCATCGTGGTTGGCTCCGGTATCAGCGGAGGATGGGCTGCCAAAGAACTTTGCGAGAAAGGATTGAAAACCCTTGTCGTGGAGCGGGGCAGGAACGTAGTGCATATCAAAGACTATCCTACAGCATTTATGGCGCCCTGGGAGTTTCCCCACGGTCTGAATAATACCATCAAAGAATACCGGGAAGATCCTGTCGCGGCTGAAAATTATAACCCGGCCACGAAACAGTTTTTTGTGAATGACCGTGACCACCCTTACATACAGGATGATCCTTTTCACTGGGTCCGCGGTTACCAGGTTGGTGGAAGATCCCTCACCTGGGGCCGGCAGTGTTATCGCCTAAGCGACCTGGATTTCGAAGCGAATCTAAAAGACGGTTACGGTGTCGACTGGCCGATCCGTTACAAAGATATTCAGCGATGGTATGACTATGTAGAAGAATTCACAGGGATCAGTGGCCGAAGCGAAGGTCTTCCCCAGCTTCCTGACGGAAATTTTCTGCCGCCCATAGAAATGAATTGTATTGAAAGCCATTTCGCCGAAAAAGTGTCGGCCCATTATCCCGATCGAAGGGTAACGCCCGCGCGGGTCGCTAACCTGAGCAAAGGCTGGAAGGGCAGGGGGCCCTGTCAGTTTCGCAACCTCTGCGACCGCGGATGTCCATTCGGCGGCTATTTCAGCAGCAATTCCGCCACCCTGCCCGCCGCCGCAGCAACCGGCAATCTTTCGGTCGTTTATGACGCCGTCGTGGCTGAAGTATTGTACGATGTCAAATTACAAAGAGCAACCGGTGTTCGCGTCATCGATGCCCACACCAAGGAGTCAACAGAATACTTTTCCAAAATTATTTTTCTGAACGCGTCGACCATCGACACGGCTGCAGTTTTACTGCGTTCTGTTTCTGACAGGTTTCCCGGAGGTCTCGGAAATGATTCCGGGCAGGTGGGTCATAACCTGATGGATCATTTTATTGGTTCGGGAGCAACCGGAGACTACGCGGGTCTCGAAGACAAGTATTATTACGGCAGAAAACCTGCCGGCATCTACATGCCGAGATTCAGAAACCTCAATTCCGAAACCGCCCGCAAAGACTATGTTCGGGGATGGGGATACCAGGCCAGTGGGGCCAGGAAAAGCTGGGACGACCTTAAAACGGAAATTCCCGGATTCGGCAGTGATTTCAAAGAGAAACTTTTGAAACCCGGGCCATGGACCCTATGGATTGGAGGGTGGGGCGAAACACTACCTTATTTTGATAACCGGATCAGTCTCGATGGTTCCAAAAAAGATGAATGGGGACTTCCCATTGTCCATATTCATTTCAAATATGGCGCTAATGAACAAGCCATGAAAAAAGACATTCAGGAATCGGCTGTGGATATGCTGGAAAAAGCAGGATTTGATCATATTGAGGACTTTAATTATCATATGCCCGGTGGCTCCGCTGTACATGAAATGGGCACCATCCGGATGGGCCGGGATCCTGGAACCTCCGTGTTAAATGGATTTAACCAGATGCATGGGGTTAAAAATGTGTTCATTACCGACGGCAGTTGCATGACCTCCTCTGCCTGGCAAAATCCGTCACTGACTTATATGGCACTTACAGCCAGGGCCTGCGATTTTGCAGTGAATGAACTCAAAAGAGGAAGTATTTAGAATTGAATATGTACACGCGCGGCCAGCAGGGATACCGGACCACGGTCATGGTTATACGCAGGATGCGAGACAAACTGATAGTCCAGGCTGGCAAATAATTGTTCAAATAGTTTAACCTGGTAAAACAATTCGACGATATTTTCCCTGGTGTAGTTTGGTAATTTACCGTCTCCGATCATGAATCCATAACCACCGATATTCAGAAAATTCCGGTGACCTGAAGAAATGCCATTGCTGACAAACGCCAATCCGATATTGTCGGCCGTTCTTCCTTTTCCAATTCCGAAGTACCGGAAACCCAGGCTCATGGTATTGTCTATCTCAGCGAAAGCCCATGTTGCCGTTTTGCCATCATTCCAACCCAAACGAAGAAATCCCTCAAGACGATCACTGATGGACTGGTTCATACTGATCCCTGCTCCGTATTTTTTTCCACCATACTGTGTTCCATGAATAACATCCAGTGAAGTATCCGTGCCATTCAGGTCTTCATCAATTACAGTTTGATAAGCCGGCGCCTGGGACGTGTTGTAATAGAGCAACAGTCTTGCCGCGCCTGGCAGACCGCGCCAGCTATAATTCCTTTGCACCTCGAAGGTTTCACTATTGGTTTTCAGCCAGTCAAAATTCAGGGTCGGACCATTTGCATAAGTTGGCATTAAAGCAGTCCCTGCGCGAAGAACCCATCCGGGGGTATAGTATTCCACAATCAGGCCCCCGGTATATCCTCTTGTATTTGCGGCGTAATCATAAGCGCCATTGTTCATCAGCGACCAGTTCATAAAATCAGAACGGGGATCGTGGCTTACCGCATTCTGATCAAAAAAATCGGCTATCCCGAATTTGCCCAAATTAAAAGTCAGTCTCTTGCGGGAAACGATTTCCCTGATCTGATTTACCCCATCGTTCAGGGTATCAAAATGTTCCTTATCCAGCGTCACCTGCTGCCTGATGAATAACCGGGCAACATACACCACGGTCTGATCAGCTCCGATCCTAAAGGTTTCGCCGTTTGGAAATCCCGATATTCCGAGGGTACTACTGAGTCCCTGTCCTCCCGCCATTTCAGGATCAAAATATACAGAACCGCCACTCCATAGTTTCCTTCCGAAAAATGCGGTAGTCGTTACGGAAAAGGCGGGGTCCGACTTTGGAAGAAAACTATTCTGACCGATATATGGTG
>Ga0075521_10000760_pt1 | contig 9949 bp, 6 predicted proteins | sample NGEPerD_FD_74785 | JGI IMG/M metagenome (GOLD analysis project Ga0075521, IMG submission 74785) | Arctic peat soil microbial communities from the Barrow Environmental Observatory site, Barrow, Alaska, USA - NGEE PermafrostAB12-D | ecosystem: Environmental > Terrestrial > Soil > Wetlands > Peat ...
CCGAGATGGTGGAATTCCGGCGAGGATTGCTAGACAAAGCGGCCAGTTTTTATGCGGATTTCACCAAGCAGGCTCCCAACAGCGAGGTACTACGCAGCGAGGTGGCTGCGGCCCATTCCAGATTGGGGGACATCAACTATGTTCAGGAGAACCATGAAGCCGCAGTCCGCGAATACACCGAAGCCATTGCTCAATTTGAGGGCCTGATCAGAGACTACCCCGGCAACCGGGAGTACCGCCAGGCACTCGCTAATGCCCATAACTTTCTGGGGGAAACTTTGCGCACCTGGTGCGAGGAATTACAGGGTGCAACACCCTGCAACCTTTCTGCCGCAGAAAAGCAATACGATGAAGCCTTGGCATTGCAGCAAAAACTGCTCGACCAAGACCCGGCGAATTCTCTCTATCAGCAAGAATTGGCCCGCACCTACTACAACCGCGGAATCCTTCGTTATGACGCCAGAAATGTCGCGGGAGCAGAGTCGGACTTTCGCGCGGCGATCGCCTTGCTTAAACCCTTGGCCGACAATCCGGCACCAGCCGCAATTGCAGGAACAGCTCCAGAGCCTTCTCAGGAACTAGCGCGCGCTTACAACAACCTTGCCAACATTACACGCCGTAACCATCCAGCGGCAGCCATGGAACTCTATCAGCAAGCTATTAGTCTAGCCGAGGCATTGAACCGAAAACAACCGGACAACCGGCAATATAGGCTGGAACTGGCGCAATACTACAACAACCTGGCGATGGTGCTCTTCTTTTTGAAAGAATTCGACCTGGCCAAGGAAAAGAACGACCAGGCTGTTGACCTGATTGAGGGACTCACCAACCCCGGCCCACTGCTCTCCAGAAAGTGGGCCAACGGCTTGCAATTTCATTACGAAATACTAGAAGCGCAAAAATCAAAAGTAGCGGACCACGGCCCCGGCCGGCTGCTCGAAATCTTGCGGCAGTTGAACAGCGCAGAGAGTCCACGGGATCATCCTGTTTTCCATGTTCTCTACATGAATCTTGCGAGAGTCTACATCGAACTTGCGGAGAGGAACCTGAAGTCAGGTGACGTGAAGGGTGCCATCGCCGCTCTGGAGAGTCTGGCGAGAATACTGCCCGAGCTATCGGCAGGGGATAGAGAAGTTCTTGCCAGGTCTTATCCGGAATTACAACGAGAAGTCCAGAAGATCATGGCCACTGCTGTTCAAACCGATTAAATGGGGACGGCTCAACACAGTAACATTATCTAACACGCCACTTTAGTGCTATTGATTTCACTAGAAAGTGAACATATAGTCACTCCACTCTTGTTCCAGAATGCGGGTAACTCGAGGAGCGTCGTTTTCGTATGGTCAGCGTTGGGAGCAGCCGTTTCGTCTTGTTATCACCTGCCTTGCCAATAGCTGTGCGGCTTAATGACACTATTTAGCACGTTGCATGCAAAATAGGACGCATCCAAAATAGTTCGGTTCGTGGCGACCCTGCCTGTTTTTACGGGACTCTTATATTTCAACTTGGTACGTCCGAGGTCAAGGGATTGATCCGATCCCGAGTTTGGGGGCTCTACGTGCCGTAATCGTGAACGGATGCGTTGCCTGGCTGTCACGGTTGGTTCGCCACGCTTACGGTTGGGGCTGCACCTCGAAAGGAACTCGCATTGAAGCACGCACTCTCGTTCCTCCTGGCGTTTTTCGCCGTGGCAGTTACCGCTCAGCAGAATGATACGGGCTTACTCAGAAACCAGGTCGCTTTGCTTGAGGCGCCGCCGATGGCCGATACCGCCGTCGTGGATAATCCCCAGGCGGGTACTTCCACCCCGGCGCCAAAACCAGCAGGTAAGGAAAAGGCGAAGTCGAAGCCGGCCCCGCCGCCTGGGTCTGACTGGCCTACCGTGGACTCGAGTATGGTCGGCTACATTGATAACGCGGTCGTTGGGTCCGAAGTCAGGATTCGTTTCGATGCAGCCTTTAACGATCAATTCCCCGATCGCGCCGAGTTCATTTACGGTAAGTGCGGCTGTTATGCAACTCTTGTCCCTCCGGGGAACCCTGCCCACGACCCAAATGCACCCGGACCAGGACCCGGGATCCCCAACAACGTAAACTTCCAAAGCCTGTCCTTCATGGGAGAATACGCCCCCAAGGGCAACCGCCGTTTCTCCGCATTCGTCCAGATCCCGTTCCGCTGGCTTCAGCCTCAAGGCTTGGTTGCTGGACTGCCAGGCGAAACGGTAGCTTTCCCCAATGGTGCCGGAATTAGCGACGTCACGGCTGGCCTGAAATTTGCCTTGCTCGCTTCCCGGAAGCATTACCTGACGGCACAGTTGACGAGCTATTTCCCTTCTGGATCGGCTCTCCACGGATTGGGCACGAACCACTACAGCATCGAGCCAGCCCTGCTGTATTACCAGAGGTTTGGCCAAAAATTCGAGCTCGAAGGTGAGTTGGGAGGCTGGCTTCCGATCGGCGGATCCGCTGGAGTTTCCACCACCGTAGGAGTTCCCAGTTCCCAGGGGTTCGCGGGAAACATTTTCTTCTATGGCATAGGACCGAGCTACCGGATCATCGATCACGATCAGTTCAAGTTGGCTCCGGTGATCGAATTGGTAGGTTGGAGTGTCACGGGAGGGTTTCAGACCGGTCCAGCAAGCGCCAGCGGTACAAATATCGTCAATCTCAAGCTTGGAGCGCGGATGGCGTTCCATGCTCGCAATTCTGTGTACGTCGGTTATGGATTTCCGCTCACATCCGCGGATTGGTATAACAACATACTCAGAGTGGAGTACCGCTATTCGTTTTGAGCAATGGGAATTGTTAGCGAGAGCGGCGGTTTGTCCAAGCAGCGACACACAAGACTACTCCTCGTGGTGACCTATCTAATTTGCGCAGTCGTCCTGATCCAAGTGGGCCCGCCCCGAGAGCCAGCGCTTCCTGATGGTGCAAGCATACGCGTAGCATCTGCGAACCTGTCGCCACAAGCTCATACCTGGATCGGTACCGACGAGTCGGCTTGTGGAACCCCACTGGGCGATAGCGATCTCAATTGCCGGATTGCTCCGGGTCACGGGTCAATCAGAAGTAATCCCGGCTTGGCATGTTCCTGCAGTTCTATTTACTGATGAGTTAATCCGCTGTAGGCAAATTTGTAACTGTCAAAGCCTCAAAGAACCGCAAAATTCAACAGACTTCCACTATCGGCTTGTAACTATTTCAATATCAATCACTTAGAATCAGCAAATTTCAACAAGTTTCACCAAGCTTTGGAATCTGGTTCGGGACCAGGGGGTCGGAGGTTCAAATCCTCTCTCCCCGACCATTTTGAATCAACGACATCCGGATGTTTTCGAGGCACTCGAAAACCGCCACCGTGGGCGGCATTGAGGGCGGGGCGAATTCGCGAGCCTTTCCGGATGGCATTTTGGTGTGACTCCAAATCAACGCGAGACCGAAGGTCTCGCCGAAAATCTAGCTCGACCTTCCGCCATCCGTTCACCGGATGGCGTTTTTGATTTTCTTGTCGTCAGTTCCCGGTATCTACCACCCTCGGACAACATCAAGCCAAATTCCACCAACTTGCACCCCGCAACGCGCAGGCTAAATCCCAACAATCAAAATGCAAACCCACATCTCTGCTCCGTCCGCTCGCGCTGACGCGCTTCACGGACTGCGCACTGGCCCTAACCCCCTGAAATCTCAATCCAAAAGGCTCCTGCACAACCCATCTCTTCCCTGGACCGCATGGAGCTACGTGAATCCGGCAATCTACCAACTCAAACGAAGAGAGAACCGCTATTCAATTGCAGTGAAAGAGGATAGCGAGTTTTCGATCTACTTGATTACACAGAAGCAAAGGACACGGAGTGTCCGCGTTCATTCAGATCCTTGCAGAGCCTCACTAGGCCGCATTTGCGAAGAAAGGCAGCTTGGCAGCCGGTCTCCCGAGCGAGAGCAAACAGAAGTCCCAGTCGCCATTTCTCGGTCGACTCTTAAGCCATTCTGTATCAGCTTTAGGGTGATACTTCTTGAAAATTTTCGCCAGTTCTTTCCTGTAGCCACTGTCGGTACTGAAGAGAAGCTCTGACGTCCTGCGAACTTGCTCCACCAAATGGCTCATACCGCTTGACTTCGAGGCGATCTTTGCGAAGATCAGCGTTCTCGTTTTGGGATGGAGGAGGTCACAGAACTCGAATTGCGATTGTCCTCCTCGATAACGAATGTTCTTCACATCAAAATTGAGAAGTGATGTCTTCTCGCTACATCTGAGGTTGTAAGCGCCTTCGCTTTCAGTTCCGTCCCAATCTAGAAAAGCAATCTTCGGCTTGTCGATTTGTTTGATAGCCGTGTTTATTCGCACAAAGAAGTCGTGAACTACCTCGTACCAAATTCCCGACGACAAGAAGTACTGGCGATTGTCCAGTGAAAGCTCATAGCAAAAGCAATCGAACGAGGTATACGTTTTTATTTCCTCTTGAGCGTCATCGAGCAGATGAATTGGACAATTCTTCGCCTCGCGCACAGAGGGTATGGCTACCTTTTCTTCGAGAAAGGCGAGCCAACTCCCCACCATTAGGTAGGGCCTTCTAACGGGTGACATCGCTCCCGAGGCAGGACTGTCTGCGAAACATGGCACGCCTCAGATTTGCCCCTCGAACACTTTGTTGATCCGCTGGCCTGCGAGGGCGGAGGCCGCAATGCCTCTTACTTGGTTTTCTGCTCTCCAGAAGTCTCCACCCGCTGTTCCTCAGACTTTTGCCACCTCGATCCAGGATTGTATTCTCTCAGTGCTTTGGCGAGAACTTCCGTCTTCCTGCCGAGATCCTGCTGGTACACCACGCCATCCTCGTTCACGATGAATGTCATTACCCCCGACGAGCCGTATTCCGCCGGATAGGCCACGAAAGCGAAGCCTGCAGTCATTTTGCCGTTTACGGCGTAGTTTTTCGCACCACCAGTGACATTCTTTCCTTGACGCGACAGCATGCGGTAATAGTAGCCGCGGAAAGGAGCCGGAGTACCGTCCTGGCTGTTGCCAGGGCCCTTTGCAAACGACGATGCCACCAGCGGGCCGATGGGGCTGCTCTGAGTTTCGCCATCAGAAGCTTTCCAATAAAGGCCATCGCGCTGCCCTTGCTTACTGAAGATGGTCTGCGCGTACTCATTGTGATCGGTCGAGTAATATTCCTTTTCCGCCGCCACTAGTTCCTGGCAAACGCGAACGGTCGAGGCTTCATTCTCGCCAATTCGCCGGTACAGGATTTCTTTACTGCCCGCTTCGGTGTCGAAATACCATGCGTTGCCTTTGTTCAAGAGCGGGATGGGCGTGGGCCAATTCTCCGCGCCGATGTACAAGGTAGTGGTGCCGTCCGGTTCTTTCACCAGACGGTGCATTTGCTCATATCGATGAACGAAATTGGCGCGGCTTTGCGCGTCCTCGGTTTCGTCTCCCGATGAGACAATTTGCTTTCCGTCCGGTCCGAGGATATCGAGCATCGCTTTCTCGTCGTTACTCTGCGCCGCTGTAACCAGCGCGTTGCTCGCCTCTTCCGCCGATGAAAACGTTTTCTGGCCGTGTTGCTGTGCCATGGAGCCGGGGACAAAGCACCCTGCCAAGAAAATAGTGACCGCGGCTAACTTTGGAAGACTCGCCCCATGAAAGTTGTCGAACACCAGTTTCATTCGCCGCATATGACTTCTCTCCATTTCCATCTGTTACGAGGAACCCGGAACACGACGGACGTCGGATCAGTGATGCCCGCCACCGCCGTGTGCTGCGCCACCCCCACCATGCGGTGCTCCTCCGCCGCTGCTGTGTGCTGCTCCGCCACTTACGCTGGCGCTTCCGCGCGATGAATAGCTCTTTGCTTGTCCGCCATGGTCGTAGCCGCTGAATGTGCTGGACTTGACGCCGCTCTGGCCGTGGGGTGCAGCATACCCTCGAGCCGCCTGGGAGTTTCCGTTGAATGGTTTGGTGGTTGCGCCGGGATGGTTATAAACTCCGCCACTCGCGCCTCCACCTCGGTAGTAGCTGTTCCGGTTATAAAACGTCTTGCTCTGGGAGTAGTAGGTATTGTGGTTATAAAGTACGGCATGGTTGTGCCAATCGAATCCCCAATGAGGCCAGCCCCATCCATAGCCTCCGAAGAAGCCGATTCCGAAGCCGGCTCCGAACGATAGATATGGGCCGCCAAACCAGATTCCGGGATATGGATACCATCCCGGCCACGCCATGATCGGTGCTCCGTAAACCAACCACGGATCATAGGCGGGAACGTAAACCACGTTCGGACTAGCAGGCTGAATGACGATCGTCGCGCCTTGCGTCGCTACGGTTTGCTGCGGCGTGGTCTTCAGATCGCCGGCTTGTTGCGCCCGCTGACGCATCACCTGTACAGCATCCATCACATCCTGTTGGTCGTTGTAATAGGCGTCGCCGAGAGATGACGTCCAGGAGAGGTTCTTGTCCATGTTTCCAAGCACCGATGGAAAGGCAGTGAGGGCCTTCACGCTTGGGTCCCAGGGCTGCTGGTCCACACCTTGGCCCAGGGCGTCGCCCTTTAAATTAGGATTCGCTTGCACCCATCTGTCGGCCTCGACGACCTGCTCGGGAAATGTCGACGCCGCCAATATCTGCGCCACCAGCGAATCCGGATACAGCGCAATCGGCGCTACCAATTGTTGCAACTGCTCGGGAGTCTGCTGTGTGTAGGGCGGCGCCTGTGCGGGCTGCGATGGGGCTTGCGCGTCTTGCAAGGCTGCGAGACTCTGAGTCCAAGCCGTGAGCAACAGCACCAACGACACCAGGGAAACCAGAATCTGCTTTCCCAGTCGAAGCCTGCAGGGCCCTACGGCACTTCCAATAATATTCATAATCTTCTACCTCCTCTGCGGAACCGGTGATTGCCTCCACAAATTGAATCATCCACGATGAACTGGTCCGCTCGCTCGCCAGAGATTGACCCTCCGGCTGCCAAGTGCGCTGCTCCCTTGCGCCACCCTTAGAGTCGCGCATCTGCTTTCGACATACTGTGCAGAATCGCTCACTTCCGGACATCCTGCAGAAGGGCAACAGTTTGGAAGTACCATGCCACACGAGCAGCGGATGGGGACTACGGCAAGCGGCCTTCGTCGTGGGCAGAAGTGAGCATTTGTGCTCAGCAATTCCGGCGTAGATGAGCAAACCTAGTGATGTCTGAAAAGCGCGGTTTGCCGCCCCGTGTAGCCGCCTACCTGCTCTCTCGACGAACGAGCTTATCGGGGAGTGCATGTGGCTCGGGCTTATTTTGGAAACAAATATTCATTGTGCTGTCAGCCTCTGCTTCGGAGGTGCATCCGGCGGTCAGTTGGGTAGAAAAGGAATCGTGACCTATGGCAACGGCAGTGGATCCGGTTCAAGCGGAACCGATTGCATTTCCGATCGTCTCTCCTGCCCCGTCACCAATCCGGGTGCACCGTAATTATCACTGGACAAGATGGGCAGTGACTATTGGTCTGATCGTCGCGGTTGGCGTAATCGGCGAGTTGTGGCGGATGCATTCGCAGAACGCGATCAACTATGAGACAGTGCCGTTGGATCGCGGCCTGGTACAGGCGAGCGTCACCGCGACCGGTACGGTCAACGCCGTGGTGGACGTGCAGGTTGGCAGTCAAGTGTCGGGTAACATCAAGGCTCTATACGCTGATTTCAATACGAAAGTGACAAAAGGCCAATTGGTGGGGCTAATCGATCCAGAGGTGTTCCAGGCACAGGTTGATCAATCCCAGGCAGCACTGGGTTCGGCCCAGTCTGCGGTAATCGCATCTGGGGCACAAGTTCTGAAGGCAAACTCCGATCTTTCGGGTACGGTCGCGAGTGAAAAAAGTTCGGAGTCTGCACTAGCCAAGGATAGGGCCACCGCACTTAACGCCCGCAACCAGTGGACGAGGGTTGACGAGCTTTTCAAGCAAGGAATCATGTCTCGGCAGGACGACGACTTGGCCAAGTCCACCACGGATGCCGCGGACGCTCAGGTAGCTGCAGATGTGGACCAAATCGCCTTATCGAAACAGACGATCGAGTCGGCCCAGGACCAGGTAAATGCGACCCAGGCGCAACTGGGTTCTGCGAAAGAACAGCAACTCCAGGCCAGTGCGGTACTAGACCAAGCCAAAATCAATCTTGCACACACTCGCATCACCGCCCCGGTCGACGGCACAGTCATTGCCCGCCGAATGGATGTAGGCCAGACTGCGGCTGCGTCGTTCGCGGCGCCTACGGTGTTCGAGATCGCGCAAGACCTGACGAAGATGCAACTCGATACCAACGTGGACGAGTCCGATGTAGGCAATATTGCAGTCGGCCAAATCGCAACTTTTACAGTGGATGCCTATCCCGCAACAACGTTCCAGGGACAGGTGACAGACGTCCGGAAGGCCCCGATCATTACACAAAACGTCGTCACCTACGATGTCGTGATTGCCGTCTCTAATCCCGATCTGAAACTATTTCCCGGGATGACAGCCAATGCCAGAATTCTGACGACGAAGATCGATGACACCTTTAAGGTGCCGAACGCGGTATTGCGCCTTCATCCATCCGCGGCGGTGCTGAAGCAAGTTGGGCTCTCTAGCTCGCCGGCAGGTAAGCAGCAGATTTATGTAGTGCAGAGCGGAAAACTCAAGGCTGTCCCGGTAACGTTTGGAATTTCCGATGGGCAGTCCACTGCAGTGACAGGCGATTTCCAACCGGGAGAACAGGTCGTCGTCAGGTTTAGCACGGGCGCGGTTGCGCCAACCACCAGTGCCACTTCGCCATCTGCTACCAGTACAACAAGACGCGTGCCTGGATTGTGAGTTCCGAGGACAACATAAGTGTCAGCGCTCATCGATGTCCGGAATCTTAAGAAGACATACCTGCTAGGGGACGTTGTGGTGCATGCGCTGCAAGGCGTGACCATAACCGTTGAGCGAGGCACGTTTGTCGCAATCATGGGGGAGTCCGGCTCGGGGAAGTCAACATTGCTAAACCTCCTGGGCTGCTTGGACCGCCCAACTTCAGGCAGTTATCTGCTGGACGGCATTCCAGTCGAAACCATGGATCGCGACCAGCTTGCCGAGATTCGGAATCAGAAGATCGGGTTCATTTTTCAGAACTTCAACTTGCTTCCGCGAATGGATGCGCTCGAAAATGTCGAGCTGCCATTGCTCTACAAGGACAGCGATACGCCAAATGGAGATGAACTCGGCCAGCGGGCCCTGGCCGACGTCGGATTGGCCGGCCGCGAACTCAACTTCCCGGCTCAACTGTCAGGTGGGCAGCAACAGCGGGTAGCCATCGCGCGCGCCCTGATCAACAAACCCGCAATTCTTCTTGCCGACGAACCCACGGGTGCCTTGGATTCCCACAACGGCGCCGAAATCATGAACATTTTCCAGAAGCTGAACCGCACTCAGGGCATCACGATCGTTATGGTGACACACTCGGATGAGATCGCCGCTTACGCCGGTCGGATCATCCGCTTCCGTGATGGCCTAATCGTCAGCGACCAGAAGGTGACGAAACCGGTGACCGCGCCGGTGGTACCCATTGTGCAGACTGCGGCTGTGGTGTCGCCATGAAGCACCTAATTTCGTCCATTCGCATCGCGTTCCGCGCGCTGAAGATGAATAAGCTTCGTTCCGCGCTGACGATGCTGGGCATCGTAATTGGCGTTGCCTCGGTGATCGCTACAGTAGGCATCGGCTCGGGCGCGACGCAGCGTATTCAGGACCAGATCGCAAGCATCGGAAGTAACATCATCATTGTTATTCCAGGGAGTATGAGTAGTTCCGGTGTTCGTCTGGGTACCGGTAATGCGGTCACGCTATCGGAAGCGGACGCAAAGGAACTTGTGGCGCAGTGCCCGGACGTGGAACTCGCAGCACCGGTGGTACGGGGCGCAGTCCAAGTAGTCAACGGCAACAATAACTGGGCAACGAGTGCG
>Ga0075521_10000763_pt1 | contig 9935 bp, 7 predicted proteins | sample NGEPerD_FD_74785 | JGI IMG/M metagenome (GOLD analysis project Ga0075521, IMG submission 74785) | Arctic peat soil microbial communities from the Barrow Environmental Observatory site, Barrow, Alaska, USA - NGEE PermafrostAB12-D | ecosystem: Environmental > Terrestrial > Soil > Wetlands > Peat ...
AGATAAAACCACAGTGCAAATTGCTAAAAAAATGGCGAGCCTTGCCCAACTGGAACAGTTCATCGCAATGGGCTACAAGGAAGGCGTTGCGATGGGCATGCGCAATCTGGACGAATATTTGCACAGCCTGGTCACGAGCAAATGATTTTAAAAACAAATCTATTGTTATGCCGGACTTAACTGCCGGAATCAGATCCATGGGTCTTCTGGAATTTGCTTTTGTATTGACCCTGGGCATGATTTCATTTAAGAAATCCGCGAATAACATGGACCTGATCAAAACAGATGCGGGCCCAATATCCGGTGTAATCAATGCTACCGGTGATGTATATGCGTTTAAGGGTATCCCTTTTGCAGCTCCGCCGGTAGGCGATCTCAGATGGAAGGAGCCGCAGCCGGTGAAGCCCTGGGAAGGCGTTCGCCCATGTGATCATTTTGGCCCAAGTCCGATGCAGGCAAAACCGGTAGCCTTCAGTATGTGGTCGGAAGAATTCCTGATTCCGAAGGAACCGATCAGTGAGGATTGTTTATACCTGAATGTATGGACGGGCGCAAAATCGGCGGGGGAGAAGCGTCCCGTGATCGTTTGGATCTATGGCGGAGGATTTTTGAGCGGGGGTAGCGCGGTACCCATTTATGATGGGGAAGCCATGGCCAAAAAAGGCATTGTCTTCGTCAGTATAAACTACAGGCTGGGTGTATTTGGATTTTTTGCTCATCCGGAGCTCACAAAGGAATCCGGCAGAAAAGCATCTGGCAATTATGCGATACTGGATCAGCTGGCTGCGCTCCAATGGGTAAAAAGAAATATAAGGGCTTTCGGTGGTGATCCGGACAATCTAACCATTGCGGGACAATCGGCGGGCTCATTTAGTGTGAGTTTCCTGGTCGCCTCTCCGCTGGGCAAAGGACTCTTTCAAAAAGCAATCGGTGAGAGTGGCGCTGGTTTTTCTAATCCGGTTACCACGCTCGCTAAAGCCGAAGAAGCCGGTGAAGCTTATGGAAAATCATTGAACGCATCGAGCCTCGCAGCGCTTCGAAAAATTTCAGCAGCAGATCTGATGGAAAAACCTTATGCCATTTGGGGTGCTATCGTCGATGGTTATGTGCTGCCGGCGCCCATGGCGGCCCTGTTTGCAGCAGGAAAGGAAAATAAAGTTCCCCTGCTAACGGGGTGGAACCAGGAGGAATTGATGTTCTTCGGCAGCGTAAAAAATGCGGAAGCATTTAAAAAGGAAATGCATGATCAATATGGACCGTATGCAGCATCTGCCCTCGAAAATTATCCGGCCACCAATGATTCCGTGGCCATGGTTTCTCAATACAGAATGAGCAGCGATCAGACCCTGGGCTCGCAGAATTTTATCTGGGCAAATATGCAGAGCGAGCAGGGTGCAAAAGTGTATGTCTATCGGTTCACCCATAAGGTGCCGGGAATGGGTGAGTATGCGAAATATGGTGCTTTTCACGGGGGCGAAATACCCTATGCCTATGATAACCTGAAATTCCTTAACCGTCCCTGGCAGCCCGCAGATCATCAACTGGCCGATGCCATGTCGTCCTATTGGGTCCATTTCGCTGCTACAGGAAATCCCAATGGAAAAGGACTTCCAGAATGGAAACCCTATAATACGAAGACCTTCGAGATCATGATCCTGGATGAGCCCTGTTATTCTGAAAAAATGCCGGATCTGAAAGCGATTGAGTTCCTGGCTTCGAAAACGGGAACGAAATAGTGCGGATATTTTGATGATCGGCCGGTGAAGCTCCCCCCAATAGTTATCGCGATAGTTTTATTCGGCTCATATTAATAGTTATTCACAATCCTTCATTTTATGTTCAACAAGGTCCTGCTTTTTTTCATCCCAGATATAACAATGTTGTCCAATAAGCACCATTTTATTCTTTACCACCCGATAAATTGCGGTAGTTATTGTGCTTCCGCCACAACATTGATTGCGCTCGAATATGGTTTTTGATTTGGTATCAAATTCCAGGGACACACCCGAAAAGCTGCTCTTAAAATAGCGTTTGGTCCTGGGGTTGTATAAAAAGTATACACTCGAAGTGTTGGGTCCTGCATAACTGTGTTCAAAAACTGAGAAATCCAGGTACCCGTCAAAGTTATAGTCGCTCAGTGAAATATTATTCAGACCTATTAGTTGACAATCCAGGTCTACCTGTTGACGTAAACTATCTGTTTTTTTCTGAATAATTTTAACGCCACTCACATAAGCATCGAAGTCTCCTTTTTTTTTGGATATGATCAATTTAAAATATTGATTTTTAAAAGAAACGGGCTGAATGATTTCTTTATCCTTCCATTCTATACTGTCACTATAGTCAATATCAAAATCCTTATGTAAGGTTATTGTAAGTTCCTTTTTTGCTTTATAATCTGTCCAGGTCCCGTTAATGTTTTTTTGATTCATGTCAAAATGGTCAAAGGTTAAACCGATAGAATCCCGGGAAACTTCGAAAAACGTCAATTTATTTTCGGTGATTTTGCCCCTGAGAACTATCGGCTCATTATTTTTCCTGAATGAATAAATGGCATTAACATTACCATGGGAGTATCTATCAATATCTGTGACCAGTTCGATCGTATCCTTGCCAACCAATCCTGAATAACTGGTTTGGCATATTCCATTCAAAATGAAAAAATGAAAAGCGACGGTGAATATCAGGATGCGCATAGTATATGATATAGCGGGTAATGGCGAGGGCCTATATCTTCGGAATATTTCCTCACGTTTACCAGTCAGGGTAAAAGCTTGACCAAAGTAGGAATAGCTCAGAGATTTTTAAACTGATAAAAAAGATCGAGTTGGAAAACCGAATTTTTCGCAGTTCCTGCTGCACTACTGGCCTTAATCGTATTCGTTAATCCGAAATTATACCGCATATCAATACCCGTGTTAATGGATGATATTTTGTAACCGATTCCCAAAACCCAGGAGAAATCGGTGGACTGGGTGTAATTCTTGTTGTCTATCGAATGTCCATCTGATTTCAATTCGGCACTGAGTAAGAAGCCGATCTGCGGTCCGGTTTCAGCGAAGAACCCGGAAGTATGTTGATATTTAAAAAGTACCGGTACATTCAGGTAGTTATAGTTTGCGTCTGCAGGTATGCTGTCGGTAAAGCCGCTTCCCTGCCCGGAATACATCAGTTCAGGCTGCAGGTAAAAATTACTGAATAAAGGAACCGAAGCAAATATTCCTGCATTGAAATCATATCTGACGCCGAGATCATTGATAGCTGACCCTGAATAGTTAAGACTTACACGATTCAATCCCGCTTTAACACCATATTGTATCTGGGCAGTTGTGGCATTCACCATGGCCATGACGAAAGTAAAAAGTAGAATGGTTTTCATTGAATTCGATTTTATTGTCGCTAAAGTTATAAGATTTAAGCAGGCGGAAAACATAAAGTGATGTTATTCTTAATCGATTACACTTCCGCGATACGAATAGTAGGGGAAGGGAATTTATAAGTGTTTTCCCTTAGGCAAACTGCTTTTTAGCGATGGGGAAATCAATGAGACATAACGCAGTAACGCTGAGTGACAAATTAATCCTCGTCCATTTCCAGCAATAGATTTACGATGAGCGCCGTCCAGCCGGTCTGGTGTGAAGCGCCCAGGCCCTGACCGGTGTCGCCATGAAAAAATTCGTAGAACAGGTGATGCTCTTTGAAATGTTCTTCTGACCAGTTCGTATGATGGCTGTCGTGATATTGAAATTGTCCTTCATCATTCCGTTCAAAAATCTTTAGAATTCTCCGGGTCAGCTGGTTGGCAATTTGTTTCAGGTTGAGGGTATTTCCGGAACCCGCCGGAAATTCAAATTGGTATTTGTCGCCGTAGTATTCGTAATATTTTCTCAGGGAATGAATGATCAGGTAATTCAAAGGCAGCCAGATGGGTCCGCGCCAGTTGGAATTGCCGCCGAACATGGTACTGGAACTTTCACCGGGTTCATAATGTATCGTATAGTTGGTGCCCTGGTATCCAAAAACATAGGGTTGTTTCTCATGGGATTTCGAAAGGGAGCGGATGCCGTAGTCCGACAGAAACTCCGCTTCATCCAAAAGTCTTTTTAATAAACTTTCCAGCCGGTCGTCGATCATGATGGCAAATAAATAATTGCCGTCTTTATTCTTGTGTTCAATATCGGAAATGATCCGGGTCAGGTCGGGCCGGGTGAGCCGGATCACTTCCAGCCTTGTATTGAATTGCCGCAGGTGTTCAAATACCTTGCTGTGCATGATCTCAACGGCCAGCAGGGGAATGATGCCCACGAGCGACCGGATCCTCAGGCGCTGACTCGTACCATTTTCAAATTGAATGGCATCATAATAAAAAGCATCCTGATCGTCCCAAAGCGAAATGTCTTTTTTGCCGATATGATGCATCGCCCAGCCGATATTGAGGAAGTGCCGGAAAAATTTCGCGGCCGATTCTTCATAGGCTTCATTATGCTGTGCGAGCTCCAGGGATATGCGCAGCATATTGATGGAATACATCGCCATCCAGCTGGTCGCATCAGCCTGCTGCAGTTTCTTAATGCCGGGCGGCATATGGTTCCGATCAAAGACCCCGATATTATCCAGGCCCAGGAAACCGCCTTCAAAAATATCCGTTCCGTTGGCGTCTTTCTGATTGACCCACCAGGTAAAATTCATCAGCAGTTTCTGAAAAGCCCTTTCCAGGAAATCCCAGTCCGCAACGCCGGTTTTTTTCCGGTCCTCTTCAAATACATACCAGACACCCCAGGCATGTACGGGAGGATTCACGTCACTGAAATTCCATTCGTATGCGGGAATCTGTCCATTGGGATGCATATAGTATTCCCGAAGTACGACCAGCAATTGCTGCTTGGCGAAATCCGGATCGATATGAATAAAAGTGGCGGCATGAAAAGCCAGGTCCCAGGCGGCAAACCAGGGATATTCCCATTTGTCGGGCATGGAAATGATGTTCCGGCAGGTGAGGTGCTGCCAGTCATAATTTCTTTTGTGCATGCGGCTGGGAGGCGTTTCATGGGGTTCGCCAAAAAGCCATTTGAACACATCGAGGTAATAGAATTGTTTGGTCCACAAGAGTCCGCTGGTCGCGCTGCGCAGCAGGGCCTTATGTTCCGCCGATAATTTTTTGGGGGCCAGCTGATCATAATAAACATCTGTGTCGGACTGGCGTTTGGAAAAAATATCGTCAAACTCCGTCCAGGGGTCTTCCATTTCTGATTTGCTCAGCCGCAGTTTAAATGTTTTCGATGCCCCCGGTTTTATTTTTTCCTTCAGCCAGACCGCCGCTTTTGTTCCTTGCTTTTTTAAGTTAACCGAGTTTTCTTTGTTGACTATATAGTTATTGATCCCGTCTTTCACAAAGGGGACATCATTGGGACGGTTGTACATCCGCTGGTTATTCGTTTCGTTTTCGCAAAACAATTGTTCGCCGCCCTGGTGGTGGAGAAAAAAACTGCCATTGCGCGACGAAGTGGTTTGCAGGCAATTGGTGGATGCGGAAACAATCTCAGGTTTGGTGAAGCGGGCATTGTGTTTCCAGAAATTACGAAACCATATATGTGGCAGCACATGGATTGTCGCCGCCTCGGGCCCCCGGTTGAACACAGTAATCTTCATCAGCACATCGTTGATGTCTCCCTTAGCATATTCAATATAACAATCAAAATAACGGTTGTCCCCGAACATTTCGGTGTCCAGCAGTTCAAACTCTGCAGCCAGCCGGCCCTTATTGTTTTTCTGCAATAATTCGAGATAGGGAAAAGCCTCCTGCGGATACTTATACAAAAATTTGCAATAAGAATGCGTAGGGGAAGAATCGAGGTGAAAATAAAGTTCCTTCACATCCTCTCCGTGATTGCCTTCTCCATTCGTCAATCCAAAGAGCCGCTCTTTGATGATGGAATCTTTCCCGTTCCAAAATGCAGGGGCAAGGCAAAGGATCTGGTCGCTGTCACAAAAACCGGCGATGCCTTCTTCACCCCAGCGATAGGCATAACTCCGGGCGAGATCATGATTGACAAAATTCCAGGCATTACCCTCCAGGCTATAATCTTCCCGCACCGTTCCCCACTGGCGGTCGGAAAGATAGGGTCCCCATTTTTTCCAATTACGGTTGTTGGATGACTGGGCAAGGCGCTCATTTTCTACATTACTCATCTACACTTGCTTAAAAAATATAATATGTGATATAATCTCCAATTATGTATAAATATAATTAACCGGGTAGGATATACATATTATACCGCCCGCTATTTGCTCCAAAATCGCTGTAATGGAAGGAATAATGTCAATTATCAAGTCTTGAATGGGATTTCCTATTCAAAAGCGTTTTTATTCCGGTTTTTTCGAAACAAATCTGATTGACAACAGGGTATGTTCATTGAATTCTAAAAAAACTAGAGATGGGTTTTGGCGGGCTTTATGCAAAGCGGAGTGCCAAGCAAATTATTTTTTTATCGCCAATGTATTTTGGATAATCACTTTATCATGTTCCAGCTGATTAAGCGAACCGGTGAAAAAAAGTTTATACGTACCATTTTTTCCCAGCAGGCGCTGAACTACTGCGAAGACATTGAAAAAAAATATGGAAGCGGTAGCGCCCAGGGTATTCGCCCACACATGATACACGTCGCGCCTGTCCAGCACATAGGCTATGGCGTTGGAAAATCCTTCCACCTCATGCCTGGCTTCGAATGCTTTTTCCAGTATAACGACCACCAACACTCCGAGGGAATACAAGAGGGTACGTAAAAGGGTATCGACAATCGGAGGCTGGCGCTGCACCCAGGAGCCGAGAGAAATCAATTGCATCAGCAGGATCACCTTAGACATGATCAGTGCACCAATCAGCGCCTGGGATAAACCGGTAAATTCAATTTGATAGTCTTTCAGCGTCAGTTTCTTCATCACGATCATGAACAGGAAGAAGACGGCAAAATAAGTTGCCGTGCGGACTATGACGATGATTTCGTGTAATACCTTTTTCATTTGACGGGGGCGGGGTTTCCGGTTGTTCAAAGTAGGAAATTATATCCGCTTCACCCATAATATCAATATATCCCTTCATGGTTGACCAGAAGGGCACGGCCGGACTGGCAATTTTCTATATTGGCCGTCGACCATACAAAATGATAAAATCCCTGCCCCATATAATACACATGGGAGAAACCCATATCAACCAGGTTATAACTGATCAGGACGCCCGAAGGACCATTGGATGCGTAAACCAGTATGGGTGTAGATTTTTCTTTTTGCGACAAAAGGGTGTTGAGCTCAAGGGCGCCGGTAATATTAACAGCACTCTTTAGATACCCCAGGTTCATGTACACTTTATCTGATTTGTTATTGAATTCATCAGCCGTCCGCGCATCTATGATGACCAGCCCGGGTGACCCGGTCATTAAATCAATGCAGGCTTTCGAATCCAGGATCTGAAAAGGCGGTGCATCAGTGATGAGCAGGTTGGCCCGGTTATCATTCAGCCCGTGATGGCAAATGAATGTTTCCAGTCCGCCGTACAGATTATAGATCTGCGTAAATCCACGGGCCCTGAGGAACGAAACCACGTCCATGCTGTTATAACCTTTTCCATCATAGAGCAGAACCGGACTGGTTGGCGGAATCCGGAAGCTGTTCAGTTTTTGATCAAAGACATCCTGGGGAATGTTGATGGCGTTTTTCAGGTGCCCGATATTATTTTGGCGCAGGCTGTCTGTACCGGAAAATTCCATCGGCGTCCGGATATCGATGATCACCAGGCCGGGTGTAGTTTCCATCAGGTTCATCGCATCGGCGGGTCCGATATTCCTGTACCCGTTTTCGGTGACCAGGTGTTTGCTTTTTGCAGGAAATTGTTTGTCGTCGTCCTCATTCACCACACTCATGCCGCCGTTGATATTGTACACATGCTGAAAACCATTTTCCGATAAGAGTTTACTCACCCGCCGGCTGCGCTGGCTGTGCGAGCAATAGACAAATATGGGCTGGTCGCTGTATTTCTTTAATTCAGCCAGGTGGTTTTGGATCGAATCAATCGGCACATTAACAGATCCCTTAAAACGGCCGATATTCAAAGCCGTTGCCCGCCCGGTATCTGCATATTCTCCCGGGGAGCGGACATCCAGCAGCAGGAAATTGTGCATGGAATCCATCAGGTGAAAAGCCTGGTTGAGATAAACCGCTTTATATAATTTGTTATCATACTTGTAAAAAACCTGCGCCCGTGTAGCCAGGGCCATCAGTAAAAAAGCGGCGATCAGGGATTTGCTTTTTAACATGTCTCAGATTTTATGGGGAACCATTAAATGTATGATTATAATCCGCGCTTGCATGCAGAGAAACCGACAGCGGGAGCGGAGGAAACGTTAAAAGGGTAAACGAAAGGATAAGCGGCGACCATTGGGATTTGATCCCTTATTTTAGTAAATATCGCAAACTTCCGGCCTGATCATTTGCACCAAATGCAAATCAGGAGCCCGGGTAACGGTATTCATGCAATATCTCAATTCGCGTCGGCAAAACCGTCCCGGAGTTTGCGCATCCTGCTAAGTTCCGGGTCCCGCCCGCAATTGTCAATTAGCTTCCGCCTGTTTTCGACGATAGTTTTGGGTTATCAAATCATTCTTTCAAACCTAAAAACTACAATCATGAAAATTTTAACCCATCTTTTAAAAGAATTCTTCATGGCGCAGCGTTTCCAGATTCACGCACTCATGATACTGCTGATGTTCAGCATGAGCAGCTGTTTCCAGAAGTTTTATAAAACCAATACGGTTGCCACCACAGATTCCGCGACCCTGCATACACTGATTGCTGAAAACAAAACCTTTATCCTGCATACACCGGATGGCCCCTTTGCTGTACAAAACGCTTCTGTAAGTACCGATGTTTTTACCGGCGACAAAGGCGTTTTGAATCCCGGGTATGACAAATACCTGAATCCGAATCCGAATGATCCCAACAGACTGAACATGAAAAAAAGCGGGGTCGTGCTGAATGAAGTGCACCTGTACACTAAGAATTCCTTCCCTGGAAACGGAAAAGTAAACCTGGATATCAACCAGATTTTCAGAGTCGATGTATATGGGTTCGACAAGAAGGCAACCAGGGATTCCCGGACCTTAGGATATGTGGGTATCGCAGTAGGCGTAGGAGCTGTTGTGGGTGTTGTTGCGATCGCTGCAAACAGTATGGATCATATGTTTGATGGCGTGACCATTAACATGCACTAGCCCTTATTTTTTCATTCTAAAAACCAGTCAGATGAAACAGCATCTACTCGATGGTTTCCGGCAGTTATGTCAAAGCCTTGGGCTTAACGATAGTCTGACAGCTTATAGGAAACCTGTAATGTATAAATCGATTTTACCTTTACGCCCTTGTTTTGTGCAGGAACAAATTCCGGCTTATACAATTTGGCCACTCGAAGTGCATCCTTATCCATATCCGCCTCAATATCGTTACCCAGTTTAAAATCCGTCACATTACCCTGCTCATCAATATAGACCCTGATTTCAACCTTACCCGGAACCCGGGCAGGATCAGATTCTTCATGAAATTTCAGGTTGTTGACGAGGAAATTATTCCACTGCGATTGTGAACTCAGCCAGAGGGTTTTTGTATCCGGTGCTTTTTTTATCCACTTGCCATCACTGCCCATGTACGCATAAAAACCGTCTGCCGAATTCACCATCACATAGGTCGCCTGTGCGGTATTGAAATTATAGGTCCAGGATAAAGCACCATGGATATCATAGAATTCCCAGATGCCGGTTTTTACGCCTTCATTATAAAAATGCCGGGCCAGCAATACTTTATTACTCCCAAAATAATTCCATACGCCGTCTTTTTGACCATTCTTAAAGGCGTTTTGAGCGAAAGCAAAATTCAGCGCAAGCAAAAAA
>Ga0075521_10000764_pt1 | contig 9931 bp, 8 predicted proteins | sample NGEPerD_FD_74785 | JGI IMG/M metagenome (GOLD analysis project Ga0075521, IMG submission 74785) | Arctic peat soil microbial communities from the Barrow Environmental Observatory site, Barrow, Alaska, USA - NGEE PermafrostAB12-D | ecosystem: Environmental > Terrestrial > Soil > Wetlands > Peat ...
GCCGGCTTACGACGGCAAGAAATGAGGTAACGCCGGTTTCAGTTTGCGATTTTGCCGATGCGCGATGGACCTCGAACGGCAAGGTCAAGGTCAAGGTCAAGGTTGTGATTCCGTATTCCCGACAAACTCCTAGCCTCGGCTCGACCCCCGGTGTCTGCCATCTTCCACGCCGATCAGCCGGTCCGTCTCCCTGGATCGGCAGGACCAGAAAAAGCTTTCAGCAGTAGCCGCAACGCCGCCAGCGAAGCGCGACGCAATTCGTCGGCATGATGAGTGTCCCCGCCGGCGGCGACCATTCCCCTTGCCGTGCCGGCAAACAGAAAGGCGATGGCCAGCGCGAGATCTTCGCATTTCCGCCCGGTTACTCCGATTTCCTCAGTAAGGCGGGACTTGAAAAGATCGAATACTGGTCTGGGTTCGCCGGCGACAAACCGTGCGCCGAATATCTCGACGGTCAAATCGAAGCGTTGGGGATGGGCGCAGCTGAAACGAAGATACTCGCGGCACATGTTTTCCACGCGACCGACAGGCTGCAAAATAGAAAACAATTCGTCGGTGCCACGTTCGGCAACCTGGCGCATAAGGGCCTCCCGGTCGGGAAAGCGCTCATAAATTGTGGGCGTGGTGGTCCCCGCCTCCCGGGCGACCGAGCGCATGGTGATGGCGCCTTCGCCACCGCGGTCCAGCAGGCGCATGGCTGCGTCTACAATCCGGCCTTCCAACTCAGGATCAGGTGTTCTTGGCATGCCCTCGGCCCCGGCGTGAAAGAACCAGACAATTTTAGCATTGACATCGTTTGTTTTACAATGTATAAATAACAGTGTACAAGTAACAGTCGATTCCATCAAGGTTAGGGATTGCACGGTCCCAATGCGCTGTACCCGGTACCACTTACCGGGCATCGCACCAGCGATACACGGGTCCAGATTCGCAACCTGCTCGACACTCGTACCGAAGCCGAGCGCCAGTCCGTCTGCGAGACAAACAAGTTTGCTACAAGGAGCACCACCGATGACAAAACATAGAGGTCCGCGCCAACTGTGCGCCTGGACCCTTTTAGCCATGCTGTTCGCGACCACCCTCGCGAGCGCCACCACATCCCGCCGCGAGGTCAACGTGGTTGACCTGGTTGCCAACTCCGAACTGATCCTTCGCGGCACCGTTGCCAACGTGACCGATGGAATCGACGATCGCGGAATTCCCTACACCGAGGTGACCCTGCATGTTTCCGACGCCATCCGCGGCCAGGTCAGCGGAGATTACACCTTTCGCCAGTTCGGGTTGCTGAAGCCCCGTGACATGGGGAACGGAAGGGTCAACCTGATGGTCACGCCCGCCGGTTGGGCCACCTACACCAAGGGCGAGGAAGCCATCCTCTTCCTGAACAAACACGCCGCCTGGACGGGCCTGCAAACTACCGTGGGGCTGGGACAAGGCAAGTTCAAGGTCGCGATGGCAGGCGCAGTCAACCAGTCGAACAATGCTGGTCTTTTCAAGAATGTCACCATTGACCCCACCTTGCTGGGGACGAAAGAGCAACGGGTCATGATGACCCAGCAAGGCCCGGTCAACGTCAACGCATTCGTCGGCCTTGTGAAGCAGGCGATCAATGGTCAATGGATCGAGACCGGAAGGATGGCGCATGACCAGAAATAAGTCCGGTATCTTCGCACTCTTGCTCACCTCTTGTTTCGCGCTAACATCAGTTGCGTTTGCCGGTGGACCACTCATCGTGGACCCCGCAACCAAGTCTGCTTACCACTACGACACCAGCCAACCCATTCCCGTTTATTACGACTTGGGCAATCTTGGCGTCGTCACGGACTACTCTACGAATCCTCCGACGCTGGTCACCTTCGACAACACCGTCGGCAAGAACCTTGTCACCAAGGGCTTCGGCGATTGGTCCGCCATCAAGACCTCGTCAATGCGGGCCACCGTGGTCGGCGATTTCTCCAAGATTGGCCTGCCTGACATCGACTCGACGAATGTCACTGACATCATCGGTAAGTCGAATGGCCGCGGTATCTATGTGATCTTCGATGCTGACGGCAGCATCATGCAGAACTTCTTCGGCGTCGGACCCAACGTGCTGGGCATTTCCAGCCCGCAGTTCAGCATCGCCGGCACCACGATCATCACTGAAAGCTGGACAGTGCTCAACGGTACGGCGATCGACCCCGCCGACACTACCGCTCAGTACTTTCAGGGCGTCGCCACGCACGAGTTCGGTCATTCTCTCGGCATGGCGCACACCCAGACCAACGGCGCAGCATTCTTCTACAACGACAATGTCGGACCGAATAGCTGCACCAGTCTGCCCTACGCCAACACTCTGACCAGCGCCGATGTGGAGACGATGTATCCCTACATCAATCCCTACGTTGGCGGCACAGGAATGGCACAGGCGAACCTTCACACCACGGATACCCTCGCTTCTTTCTCCGACCTGTACCCTGGTCCCGGGTGGACGAATGCCTACGGCACCATCACCGGCAAGGTGTACGACGTTGACGGTAAGACCGAGCTGACGGGTGTCAACGTGATTGCCCGCAATCTCGCCAACCCCTACGTTGACTCGACTTCCGCATTGACCGGACAGATGACGCAAGGACTGCTCGGACCAGACGGCAGCTACACGCTGCACGGCCTAAAGCCGGGCGCGCAGTATGTGGTGTACGTGGATGCCATCATGGCCGGTGGATTCCCCACCCCTCCGCTGTGGTTCCTGCCCTCGGCCGAACGCTTCTGGGTTGGCATCGCGTCGAACTCAACCTATAATCCGTGCGCTTACCAGCCGATCACCGCCAGCCCGGCAAAAGCAACCACAGCCAATATCACCTTTGCTCGCACGCCAGGTGCTCCCTTGCTCTATCAGTTGGGTTATGGGTCGTTCGTCACTGGGCTCAGTGGAGATGGCGTCGTCGCCGTGGGTGGCTACGGCCGCGGGGGACCGATCTTCCGCTGGACCGCAACACAGGGCGTGCAGCCGATGAACGTAGCCGGCACCGGCGAAACGGTGTCGATCTCGCACAATGGTCGCTATATGTCCAGCAATCTGTTGGATATTAATTCCGACACTAGCCTCGGCGCCTATCGCTGGGATGCGAACAACGGCTGGATCAGGGTCAGGCCGAACGGAGCATGCGGGACCGATACCAACTCGAATTTCGCAGTCAGCGACGACGGGTCGGTATTCGGCTTAACCTATAACACCTGCACCGACTACAAGGCGTTCCGCTGGATTCCCAACACGGCCATCGGCTCGATCGAGTACAGGTCGTCATTCAAACGCTCCGACGGAAATTGGGCCAACAGCCGCATCGACCAGGTATCGGCTGACGGTTCAATTGCTGTGGGATGGCAGGAAGCCGAATGGGGTGGCTGGTTGGGCACCGTTTGGCACAACGGCCGACCTGAGTTGATCACCGATGCGGATGGCAATCCGGTAAGCGAAGCGTTCACCGTCAGTGGTGACGGATCCACTCTCGCAGGTCAACTCTTCGACGGTCAGTTTCCCTTTGACGGCAGCGGCTGGCGCAGAGACACCAACTCGACAACCTTGCAATACGTTCAGCCCCTCAACTCCGATGCCACTCCGCTCACCCCCTATTCGCTTTCGGGGGACGGCAGCGTCATGGTGGGCTTGAGTGGCAATCCATTCCTGAGTCTCCAGTTCGGGCCGTTCCTGTGGACGAAGGAGTTGGGTACGGTCAACCTGGATGACTTCGTAAAGAAGCAGGGCACGGCGATGGATCAGTGGGAAACCCTGTTTGCTCCCGGCTCCATCTCGGATGGTGGCGCAACCATCGCAGGTACGGGAATTGGCTTCCTGGGCTACGCCGGCTGGGTGATGGATATGCACCAGGTGTTTGTCTGCCACGGCACTCCCGGCAGCAAGCCCCAGACCATCAGCGTTGCGTTCCCCAAGGCTTTCGATCAGCACTTGGCCGAAGGAGACATCCCCGGACGTTGTCCGGACGCTCACAACTAACTCGGGTTAAAGTTTCCCCCGAACGGCGGTGGCGCGATTCCCCAACGTGCTGCCGCCGTTTTCGTTGCCCTCGACATCAGAGTGAGGTCCGGAACGCTGGCGGCGGGTGGCGAGAGCCGATTACTGCGGGGCCGGTGTAATCGCTGCCACTCGCACCAGCGTGCACTTCGCGTTTTTCCCGCTGGACGTGCTCTTCACTTCGCCTTTATTGCCGTCGATCTTGTAATTCACAGTCGTTCCCACGACGAACTGCGTCGCCTGCACTTTCTGGTTTTCGTTGGTGCGGCAGGTGTATTCGTTGTTGGAAGTCGAAAACGTAAGGTCGAACTGCTGCTTCTTGTGCTGCTTGTCAGTCGTTCCCGCCGGCTGAACGTTGGTCAGGGTCGTGCTTCCCGATTCCTTGTTGGCTGCCAAGGCCAGAGCAGTCGAGAAAACGACGATCCCTAACAGCGCCAGTGTCTTCCGCATAGCGTGCACTCCTCGAAAAAATCCACTGGCATTGACTATACCAACGAGGTACCTGCGGACGGAAAACCAAGCCGGAGGAGCACTACGGACGTTGCTGTTTTACAATAACGGTATTGCTCTGGCGGCAGCCTTTGCCGGATATTCGTGGCCTGAGGTGTTGTGCGCGCTGGAGAGCTGTGCCTGGCCATGCCGGTGGCTCGGAGCAGCACAGTTTCCCAGGAGTTCGGCATCTCAGATAACAGAATGCCCTTGTGGGCCGTCTTACTATTTACGGCTTCTCTGCGTACCGATAATTGTGGCACTCAAAGTTAAATTGGCTGGAAGCCGGCCTCGCGTAGCCTCGAAAGCGCCGAACCGTGGCAGCCGTCGCCAGCCCCCGCCGGGACATAATTTCACCCTGCGCGACCCCCTCGTAAAAATGCTGGTAGCCGGGTTCCTGATCGCCGGAATCCTGTTCATGGCGGGCTTCGCCTACTTCTACGTCAAGTACGAAGGAATTGTGGACCGCCGCATGGCAGGGCCGCTCTTCAACAACGCTGCGAAGATTTATGCGCGGCCGCGAACCATCGAAGTTGGCAATCCCTACACGGCGCAGGAAATTGCCGACTATTTGCGGCGTGCCGGTTACAGCGAGCAAAACAAGGACAGCGACTCCCCTACCGGACGTTTTCGGTTTGCAGGCGGCAGCCTTGAGGTCATGCCGGGAGAGGAATCGTTCCACGCGCCTGAGAATGTGACCATCCACTTTTCGGGCGGCAAGATCAGTGCGATCGCCGCCGCAGGCCGTGGAGGCGAGGCCCTTACGGCTTATGAACTCGAGCCGCAGCGGATTACCTCGCTGTTCGAAGGGCAGGACCGGTCCAAGCGCCAGATCGTCACCTTTGACGAGATTCCCAAAAACCTGGTGAACGCCGTGATTGCCATTGAAGACCGGCGCTTCTTCCAGCACAGCGGGGTGAATTATTTTCGCCTGATGGAGGCCGCCAGCACCGATATTCTGCACGGCCATCGCGGACAAGGTGGATCGACCCTGACCATGCAGCTTTCGCGCGGGTTCTTCCTTTCGCCCGAGAAAACCGTCAAGCGCAAGCTGACGGAGATGCTGATCGCCATCGAGTTGGAGCAAAAATTCTCCAAGCAACGCATCTTCGACATGTACGCCAATCAGGTGCCAATGGGCCAGCGCGGCTCGTTCAGCATCAACGGTTTCGGTGAAGCCTCGCGCGCATACTTTAACAAGGACATGAAGGACCTCACGCTGCCCGAGTGTGCCTTGCTCGCTGGGATTATTCAGCGTCCCAGCTACCTTTCGCCCTACCGCCATCCGGAGCGCGCGCTGGAGCGCCGCAACCTGGTGCTCGACTCCATGGTGGAGACGGGCTCGATTACTCGCGATCAGGCCGACCACGCCAAGGCCACTCCCCTGAAGCTGGCGGCCCCGAACGTGGAAGCCAGCGACGCGCCCTACTTTGTTGACCTGGTAAAGGACCAGCTCTCCAGCCAGTACAACGAGAGTGAACTAAATGAGCAGGCCATGCGCATCTACTCCACGCTCGATCCTGACTTGCAGCGCGCGGCCGCCGAGGCAGTGGACGCAGGCATGAAGCTGGTCGACGACCAGATTTTGAAGAAACGCACCCACAAAACCAAACTTGGTGACGGGAAGACGGAAGTCGCCGTCGACTCCGGACCGCTGCCGCAGGTCGCTGTAGTGGTCCTCGATCCTCACACAGGGGAGGTTTTGGCGCTAGTTGGCGGCCGCAATTACGGGACGAGCCAGCTCGATCATGCCGTCGCGAAGCGTCCCACGGGATCGATCTTCAAGCCCTTCGTGTACGCTGCGGCGGTCAACACAGCCCTGACTGGGCAGAAGCTGACATTCGCGGCCGCTCAACCTGCCGACGGCGAAAACGGTCCGCCCAAGATTGACACCAGCGGCGCATCGGAAATTTTCACGCCAGCGACCCTGGTGGACGATTCGCAGGTGAGCATCGCCTACGGCGACCAGGTGTATGAACCGCGCAATTACCACGAGGCGTTTCACGGCGAAGTCACCGCCCGCTATGCGCTGGCGATGTCGCTCAACAACGCTACCGTGAAGGTGGCGCAGGGCGTAGGGTTTGCCAATGTGGCCTCGCTAGCCAAGGCGGCGGGCATCACCAGCGTGCGGGCCACGCCTGCTATCGCTCTGGGCGCCTACGATGCCAGCCCCCTGGAAATGTCGGGAGCCTACACCGTCTTCGGCAATGGCGGCACGCGTGTCTCCCCCCTGATGGTGAAATCGGTGCGCGATGCTCGAGGCGGCGTTCTGAACGATTACCACAACGATTCCAAGGGTGTGCTCGACCCGCGTGTGGCCTACGTGATGACGACCATGATGCAAGCGGTCATCGACAATGGTACGGGCTCGACTGTTCGCGCCCGAGGCTTCACCGCTCCCGCCGCCGGCAAGACCGGCACATCCCATGACGCGTGGTTCGCAGGCTACACCAGCAACCTGCTGTGCGTGGTGTGGGTGGGCAACGACGACTACACCGACATCAAGCTGGCTGGAGGATCGACGGCAGCGCCCATCTGGGCGGAGTTCATGAAGCGGGCGCAGAAGATTCCGCAATACTCGAACATGAAAGGTTTTCCCGCGCCGTCCGGAGTGGTCCAGGTCCAGTTGGACAAGGTCACCAACCGCCTGGCAACCCCGGCGTGCCCGCAAACCTACTACGTGGCGTTCATCGCCGGGACCGAACCCAAGGAAACCTGCGAGCAGGCTTTTAGCGACCATCGCGGGCTCTTCTCCAAGATCCTTGGACTAGGCTCCCCCGAGGTTGCCGCGCCGCCTCCAACCACCAACGGGCCCGTGCCAGGTCAGCCGGGGGCCCCGGTCGCCGGACAGCCAAGCGCCTCTCAAGCCACTGGACAACCACCTCCGGAGCAGAAAAAGAAGAAGGGCTTCTTCAGCCGGGTCTTTGGGGGCAAGGGAAACGATCAGGACCCAAAAGAAAATAGTGCGGATCCCCCGCCCAATCAAGGGAACAAATCCCCGCCTGAATAGGTCTAATATAGTGGGAACGGGAGTCGGGGGTAGGGGTATGTCTCCTCGCCAAGCGTCACGCAGTTTCGCGTTGTGCCTTGCGTGTCTTATTGTCATAGCCGCAATCGCTAGCGCCTCGCCCGCATTGGACCAGCAGCAGCCGACAGCGCCTGTGCTCGTGCCGCTCGCGACCGGCACGCCTCAGGAACTGGAGAAGCAGGGAGACCAGCTACGCGCCCAGAAGCGCTACCTCGACTCCATTGATTATTATGACGCGGCTCTCGCCAAACAACCTTCAGCCCTGCTCTGGAACAAGAAGGGCATTGCTCTGCTCTTCCTCACCCGCAGCAAGGACGCGCAGAAATGCTTTCAGCAGGGCCTCAAGCTCGACAAGAACTCGGCTGAGGCCCTGAACAACCTGGGCTTCGTCGAACAGATGCAGAAGAACTACGGCAAAGCCATCAAGTATTACAACAAGGCGCTGGTGGCCCGTCCCAATTCCGCGACCTTCCATTACAACCTCGGCGCGGCCTACTTCGGTAAGCGCGACTTCAGCAAGGCAACCCAGGAGTACCAGGCTGCCTACCAGCTCGATGCCGACATATTCCAGCGCGTCTCGAAAATGGGGATCATGGCGCAGTCCAGCTCTCCCGAAGATCGCGCGGCATTCTCCTTCATGGTGGCCAAAATGTACGCCCAGGCCGGCGACTTCGAGCATTCGCTGGAGTATCTGCGCAAAGCGATGGAACAAGGCTATAAAGGGATCGGCAAAGTCTACACTGACTCCGAGTTCGCCAGCCTGCGCACCGATCCCCGCTTCGCCGACCTCATGGCACAAAAGCCCCCGTCGCTCCAGTAGAGCTGGGGGATTGGTGGTAGCTGGGTGTCCCACTCAAGCCGTTGTTGCTTGAGTGGGTCTTTTGACTTTGCTGGCAACTGGCAACTGCCGGCTGGCAACTGTGTTCCCCGTCATCCTGAGCGCAGTCGAAGGGCCTGCTATCTTACGGTGGAAGCACTGGCCTTCAGGCCGGTGAATAGAGGCACACACAGACACGGGCTTTAGCCCCGGCGTTACAGGACAGCTACCCCGCCTTCAAATCCGCGACGAGTCTCTGAAGCGCTTTCTGGTACGAGCCATGTTCCTTCCACTTGCTGAAGTCAGGAATGAAATACTGCCGTATCTCTTCCGCCAGGTGCCCCATCCTTTCCCTTCTTTTGGGAAAGGGTGGGAAGAATCGAACCGACAACTGACAACCGGCCACTGACAACTGCTTTTTGGTGGAAGCACCACGCGATCGGGGTCCCCGCGAAGCGCCGCTTTTGCGCTTCGTGGGGTGAGTTTAGCGTGGTGAAACTAGACCCAAACGAAATTGGGGCTTCAGCCCTGGTGTGACCAGTTACCAGTCACCAGTAACCTGCGACCCGCCCCTACAATCTCCCCTCCGGCGCCCGCTCCCTCCCGCCGTCATCCGCCCTCAGCGCCCGAATCACATTCTCCACCTGCGCTTCAAACTCATGCGCATCCTGCTCCCAACCCGTAAAGTCCGCCGCCAGCCGCGACCACACCGGATTGGCCTTGCCGCTCGTCCACTCCCCGCCCAGCAGATACCCGTCCAGGTTCAGCGGAATCACCGCCAGCACCTTCCGCTCGCGCTCTTTCATTAATTCGCGTTCTTTGGCAAACGCGCGATCAATCTCATCGTCCACCCACCAGCTCGTCAGCGAGTGCCGCGAGCAGCACAGCAGGACCTTGTCCCACAGCCGAATCCCGCGGTCCACCTGCTCGTAGATGTCATCGCCCGGCAGCATCTGCTTCTCATCCAGCCAGCACCGGACGCCGCGCCCCTGCAGCGCATCATGCAGCCGCCGCGCAAACAGCTTGTCCTCGTGCGCGTAGCTGATGAAGCACGAGTAAAATTCAATCGGCCGCCCAATCGATCGCGCCAACGCAATTACTTCATCCGATACGCCACACCCGCGGAGAAACATTTCCGGAATTTCGCCCCTGGACTTGTAGATGGTGTCAATGCCGACGGTGGACCTCCCGTCGTGCTGAATGGTTTCGAGACCCTTAGCACCGCTCAGATCGACATCCGCAAAGACCGTCCACAACGCGTTGCGAAAAACTTTGAAAAAACATTCCAGCTTGTTCAGGTCGTGTGCACGAAAGAAACGATAGCAGTCTTCGGTCACATCAACCGGAAGACGTCGGCAGTTGCGGGAGAAATTGCTCGCAAGAATGACACCGAGATTTATAAGGCCTCGTTGATGGAACGTGAAAAACAAATGGCTGCAGCGCATGTGGCCATTCGAAAAGAGCTGGGCTGTTAATTGTGCGGGATGAGTAAGTATCCTCCGGCAGAGCCGGAGGCTTTACGGTTGCTGGCCCCTCAAAGGGGCCTGATCGCAACCGGTGAAAAGCAAAAGCAACTGCAACGGCA
>Ga0075521_10000765_pt1 | contig 9925 bp, 7 predicted proteins | sample NGEPerD_FD_74785 | JGI IMG/M metagenome (GOLD analysis project Ga0075521, IMG submission 74785) | Arctic peat soil microbial communities from the Barrow Environmental Observatory site, Barrow, Alaska, USA - NGEE PermafrostAB12-D | ecosystem: Environmental > Terrestrial > Soil > Wetlands > Peat ...
CCCCCGAGACTTTCAGAGCGGGGCCCGCCCGTCTAGGACTTGGGTCTAGCACGCGGCTGGCAGCGTCGGCGTCCTCTGCGCCGTCGACGCGGCTGTCAAGGAGCTTTGTCCCGAACTCGGCACAGCCCAGCCGGTCGTGGCCATCCACTCTCACGACGCACCGCGTTGGGGTAACCCATAACGGTCCCGGCCGGAGTATCGCTGCAGTTCGCCGCTTGTGCGGCAGCCGAGGCTGCCGCAGCCTGTGCCAGCGCACCGCCAACCACGGAGTGCAGGCGATTCTTCTGGCGCTCAACGTTGACGATCATCTGACACGGAGTGTCTGTATGACTACAGTCAGTCGGCGACGAACAGGCAGACTTCGACCCAGTAGGGGAGTCCTCGATGCAGGTAGGACGACGTGGTTTAGCAATTGGTGGAGCTATTTCAGCAACCGCTTTGGTAGCAACTGGGGGAATTGCAGTGGCCACTTCGGCGACGACATCGCCGGAGATATTCGCCTGCTACAACATTCACACTGGGGTGATGAGGTACGCGTTCGCGAGCAGCGTCTGCCCGAACCCGGAGAGGAAGATCCACTGGAACCAGCAGGGTCCGGTCGGGCCGCAGGGGCCCAAGGGGAGCACTGGGGCCAAGGGCGACACCGGTCCTACGGGTGAGGCCGGGCCTTCGGGTTCGGCCGGTCCCCAGGGCGACCCCGGGCCTACGGGTGAGGCCGGGCCTACGGGTGAGGCCGGTCCCCAGGGCGAGACCGGGCCTGCCGGCCAGGATGGTGCGCCTGCTACGAGCCTGTGGGCATTCGTGAACTCCGATGGAACACTGGGGCGAGGAAGCGGTGTCGCCTCCAGCAGTAAGGAGTCCAGCGGCATCTACAAGGTCAAGTTCAACGGCCCTGTCTCCGCGTGCTCGTATCAGGCGACGAGTGCTGGTTCGGGGTACGCCACTGTCGATCTGCAGACCGGTAAGCCGGACACCGTTCGGGTTGTCACGAGGAAGTTCGGGGTTCCGTTGGGGGCGTCATTCAATGTGGCGGCCTTCTGCCCGTTGCCGTCTGTGGCGCCATCGCCGACGGAGACGCCGATCGTGCCGTGAGCCGCTGAGTTAGACAGCGGGTACAGCACATCACCGAACCTGTGCAACGTGACGTCGCTGGGCGCGTAGGGCCGGCAACGAGAATTCGGTGAGTCAACTGCGACAGGAACGGAGACGGAGAGCGAAACGCCGCGCCGGCCCGTGTGAGGCTCGCGCGGCGGTTCCCGTCCGGCGACGGCGGAGGATGCGAGATTCGAACTCGCGAGGGGTTGCCCCCAACACGCTTTCAATCCCGGATTCGATCATTTGCACGTGCCCGATCCGGTTCTGACCTGGGACCGGCGGGGGATCGGTCGGGGTGCATGAACCCCCTTGGACGGGTGCGAATGAGACTGGAACTGAGACTGCCGCGTGACCGCCTGTCTGCGCCCAGACGTGCGGGTGAGCTGGTGGTGATCTCCTCGCGGCGCGGGTTCCACCCGGCCGGTCTGGCAGCCTCGGGCGCGCCGTGAGGAGGTCGCCGCCCCTGGTGCCCTTCCCCTGATCTCTGAGCGGTGTCGGGTTCGGGCGGAGCCGGTGGCTCTTGGGCTCGTGATCGCACTGCGCAGGCTGTCGATCGGTGGCCTCGCACCGATGCCGGGAAGGGCTACCGTCATCGACTTGAGGTTTGGGCGAGTGACAGAGAGCAGGGCGTGGTGATGACCGATTCCGAGCTGATGGCTCTGCGTCGACGTGCCGACGGCGGTGACCGGGATGCCGTCGATGAACTCATCGAACTGGCGTCCGAGCGTGGCGACCTGGACGAGTTGCGCCGGCTGGCAGACAGCGGTAATGCCACCGCTGCCGACGAGCTGATCGAACTGGCGTCCGAGCGTGGCGACCTGGACGAGTTGCGCCGGCTGGCCGACGGTGGGAATGCCACTGCGGCTGACCAGCTCATCGAACTGGCGTCCGAGCGTGAGGACCTCGATGAGTTGCGCCGACTGGCCGACAGCGGGAACCCTACCGCCGCTGCGCAGCTGGCCGAGTTGGCCGCCGAGTGACGGGTGGGTCGCTCTGAAGACCAGTGACGTCGTGCTCCGTGGCAAAGGGCCTCGAGTAGCCGGGCCGCCGGCCGCGCACGGGCCGGAGGCTGTGGCCCGCCGCGTAGGCGGCCTGCTGTGGGCGTAGGGGACGGCGAGTGAGACTGGAACTGAGACTGAATAGCGACGCCGGGCTCACCCCTGACGGGATGGCCCGGCGTTTCTGCTGGTCCCGACGGCGGAGGATAGGGGATTCGAACCCCTGAGGGGTTGCCCCCAACACGCTTTCCAAGCGTGCGCCATAGGCCAACTAGGCGAATCCTCCGCGGCACAGAATACCGGAGGGCGCTCGCGGACCGCCTGACGTCACCGCTGTGGTCGCTCGCCCGGGCTGTCCCCCTCCGCCCTGGCTAGACTCGCAGCGGCCCCTCGCGCGGCGGCCATCCTGTGAACTCCCCCAGGGCTGGAAGGCAGCAAGGGTAAGCGGGCTCTGCCGGGTGCGCGAGGGGTCCTGTTCGCGGTTGTGCCCGCTCGGGACAGTCGGTGAGGTTGCGGAGGCGGTTGCGGTGAGCCTGGCCCTCTACCGGAAGTACCGGCCGGCCACCTTTGCCGAGGTCGTCGGTCAGGATCATGTCACCCAGCCGCTGCAGCAGGCGCTGCGCTCGGGCCGGGTGCACCACGCCTACCTGTTCGCCGGGCCGCGCGGGTGCGGCAAGACCTCGAGCGCACGCATCCTGGCCCGATCACTGAACTGTGAACGCGGGCCGACGCCGACCCCCTGCGGGGAATGCGACTCCTGCGTGGCGTTGGCCCCCAACGGCCCAGGCAGCATCGATGTGATCGAGATCGACGCCGCCTCCCACGGTGGCGTCGATGAGGCGCGGGAGCTGCGCGAACGGGCGTTCTACGCCCCGGTCGCCTCGCGCTACAAGGTCTACATCGTCGACGAGGCGCACATGGTCTCGCGGGAAGGCTTCAACGCCCTGCTCAAACTGGTGGAGGAGCCCCCGCCGCATCTGAAGTTCGTCTTTGCCACCACCGAACCGGAGCGGGTCATTGCGACCATCCGCTCCCGGACGCACACGTACCCGTTCCGACTGGTCTCCCCGGCAATCCTGCGGGAATACCTCAGCGGGATCTGCGTGCGGGAAGGGGCCGAGGTCGACCCGCTCGTGCTTCCGCTGGTGGTCCGTTCCGGTGGGGGTTCGGTGCGCGACTCGCTGTCGCTGCTCGACCAGTTGCTGGCCGGTTCCGGGCCGGCCGGCGTCACCTATCCCGAGGCCCTCGCCCTGCTCGGCTACACCGACGCCGCCCTGCTGGATGAAGTGGTGGACGCCATCGCCGCCGGTGATGGTGCGGCGGTCTTCGAGGCGGTGGAGCGGCTCGTGGACGGCGGGTCGGACCCACGGCGGTTCGCTGCGGACCTGCTGGAGCGTTTCCGTGACCTGCTGATCCTCGACGCGGTGCCCGACGCCGGCGAGAAGGGTCTACTCGACGTACCGGCTGATGCGCTGGAGCGAATGCGCGCACAGGCCACGCGCATCGGTCTCGCGGACCTGTCGCGCTCCGCGGACCTCCTGGCTGCCGGCCTTACCGAGATGCGTGGCACCGCCCCGCCGCGGCTGCTCCTGGAACTGCTCTGCGCACGATTGCTCTTGCCGGCAGCCAGCATCGACCCGGTCAGCCTGCAGGTCCGCCTCGATCGGCTCGAACGTCGGCTGGCAGCCGGTGCGCTGCAGCTTCCGACGGTCCCGGAACTCGGCGTCCAACCTGTCGACCCAGTGGACCATCGTCAACGAAACCGGCCGCCCGCCCAGGCGCCGCCGGCCCAACCGACTCCGCCGGCGCAACCGCCGTCACCGCCGTCTGGGGCGGATGACGGCCACGACGTGGCCGTCGTACGCCGGTTGTGGCCGGACGTGCTGGATGCTGTGAAGACCCGGCGGCGGACGCCGCACGCGCTGCTCTCCCAACACGCTGCGGTGGCCGACGTCCGCGGCCGGACGATCACCCTTTCCTTCGGCGGCGCTGCGCTCAAGCGCACCTTCCTCGCCGGGCCGAACGTGGAGATCCTGCGCGAGGCGCTGCGGGAGGTGCTTGGTGGTGACTGGCAGGTCGAGCTTCGCGATGAGCCATCCGGCCCGGTAGCTCCACGGCCGCCGCTGACCGAGGAGGCGTCGCCGTCGACCGACGACGTCGTCGCGGACGCCACGGACGACGCGATGAGCCTGCTCCAGCGGGGCCTGGGCGCGAAGGTGATCGAGGATGCGTGACAGGCGGGTCGGGGAATCGGTCACCGGGAAGGGATCGTCGTAGGCTGCGGTCATGCAACCCGGCGGCCAGCCCGACATGCAGCAGCTGATGAAACAGGCCCAACAGATGCAGCAGCAGCTGATGACCGCGCAGCAGGAGCTCGCGGAGTCCAAGGTCGAGGGCAACGCGGGCGGCGGTCTGGTGACTGCGACGGTCAGCGGTACGGGGGAGCTGCTCGCGTTGACCATCGACTCGGCAGCGGTGGATCCGACCGACACCGAGACGCTGGCCGACCTCGTCGTGGCCGCGGTGCGCGACGCCACCCGCGTCGCCGCCGACCTGGCGCAAGAGAAGATGGGGCCGATGGCCGGCGGGATGGGCGGGCTCGGCCTGCCGGGGATGTAGCCGGTGTACGAGGGGGCCGTCCAAGACCTCATCGACGAGCTCGGCCGACTGCCGGGTGTCGGCCCGAAGAGCGCCCAGCGGATCGCCTTTCACCTGCTTGCCGCCAATCCGGCGGACGTTCGCCGACTGGTGGATGCGTTGACCCAGGTCAAGGAGAAGGTCCGATTCTGCCGGGTCTGCGGCAATGTGGCCGAAGCCGAGGAGTGTCGGATCTGCCGCGACCCACGGCGGGACCAAGCATCCATCTGCGTCGTGGAGGAGTCCAAGGACGTGGTGGCTATCGAGAAGACGCGGGAGTTCCGCGGGCGCTACCACGTGCTCGGCGGCGCCATCAGCCCGATCGAGGGCATCGGCCCGGACGACCTGCGGATTCGCGAACTCCTCGCCCGGCTGCAGGACGGCGCCGTCACCGAGGTGATCCTGGCCACGGACCCTAACCTCGAGGGGGAAGCGACGGCCACCTACCTCGCCCGGCTGCTCGGTCCGCTGCGCCTGCGGGTGACCCGGCTGGCCAGTGGCCTGCCGGTCGGCGGTGACCTGGAGTACGCCGACGAGGTCACCCTCGGCCGTGCCTTCGAGGGGCGCCGCCTCCTCGAGGCGTGAGCGGGTCGACGGGTGCGCCTCTAGACTCGGCACCCGTGGCGCTTGTGGTGCAGAAGTATGGCGGTTCCTCCGTTGCCGACGCCGACTGCATCAAGCGGGTGGCCAAGCGGATCGTGGAGACCAGGAAGGCCGGTCACGACGTCTGCGTCGTCGTGTCCGCGATGGGGGACTCCACGGATGAGCTGCTGGACCTTGCGAACCAGGTCAGTCCGCTGCCGCCGGGTCGAGAGTTGGACATGCTGCTCACCGCCGGTGAGCGAATCTCGATGGCGCTGCTGGCGATGGCCATCGGCAACCTCGGCAGCGAGGCGCGCTCGTTCACCGGCAGCCAGGCTGGGGTGATCACTACCGCGGTGCACGGCAAGGCGCGCATCATCGACGTCACCCCCGGCCGGATCCGGCAGGCGCTGGACAGTGGCCACATCGCGATCGTGGCCGGTTTCCAGGGCGTGAGCCAGCAGTCCAAGGACATCACGACCCTCGGGCGGGGCGGCTCGGACACCACCGCGGTGGCCCTGGCGGCGGCGTTGGATGCCGAGGTGTGCGAGATCTACACCGATGTGGACGGCGTCTACTCGGCTGATCCGCGCCTCGTGCCCGACGCCCGTCGGATCGAGCGGATCTCCTATGAGGAGATGTTGGAGATGGCCGCCTGCGGCGCGAAGGTGCTGATGCTGCGCTGTGTGGAGTACGCCCGGCGCTACGACGTCCCGGTGCACGTCCGGTCGTCCTTCTCGTCTCGCCCGGGTACCTGGGTGACCCACATTCCCGAAGGAGAGCTCATGGAGCAGGCCATCATCTCCGGGGTCGCGCATGACTGCAGCGAAGCGAAGCTCACCGTGGTCGGCGTGCCGGACAAGCCCGGCCAGGCCGCGGCCATCTTCCGCACTCTGGCCGACGCGGAGATCAACATCGACATGATCGTGCAGAACGTCTCCGCGGCGGCGACCGGGCGCACCGACATCTCCTTCACGCTGCCGAAAGCCGACGGCGTCGCCGCCATCGCCGCGTTGGACCGGATCAAGGAGTCGGTCGGGTTCGAGGGCCTGCTCTACGACGACGCCATCGGCAAGGTGTCCCTCGTCGGTGCCGGCATGCGCACCCACCCCGGCGTGTCGGCGACGTTCTTCGGTGCCCTGGCCGACGCCGGCGTCAATGTCGAGATCATCTCCACCTCGGAAATCCGGATCTCCGTGGTCTGCCGGGACACCGACGTGCCGCCAGCCGTCCGGGCCGTGCACGACGCCTTCGAGCTTTCCGACGGGGTCGAGCATGCCGTCGTGCACGCCGGGACCGGACGATGAGCGGCCCCGCGCCGGATCGTCGGCCGACGCTGGCCGTGGTCGGCGCCACCGGGGCGGTGGGCTCGGTCATGCTCGACCTGCTCTCCACCCGGCCCGACGTCTGGGGGGAGATTCGGCTGGTGGCCTCCGCCCGGTCCGCAGGGCGTCGGCTGGGCGTCCGCGGTGAGATCCTTGAGGTGCATGCGCTGGCGCCGGAGGTCTTCGACGGCGTGGACGTGGCGATGTTCGACGTGCCCGATGACGTGTCGGCGCGTTGGGCCCCGGTGGCGGCGTCCCACGGTGCGGTCGCCGTCGACAACTCCGGGGCCTTCCGGATGGACCCGACGGTGCCGCTCGTCGTCCCTGAGGTCAACGGGGCAGCCGCCCGCGACCGCCCTCGGGGCATCATCGCCAACCCGAACTGCACCACTCTGTCGATGATTGTCGCGATTGGTGCCCTGCACCGTGCGTACGGCGTCCGGGAGCTCGTGGTGGCCTCCTACCAGGCCGCCTCGGGAGCCGGCCAGGCCGGCATCGACACGCTGCACGACCAGCTGGAGAAGGTCGCGGGCTCGCGCGAGCTGGGCAGCCGGAGCGGCGACGTGCACGCCGTGGTCGGCGATGCCCTCGGCCCGTTTCCGGCGCCGCTGGCGCTGAACGTCGTGCCCTGGGCGGGGTCGCTGCAGGACGACGGCTGGTCGAGCGAGGAGCTGAAGGTCCGAAACGAGTCGCGGAAGATCCTCGACCTGCCGGATCTGCGTGTCTCGGCGACGTGCGTCCGCGTGCCGGTCGTGACGACCCACTCCCTTGCGGTGCACGCCACCTTCGCCGCCGAGGTCAGCGCCACCGGCGCCCGCGAGGTGCTCGCGCGCTCGCCCGGCATCGTCGTCCTCGACGATCCCGCGAGTGCGGCCTTTCCGACGCCGGCCGGCGTGGTCGGCACGGACCCGACTTACGTCGGGCGCGTCCGCCGCAGCCTTGACGACGCGTACTCGTTGGACCTCTTCCTCTGCGGTGACAACCTGCGTAAGGGCGCGGCGCTCAACACCGCGCAGATAGCCGAACTGGTCGCCGCCGAGTTGGCGGCGGCCAGCTGACCTACCCGGCGAGTTCCCACATCCCTCGGCCGTGGGTCGCGGTGACGAAGTTGCCACCGTCCGGGGTGACCGCCAGGTCCCAGTTCCGCACCGGTGGCAGACCGCCGCCGAGCCGCGACCAGGTGGCCGGGCCCGCTGCGGTAGCTGCCGGCGCGGCGAAGACGCCGGCATCACCGCCGACGACCAGCCGCCCCTGCCACAGCGCCAGCTTGAGCACCGGCGCGTCCGGCAGGTTGGCGCTGATGTCCCGCCAGTGCCGACCGCTGTCGGTCGACTCGAAGACGTGCCCGAGGCCGCCGCCGGGAATCCAGCGCCGGCTGTAGGCGCCCAGCGTCGCGTACACGTGGGCCGCGTCGGCCGGATCCACGGTCAGCGAGGTGATGTAGCGGTTGGGCAGACCGGAGCCGATCGCGTGCCAGCGACCGCCGGCGTTGGTCACCACGTCGCTGCCGAACGGCTCGGACAGGCCGGGATTGCACGACGGGGCGGGACTGCACGAGGCGGCGTAGATGGTCGATCCGCTCATGGCCACGGCGGAGACTGATGAGCCTGCCGCGAACCGGTATACCGGCCTCCAGTCACATCCCACGCTCGCGGCGCAGACCGTGTTCCACGCCTTCGTGCTGACCCACACGTACTGCCCGGCGGTCACCCAGCGGGCCGCGTTGTGCACGTCGGTTTCGATGGGGGCGATGAACAGCGGGTCGGGGTCGCACAGCCCGGGCGGGTCGGATGCTCCCGTGCAGGACGGTGAGATCTCCCGGTAGGTGCGGCCGGCGTCCGTGGTCAGTGCCATGTCGTTGTAGACGTACTCGACCACCGCGCGCGCTCCGTTGCGCGGATCGACGATGGTGTCCCCGCCGTCTCCGGTGAAGACCTGCCAGAGCGCCGGCATCCGGGCGGAATTGAGGGTCTCCCCGTTGTCCTGCAACCCGCCCCACTGCAGGTCACCGTCGCCGCTGCGCCCGATGGCGACCGAGTAGTACTGCAGGGTGTGTAGCGACCTGTTGAGGTTGATCCAGCCCGGGCGCCCGTGGTCAGCGCGTGACCGGCGCCACAGGCCGCCGTCGTTGCCGACGTAGACCTGGTCGCCGACGAGGGTGATGGCGTGCTGGTCGGGGTGCGTCGTCGGCGGGCAGACGTAGTAGGTGGTTGCGCAGTTGATGCCGATGTTCCAGTAGGCCCCGATCGCAGACCAGCTGCGCCCACCGTTACGGGTTTCGAAGACTTCCTCGAGCCCGAGGTAGACGTGCATCGGGTCCCGCGGGTCCACCTGGACGTACTGGTTGTACCAGCCCGCGATTCCCGGAAAGTACCCGTCCGGCGGCGGGTCCATCGCAGAGCCGGACCGCTGCAGGCTCGCCGGATCAGCGATGCGCCGCCAGGGCCCGGCGGGGTTCCCGCTGGCCGAGACGAACACGCCTTGTCCGAGCAGGCTCACACTCGCTGAGTCCTCGACGACGGCGTAGAGTCGCCGGCCGCTGGCCGCCGCGCTGAAGGTGACCCGGCCGATCTCCGCAGGGTTGATGTCCCCGGTCGGCCTGACCCGGCGGAAGGTGCCCGGCGCGCCGGCGGCAGTGGAGACGTAGAAACCGTTGTATGTCGTGTCGCTGGGTAGAGTGCCGCCACGCCAGCCGAGGTTGGCCAGCACCGTCCGCCCACCCGAGCCCGGCACGGCGGCGACGTCGGTCACCTGCGAGGTCCGGTAGGGCGAGTGGGTCGGGTTGGGATCGGGCTTGAGGGCCGTCTGCCACGCGCCGGCGAAGCCGGTCCAGACGTGGCGGTACAGCCCCGTGCTGGTAGCTGCGAAGGCACCGCCCCCGATGAAGCGGATCTCGAAGGTGTTCCGGGAAGCCATCTCCGGGCCGCCGACGCGCCTCCACCGCTGCCCGCCGGGGGCGAGCCGCCAGATCCCCATGCCGTTGGCCGCATCGGCGTTGGTGTTGGCCTCGCCGAGTCCTACCCACACGGACCCATCGGCCGGATTCGTCGCGAGGGCGCCGATCGAGTAGCGCGGCAGGCCCGACGACCACAGCCGCCAGTGCGTGCCGCGGTCGGTGCTCCGCCACACCCCGCCGTCCGCGGCGCCGGCGTAGACGGCGTTACCGCTGGATGTCAGCGCCGTCATCCGGCCGCTGACCAGACCCCAGCCGGTGCCGTAGTTGTCCCACGGACTGTTGGGCCCACGGCCCGGCACCGGGTCGTTGAGGAACGGCTTGTCGGTGACGGC
>Ga0075521_10000766_pt1 | contig 9920 bp, 7 predicted proteins | sample NGEPerD_FD_74785 | JGI IMG/M metagenome (GOLD analysis project Ga0075521, IMG submission 74785) | Arctic peat soil microbial communities from the Barrow Environmental Observatory site, Barrow, Alaska, USA - NGEE PermafrostAB12-D | ecosystem: Environmental > Terrestrial > Soil > Wetlands > Peat ...
GCCCGCCGACCGATCCCGACCACCCGCTCCCTGAAGGAACGGCCTGCCGATCACGGGGGTGGCAACCGTTCCGAACAGGGCATTCGTACGGGGACTGGTACCCTCGACCCGTGCCCGGCCGGCTTCTCGCTGTCATTGCCTCGATCACGCTGCTGGCCACCGGGTGTGCCGGTGGCACTGCCACCTCGAGCCCCTCGGCGGCCAAGGCCCCTCTGCCGGCCGGCGTCCTGCCGTCTGCGATCTCCAAGCAGGTGTGCGGGCGTGAGGCGCAACGGGAGATCGCTGCGTCTCTGGGGGAGACGGCAGCGGTGTCCGCTCCCACCTGGGTCGATCACCTCTACTCCTGTGACTACCGCTACCGGGCCGGTTCGATGGCGGTGTCGGTGAAGGAGCTCTCGAGTTGGGGCCAGACGGCCACCTACTTCGGCGCACTGGCCGGCTCGATGGGCAAGACCAGGGACCTCGAAGGGCTCGGCCAAGGGGCCTTCCAGGCCACCGACGGCTCGGTCGTGGTGCGCAAGGACTGGAAGGTGCTCGTCGTCGACCCCGGGGGGCTCCCCCCGCAGTTCGGTGTCCCGCCCACCGGCTCGGGCGACGTCGCCGTCACCGTGGCCGACGTCATCCTCGGGTGTTGGGCCGGAGACTGAGCGCTTCCCGCCGGCCCGGCGGTGCAGAGGCGGTCAGGCGCCGGCGGCGACCGTCTGGACGAGGGCAAGGCACATCTCGTCCGACGAGCCGTCCCCCCAGGTCACGTACCGGGGGGGGAGCTTCCGCAGTTGGGGGAGCTCCTGGCGCAGCGTCGGGTCGTAGGTGCAGGTCACCCCGATCTTGTCGCCGGGATGGGTGGCCACCGGTGTCTGCAACGTGTAGGAGCGTTGATAGTCGAAGTTGTAGTTGGTGACGTTCAAGAGGGTCTGGGCCCCGGGGGTGCCCGGGTTGAGCACGATCTGCATCCCCCGGCCCAACAGGTGCATGTGGACGCCGAGCCGGACGATGTCCTGCCCCCCCCTGATCGGCCAGGTGCACGAGGTGGTGTCGCCTCCCGGCGGGTCGGCGGGATTGCGACCACAGATGCTCTCGATGGCGTCGACGAACCCGATGGCGCTGTGGCCGAAGCGCTTCCCCAGGTCGGCCAGAGAGGCCGTCCGATCGCAGAGGGGCCCGGTCACGCCGGCCGGGCAGGGGATGTCCGGGGGTGCGGGAAGCAGATCCAACGAGAGCGGCTTGAGCGGAGTGGAGGCCGGTACGGTGGCGAGCTGGAGCTTGGCCCGGACCGGCTTGTCACCCCGCAGGAGGTTGTAGTGGATCTGCATGACCACCAGGCTCCCTGCGGGAAAGGCGACACCGGTCCCGGCGGGCACGACGTCCTTGCCGTGTCCGGGCGCCCAGGCTGTCAGCCACGGGGTGTTGGAGATGTGGTTGGCGGCCACCGTGTCGGGCAGGGCGCTCTCGCCGAAGCACGTCCACCCCTTCCCGCCGTTGTCCGCCGATCGGGCTGCCGCGGCCAGGTCCGGCGGGATGAGGAACAAGATGGCGTGATGCACCTCGATGCTGTTCGGGTAGAACTGCGACGAGACGATGAACGAGTTGGACGTCACCTGCGGATCGACCAGCGTGCAGTGGTAGTCGTCGGTCGCCCCCGCCGGAGCCCGCGGCGTGTACGAGTGATTCGCCTGCAGGGTGATGACCGTCGCTTGTGGCGATGCCGCCCCCGCCGTGGATGCGAAGACCCCCGTGGCCAGCCCGGTGACGGCAAGCAGGGCGGCAAGAACGAGGCGCGTTGCGGCGGCGGCCATGGTGCAACACTAGCGGCGAGTCGCCGCCGTGCCGCCTCAGCCGTCGACCAGGCGCTGGAACTCCTCGTCGTGGACCCCTGCGGCCTGCTTGTCGGCCAGTGCCTCGAGCCACTGCTGGGCCGGCTCGTTGGCCATGGCCTCGACCATCTGCTTGGGGATGGCGCGCATGACGTACTCCGGTGGCATCACCGGGTCGGTCCGGTCCCGGCGTGCCAGGGCCGCTTCGACCACCGGGGCCCACTTGGCCGCCTTGGCCTCGGAGGCCGCCTCGTCCCGCTCGACGAACTCGGGGAGGACCTCGGTGCCGAAGAGCGCGAGCGACTCCATGATGTGCTCGTGTCGGTTCTTTCCGGCCTGCATGACGAAGATCAGTTGGTCCACCCCTGCCGCCTCGTACCGGCGGAGGAACTCGCGCAACTGCGCGGGGGTGCCGATGGCGCCGCGCAGTCCGGTCGTGTCGCCGGCTGCCGCCTTCGCCCCCAGGGTCTCGTGGCGGCCGGCCAGGGCGGCCTCGGGGGAGTAGCCCATCTTCCCTCTCCGGCGGAGGAACTCACCCCACACGTCGGTCGTGGCCGGCACGTGGTCGCCGAAGACGTAGAAGTGGGCGAGGGAGTAGCCGAAGAAGTTGGCCCCTTCGAGGCCGCGGGCGAGGGCGTCCTCCTCTCGTGGCGCGCACATCATGGGGGTGACGCAGGCAACCTGTGGGTTGACCGACAGCCCGACCGGGACACACTGCTCGCGCAGGACCCGCTCGTAGTCCACGACCCACTGGCCGGCGTCCTCGGGCTCGACGAAGGCGAAGCTCAGCGCGCCGATCCCCTTCCGGGCGGCGAGCAGGATGGTGTCGCGGCGGCTGCAGGCGACCCACAGCGGGGGATGGGGCTTCTGCACCGGCTTGGGCACCACATTGCGGGGGGGCATGCTCACGAACCGGCCGTCCACCCCGCCGAATGGAGTCTCGATCATGCAGCGGATGGCAACCTCGAGACCTTCGAGCCACGCTTCACGCTTGGTTTCCCGGTCGACCCCGAACCCGGCCAGTTCGGCCTCCGAGGACGACTCACCCGAGCCGAACTCCACCCGCCCGTTGGACACCAGGTCGAGCATGGCGATGCGCTCGGCGATGCGCGCCGGATGGTTGTAGGCCGGAGCGGTCTGGACCACCCCGTGCCCGATGCGCATCCGCTGGGTCCGTTGGCTGGCCGCAGCGAGGAACACCTCGGGCGCGCTGGAGTGCGAGTACTCCTCGAGGAAGTGGTGCTCCACCTCCCACAGGTACTGCACGCCCAGTCGGTCGGCCAGTTCTATCTGGTCGAGGGCATCGGAGATCAGCTCCTGTTCGCTGGTGTCACTCCATGGACGCGGCAGCTGGTGCTCGTAGAAGACGCCGAACTTCACGATGTGCTCCGATCCGACCCGTCTCTCAGCCCAGTGGCGCAGGGCCGCCGGCATCTGCAACGGTCCCGTCGGCCAGGCGGGCGACCGATCCCAGCGAGAGCATCTCGTCGACGATGTCGACGGCGTCCGACCGCCCCGACAGGGCGTGCTCGACCTCTCCCATGGTGGAGTTGAGGTTCTCCGATCGCCGCAGCAGGACGGAATCGCTCACGGCGCGGTCCCACAACAGGCCGATCATGTCCGTTCCGGAGTGCTTGCGACCGCCACTGCCGAGCCACGTCCGGTCTCTCATTTCGGAGAGGGCCGTGCGCAGCCATGCCACGTGTGGGGTCTCGTCGGACCGGATCAAGGACACCAGGGCCCCTGCCGAACCCTCGCCTGCCACCAGGTCGGTGTCCCCGAGCACCGCCTCGGCCCACCGGAATCCGTGGAACGCGGAGATCTCGATGAGCAGGAGGCCGATCATGCGGCCGACCACGGCCTCCAACGTGAAATCGATGTCGCCGGGCAGGACCCGGCGGGAGAGGGCGCCCTGGCGGATCCGGTCGACCTCCGAGGCCGACCGGGGCGTCGTGTCGATGCCCATCCGGGCCAGCATGTGAGCGGTCTGATCCGCGGTGGCCGGATGGTCGAAGGCGATGTCGCGGGCGACGAACCACATGCGGTCGTGGCCGGCCACGTCCCCGTACCCGGCCTCGTCGCGGGCATGAGCCTCGAACAGGCCGTGATCGATGTGGGCGATCGCCGTGCAGTCGATGCCCTCGTCGAAGGAGCGGGCGAAGTCGGGTACCGGTAGCAACCGGAGCATGCCCCCGAACCCCTCGACCGTGCCGATGCGGGTGAGGGCGCTGATGATGGGCCCGCGAGCCCCTCGGCGGATCAGGAACTTCGACTGCTCGACGTTGGGGAAGTTCTCGGGCCAGGTGTCGAGCGGGACGTCGAGGATCGGCGTACCGAATTGGGCGACCCGCTGCTCCTCCCAGGCGTGGATGGCCGGCCAGCGGTTCTTCGTCCGGGGGGACACGTACTCGCCCCGGTGATCGAAGCCACCATGGCAGCGGACTCCATCCGCGACCAGCGGTTCGACGATGTCATGGTCTGCCAGCAGCTCGGCTTCGGTGAACTCGGTCTGCACGGCAGTCATCGGATCCTCCCTGTCGCACCAGCTGGAGCCGGTGCCACCGAGTGTAGGCGACTCCGGCACGGCCCCTCCTCAGGTGGGCGCCGTCGTGCCCTCGTGCTCGTCGATGAGAACCCTCACCCCGTGGCCGTCGAGGGGACGGGCCAGCAGATAGCCCTGGGCGTAGTCGCAGCCGAACCGGATCAACTGCTCGAGCTGGTCCTCCCGCTCGATCCCCTCGGCCACGACACCCAGATGCAGGCTGCGGGCCAATCCGATGATTGCGGTCACCAATGCCGAACTTCCGGGATCCGACCCGTCGAGGGCATCGATGAACGACTTGTCGATCTTGAGCACATCGACCGGAAAGCGCTGCAGGTGGCTGAGTGAGGAGTAGCCGGTGCCGAAATCGTCCACCGCGATCTGCGTGCCGATGGCCCTGAGCTCGGAAAGAGCGGCAGTGGCCTGTTCCGGGTTGTCCATCAGGACGCTCTCGGTGATCTCGAGGACGAGTTGCTCCGGGGCGATGCCGGAGAGGGCCAGAGCGGAGCGGACATCGTCGACGAGATGGGGGGAGACCAACTGGCGCCTCGAGAGGTTGACGGCAAGGGTGAGGGGATCGCCGGTGAGCGAGGTCCACTCGGCCAGCTGCTCGCAGGCTTCGACCAGCACCCATCGGCCCAACGGGACGATGAACCCCGTTTCCTCGGCGACGGGGATGAAATCGATAGGGACGACCAGTCCCCTGGCGGGATGTTGCCACCGTGCCAGTGCCTCGAAGCCCCACAGGCGCCTGTCACGGAGGGAGAAGATCGGCTGGTAGTTCAGGAAGAACTCGGAACGCTCGAGTGACCCGCGGAACCCGCCGGTCAGTTCGAGGCGCTCGAGCAGCCGGGCGCGCATCGACGATTCGAACACTTCGACGCGGTTCTTCCCGTTCACCTTCGCCTCGTACATTGCCGCGTCGGCTTCGCTCATCAGTCGTTCGGCGGGTGTGGTGGAGTCGGCTACGGCCACCCCGACGCTGATGGAGACACCTGCCTGGTTGCGCTCGAACTCGAGCGCTTCGTGGAGGGCCGAGACGATCCGGTGAGCGAAGTCCACTGCCGCTTCCGGGCTCTCGACGTCGACCATCAGGACGGCGAATTCGTCGCCTCCAAATCGGGCCACGGTGTCCCCGGGGCGGACGATCGACTCCAGGAGCGCGCCCGTCTTCACCAGCACGGAGTCGCCGACGTGGTGACCGAGGGTGTCGTTGACCGTCTTGAACCCGTCGAGGTCCCCGAAGCACAGCGCCACCGATCTGCCGGACCGGGTCATGGAGGCCAGGGCGTGATCCACGCGGTCGTGGAGAAGGGCGCGATTGGCCAGGCCGGTCAGTCCGTCGTGGAAGGCCAGGTACCGCAGCTCGGCCTCGAGCTCGTCCCGCTGCAGGTGCGATGCCTCGAGGGCATCGACGTGCTCCTCGATCTCGAGGCTCTGGCGGCTGATCCGTTCGATGAGCCACATCATCCGGAGATAGACCAGCGCGAAGACGGCAACGCAGAGGCCCGCCATGACCGGGACATTGACCGAAACGTCGAGGCTGCTGGCGATGACCAGGATCGCCGGTGGGATGAGCCCGGCCAACACCACGACGGGCATCCGGCGCCGACTGGCCGCGTCCCGTTCGGCGCTGATGGCGTCGGTATCCGCGGACCCGGGGGGTTTGCCGGCGATGGAAGGATGGAGCGCGGCCACTCCGATCAGCACGTATTCGGCAAGGAAGAGGGCGTCCACCGCGTTTCCGGTGGCGTAGCTGGTGTGCAGGACGAGTACGTCGAAGACGAAGTCGGCGATGAACTCCGTGATGAGGGCGGCTGCGAGGATTTTGTGGAACGGAGCCGTCGACACTCCGAACAGCAGGGAACGGCACACGATGAAGATCAACGCGATGTCCATGATCGGATAGGCCAGGATGACCAGCTTGCCGAAGGTGGTGAGCGACGCGTCCTGCACGTACGAGTTCATCAGGAAGTGCCAGGAGACGGCCAGGGCGCCCAGTGCGACGATGGCGGAATCGGCGTAGTCCTCCCGCCGGTAGGCCCGGTTGGGGCTGCGGGTGAGCCTCAGCACCCCAGCGAAGAGGAAGGGGTATCCGGCCAGGTAGAGCGCGTCGCAGACCGACGGGAACGGCACGGTCTCGTGGAGGACGAGGCCGTAGTAGTTGTTCACGTCGTCACCCAGGGTGAGGCACAGGCCGCCGAGTGCCAGGAGGTACCAGGCGAGGCGGTCGCTGGGGCGGTGCACTCTGATGCCGACCAGGATGCACACCACCGAGGCGGTGCCGATGGCCGAGTAGAGGGCATCCTGCCAGGCGGCATCGGGGAGAGCGAAGTAGCCCGCGACGGCGACCAAGCCGGCGGCCAGCACGTACCTCCACCCGTTTGACTTCAGGTTCATTCGGCCACCCCGTACTCCTCCTGCCTGCCCTATCGACTGCAACTCCCGCCCGGTTGAGCCGCAATCGGCCACCAGGGGCCCTCCCGACCGGGGCGGGCGCCTCCGGCTGGCGGGCGGTGCGCCCGCTACGGTGTCCTTCCGATGCCGACAATTCTCGACAAGCAGAAGACCGTCGACCTGCTCCGACATGAGTACGCCGCCCTTGCCGAGCTCAGCGCGACGCTGTCCGACGAGCAGTGGGACACCCCGACCTGCCTCCCCGGTTGGACGGTGCGGGACGTGGTGAGCCACGTCATCGGGACCGAATCCATGTTGTCCGGCATCCAGCCGCCGGCCGTCGACATCTCCCGCCTCACCCACATGCGGAACCCCATCGCCGAGGCCAACGAGGTCTGGGTCGAGTCGATGCGCACCCTCGGTGGGACAGAGATGTGCGCCCGTCTCGAGGAGATCACGACGGGGCGGATGGCTGCACTCGACGCCATGACCCAGGAGGAGTTCGATGCTCCGTCGTGGACCCCGGCCGGCAACGACGAGACCTACGGGCGGTTCATGAGGATCCGGCACTATGACTGCTACCTCCACGAGCACGACGTCCGGGCGGCACTGGGACTCGCGTCGCGCCCGGACGTCGACGACGTCCGCTCTGCTCTGGACGAAGTCGCCACCGGCCTCGGTTACATCGTGGGACGGCGGGCGCGGATGCCCGAGGGGTCCCGGGTGCGCATCGACCTGACCGGTCCGGTGCCCGTCACCTACCTGATCGCGGTCGACGGACGGGCAAACGTCGTCGTTTCGTTCGACGGGCCTCCGACCGTGGGCCTCGAGATGCCGGCCATGCTCTTCCTGCGGCTGACCGGTGGGCGCCGTGACAGCGGAGCCCGTCCCGACGGGGAGATCCGCTATTCGGGCGACCGGGTGCTGGGTGCCCAGCTGGCAGCCGGTCTGGCCTTCACCATCTGAATCGGCCCGTGGGAAACCTGCGTGCCTGGCCGGGCCCGTCCGGTCACGGGGCGGGTTCGCCGCCGGCCAGGGCTGCCAGCTCCGGGCCCGAGAGCCGGTAGCCGGTCCATTCGTCCATGGGCTCGGCCCCCAGCGACCGGTAGAAGCGCAGCGCCGGCTCGTTCCAATCGAGCACCGACCAGTCGATGCGGGTGTAGTCGGAGTGGTGGGCAAGGGTGGCCAGGGCAGTGAGGAGTGCCCGGCCGATCCCTTGGCCACGCGCCTCCGGACGGACATAGAGGTCCTCCAGGAAGATGCCGTGGTGGCCCGTCCACGTCGAGAAGTTGAGGAACCAGATGGCCATGCCCACGATTCGACCCTGGTCTTCGGCCACGTGGGCGGAAACGGCTGGTGACTCGGCGAAGAGGGCGGCTGCCAGCAGGTCGCGGTCGATCTTCACGGCGGCCGGCGAGCGCTCGTACTCGGCCAGGTCGTGGATCAGCTCCACGAGGTCGTCCACGTCATCGATGGCAGCCCGACGGATCATCCGCTCAGGCCAGGGATGGCCGGGGCCGCGGTGGGCGCCGGGACGGGTGGGCGCCGGTCGGGTGGGCGGAGTGCCCGCACCGAGCCGGCCAACCCGGTACCCGCCTCATGGAACCAGGAGCACACGGCCGAATGCCTGCCTGCTCTCGATGTAGGCATGGGCTTCGCCGGCCTCGGCGAGGGGAAACCGTCGGTCGATGACCACCCGTAGCTCGCCGGAGGCGATGTCGGCGAGGTGCCGTGCGATCAGGGCGTGGGGTCGAGGGCTCAAGAAGAGCTCGGCTCCGAGGAAGTAGCCCACCAGGGTCTGATTGCCGGGCCGCATCGTCGAGATGTCCACCTTCGCGGTGAGCTCCCTTCCGGCATCGCCGAACGTGACGCAGCGGCCGCGGTAGGCGAGGCAGTAGAGGCTCTTCTGCAGGGTCGACCCGCCGATGGAGTCCACGATTACGTCCGCTCCCTTGCCGTCGGTCAGCCACTTCACCTCCTCGACGAAGTCGGTCGACGTGTAGTCGATGCCGTCGTCGAGGCCGAACTCGCCCAACCGCTCGAGCCGGGAGGGGCTGGATGCAGTGGCCACGACCCGGGCGCCCGCCCGTTTGGCCAGTTGGATGGCGGCGATGCCGACCCCGCTGGCGCCGGCATGGATGAGTGCGGTCTCCCCGGGTTGAAGGCGCCCGAATTCGAACAGGCAGTCATCGGCCGTCCCGAACGGCACCGGTACGCACGCCGCCTGTTCGACGGTCAGTGCCGGCGGGACGGGCCAACAGAACGACTGGCCCACGGCCCGGAGCTCGGCATGGGATCCGTCCATGCCCACCGTGACCACTCGATCGCCCACGGCGAAGTCGGTGGTGCCCTTGCCGACGGACACCACGGTGCCCGCGCACTGGTAGCCGACGATGTGCGGTGTGTGCGACAACGCTCCTCCCAGGCGGTTGAGGGTGTCGCCCCCTTCGATGCTGACCGCCTCGACGCGTACCAGCACCTCGCCGACGCCGGGCTCCGGGTCGGGGACGTCCTCGTAGCGGAACACGTCGGGGCCGCCTGTCTCGTAGTAGACCGCTGCCTTCACGGGTTCCTCCCTGGGGACTCGGCGATGACCCCACCCTAGGCACAACGCCGTGGCGGGGCGCCCGGTCTGTCGACGAGTGTTGTCAAGTCGCCGTCGGATCCGGCCGATGTGGAGAACATGGCTCCGATGCCGGATACTGAGATCCCATCGGAGGACGACGGCCTGCCGTTGCCGGCCATCAGCGAGGAGCGGGTGGCGCTCGGGACCGCAGTGCAGGCCCGGGCCGACGAGGTCGGTCGCCTGGTCGACTGCCAGTTCGCAGACAGCCTCCGGGGTGAGGCCTTCGTCACCGCCCGCCTCGCCACCGAGCTCATCGGTCGCTGGATCGCCACCGACCAGGTGGCCTCGACGGAGGAGGAGCAGACGCTGGCCCGCCAGGGCGAGCAGGCGATCGTCGTGGACGCCGAGCTGGCCAGTGTGGCCAAGGCCTACTTCGCCTGGCGCGACTGCACCAAGGCGGTCATCGCCGAAGAGGCGGCCCGCCTTCAGGTCAGCGACGAGCTGCTCACCCTGGCCTGCAACGTGGTCAGCTTCAGCTGCGACGGCAGCCTGGTCCGGATCGTCCGCCAGTTCGACGAGACCCGCCGGGCCCTCCAGCAGC
>Ga0075521_10000768_pt1 | contig 9916 bp, 8 predicted proteins | sample NGEPerD_FD_74785 | JGI IMG/M metagenome (GOLD analysis project Ga0075521, IMG submission 74785) | Arctic peat soil microbial communities from the Barrow Environmental Observatory site, Barrow, Alaska, USA - NGEE PermafrostAB12-D | ecosystem: Environmental > Terrestrial > Soil > Wetlands > Peat ...
TTCATGACTTTACTTCCCGGCGATCTGATTTCAACCGGCACACCGGCGGGTGTTGGCCTGGGCATGAATCCACCCCTCTACCTGTCGCCGGGAGATATCGTTGAATTGGGCATTGACGGCCTTGGCGTTTCACGTCAGGAACTGAAAGCATATTCACCAACGCGCTAGTTCCCTGCACTAGTGAAAATCCGGAGAATTCTGCCAGTTACATTAAAATTCGGGCATCCTGCACATTCCCATTTTATACAATGATACGATCGGTTAATTTGTACTCGTATTCAGGTTGCACTACATGGATACCCTTACCATTAAACCTTACTTATGAAATTGCAGGAAAGCAAAACCGGCTTTTATTATGTCGGCACAAAACGGGCAAATATTACAAAACTTGTCAACATGTACAAGCGCGGTTATGCGTCCGGCAATCTGAATCAGGCAATGGCCGAACTCACCAGGAAGGATCATATTCTTCCTGAAGTGATTTGTTGCGAAGGCAGCCTGGGTATCGAGGCCATACAGCAATGGGCAAATTTTATATCGACGCATGAACGGCTTGCCGGGATTCCATTCATCATTGACCAGGACCGCATCAGACCCATGGAGAACGATCAATATATACGGAACCAGATGGTAGATGAAATTCTGAACCTGGAAGAACTGGACGAAAGCCTTCTCCTGGCCAAGATCCGTTTTCTGAAGAAATACAAAACCCGGGCAGCGGAGATGAGGAAACAGGTTCCGGAAGACCTCGCCCCTCACCCCGCCGGATCGATGCAGTTTTTTTTCAGGAGAAGCCTGGACATATTGATCAGTCTTACCGCACTTTTTTTTCTAACCCCGGTATTCGCATTGATTGCGCTGGCCATTCGCCTGGAGTCCAGGGGACCAGTCTTTTATATTTCGCGGAGAGCCGGTATGGGATACCGCATTTTTAATTTTTATAAATTCAGGACCATGTTTCCGGATGCTGATCAGCGCCTGGTAGAATTGGCCCACCTGAATCAGTACCACGACTCCGAGCTGGTCAGGTTCTTTAAACTAAAAGATGATCCGCGCATTACACGCGTCGGCCGTTTTCTCCGCAACAGCAGTCTAGACGAACTGCCGCAATTGATCAACGTCCTGTTGGGTGATATGTCGCTGGTCGGCAACCGTCCCCTGCCTCTTTATGAAGCAGAATGCCTTACCACCGACAATCTGGCTAAAAGATTCCTGGCACCCGCCGGCATCACAGGGCTCTGGCAGATTCAGAAAAGAGGTAAACCGGATATGTCTGAGTCAGAAAGGATCGGGCTGGATATTGACTATGCCGACAAATCGAATCTTTTATTTGATATGTGGATCATTGCGCAAACACCGCAGGCCCTGATGCAGCGGGACAATACTTAGAATGATTAACTTAGAAAAAATGAAACCTGTTAATGATTGCTGACGCCCCGAAAATATGGTTGCCATTTAAAACAATAAAGAGACGTATAACCCCTGACCTCCGATCATTCCGTGCCCTTTTTTACTTTCTTCTTCTTACCGTTTCATCCGGATCTGCCTCCGCCCAGGCATATAATGTGGACAGCCTGATCCTCTGGGTAAACACACATCCCAAGGATGATTCTGAAAAAATCCATAAGATGCACCGCATCAGTTATCTGCTGAGTGAAACTGATGTAAATAAGTCCTTCGCGTATTATAAAAGAGTTGACAGCCTCAGCGATTCCCTCCATTTTACATTCGGCAAAGCATTGGCGAGCACCAACCTGGGTATCCTGCTGTCTACCGCCGGAAATTTCGAATCCAGTACAAAGGCTTTTTTCCATGCTGTCGACCTGGCAAAATCCATAGGTGCCCGGCGTGTCGAAGCGGTTGCCCTTAATAATATCGGGGACAATTTCCTTTCGCTTAAGGATTATTACAAATGCCGGCAATATGCTTTAGAGGCGATAGAAATCAACCGTGTTATTAAATCCATGCGCGGGGTCGCATTGAATTACGAACTGCTGAGCCATTGCGACCTGGAACAGGGTCTGTATGAAAATGCAAAAATGAACCTGGACGCGGGTATGCCCTTTGCTATCCAGACCAAAGAGAATTATGTATTGTCACAATTCTATGCGGGATACGGTAAACTCCAGGCAATCAACAATCAAAAGGATTCCGCCAATTATTATTTTAACCTGGCCATTAGTTCCGCAAGGGAAGCCGGCGATATCCGAAATGAATACCAGGCCTATCTTGCAGAGGCGCGGTTCATGAAACATATACCCGAAGAGGAAAAAGCGGCACTGCTCATGCATGCTTTGAAGCTGGCTGAACAAACGCATTTTGCAGAAGGCCGTGCAAAGGCGCTGGAACAGTTGTCGTCGGTTTATGATGATATGAATAATAAGGACTCTTCGATGTACTTCTACCGGCTGTTCCGGTCGGTCAGGGATTCCCTGTTTTCTGAAAACAATAGAAGGAATACCATCGTAAACGAATACCAGTGGACCATCAACCGGAAAGAACTGGAAAACAGCAACCTCAAAGAAATTGCCGCGGGCCAGAAAAAACAAATCGCCTTTAAGAATATTCTGCTTTTCCTTGTCGGGGTTGGATTCCTCCTCACACTCTTTGTCGCTTTCCTTTTATATAAATCCTTTGAAGCGAGAAAAATAAAAAACGAATCCCTGTACAAACAGAAAATCGCTGAGACGGAAATGCAGGCCTTACAGGCGCAGATGAATCCGCATTTCTTTTTTAACAGCCTGAACAGCATTGAGAATTTTATCATGCAGAATGAGAAAAAACTCGCTTCGGACTATCTCAATAAATTTGCCCGGTTTATCCGCAGCATCCTGGACAGCAGCAACGACGAACTGATCGAACTCAACAAAGACCTCAACTCCCTGCAATTGTATATCGACCTGGAACAACTGCGTTTCAATAATAAATTCGTCTATTGCTGCCAGGTAGATCCCGAGCTGCGGGATGGCGAATACCACGTGCCCGCCCTGCTGGTCCAACCCTTCCTGGAAAACGCCATCAACCACGGCATTGGGCCCAGCGACCGGACGGATCTGAAAATCTGTGTACAGGTGAGGCTAATCAATAAAAAGATTCATTATATTATCCAGGATAATGGTATCGGCCGTGAACAGTCCCGCGTGTACAATGAACTGAACAAACCCTTCCACAAGAGTGTGGGTATGAAACTAACCCAGGACCGCATCAATATTTTTAACCAGGATACAGGGGATTCTTCCAACGTAAAAATCATCGATCTGTATGATGATCAGAACAACCCTGCCGGCACAAGAATTGAATTTGCCATAAAATCTGTCAACTATGCAAGTTCTTAAAGCCATCCTGATCGATGACGAACTGAGCAGTCTGCAAAATCTCCAGTACAAAATACTGGAGTACTGCCCTTCGGTAAAAGTCGTGGCCCAGACCCAGAACCCCGAAGAAGCCGTCCGCCTGATCCAGCAATTCAAACCCGACGTTATTTTTCTGGATATCGAGATGCCCCGGATGAGTGGATTTAAGATGCTGGAACAGATTCCTGAAATTGATTTCGAAGTGATCTTTATCACGGCCTATAACCACTATGCCATCAACGCCATTCGCATCAGTGCCTTTGACTACCTGGTAAAACCCGTGTCCATCGAGGAACTGCAGCAGACTGTTGAACGGCTTGGGTTGTCTACAGTCAAAAAAAACAGGGAGAAAGCCGAGCTGCTTAAGAAAAACCTATCGAGCCCGAAAAGCCAGGAAGATAATATTGCGCTTCCGGCCAACGACGGACTGGAATTCATTCAGATCAAACAGATCATCCGGATTGAATCCAGTTCCAACTATTCAAAAGTTGTGCTGCAGAATGGCCAGCAGTTACTGGTAACCCGGCAGCTGAAGGATTTTGAAGAATTGCTGCAGGAATACCGCTTTTACCGCGTGCACCATTCACACCTCATCAACCTCAATTATATTGCTAAATACATACGCGGAGACGGCGGACAGATCACGATGCGCAACGGAGATGTGATTGATGTGTCGAGAAGGAAAAAGGAAGTGTTCCTGAAATTAATCGGTGGTTAGTTCCGAAGGGGATCAGAGGGACCATTTGTTTAAATAATTGATCAGATTTTTCAAATCAGTCTCATCATATTCTGGTTTATCCATTGCATTCAGGAAATCATTCACTTTCGCGTAGTCAGGATCCAGGTTGAAAATCCGCTCTATAGCGGCCCTTTTTGTTGAATGAATGATCCGGTAGTCGTGGTTCGGAAACATAATACAATACTCCGGCAGGTCAACAAGTTTTTCCAGCGCCCTTGAAGAACCGCCGATGCTGCTGCCCATTTCCTTAACGATTTTCATGTGCATCGTCTTATACAAGGAATACCTGTCGTTGCCATTGATTAAAACCTGGAACAGATCCTTATTGCTGAGCGGATAGATATGTTTAAACACAAAGCCCGTATCACGGATGTAAAATAGTATGGCTTTGAATTCCCTCCAGTCTATTTCGAATACCTTGTTGAAATCCTTGGTTACCAACAGTCTTCTTTCCATTTTATCGAAGTTGAACAGAAAGGAATCATTGGTGACGACTTCATTATTTGGTGTTAACAATTTGCCCCTGACCCATTGTCTTTCGAACAACAGGATCTTCGCGTTCAAGACCACTTCATTTAAAAACAGGTAAGGCGTCAGGATTTTGGCGAATGTAACACGCATACTATCCTGTGCATGCAGGAAACCCGCGAAGGACAAACACAGCAACGTACAAATGAAATATTTCTTCATAACCCGGTGTGTTACGGCTGTACCCTAATGTACAAAAAAAAACAAAGTCTATTCGATGAATGGGATAAAAGGTAATACGTTTCCGGTAAGGGCTGGTTGCGTCGGAACCTAAGTATCAGAGTATCTTCCGATTCCGGCAGTTTTTGTCCAGGCACCCGGATGCATCGCATCCGGTACAGCCGGCCCGGCCGCCAACGGCTCATTGCTTCCCGCAAACTGCTCATTGTATATCAGATCCCGGAATGGTTTGTATTAGTTTCAACAATCTTTAAAAAAACAATCAAAAATAATCTTCCGGCTTCTATCGGAGCTTCCCTGTTTTTTGGAGTCGGATTCAGAAAAGCACGCTTTGAAGATTTGTGCAGGTAATATCAATCCGGTATCTTGGGCCCGCCCGAATCAAAACATTCATGAAACCACATTACCCCATTCTCGACGGACTGCGCGGCACGGCCGCCATCCTGGTCGTGATCTTTCACTTATGCGAAGCTTATTTCCCCGTGATGGCCAACCATCCCATGCACCATGGCTACCTGGCTGTTGATTTTTTTTACCTGCTCTCCGGATTCGTAGTGGGTTATGCATACGACGACCGATGGGGCAAAATGACTGTAAAGGAATTTTTCAAGATCAGGTTGGTTCGCCTGCACCCGCTGGTGATTTTGGGTGTGGCGATCGGCGCTGTTTGTTTCTGGTTCGACCCCTACACCAACCTTGGGCATCAGACCGGATTGCTCAAACTGATTGGCGTCATGCTGCTCGGATTTACCCTCCTGCCATCTCCGGATGTTCGCGGATGGGGTGAAACGCATTCACTCGACGGGCCCTGCTGGTCACTGTTCCAGGAATATATTGCCAACCTCTTTTACGCTTTATTTGCGAGGAAGATGGGTAAAAGGGCGCTTTGGATTTTAGTGATCATCAGCGCCATCGCACTGATCAAAACATCGGTATGGCACGGAGACTTGGCAACGGGCTGGGGTTACGATACATTCTGGATCGCCTTCGTGCGTATGATGTATCCTTTTTTCGCTGGCCTGCTCCTGTTCCGCATGGGAAAGCTCATCAGGATTCCCAGGGCCTATACCGTTTGTTCACTGATGCTGATTATTCTGTTTTCAATCCCGTCTTATCCATACAGCGGCTGGTATGATGCAGCGGTTATCATTTTCGTTTTCCCCATCATTGTGGCTGCCGGTGCCGGCGGAAAAATCAGTGGACGCTGGGCTAAGTTGTGCAGTTTCGCAGGCGCCATCTCTTACCCGATTTATATTGTACACTATCCCTTCATCTATATCTATACGATGTGGGTGGCAACAAAAAAACCGGCGCCGGCGCAGATTGTGCCTGTAGCAGCTTTCCTGTTTGTATTCTTCATGGTACTGGCCTGGGTCGCTTTGAAATTTTATGATGAACCCATCAGGGCCTGGCTGAAGAAAAAATATTTACTTCAGAAAGTCAGCTAGCTCCTGGATATGGTCTGTATTGATATAGTCGACCTGTAAACGCATGAGTTCCTTCCAGGCATTCGGCTGATCGGGTGCATTCCAGAAACGAACAGGCTTATGCAGGTCATGCGCTTTTTTTACTGCGGAATGTAATGTCGAGTCATCTGTTGCAGATGGTATGTCCGCCCCCTTCCACAAACTGTATCTTTTAAAATCATCGCTCATTAAAGTGATTTTAGTCAGTGCATCTTTAGAATAATTTTTATGCAGTTCGCCATCGAAGAGAATGAAGTCGGGATAACTGGAAAATAAAGATTCATGCGGGCGGCTCCCTGTAATTACCCAGCCCAGGGATTTACATTGTATCAACGCGGGATATTTTTTCAGTAAGCGAATCAGTGTTTCCAGGGTGTGGATAGAATCCGTTTTGATATCTATCAACAGCTGAAGTTTTTTTCGATGATCAGCATATGGATACCCGTTATTTTTCTGAAGACTCTTCAGGATGGGTTCCAGATATTCAGTCTCCAGTTTTATTTTCCACTGCAGTTCAATCCGGTCGTGGGCCACATACAATACCGTATCCACTAAAAAAATATCCGCTTCGATGGAACCGAACCCGGCATCATAGGCCAGCCAGAATGGAACCTTTTGTTCATAATCATTGTGTGAATGGGCATTCGCCACGCTATATTTCTGCGGTTGGGCATGAGCGATTAAACATGCACATTGTAAAAAGATCAGGCTTAGCGTGGTTTTCAATTTCATGGTGCGGGTGAAACTGCCGATTTAATAATTTTCCTCGTCTGTTTACTGTTTCAAACTCTTCATTCATATATATATATCGCTGCGATGATCGCTACGGAGTACTACTGCATCTTTTCGATATTTCCCCAACATTGAAAAAAATGCGGGTTGGATGCCGCACTTAATGTAAAATAAATTCTATACTTACCGGGTTGTAAAGCAGGCGTCAAAGTAATCAGATTACTCGACGATGGATTTAAGGGAATATTTGGATAGGAAGTGCCAGTTATTCTCAATGCCCCCTTGTCAACAAAATCCATATGGCTGTCTACGATTACATACTTGAACACCATTTGTCCGTTAAATCCATTTGAAAAGTTAAATGAAAAAGAAGCGCCGGACTTGAATGGGTTTGGAAAAATGCAATTGAAACAGCTGGTGGTTGTCAATACCGAATCAGGTTTGGTTGTGCCCGTTAAATCAGCGGTGTCCAAACTTTCGAATAAAAGTATTTCCGCTGTAAATACTTTAGGTTGCCATTGCCCGTCAGCCAACCCACTGATTAAACCGCGATTGACGTCAACCTTCCATTGGCTGTTTACATCGATGGTTTCCCCACCTTTAGAACAGGATAAAAGTATACTGCCAACACAAAACAAAAAAACTAATCGGGTTTTTAACATATACCAATATTTGTAAGGAAAAACCTAAGCCATTAAATATAGATGCTTCTCTCCGATTTTAACATAAGCAAAAACCCTTATTTAATGATAACCTTAATGGAGTGAGACGATGACGGACCTGTTATCGCGTCAACAATTCGATATCCTTTACATCTGTGGGAAACCAAACCATCATTTCTCCTTTGCCCCTGTTCGCCCAGCTATAATAGGGGATTGCAGTAAATGATTGTTTCACCGTTGATATATCATCATGCTGTTGAATGATCACGGCAGGCGTTTCTGCTTTTAAAATCGTGATCCCGTTTAACAGATCAGCCCGGTACTCACTCGTAAATTTCGTGTCGTGGGGTAAAATAATATTGCTTGTTTTCCCATGGTTGTCGACCCATTCTGCACAATATATCAGCGGTCCGCGCTGCAAGGCTATCTTTCCGATATCGTCCGTTACCTGTTGATTGGCTACGACCTCCCTGATTTCCATGGGCAGCAACAGTTCTACCCGATCATTCTTTTTCCAGTTTCTGCCGATGGACGCGTATCCGTTTTCTATGAAGTAATCGACGACCACCCCATTTATTTTAATAACCGGTTTCACATCAGAGGGCTGCCGGAATTCGTAAAGGGAAGAAGGGATGGCCTGGTTCCGGGCCCAGCCGGGAATGCGCACCAGCATATGAAAATAAGTGGAGGACTCCGGATAAACCGTAAACAACAGTGCGCCATTCCAGGGATAATCATTTTCCTGAACGATCTGTACTTTTTTATGATTGATAACCAGGTCAGCCCGACTGTTGATAAAAAGATTGACATACAGGTTGTCTCCCTTTTGCGCATACATATATCCGGGAATCGAAGGAATCAGCCTGACCAGATTGGTGGGGCAACAGGAACATTCAAACCATCCAGATCGGGTTGTTTCCAATGATGTGGGTTGAAAGCTGTTGCGGATTTGCATGGCATTCGTATAAAAAAAAGATTTACCGTCCAGCCCGACGCCTGAGATCAGTCCGTTATACAATGATTTCTCCAGCACATCGATATATTTCGCATCTCCATGTAATAAAAACATCCGGTAATTCCAATACACCAGCGCGATCGCCGCGCAGGTTTCGTTATATGCCGTTGCATTGGGGAGCTCGTAATTGACGCCATAGCGTTCTCCATCGCCAATAGCACCCACACCGCCCTGAACATACATTTTCTTGTCTACCACATTATTCCAGATCTTATCAATGGCGCGGATCAGGCTGTCATCTCCCGTCAATGCGGCAACATCAGCTACAGCCGAATATAAATATCCAGCGCGCACCGCGTGACCCTCCGCTTCCTCCTGATCCACCACCGGAATATTATCCTGCCAGTAGGCCCCGTTTTTCCAGAGGTCCCTGCTCGTGGAATCGTATCCGTGAAAATGACCGCGTTCCTCAATGAAATATTTTGCGGTATAGAGGTATTCTTTTTTCCCGGTAATGCGGTACAATTTCACAAGACCCATCTCGATGATTTCATGACCCGGGGCCACATGTTTTTTATCGGGACCGAAAACGGAACAAACCAGGTCAGCATTTTTTAAAGCAATGTTTAAAAGATTTGTTTTTTGAGTCGCCTGATAATGGGCCGCGGCGGCTTCGTACAGATGTCCGGCATTATATAGTTCGTGACTGAGTTCTCTTTCTTTCTCCCATCTTTCCTTGCCGGCCCAGGGATGGACTTCATTGGGATTGATGGTTCGTGCGGTGTAGAGATAACCATCGGGTTCCTGCGCTTTGCCGATAATCGTTATCAGGGAATCCACATAAACTTCCAGTTGCGGGTCGGGATGAACAGCCAGAGAAAAAGACGCGCCTTCAATGGTCTTGTAAATATCTGTATCGTCAAAGGGATATTTGGTACAGAACTTTCCTTTTCTCGCAGCGGCCATCACAAAATTATTTACCCTGCCGGTGCTCTCGCAACGTGCGAAAGAAGCAGGAATGGTCACCGTCCGGTTGATTTCAATCCTCGGGAGCCAGAACCGGTCGGTCAGTTTTACCTGCGTGAACAAAACGCCCTGGATCAGATAGTCTTTCTGCTGGCCGTACAAAAAAGATGAACAGCAGAGCAATATCAATACAGTTATTTTTTTCATAGGCAATGAATTTAATGAAAATTATTGATTCCTATGAAAATGGGAAAACAGGTTTCACTTTCTTAGAAACATGTATGATATTTATTTGTCCGATTTCACTATAAAATCATATGAATGTTCTGTAAACT